>Ga0182033_10001135_pt1 | contig 13222 bp, 16 predicted proteins | sample tim00Cox0000000H_FD_125968 | JGI IMG/M metagenome (GOLD analysis project Ga0182033, IMG submission 125968) | Lab enrichment of tropical soil microbial communities from Luquillo Experimental Forest, Puerto Rico - timezero.00C.oxic.00.000.00H | ecosystem: Environmental > Terrestrial > Soil >...
CGCAATCCGGAACGAATAGCAGAGCGGCGACCACGTGTAGGCTCTTTGCTTCAAAGTCGAACATTCCGGGCCGAACCTCTGTCGCAGCAAGCGGCACGGGACGGGTTCCCTCCCCCTGGGGCTAAGTTTCTCGCACCGCATCCCCTGAGCATCCTCTCACCTCCACGAAGCTGCCGCAGGCCCGCGACGATCACACCCCTCCGGATCGCCTCAGCCGAGGATGAATCGCCGCCCAGCAGACGCATCCTCGGCACTATTGTCGGCGTGGAATGGACGGGTGAGATGCCGGAGTTGCACTCCACGCCACCGCGTATTACACTTTGTACGACAGCTTCAAAAAGGAGTGTGACCATGGTCCTCACGGTGCGCCTCGATCCGAAGACCCAGCAGCGGCTCGCGCAACTGGCACGGGCGACCGGACGGTCCCAGTCCGAAATCGTCCGGGACGCGCTGCGGCGCTACGCGCTCCCCGTAGAGCGCGAGCGCACACTCTACGACCGCTTTGCGGACGTCATCGGTATTGTCAATCTTGGTCCGGGGGACCGCGCACGGCGCATCGAGGAGATCCTGCATCAGCGGTTTGCGCGGTCGAGGCGTTCCCGATGAGTCGCGTCCTCGTCGATGCCAGCCCGCTGGTAGCCATGTTGGACCGGGGCGACGCCGACCATGCTCGATGTATCGAGACGGCCAGGACGTTGCGTGGGACGTTCATCAGCACGTGGTCCGTCATCACCGAAGCCTGCTACCTGCTGGCCGAGCAGCGGAGCGGCCAGGACGCGCTGCTTACCAGAATCGAATCCGGCGATCTCGTGATCGATCCGCTCGGCGTGGACGACCTCCCCGGGCTGCGCACGCTGCTCAAGAAGTACCGCGACGTGCCGATGGATCTGGCCGACGCAACTCTGGTCCGCGTGGCAGAGCGGGAGGGGATCGACGACATATTCACCCTCGACCATCACTTCCGCGTATATCGGACCCACCGGCGGCGGGCGTTCGCCGTGATCCCATAACCGTCCCTTCCCGGCTCGACCGGGGCGGAGCCCCAGCCGCGCCGGACCTCGTAGAACATCTCGCCTGCCGGGGCGCGGAGCGTAGCCACGACGCAGGGGGTGCAGCTCTGACATCGATGATGCCGGTGCCGTGCGGCGGCTCCGCGTGCCCCACATGGGCCATGCCGTCGCGGACGACGTCCTGTCCGATGGCCGGGAATGGCCGGCCGAAGGCGGGAATCTTTCTCGGCGGGTGAAATGGCGGCGTCGCTTCGGGGGCTCGATGGCTGAGGCGTGGAGGCCGATCGATGCGTCGACAACACGAGAACATTCTTGAACGCCTCGCGGCGAAGGCGATTCGTCAGGGCGCTGACTTCCTGGCCATCGAGTACAAGGACGGGTACGAGGAAGTCGTCGCCGGCCGGGGGGCCATAGGTTACGGCATGGCCAGGTTCCAAAGTTCGAGCCGGGAAGCGATGGCGCTGCGCGACGGGCTATACCGCATTGTCAATGGGAAGCACCGTATCAGCGTTGACGGAGCGCATTATGAACTGCGAGGCCGCGTCTATGAGAGCTTCGGCGAGGACGCATTCCGAGTGCGGTTGCGCCGCATTTGACTTCACGTTGCAGATCGAGCGCGATAGAAGGCGGGCGGGGACGTGACCTCGAAGGCTCAGCGGACGTTGGAGGAACGGGTCATCTGCGTGGCAGAGGCCGCGTTGGCCGACCACCACTACGCTAGCGCGCTCGACGTCTTCACCGGCATGGGGGCTCCTCGCCCCCGTTCACGTGCGCGACTGGCGCCGGGGTCGTATCCCTACCTGGACCGCGTCATCCAGGGCAATCTCCACAAGATTTCGCGCTCAATGCATATCTTCCGAGTATGGGCGCAGGAGCGCGAGTTGAAGCCGAGCGAGACTGCCTACGTCGCCCGCACCAGAGGGCAGAGGCGTGAACTCCGGTTCAGCAAGAGCGGCGATCCCGGAATCGAGCAGGCCTACCGGACCCACTCCGTATCGCCGGAGCTCTCGACATCCACGCCGCGCGACTCGCGGTGCGCCTTCGCCTCGCGTGGAGGGCCCGAGGGAACATCAAGGGCTGACGCCGCTGCCTGCGCACCTTCCAGGCGCCACCTCCGCCTGTTGGCCACGTCTTCACAGCAGTCATCAAGGTCTCGACCGCAAAGTCGGGGGCCGACCTGCGGCACATGATCGCATTTCAATATCATCACCGGCGAGCCTCGCCTGCCTCTTGCTCGGGGATAAGCCCTGGCTCAGGAGTTGAAGCCGAGTGCACGGGTGCCCTGCGCCATGTCTCGGCATCTCTTTGATGCGCGGCTGAACCTGTTGTCGTGCCGAGGCTCGGTCCGTACCCTGCATCCGCAGCTCATCGTACCGCGTGTACTTGTGCCGGATGAACGCGCCGACCACCAGCGTCACCGCCCTGTCGTCGGGGGCCTGGCCGGCCGCGGAGCGGCCGATGCGCCCGCGACCTCGGACAAGCCGTATGCGCAGCGACCGCGGGCTGTTGCGGCGGTCCCCACCAACCGCAGCACTGCCTTCGCCACCATGTTCGCCAGAGCGGCTTCAAACGCCAGGGTGCCACAGCTCAGTGCAAAGCAGGTGTCGCCGCCCCAACCCGCGTGGCGGGTGAAGCCAGAGCGCGGCTCGGTACAAGATCTCGAGCGCTACGGCGCCGTTCAGATCGTCGACCTGCCGGCGGCTGAGTGGCGCTGACGCTCCCGCGTACAGCGACCGCAGGAGTCCGGTGCGGAACTCATCAGCGGTCCGTCACGGATCGATCCGTCGGAGCGCGGCGTTCATTTCCCGCTGGAAAGCGAGGTGCCGGTGAAAACGGCGGCGTACCCGGTCCACCAATGCATCGGCTTCCGCCGGCTTCTCCCGCAGCCGCAGGACCTCCGCGCAGGCAGCGAGCAGCACCGCAGCCTTGGCGTAGCTGCCGCGGTGCTGGTGGCCGACGATGGCGTTCACACGCGCCCGCGTCACCCGCTGGCACCACGTCAGCAGTCGCGCTTGCTCGTCGGCGGCTGGCGAAGCCTCGGAGAGTGCCTGCGCATAGGCCCCGTCCAGCCGATCCCTCAGGCGTTCGTGATCCTCCCCTTCGCGCATGACAACGTCGATACTATTCCCCAGCGCCCACCGCCATAACTCCCGCAGGTTCCGCGGCAACGCCTCGGGCGGCTTCCCGGAGAGCAGCACGAGGAATACTGTCGCGACGAGTCCTTGTGCACTTTCATTGCTGCTCCATCCGAGCGGTCTGTCCCGAGATGCCAAAGTGTGGGCGGCCTTCCAGTCACCCGCGAGCAGGTGCGCGTGCGCCACCGTCGACCGACCCGGCCACGCCGGAGTTTCGATCGCGTCCTCCCACACCTCCCACGCCTCGGCCGGATGCGCACCAGGACGCCGGCGGAGGTAGTCCTGTAGGTGCCGCGCTGCCTGTCGCATATTCCGCGTTCGTTCTGCGCCGGGGCCTGCCACGTCCCGCAGATCGAGGAGGCGTTCGATATCGGGCTTCGCGGCAAACGCTTCCCACCGTCCGGCGCGCAGGGCGTCCTGATCGTGCACCCGCGCGGCAGCGGCACAGAGGCGATCCGCGATCGCAGCGCGGATAGGCAGCCCGGGCCGGAGCGCGCCGAGGGCTTCCCGCGCGGCCGTGAGGGCCTCCCGAGCCTTCCTTTTCTGCTCCAAGGCCAGGAGCCAGTCCAGGTACGCGCGAGGGTGCTTCCGGCCTGCGGTGCGGGCAAGTTGCGCCAGCCCCGCCGCCCCACCCGAGACGCCGACCGCCTCGCGGAGCCAGGCGTCGGCATCGGGACCGCTCTGCCTGTGCAAGAAAGCGATCCACTCCTCCAGGAATGCTCGGTGACTGGGTAACCGCCGCGTCGAGACCCGTACGATCTCGTCGACCATCGGGCGGGGTCCGTCGAGCCACGACTTTGCTCGGCACAGGCACTCGAAGAGCACAGCGGATCGCTGTGCGGGCGCTGTGGTATGGTAGACCGCCCGCAGATAGCGGGCCACTGCCTCGCGCCTGTCCACGCCCTCCAGATCCGTGTCGCGAATCCCGCGCCCGTAGTCGTCTTCGAGCTCTAACAGCGCAAACAGTTCCTGGTAGGCTGCCCGCGTCAGCGGGAGGTCGCCGGACTCGAATACCGCCTTGGCCCGGTCGAACAATGCGGCAACAGGCGGCACGAGCTTGGCATAGGGGCCGAGGGTGTCTTCCTCATCCAGCCATTCACCCTGGTCTTCCCAGTACTCGGCATGCTTCATGGCCGCCTTGAGCTCGCCGGCCAAGCGACGGATGGCCTCCAACAGATCCTGCTTCGGAACGACAGCGGTGTCCGTCCCCGACTCCAGGCAAGCGAGAAACGCCCGGCGCTCCGTCGGCGTGATCTCCCCAGCCATCCCGCGGAGGATGGCGCGGAGCTCGTTCGCAGATCGCGTCGCTAGGCGCTCCTCGAGGGCCTGCCGAAACGCTCGGACCGACATCGGCTCCTGCGTCCGCGACATGCTGGCCACCGTCTCTGTCGCCGCCCCGGCTATATCGATCGCTCTGAGCACGAGATACCATCGGCTTCGCGTGCTCGCCGCGAGGTTCCTTGCTGCCCGTGCACGTTTTGCGCAACTGCAGGGCATGGCATCCGCCTAGCCTAGAAGTTCTGCGCGACCCCACGCTCCGTCGCCCAAGGCGGCGCTGGACGGCGAAATGCCAGCCAATGTCAGGAGAAACGGCTGTGCGGCTCCGCTGTCGGTGCGAACCCAACCCGTGCCTGCACCAGTGCGTCCTCTCTCAAGGGGATCCAGCCGTCGTGGGGCTCCTCGGGAGGGACTCGTAATGCGCAGGTCACGAGTTCGAATCTCGTCGCTGGCTCCAATTCCATTGGACTATTCATCACCTCGTTTCGGTGCGGGATCAAGCAACAATCAATTAAACACCGGACTTGCGTAAGTAGCAGGATTTTGAGCCTGGGGGCCGCAGAGCGGAATCAACACAGCAACCATCGCAGCTTACGACGCAGCAGGAGACGACCATGTGGCCGGTGGTGGGCATTCCGCCGGTGTGGACGGGGTGGCTTGACCGGTTCCGCGATTGTTTCCGCCGATCGGATCAGTTCCAACACTTTGCCGAGTACGTGATCGGATTGATCGTCTCGTCCCGCTTCTCCGTGCAGGCCATCAATGATCTGTTCACGGGGCACCGGCACGCGAGTTCGAAACGCGGCTTCCTCGGGGAGGCCCCCCTGGTCGCCCGAGCGGGTGATGCGGCGGCTTGTGCGCCCGGTCCTGGAGCACGCAGGCTTCTCCAATCCCGGTCGCGGCTTCCTCGTAATCGATGATACGATCCTCGAGCACGACAGCGGCACGACCGCGATCGAACACGTGGCGCCCGTGTGGGATGCGGAGACGAAACGGTATGTGAAAGGCCATGTCGTGTTCACGGCGCATTGGGTGACGCCGGGGCATTTCCCGGTGGAGTTCCGCCTGAAGACGCCAAGTGGGATCTCGAAGCACCAGTTGGCGCTGTGGCTGATCAAGAAGGCGCGACGGTTTGGCGTGCTCTTCCAGACGGTGTGTTCGACTCGTGGTATCTCGCGGAGACGCTGACAGAGCCGCTGGCGGCGTGGGGCTTGACCTGGGCCTCGCGACTGAAGTCGAATCGTGTGTGCCTGGTCAGTGGCGGCCGGCGGGAGAAGATCGTTGCGTACTTCCAGGGGCTGTCGCCGCCGGCCATTGAAGCAATCGCTGGAGGAGGTGTGCCGCGAGATGGCATTGCCTTCTGACGAGCGCAAAAGAGATTCGTCATTCTGCCACCCAATATGTTTAGAAACGCCTGAGCGTCATCCATTGTCATCCGCGGCGTGTCGGGGCGGCGCCGTCGTGGGCTCGATCTCGTTCTCCGCCAACCATTCCTGCATTGCGTCCCAAAGACACTGGTCGCGAAATTTAAACCAGCGCTCGCGTTCCTTGGGCCACCTTGCGAGCACGTCCTTGAACCGCCGGAAGGCGCCCCGCCCGTCCAGCGCTACATCGAGGAGTTCCCGGAGTCGATGGTCGTCGACGGAGGCGGCGAACTGCGCCATCCAGTCATATTCGTCGTGTGATTCCAGCGGGTCGACCCGGACCAGCCATCCCTCCGCGAGACCCCGGTCCGCCGCCTCTTCGCTCATCGCCTCCTCGGCGTCGGCCAGCACTTCCTCGTCGAACGGGACGAAGTGCACCTTTCCCGTCCGCAGATCGAGGACTGATGCTGAGTCCTCCGCATGGGTCTCGAAGGCGATCTCGAGATCCAGCCAGTCAACGGGAACATGCCGACGCGACATGCCGTTGCTCCGCCAATGGTGACCTGACAAAGCTCGGTTTATGAGGTACCCATTCTAACTCCTTCCGGCGACACCCGCAGGATATGGCCGGCGGAAAGAGAGCCTTCGTCCAGATTTGACTCTCGCCGAATCGCTGAACACGCTGGAGCCTGGCCATTCACGCCAGAGAAATCCACAGGCTATTCACAAGGTTCCCACAGGAACCCCGACGAAGGACATTCGGTGAAGTCGTTGACGCGCCCCGGCAGCACGCGGAGGACACATGGATACCAGAGACGGTCCGAATAGCGAAAATGCCGTAGCCGAGCGATTGCTTGACGGGGGCCGGCGCTTTGCCGCACGTGGCGACCTCGCGGGTGCGGAGACCGGTTTGCGCGCGCCGTCCTGACGTGCCCGACCTTGGTAGCGCTCAATAAACTCGCGCTGGTCCACCTCGAACATCGCCACGGTCCCGAGGAGGCACTCGGCATCGTCGCTCCCAATCTTGGCGATTCGCCCCCCCAGCCGAACGCGCATGCTCTGGCGGCGCGCTGCCACGCGCGGCTCGCCAACGTCGCGAGCCCGCGGCAACCCTTCGAGTGCTCGCCTGCCTGGATCACGGCGGGCACTGCTGCGCGTCCTCCTATAAAGCGGCGGGTGGGCAGGGTTCGCGACGGCCACGCGCCGGTTCGGCCGCGAAGACGGCGACCGCTACTTCTGGATCGAGAAACCGCCAGCCAGCCTGCTGGGGCGCCTGCGCGCAGCCTGCCTGGCCTCTTTCGGACGAGCGATTATGGTACACGGACGGCATTCGCGTGTGGCCGTGGTCCTCGTCGAGCTCCGAACGGCGCTGACGGGGCTGCTCGATGGCACGTAACGCAGCTGCGCAGGTCTTGTGATCACCGACATGCACGGGCATGCGCAGAGGCTGCCCCGGTTCACCCGGAGCTCTCAGCGCGACCATGGCCGTATCTCCGCTTGCTTGTATCGGATCGGAGGTGACCTGCCGCGGGCAAGATCCTGCTGCAGGTTCGGCCTCGGCCGTGAAACGGACGTACCGACTCACCTTGTATCGGGCGGCGTAGAGAGGTGCCGGTTCAGGACGACGTGTGACACGGCGGCGACGATGAACTCCCAGGAACGGAATAAGCTCCGGGCGGACGCGAAGCGTCGACGTCGCCTGCCACGTGAAGCGCTTCGCATGGCACAGGAATTGGGCCTCAATCCCCGCAGCCTCCTGCACAACGTTCCGTCGCCGCAAGAACTGTGGAAGACACCGGTCGAGGTCTGGGTGCGCCGCATGTACGCCAAATTGCACCGGGCCCACGAGGACCGTCAGGCCGTGATCATCAGTGGCCGCCGTACCGCGGCTCTCATCGCGGATCGCTCCAAAGGCCAAGTGGACAAGATCCTGCGGGGAGAGTCCCTGGACGAGGCGTGCCCGCAACTACGTGAGCGACTATGAGCCGGCGCTTCAGCGTCGATGGCTGTGTCGAGAACTGGCTTCGCGGTCTGACTGCTGCCAGACCGTTCGAAGCCATACCGTATCGGGGGCTCGTGCGTTCCTATGTGTCACCGTACATTGGCTCGACGCCGATTGCAGAATTGTCTGACCGTATCTTTCTCGATTGGTACGCTGCCCTGGAGGCGCTTGGTGCTACACGAGAAGACGCCGAGACGGCGCGGGATCTCGTCGCAGCCGCCCTCTCGAGGGCGGTCCGCGAGGGACACGCCCGTGTTGGGCAAGATCTCGTTCCACGCATCCCAGACGCACTGACCTTCCGGGCTCGGTGGGAGCAGAAGCTGCAGATCGTGCGCAGACGACATCTCGACAAGCCAATCGCGGTAGGCCGTCGTCTCCGTGCCACGATCCGGACCTTTGGCCGCCGCCTCCGCCGTCTACCTAAAGGGCAACTTGATCTGTTCCGTCCGGAATGACGCAGCACTCGATGATGCGAGCGCCACGTCGAGCGGAGATGCCGATGCAACTCTATGGACCACCGCGCCAGCGTCGTCCCGCGTAGAGGCAGATAGATGTCACCGAAACATCGGGATACTCAAGACCAGCCGCCGCGGCTAGGCACGCACCGGAAGCGGGGTGGCTATACCCTCGGCAGTCGACACAATCCCGGCGGTGGGGCCGGGGGAGAAGAACAAGAACTTCTTTTTCCTTGACGCCGCGCATGAACACCGGACAGGCGCTCGATGGGTGTCGCGAGCGTTTCCGACATGTTGATCGCCATTGCCTACTGGTACCAGCCTCGAGAGCACGAATGGAAGGCACGGTGAGACGTCTGGGAACAGGTGACGGCTCGCGAGCCTTAGAAATAGGCGGCGTCGGAAAGCGACATCGCATGAGGTGGTGCAAAGGCGGACGCATCCCGACGGCAAGTACGAGCTACGTGAACGGAGACACAACCATCCACCTTCGGGTGCTGAGGGATTCTCCAAATATCATGGCTCCTTCAACAGTGCGTGTGAGATTTTGGCTTCCCTGGATCCTGGCGCGTCTCGCGTACAAACATCCACCGACGGGCACAACAGCGGTCTTGACCCGAGAGCTCGCGAAGTTCTATCAGCGAAGGATGGCGGGGAGATGCCGAGGTCAAATAGGTAACCACCGGGCGCCTGGTACTTGAAGCGGCTCGCGGATAGCACTGGGGAACGGATGCCGCGCTAGCCGGATGCCACGCACCGATTGAGAGGAGGGCGCCGACGCCATGCATTTACGAATCGGGACACTTTGACGCCGCCGGCGCCAACCCCGACAGAGATTTTCAGCATCCCCGATGTGTTTTGCGCCAAGCGCTTTGGTGCGAAGCACGCTGAGCTTTGCCGGAACCTCGTGGCCAGACGAGCCCGCGAGCGACCCTCACCGCGCGCGCGCGACGTCCGCATCTGGGCTCGGGCGTGATGTGCTTTGTCGGCAGATGGCACTTGCTGTTCGACCGGAGCAGCGCCCGCATATGACCGCGCGGCAGTGGGGTGCATTAACTGGGATTCCAATGAGCACATCACCACCAAGGCCAGGCTGCTTCGTAATGTGCGTGCGAATCGGTTCGTTCGGGCCCGGGCTCTGCCGCCGCGAGCGTCTGAGGCGTCACCTGATGGCGTGCCGGTTGCGATCAACCGCGTGATCGTGGACGCGCGCCGGTTGTCCCGCGAGGCCCAGTCAGAGCCGCGACGGCGCGATTTGATTCCTGATCTGCCCGGGGTGAATCCGCATGGCCGAGAATTCTGGGCGCAACACTTACTGCGAACGGCTTCGCCTGCCTGTGCCCCGCCTCGAGGACGTCGTGGGGCAACACCGGATCCGGCTCTTTCACCTCATGTTGGTTGCGCTCCTCGAGCAGGGCGGTCCGATGGGCCTCGACGATCTCGCCGGTCGCCTGAGGCTGGCGGGGGTCGTCGCCGCGAGCGGTGACCTCGCGCTTTCCCTGCAGAGAGCGTGGCACGGCATGGAACCGGTATATCGGGACGCACAGGGCCGCTTTGGATTGAACCTCTCGTCCACAGCGCTGGAGCACATCCTCCGGGCCCTAGGGCTTCGCGCCCCCCGCTTTGCCCCACCACTGCCGCCGCCTCCGGAGCCGGTGGAGGCGGCCGACGAGATACCACTCTCGGCGGACGAGCTGGATGTGGCTTTCCGTGGACGCTCCCTCTTCGGTCTCTCATCGCTCCGGCAGGCCGCCGCGGTCCTCGATGTGCTGGGGGGTCATGCCGGGTTCGCGGACGTGGATGCGTTTCTTGCTCGACTGACGCGCTACCGAGCGCCGATCACCGCCACCAGTGTGCGGTACTGGCGCAGCGCACTTGTCGCGGTGGACGAAGATGCACGGTTGACCCTCAACCGGGCCGCGCCCGACCTTGGACCTATGCGCCGGGCGGTCCGGAAGCTTGCCCGATCGACCTACGTCCAGCGCGCGCACGGGGCATACTGGGCGCAGATCGGGGAGGCCCGCGAGGCCGTGCTTGCGGAAGAACGCCGCCAACAAACGCAGGGCGCTGCGGCACTGCGCCGGGCGATCCTGCGCGTCGTGCCCGGGCCCGAGCATCCGCAAGCCATCGCGCTCCTCGATGTAAGCGCGCGTTCGATCCGCACACTCATTGGTGACTCGACAGCTGCGATCCAGGAAGCGCTCTTCGGATTCGACCTGCTGGCGGGGCTGCAGATCCGGGAGACCCTGCACGGGCTGTGCTCAGATCCAGATCGATGGCGGCTGGTGGATCTCAACCCCCCGCGAAAGAAGCGGCGGCTCAACCGCGCGGGCCGAACGCTGACCATCACGCCAGAGCTGCTCATTTGGGGCACAACGGGCATCAGCCGGCCTCTCGGCGATCCCGAGAAGGTGGCACAGTACCTCGCGAGCGGCGACGTCCGACGGCTCACCCGCCGTCTTGAAAGCGACGCGAAAGCCCTCCACGCCCTGTACAGCTATGGTATCCTCCACAACGGCGTTCGGCTCCGGTGGGGCTTCCTCGACGAGATCCTCGGCGTGGACTGGGCGGTGCCCGGTGACGCACACTTGTACGACATGCTCAAGAAGGCCCGGCAAGCCAGCGTTCCGGTGGACCTCGTGGTCGGATCTGCGCCGGGGTGGGCCGATCCGTGGTCGCGCGCCAGGCGGGTTGATGTCGTGGACATCGAGCCGTGGGTCGTGATAGTGAGGCAGGGAACTGAGAAGATGCTGATCGACTATCGGGAAATTCAGGCGATCCGCATGGTCGGAGTCGGATGTTGTGATGCCGGCTGAACACCGAGGACGGATCGCGAATCCGACCATCGCCGAGGTGCTGGCGCAGTTTCTCGCGGACCAGCGGGCGCGTCTTGCTCCACGGACGTTCGCACAGTACGAGCAGGTCGTGGATCTGCTCATGCGAAGTTTGGACAGCTACGCGTATCAGTCGCTCGATAAAGCCGATGCGAAGCTGTTCGACCGCCTGTATCATGCAGAAGGCAACGAGCATAGAGAATACTGCGAGATCTTCGGGCCAGCCCATATCCTGCCAAACATCGGCGAGTTCCTCGGCTACTTCATGGTGCGAAAGGTGATCGCCGGGAAAGACCTCCTGCGCGCTGCCGGGACTGTGATGAAGAAGCTGGCCGAGTGGTTGGCAGACAAGGGGTATGCTGGGGTCGAGGATGCCGGCGACGCCGCAGTACGCGGCGCCACTGCTGCCCGTGATCTCCCGAAGGCCGAGGACCTGGCGTCCCGTTTCCACCGATTCGCGGGGGATCAGGACAGACGCAGCGAGACCGACGTGGTCGAGGATTACTTCACGATCACGCGGGTAACACCCGGCAAAGTTTGGCTCGAGGGATTGGCCGACGGACAGGAGCTGGGGCCGATCGACGTCCCGGAGGACATCAGCCGCCGCTGCACGGTGGGCTGGACGATTTCGGGCGCCGTCGGTCGCGGGGCCAAGGTCTGGCGGATTCTCGAGGTCTGGAACGTCTACCCGGGGTAGCATCATAGGCTCGAGACAAGGGACCTGCGAGGCTAGGCGATCGAAGACGATCTGTCGGTTCGCTCTGGCCGGAAACCCGGAATGCCGGCGCTGTTCGCCGCAGGCTGCTCGCGGCCGATCCGGGTCTATTCCTGAGCTGGAGCGGGTCCTCGGGCCGGTTCTGGCTGTTCGTGTCATTTGAGTCCGCCAGGATATACACTGAACTCCCCCCAACACTACAGGATGGTTGCCGGTGCTCGATTTTCCACCGATCCAAGTGGGCGGGGCAAGACGGTCTGAACAGCTTGGCGGAAGTTGGCATTGGTAAAACCCTCGGCCGGCGCGCCGCGCAACACGTATTGGCATTTTGAAGACGCCCAGACCGATTTTGGACAACTCGACGTGGAGAAAGCGAACCTGGCGGCTATTCTGTTTCTGGTCTCCGAATTCGCCACCATCTACGGCAACGACTGGTTCGTTGTCCCGGATGACGATGGAAATGGCTCCTTGGCGAGCATCGACACGATTGTCATTGCCGATACGTTCGGCACGCGCACGCTGATTCGGCCGACGGCTGCATCGACAGCATCGGGAGCCACGTGAACGATGTTTACGCTGAGCGGCGGGAGCAGTGGCGCTGATATGGTTTTGCTCGCTCCGATGCTCGGACAGGTCGACGACGGTCCCGAGCTGGAGATCGTCGATTTCCTTCGAGACGATATGGCTTGTATGCGGCCACCTCGTGCGCTGTCGGGCAAAAATGACTTGTCCTAAACGTGACTTTGTAGTACAAGGTGAGTGAGCTTCTGGCCTACATACCCCCATTCAAGTCGCGATACAACCTGCACCCTCGGGAACTTTCTTTGGGGCACCCTTGGGGCACACTCGCCACGGTCACGGTTCTTCGGGTTTCTCCTCCGTCTCAGAAGTCTCGATTTTACAAGGATTTTGAGAATCTTGAGACGCCCCGGATTCTGGGAGATTCTCCGGAGACGCACTCGGAATGCGCAGGTCAGCGGGGTGAATCTGTTCGCCGCCTCCATCGCTGATCTAAGCAAATCAAGGATATACGTCCAAGGCACCGTGCTGATCCCACGGGAAAATACCGTTCATGCCGATCTTGTTCCGATCCGCGCCCTGTCCCACCATGGCCGGAAAGTGTCCGAAAGGTCTCGCTCCCCTTGGCTCGGCTCCCGCCAGCAGCTTATCGGGGCACCCGCCTGCCGGCGTGCCACTGCGCGTCGCCTGCCAGTTTCTTGTACGCGCCGAGCGATCATGGGCGAGCTGTGCCCGACCCGTTGTTGCGTCATCGCCCCGAGGTCCTTCAGGCTGCGTTGGCGGGTGCGCGAAGCACTTATTACTTCTCTGCGAGGGGATTCCCGATACCTTTCCGTGCTCGTGGCTGGACTTTTGGGGACACCGGCGCGAGCGGGCTCGCCGGGGCGGATGCGCGTCGCGCTTGATCGCG
>Ga0182033_10001140_pt1 | contig 13209 bp, 12 predicted proteins | sample tim00Cox0000000H_FD_125968 | JGI IMG/M metagenome (GOLD analysis project Ga0182033, IMG submission 125968) | Lab enrichment of tropical soil microbial communities from Luquillo Experimental Forest, Puerto Rico - timezero.00C.oxic.00.000.00H | ecosystem: Environmental > Terrestrial > Soil >...
CCGTCGTGGGCAGGTTTGCGGCTCTGATCGCGACTCGGCTCAGGGGCAAGCATACGCCGAGCTATACGCCACATATGGATTGCGGCGCTAATATCGTCGTCATCAACGCTGATAAGGTCGTGCTCACCGGCAATAAGCGCGCCGACAAGGTTTATCACTGGCACACCGGCTACCCTGGCGGCATCAAGGACCGGACCGCGGCGACGATTCTTGAAGGCAAGCATCCGGAGCGCGTGCTGCAGAAAGCCGTGGAGCGCATGCTGCCGCGCGGACCGCTTGGCCGCCAGCAGCTCAGGAATTTGCGCATCTACACCGGCGCAGAGCACCCTCACGAGGCGCAGAGCCCGAAGAAGGTCGACGTCGCCGCCCTCAACAGCAAGAACGCAAGGAGCGCCTAGAGCCATGGCCAATCCTGATGTAAGGACGCTTGAGGATCACGCTCCGCTCAAGGGCGACCCCGCAGCCCCTCAGGCGCGCGTCTACGAGCAGAAGCTCGACGCCAAGGGTCGCGCGTATGCCACTGGCAAGCGCAAGGATGCCGTTGCCCGCGTGTGGGTGAAGCAGGGCCCAGGAAAGATCATGGTCAACGGCAAGGACCATGTCACTTATTTTGCGCGACCGGTGCTGCAGATGATCCTGAAGCAGCCTCTGGTTACCGCGAAGCGCGAAGGACAGTACAATATTGTGTGTACGGTCAGCGGCGGTGGCCTCTCGGGCCAGGCCGGCGCCGTCCGTCACGGCATCTCCAAGGCGCTCACCCGTTATGAGCCGGAGCTTCGCGGCGCGTTGAAGAAGGGTGGGTTCTTGACCCGCGACGCCCGCACGGTTGAGCGTAAGAAGTACGGCAAGGCCAAGGCCCGACGAAGCTTCCAGTTCTCCAAGCGCTAACCGCTTTGCGGCACTGCTAGCCCGTCATTCCGGCGCGCCGGAATCCAAATCATAATTGCTGGATACTGGCTTTCGCCGGTATGACGGGCTGAAGCCGCTTAGTCTTACAACTCGCACCTCGTTAGGCACGCCTCGTTATGGCAACCAAAAGAATCCGAGCCGCGGTGCTCGGCGCCTCAGGGTATACCGGCGCCGACCTGATCAGGCTTGCCGCCCGGCACCCGAACATCACTATTGCTTCTCTGATCGCCAAGGGCCATGCCGGGCAGACGCTGGCGCAAGTGTTTCCGCATTTGGCCACCCTCGGTCTGCCTGACCTCGTCACGTCCGACGAGGTCGATTGGAGCAAGGTCGACGTCGTGTTTTGTGGGCTGCCACATACGACGGCCCATAGCGAGATCGCCAAGATCCCTGAGCGAGTAAAGGTGATCGACATGTCAGCGGACTTTCGCTTACGCGATCCCGCAATCTACGCCGAGTGGTATGGCGGCGCACACAGCGCACCGCATCTCCTGAAGGACGCGGTCTACGGACTGACGGAGCACTACGCGCAACAAATCAAGTCCGCGCGCCTCGTCGCCTGTCCCGGCTGCTATCCCACGGCGGTGTTGCTCGCGCTGCTGCCGCTTGCCAAGGCGAAGCTGATCGAGACCGACGGCGTCATCATCGACGCGAAATCAGGCGTGTCGGGCGCCGGCCGCTCGCTCAAGCAGAACATATTGTTCTCCGAGGCAGGAGAGGGGCTATCGCCCTACGGAATTGGCAATCATCGTCACGTGCCGGAGCTCGAGCAGGAACTCAGCCGCGCCACTGGGAAAAGTGTCACTATCAATTTCACGCCGCATCTCGTGCCGATGAGCCGGGGCGAGCTTTGCACCTGCTATGTCGAGCTTGCCGGCAAGACGACGGCTGGCGATCTCAGGCAGGCGCTGGTCAAGGCTTATGCAAACACCCCGTTCGTCTATGTAGTGAACGACGGAGTGGTCCCCGCCACCCAGCTTGTTCGCGGCTCGAACCACTGCCATATAGGCGTGTTCGCCGATCGCATCACAGGCCGCGCCATCGTGATCTCGGCGATCGACAACTTGGTGAAGGGCGCCGCAGGGCAGGCGCTGCAGAATTTCAACCTGATGTATGGGTTCGATGAGACGCTCGGGCTTGAGCAGCTTCCGCTGTTTCCCTAAGCTAGAGGCGTTCCTTCACGTAAGAGCCGGGCGCGTCTTCGATAGGCTTGAGCGGCCCAGCAGAGGGATCGCGCGCGTCGACCTTTGGACCTGACAATGGGGCAAGCCAGGCCGACCAATCAGGCCACCACGAGCCAGGCGTCTCGGTTGCCTTCGCCATCCATTCGGTAAGCGTGGGTTGAGGGTCGCCGGACCAGAACTGATATTTTTTCTTCGCGGGCGGATTGACTACGCCGGCGATATGCCCTGAGCCGGCCATCACCGAGCGCACTGGGCCGCGGAACAGCTTCGAACCAATGAACACCGAATTTGCCGGCGCGATGTGGTCTTCCTTAGTGAAGAGCTCATAGATTGGAATTTTCACACGCTTAAGGTCGAGCTTCACACCGCTAAGCTTCAGCTCACCTTTGCTCAGCCGGTTCAAGTGGTAGAATTCGCGCAAATAAAAGGCGTGGTTGGCGGCTGGGAGCCGCGTCGAGTCGGCATTCCAATAGAGCAGATCGAAGGGGAAGGGCTTCTTGCCGAGGAGATAATTATTCACGACGTACGGCCAAATCAAATCGCGCGGCCGTAGCATGTTGAACACCGCCGCCATGCGCGAACCGTCAAGATAGCCGTGCTCGGCCATCATCTCTTCGAGCGAGTTGAGCTGCGCATCGTCGATGAACACGAGCAGGTCACCGGCCTCGCTGAAATCGACCTGTGCTGCGAGGAAGGAAGCGGACGCGATGCGGTTGTCCTTCTTCGCCGCCATATAGGCCAGCGTCGAGGCAAGCAGCGTGCCGCCAACGCAATAGCCAAGCGCATTGATCTGCTTCTGCCCGGTCTGCTTTGTGACAGCCTCGACCGCGGCGAGGATGCCTTCCTGCATGTAGTCTTCGAAGGTCTTCTGCGCGAGGCGTCCGTCGGGGTTCACCCAGGAGACGGTGAACACGGTGAACCCCTGCCCCACTGCCCATTTGATGAAGCTTTTCTCCGGGACAAGATCGAGGATGTAGTACTTGTTGATCCATGGCGGCACGATCAGCAGCGGCCGCTCGAAGACCTGTTCCGTGATAGGGCTGTATTGAATGAGCTGGATAAGATCGTTCTGGAATATGATCTTGCCCGGCGTGATCGCCAAGTTCCTGCCGACCTCGAACGCCGAAAGATCCGTCTGACTGATGCGCAATAGGTCCTTGGATTGCTCAAGGTCGTGGGCCAAGTGCGCCATGCCCTGAACCAGGTTCGCGGCGTTGGTGGCGAGCGTGGCGCGGACCACTTCCGGGTTGGTCACGGCGAAGTTCGACGGCGAGAACGCAGCGAGCATCTGCTCGAGATAGAAAAGGGCGCGCTTCTTGGTCTTGTCATCGACGCCTTCGGTCTTGCGGGTGACGTCTTCAACCCAGCGGGCGGTCAACAGATAGGCCTGCTTCCAGAAATCGAAGAATTGGCTGTTCGACCAGTCTGGGTCCTTGAAGCGGTTGTCGCCGGGCGCTGGCTCAATCACCGGCTTCACATCCTCCTCGCCGAGAAACCGGCGAACCGAGCGGCCCCAAAGCTCCGCGTAGTCCTTGAAGAGATCGTTCTGCGCGGCGGCGAGCTTGCCGGGCTCGCTCACCCAGTGCCGGGCGATCTCGCCGAGCGCCTTGGCCGCCTCGTTGGCTTCCGTTGCCATGCTATAGGGACCCGAGCCGTTACGCCGCTCCGCCAATGTGCCGAGGACCTTGGTGCCCTCGTCGAACAGTCGCACCATGTTGCGTGCGAGCGCGTCCCAGTTTCCGACCTGATTCTCCTCACCCTTTGCCACTGCCATGGCCTTGTTCTTTTCCTGCATGGACGGTCGCGCCCTTAATTTTACCCCGATTAATCGCAATGATGCCAAGGTGGCGGAGCACAGCGATCTAGACGACTCTCGTTCTATGGTTCATTGTGCCATTGCAATATAGCAAGGGGCATGCAATTCCAATCTTCGCGCGTCAGGCAATGAAAAGAATGGTCCAGTCAGTGCCTCGCCTACCGTCAAAACGGGCATCATTGCTGCTTCTTGCCTTCCCGGTGCTCATCTTGGCGGGTTGTTCCGATTCGCTGACCTCTGCAGCCCCGTCGCCACCCTCCTTCGCGACTTCGAAGAAGGACATGGACAAGACGTTGACTCCGCAGCAGCAGAAGGCGGCAATCGCCGACTTGCAGAACACCCAGGCAAAGAGTGCGGCGCAAGCGGGCGCTGATACCACGGCTTCGATAAAGCCGGGCCAGGCACAGAACTAGAGCGAAAACCTTTACCGGGCGCTTATTGCCCCGGGGCCCAGTTCTGTGGTTCAAATGCCCACACCCGTTAGGCATAGGGGCTTCCTTGGGGGTCACCGGGGACACACGCGTGAACAGCGATTTCCACAGAATCAGGCGGCTTCCGCCTTACGTCTTCGAGCAGGTCAATAAGCTCAAAGCGCAAGCACGAGCGCGCGGCGACGACATAATCGATTTCGGCATGGGCAACCCCGACATGCCGACGCCCCATCATATCGTGCAGAAGTTGGTCGAGACTGTGCGCGACACGCGCACGAGCCGCTATTCCGCCTCGCGCGGCATCCAGGGGTTGCGGCGGGCGCAAGCCGCCTACTATGCCCGCCGCTTCGGCGTGACGCTCAGTCCCGACACCGAGATCGTGGTCACGCTCGGCTCCAAGGAAGGCTTTGCCAATATGGCGCAGGCCATCACCGGACCTGGCGACGTGATCCTGGTGCCGAACCCAACCTATCCGATCCACGAGTTCGGCTTCATCATGTCGGGTGGCGTAATTCGCCATCTACCGGCCTCGACCGACTCCGCCTTCATGATGTCGCTGAGCAAGGCGGTGAAGCACTCGGTGCCGAAGCCGGTGGCGCTCGTGCTAAACTATCCGGCGAACCCGACCGCGATTGTCGCTGGTCTCGATTTCTATCGAGAAGTGGTCGGTTTCGCCAAGAAGCACGATCTGATCGTGCTCTCCGACCTTGCCTATGCCGAGATCTATTTCGAAGGCGAGCCGCCGCCGTCGATCCTTCAGGTCCCCGGCGCCATGGACATCGCCGTCGAATCCACCACTCTGTCCAAAACCTACTCCATGCCCGGCTGGCGTATGGGCTTCGCCGTCGGCAACGAGAGGCTGATAGGCGCGCTGACCCGCGTGAAGTCCTATCTTGACTACGGCGCATTCACGCCGATCCAGGTCGCTGCGACAGCCGCGTTGAACGGACCGCAGGAGTGCATCGATGAGATCCGCGGCATCTATCGCCGCCGGCGCGACTGCCTGGTCGACTCTCTGACGCGCGCCGGTTGGTCGATCCCAGCACCAACCGCGACCATGTTTGCCTGGGCACCGATCCCGGATATGTTCGCGCACATGGGATCGCTCGAATTCTCCAAGCTGCTGCTCGAGCAGGCCTCGGTCGCGGTATCGCCGGGCGTCGGCTTCGGCGAATATGGCGAAGGTTATGTGCGGATTGCGCTGGTGGAAAACGAACAGCGGATTCGCCAGGCCGCGCGCAATATCCGGAAATTCCTCGCTGAATCGGCGAAGAGCCTACACAACGTCATTCCACTTGCGTCGAAGGCGACGAGGACGCTCTGATCCCTCAATGACTGAGCCTTTGAAACTCGGGCTCGCCGGTCTCGGCACGGTCGGAGGCGGGGTCCTGCGACTGCTCGCCGAGCGGGAAAGCTCCCTCGCTGAACGCCCTGGCCGGCCCATCAAAGTCGTCGCCGTGTCGGCGCGTGACCGGCGCAAGAACCGCGATGCCGACATCTCCGGTTTCCGTTTCGTCGCCGATCCGGTCGAGCTCGCCCGCGATCCAGAGATCAACACCTTTGTCGAGCTGATTGGCGGCGAGGAGGGTGCCGCCAAGGAGTCGATCGAGACCGCGCTCCGCGCCGGCAAACACGTGGTCACCGCCAACAAGGCGGTGCTTGCCCATCATGGACCAGCGCTCGCGGCGCTTGCCGAGAAGAACGGTGTCGCGCTGAATTTCGAGGGCGCTGTTGCGGGCGGCATTCCTATCGTCAAGACCATCCGCGAGAGCCTGCAAGGCAATACCATCAGCCGCATCTACGGCATCCTCAATGGCACCTGCAATTACATCCTCACGCTGATGATGACCGAAGGGCGCAGCTTCGCCGAGGTCCTGAAAGAGGCGCAAGCCCGCGGCTATGCCGAGGCCGATCCAACGTTTGACATCGGCGGCTTCGACACTGCGCACAAGCTTGCGCTGTTGACCACGCTCGCCTTCGGCATGCGCACGGCGTTCGACTCCGTCTATATCGAGGGGATCGAGAACATTACCCCTGCCGACATCGAAGCCGCCGACGATCTCGGCTACCGCATCAAGTTGCTCGGCGTCGCCTCGCGCACCGACAGCGGCATCGAGCAGCGTGTGCATCCGACCATGGTGCCGAAAGATACGGTCATCGCTTCGGTCGACGGCGTGTCAAACTGCGTCGGCATTGACGGAAACTTTGTGGGCGCGCTCATGCTGATCGGCCCTGGCGCAGGCGCCGGCCCTACGGCGTCGTCGGTCGTCAGCGACCTCATCGACATTGCCCAAGGCCACATTCTCCCGCCCTTTGTCACAAAGACGAAAGATCTCAGGCCTTACAAGAAGGCCGAGATGCGAGGTCACGAAGGCGGCTACTACATCAGGCTCTCTGTCTATGACCGCACCGGCGCCTTTGCCGCCATCGCGGGCCGCATGGCAGAGCAGGGCATATCGCTCGAAAGCATCGTCCAGCGCCGGCGCCGCGCCGAACTGCCCGGCTCGCTTCGCCAGGAAGCCGGTTCGCCAACGCCGGTGGTCATGATCACCCATCAGACCACCGAGGCTGCCATCAGGAAGGCGCTTGCGGCCATTGAGCGTGACGGCCATGTTGAGGCCACGCCCCAGATGATCCGTATCGAGAAGTTGTGATACCCATTGTGGCGCGAGGACCAGTGTCCCGCTTAAGTGCCAGGGAGGATCAGAGGTGCCAGTCGGGCAAGAGGGCGCGAAGCTCGATCGCACGCTAGGCCTCGAAATCGTCAGGGTAACCGAAGCAACCGCCATCGCCGCAGCCCGCCTGCGCGGGCGTGGCGACGAAGCCGCGTGCGATACTGCCGCCATCAGTGCCATGTATCGAGAGCTCGGTCGGCTGCCGATCAAGGGCGTGATCGTGGTCGGCGAGGGGGAGGAGAGCGAAGCGCCGCAGCTCTATATCGGCGAGACGGTCGGCGCCGGGTCTAGCTCCGGGCTAGAGGTCGATATCGCCGTCGACCCTGTCGAGGGGTCGACGCTTGCCGCCAAGGCTCTGCCCAATGCGCTCGCCGTTATGGCCATCGCCGAGCGCGGCAGCCTGCTCAAGGTGCCGACGCTCTATATGGACAAGATCGCCATCGGGCCCGGCTACACCAAAGATCTCGTCGATCTGGATGCGTCGCCCACCGACAATCTCAACGCGCTCGCCAAAGCCAAGGGCGTGCCGGTTAGCGAGATCACCGCCTGCATTCTCGATCGCCCCCGCCACGCCAAGCTGATTGAGGGCGTACGTGCCGCCGGCGCCGCTGTGCGCCTGATCGGCGACGGCGATATTGCCGGCGTGATCCACACCACCGAGCCGCAAGACACCGGCATCGACGTCTATATGGGCGTCGGTGGCGCGCCTGAAGGCGTGCTCGCTGCGGCAGCGCTCTGCTGCATTGGCGGCCAGATTCAGGGGCGGCTCATCGCCACCAACCCTTCCCAGCACGAGCGTGCTCGCGCCGCCGGCATCGCCGATCTTGGGCGCAAGTACAAGATGCACGACATGGCCTCCGGCGATGTAAGCTTCGCCGCGACCGGCATCACCGATGGCTCGCTCCTTGAGGGCGTGCGGCTGACACGGAACACGATTCACACCCATTCAGTGGTCATGCGGGCGCGCACCGGCACTGTGCGCTGGATCAGGACCGAATATCGCGACGTGCCGCCCCGCGACTGAACCTGCGGGACTAGAGCCGAATCAGCGTAGGTTGGGCCTTGACCCAGTGTTGGCAGGTGCTTCCAGCGTGACCGCGGCCCTCAGCCTTAGAGCGATAGATCGCGGGGCCTCTTCCACCTTTCTTGGCGTGGAGCGGTCGGCGCGCGGCTTGCGCTGGGTCGAGCGTCTCGACCCAGCGCGTGCATCAGCGGCTCTCGCCATCGCGCAGGCACACGGTCTACCGGAGCTTATCGGCAGACTCCTTGCCGCGCGTGGTGCCGACGCCGCGACGCTGCCTCACTATCTGGATCCATCGCTCCGCCACCTCTTGCCGGATCCTGCAACCCTCCAAGACATGGAGCGAGCGGCAGAGCGCTTCGCTCGAGCAATCCGCGGATCGGAGCCGATCGCCATTTTCGGCGACTACGACGTCGATGGCGCCGCCTCGGTGGCACTCATCCAGCGTTTCCTGCGCGCCCATGGGCAGAGCGCGGCGACCTACATCCCGGATCGCCTCACCGAGGGGTACGGACCGACGCCCGCCGCGATGACCGGCCTTGTCGAGGAGGGGGCGAGACTGATCATCACCGTCGATTGCGGCACCGCAGCCACAACTGCTATCGAGGCTGCCAACCATCGCGGCGCCGATGTCATCGTGGTTGACCATCATCAGGCCGACGAGCAATTGCCTCCCGCCTTTGCGGTGCTGAACCCGAATAGGCACGACGATCTCTCCGGCCAAGGCCACTTGGCCGCGGCCGGCGTGGTATTCCTGTTCCTGGTTGCCACTGCGCGCGCGCTCCGGTGCGATGGGTTCTATCGCAACGGCGCGGGGCCGGACCTTCTTGGCCTGCTCGATCTCGTGGCGCTTGCCACCGTTTGCGACGTAGTGCCGCTCAAAGGCGTGAACCGCGCGATGGTGGCCAAAGGGCTGAAGGTCTTGCGGCTGAGAAGCAACACCGGCTTGCGCGCGCTTGCCGATGTTGCGCGCATTGATGCTCCACCAAATTGTTACACACTCGGATTCATTCTCGGGCCGCGCATCAATGCCGGAGGCAGGGTAGGAGCTTCGGGTCTCGGCGCCAAGCTGCTTGCGTCCGACGACGAGAGCGAGGCGCGCGTTATCGCCGCTAAGCTCGAAGCGCTCAACGCCGAGCGGAAAGCGATCGAGGAGCGCATGCTCGCCGAAGCCTTCGCGTTTGCCGACCAAGCGCTCGATTTGGGACGCCCGTTCGTATGGCTAGCTACCGACGGCTGGCACAAAGGGCTGATCGGTCTCGTCGCCGGGCGCGTCGCCGAGCGATTCAATCTGCCAGCCTTTGTCACCGCCTGGGAACCTGATGGACTCGGCGCTGGCTCTGCGCGCTCTATTCCCACCGTCGATCTTGGCCGCGTCGTGAGAGACGCCGTGCAGGAGGGTGCGCTCATTAATGGTGGAGGACATGCGATGGCGGCCGGCTTCAAGCTCGAGCGCCGGAGCGAGGATTACATGCTTTCCTTCCTGGCGGAGCGTCTTGCTGGCGCTGTCGCCGCAGCCACAAACTCGCGTCCCCTGGTCATTGACGGCGCGTTGTCGTCGGCGGGCGCCAATACTGAACTCATGGATCTGCTCGAGCGGACAGGGCCTTACGGCGCCGGCCATCCGGAGCCGCGCTTTGCCTTCCCCGCGCATCGCTTGTCGCGTGTACGCACCGTCGGCGACGAGCATCTACGCTGCACGCTCTCGGCCGCAAACGGCGCGCGTCTTAAAGCAGCGGCTTTCCGCGTCGGCGACACGCCGCTCGCCAAACTGCTTCTCAAATCGGAAAGCTTACCGCTGCATGTCGCCGGGCATCTTCGCCGCGACACCTGGAATGGACGGAACGGGGTGGAACTCATCATCGAGGATGCCGCTGAAGCCACAGGCTCGCACTAGCTTGCTCACGTCTGCAAAGCTTTCTATATCAGCCCGCGAGGCTACCAAGCTCGACGCTTGCCAAGCCCCCTTCGTCTAATGGTCAGGACGTCAGGTTTTCAACCTGAAAACAGGGGTTCGATCCCCCTAGGGGGCACCAACAATCAAGTCAAAGAGTGACCTGGTGCACGCAGGAACAATGAAGTTTTTGTCGCCCATGAGTGAGGGCCAAGCCCACCGCCGCCAATACAACTGCGAACGTGCAATGTCATCCGATGGGACGTCACACGAGTGTGTGACCTCGTCTCGCGTCAGGATCGGAACGACCGTGGTTCCACCAGCACTGATGGTAGTGGAGATGATTGTCTTGTGTGGTACTGCCCATGGCTCTCACGCCTTAGGGCATGCATTCTTAGTGAGCCGGTTGAACCTCTGGTTCGGCCGGCCCCATTTTTTGTGGCTTACCACTTCCCCGTGTTCTCCATCGATGCCCAGGGCTCCTGCTTCGGCAGCGGCTTGCCCCTCTGCAACAGCTCGATCGAGATATTGTCCGGCGAACGGATAAAGGCCATGTGACCGTCGCGCGGCGGACGGTTGATGATGACGCCATGCTTCATCAGCCGATCGCATGTCGCGTAGATATCGTCGACCTCATAGGCTAGGTGCCCGAAATTCCGCCCCTCGCCATAGGGTTCGGGATCCCAATTGTACGTGAGCTCCAGTTGCGCATCTTCGTCTTCGTTACCGGGGGCAGCCAGGTAGATGAGGGTGTAGCGCCCTTGCGGATTCTCCATGCGCCTGACCTCCCTGAAGCCGAGCTTGTTGCAGTAGAAATCGAGCGACCGATCGACGTCGCTGACGCGCACCATGGTGTGGAGGTACCTCATGACAAACCTCTGACTGGTTGTGCCTCTCTACCAGACGACCCCTAGCGCGGGGATGCCTGCCGTGACAAGCGGACGACAGGGGGCGCCTCGTGCAACTTTCAATGCCGATTCGCGTCGCATTGTTGCACGGGGTCCACAGATTCTGCATTCAAACGTAATACGCAGTCCCAAAGCGAAAATTTGCTCGGCGGTAGAGCCGCTTGCCGGATTCCTCACCAGGCGCGAGGAAGCGGCCTCGCTCTTTCGTTCCGACGTCGAAAACACACAAGAATCTCTTTCCGCTCAGCCGCTTGCGTGAAGAGTTGCCGACGGATGGCGAAGTAGCCTAGGCACTGTGGAGAAGCCAAAACTGCGCGGAAATTTCCAGTGGCCTAGTTAGGCGGCAATGCTATGGTTTGAGCGAGCGTCTGCCGAGTGATTCGAGTGGGGTCGAGTATCACTCTGGGCTCAGAAGTGAAGCGGGGGGAATGCGGCATGGGGGCGAAAGAACCGCCACGTATTGAAGGCCATACCCAACGCGACGAGGAAGCCACAGTTGATGTCTTTGAGGTTTCGGGATCGATCAAGTGGTTCGACGCGTCCAAGGGTTATGGGTTCATTGTACCAGACGAAGACAGTCTTCCAGACATCCTACTGCATGTAACTTGTCTCAGGCGGGACGGATTTCAGACCGCATACGAGGGTGCGCGGGTGGTATGCGAGGTGCTGAAGCGGCCGAAGGGCCTGCAGGCTTTCCGCATCCGCGCCATGGACGATTCAACGGCGATCCATCCCTCGCAATTGCCACAACGGACGCACGTCGCGGTGAACCCGGAAAGCGACTGGGAAAGCGCCATGGTGAAATGGTTCAATCGCCTGCGCGGTTTTGGGTTTCTTACCCGCGGCCCGCAGACCTTGGACATTTTCGTGCACATGGAGACGTTGCGGCGCTTCGGCTTCACCGAGCTTCGCCCCGGACAGATCGTGCTCGTGCGCTATGGCCGCGGTCCGAAGGGACTGATGGCGGCCGAGCTCAAGCCGGACACCATGACGGGTCCATCCTCTCACTGATCTCCCAAAGAGTCGGACGATTGGGACGCCTGGCGGCAGGCGCTGGCTTCGCGCTCAATTTACTCCTGCCGCCTGGCGCGGTCGCCGCCGGAAATGGCACGCTCGTGCTGAAGACGGATTCTGGCCCGCACAGCTTCTCCATTGAGCTCGCCACGACTCCCGGGGAGAGGGCGCTCGGTCTCATGTATCGGCGGGCTATGCCAGGCGATGCCGGCATGCTGTTCCTCTATGACCCGCCTCAGCCAATCGAGATGTGGATGCGCAATACCATCATTCCCCTCGACATGATCTTCATCGGGGCAGACCGGAAAGTGCGCCGGATCGAGAGCCATACCGAGCCCTTCTCTACTCAGCTCATTTCGTCGGAAGGTGCCGTGCAGGGCGTACTCGAGGTGAATGCCGGCACGGCTGAAGCGATCGGGCTCAAGGCCGGAGATGAGGTTGTCTACCCGTCCATCGACCAAGCGCCGAAGCCTTGAGGCGCGGCACCCTGGCTTGCTTGCGGGTGACGAACTATGTATGCGCTAACGGTCGATCGGGGCATAGCGCAGTCTGGTAGCGCACCTGCTTTGGGAGCAGGGGGTCGCAAGTTCGAATCTTGCTGCCCCGACCATCTTCCGCCCAGTGGAGTGGTGAGACACGACATGGTTGCTCGCATCTTCAAGCCGGCAAAGACCGCGATGCAGCAGGGTAGCGCCGGCACGCACGAATGGGTGCTCGTGTATGAGCCGGAAAGCCCGCGAACCATCGAGCCGCTGATGGGCTGGACGAGCTCCGACGATACGCGATCGCAGGTCCGCTTGCAGTTTGCGAGCCAGGAAGAAGCCATTGCCTACGCCACGCGGCAAGGCATTCCCTTCCGCATCGAAGAGCCGCCGAAGGCCGAACTGAAGCCAAAGTCCTACGCCGACAACTTCAAATTTGGGCGCCTCGACCGCTGGACGCATTAGCTTCGCTATGCCTAGCCCCTCATCGCTTGGTCAGGCCGTAGCGGTGTCTTTTTGAACCATTCGGACTATAAGATCGAGGTGCTTTGCCGAGGCACGGTCCCGTAGCTCAAGGGATAGAGCATCTGCCTTCTAAGCAGAGGGTTGAAGGTTCGAATCCTTCCGGGACCGCCATTTATTTTCAAGCACTTAGTGAGATAATTTACAAAAACGGGGTAAGCCAAAGGCGACCAGAAGGTAACAACACAGGTAACATTTAGTCATTTCCGCTTTGGGTTCGGGGCAGATATTCAGGCTAACAGTGGGACTTGGTATGGCGGGGGGCTATCTGGGCCTTTCTGGAGCCAGCCGACAGCCTTTTCGTTAATCCACTGGCTCCGATATCCATGACAACGGAGGTCCCATACGTCATC
>Ga0182033_10001141_pt1 | contig 13205 bp, 7 predicted proteins | sample tim00Cox0000000H_FD_125968 | JGI IMG/M metagenome (GOLD analysis project Ga0182033, IMG submission 125968) | Lab enrichment of tropical soil microbial communities from Luquillo Experimental Forest, Puerto Rico - timezero.00C.oxic.00.000.00H | ecosystem: Environmental > Terrestrial > Soil >...
AGGTCGTAGGGCACCAGCCGCCCGGCCGGGAGCACGTCGCCGCCGGGACCGGGTTTGCCGTATTCGAGCACGACGGTCTGCCCGGAGGTGTGGCCGTGCAGCACGCTGTTGCCCGCGATCGTGCCAGCGGCGGTGACCACCACCAGGGGATGCCCGTCGTCGGGTTTGGGCAGCTGGTACCACGCCGAGGTGAGCCTGCTCTGCTGTTGGGGCCCGGTGGTGTAGCTGCCGGCGATCGGAACCTGATCGGGGTTGAGGCCGTACGGCAGCGGCACGGTCGAATCGTTGATGCCCGGCGTCGTCAGTTTGAGCGGGGCATCCCAGTCGTAGTCGGTGCCGGGCTGAGGCACCGCCGTCTCCTTGACCGACTCGGCCAGGGTGCGGTCCGGTACGCCGTTGGGGGTGAACCCCGTTGGGTTGACACCACCGAGCGCGCCCAACGGGCCGAAATTGTCGGGTAGGGGCGTCATGAAGCCGGCGTTGCTGTCCGGCTCGACGAGGATGTCGTCGGCCAGCGCGCAGCCCCCGGCGAATTCGCGCAAGTTGTCCCAGGCATTGGAGTAGGTGGGGTACTGGCGCACGATTCCGGCGACCATCGACGCGATGAACACCAGCGCCATGAATCCGGCCGCTATCGGCACCGGCGCTGCCGTCACCGCCCGCGCCAGCCGGCCCTCGCCGTGATCCCGCGACGCGAAGTGCAGCCAGGTCGCCCAGAGTGCCGCGATCGCGAACAGGACGAAAAGGACTGTACTGACGCTGATTCCGTGGAACCTCGGCATGACGCTGTTGAACGGGACGCCGTAGCTCGAGACGTACCACCAGCCGTTGGTAGTAGCGAAACAGAGCGCCAACACGAACAACACCGCCGCCACGAACGCCATGCGGTTGCGCGACCAGCGCAGCACCTCATGCGACACCAGCACCGTCGTCAGCGCGGCCATCGCCGCGCCCACCGCGGCGAACAGCCCGAAGTGGTGCACCCACTTGGTCGGGGTGAACATCAGGAAGAACATGGTGCCGAAGATGACACCCATCAGCCGCCACGCCGGCCCACGGGCCACTCCCCGAACTCGCTTGCGCCGCAACATGATGAACATCGCCGTGAACAGGCACAGCGCGGTGATCAAAAAGCCGAACCGGCGCGACAGCGAACCGTCGACGGTGGGCAGGATGAGGTAGTAGTAGCGCAGGTTCTCGGTGTACCACGCCTGGCTGGGCCCGATCGCGGTGCGAATCCTGGTGGCCTCCAACACCGTTGACAGCGTCTGGTCCGCGAACACCACGGTGAGGATGACCGAGCCGGCCGCCAGCATCGGGGCCACCAGGGGCCACGTGCCGACGAGGCGATGGCGGTGGACCAGGATTCGCAGGATCGGGCGGCCACCGGCAACCAACGCGGCCACCGCGATCAGGCCGGTGGGCTGGACGCCCAGGGTGAACGCGGCGGTGATGATGGCCAGCGCCGCCGGCGTCAACCGGCTGTAGCGCATCGAACGCTCGATCAGCACGTAGGTGACCAGCGAGCCGAGCGCGATGATCGGCTCGGGGCGAAGGCCGTTGTTGAACGGCATCCACGCGGTCAACAGGACCAGGCCAGCCGCCCAGGTTGCGGCTTTGCTGGATGCCACCGCAGGCCCCAGCCGGGGAAGCACTTCCCGCGACAGCAACAGCCAGCACAAGAGCCCGGCGACCAAGTCTGGCAATCGCATCCACAGGCTGCCGTCGCTGACCTGGGTCATCAGCGCCAGCAAGTTGTAATACCAGCCGAACGGGTCCTCCGGGCTGCCGAACCAGCGAAAGTAGTTGGACATGTAGCCGGCGTGACCGGCGACCCGCGCCATGCCCAGGATGTAGCCGTCGTCGGAGGAGTTCGCGCCGATCACATGCCACAGCAAGAAGCCGAATATCACCGTGGCGTCGGCCAGGGTGAACTTGCGCCAGTTTGCCGGTATCCAGCGTTGCATTCGCCGGCCGTCCATTTGGTCGAGGCGCCACAGGGCGACCAGCGCGACGATGGTGGACACGATCGCCAGCACCATCGCGACCAGTTTGAGCGTCGTCGGTGTGGTGGAGAACCGGGTGTCGATGGTCGCCGAGAGCTGCAGCCCGGGCGGGGCGGGACCGGTCAGATCCGTGAACACCCCGACGATCTGGGGGCGCAGATTGGGATCGGGGAAACCGCCGCGCACCGGCTTGCCCGCCGGATCGCTCAACCCGACGAAGGTGGCGAAGGCGCCGGCTTGTGTGGAGGTGATCTCGATGCGCTGGCATTGCGGGGACTCCGCCTGATCCCGAGGCACGCTGGCGATCACCACATTGCGGTCGGTGACGTCGACGCGCTTGCTGTTGGCGACGACGAACAACCCGTTCAGCGCGGCATCCTTGCCCTTCTTGGGTGCCGTACTCAGTACGACCCCGCCGTCGGGTGGCAGGGCGCGCACCACAGAACACGGCACGGTTGCCGTCACGTCGACCGGTGTCAGCGAAATCAGCGGTGCGGTAACGCTATTCAATTGGCCATTCTGCGGCCAATTCAGCGTGGCGGTGGTCTGCACGACGGGCAGCAGCGGCGTCGCGACCGACAAGACGAAACCAATCAGCCCCGCGATCGTCGCGACCCAGCGTATCCCGCGCACGTCTTGACGGGCGCTCGCCTTGTCTTCGCGGTTGGTGACGGTGGTGACGCTCATGGCAGCGCCCTTATCGGTCCTTGCCGGCTCCAGCCGGGCACCGTGGTCACACCCTGGTCGACGACGGCATCGGGTGCCTGATCAGCCGACACCAGCCGGTGGTACCGCTCGACCGATCCCCAGTCGCGATACCAGTCGCCGCGCAGGTACGTCGAGACCGTCGAGGTGCGCAGCATCGCCTGTGTAATCAGGAACGGACCCCCGTCCTCGCTGGCCTCCCACCCGTTCGACGAGGCCGCCGTCTGTTTGTGATCGGGCAGGATGCGGTATTGCGGAAGTTCGGCAACGCCAAGGTGTTCGGAGAACGGCCGCTGGCAGGGTAAGTTCGCCGCGGTTGCGATGTCCATCAGCACGGGTGTCTGCGATCCGATCAATTGCTGCAGGGTTTGCAGCACCGGGACCCGCGGCGGCGTGAAAGCGAACCACTGCTCGGAACTCAAGTTCGGGTCATAAGCGACGATGCGTGCCACGTTGGCCTCCGGGGGCGCCCAGGTGAGCGGGAACCGCAGATTGCGCCACGCCGGCTCCGGACCTATGTCGATCGGCTGTACCTCCGTAAGCGGCTGGGTGGTGCCGTCGGGGCGAGCGACGCCCCACTGCAATTTCAGCGACTGCCCGTAGGTGAAGGTGCCATCCTCTTTATACGACCAGATCGCACCGGCGGCGGAAACCACCACCAGCGGCCGGTCGCCGGTGCGGGGCGGCAACTGGTACCACGCCGAGGTAGCGGTGGCGGCCAGCGAATTTTCGCCGTAGCTGCCCATCACTGGTGTGCGCGTCGGGTCGAGGCCGAACGGTAGTGCCACGTGCGACCCGTTGACTCCGACCGGGCCCTTCCCGCCGGCCGTGCCCGCGGAGTCACTCATGGTGGCGTTGGGCTTGTTGGGTGACCCGGTGGAATTCACCACCCCAGGTTTGGTCACTACGGGGTACGACCTCAGGTCATCACCCACCCCTTCGGGTTTGAAGCCGATCGGGTTGATACCGCCGAGCGGGCCGTCAGGCCCGAAGGTCTGCCCCGGAACTGGCTCCAACATGCCGGCATTGGGGTCGGGTTCGGTCAACACGTCGTCCGCCATCGCGCAGCTCGCAGGCGAGAGGCCGGACGCGATGGCCGCCAGGTTGGCCTTGGCGGTGGTGTAGACCGGGTAGCGGAAGACGGCACCTTTGGCCAGCGAACCGACCTCGCCCAGGACCATGATCGTCGCGACCACCAGCAGCGGGGTGGAGGCCAGGACGCGGTTGCGCCGGTTGTCCTTGACTTCGGTGTGCCCGGCGTAGTCCATGCGGAAGTGCTGCCAGGCGGCCAGCAGCCCGGTGAGGATCGACAACGTCAAAAACATCGACGTCACCGGATGGCTGGCGATGACCGGCTGGATGTCGAACCACGGCACCCCGTAGTTGCCGACGTAGAACCAGCCGTTGATGCCCGAGGTGGCCCACGCCAGCACGAACAGCAACGCGGTGATGTACAGCGTCAGATTGCGGCGGCTGTGCAGGCCGATCCGGGCCAAGGCGAACGCCGTGACCGCACCCAGCGCCCCGGCCAGGCTGGCGAACGCACCGAACTGTACGGCCCACTTCGTGGGCGTGAACGTCAACAGCAGCAGGCCGACCGCGGCGGTGCCGATCAACCGCCACGTCGGGCCGCTGGCCAGCCCGGGCACCCGGCCGCGCCGCAGCATCACCACCAGCATTCCAAACAGGCACAACAGCAGCACCAGCACCGCGAATCGCCGCGCCATCGACCCGTCAGGGTTCGACTCGACGGTCAGGAAGTAATAGCGCAGCCAGTCCTGGTACCAGGCGATCGTCGGCCCGACCTTGTACTTGATGCGCACCGATTCGGCGACGGTGGCCAGCGTTTGACTGCGGAACACCACCACGAGGATCAGCGACAACGACGCAGCCAGCACCAGCAGCGGCGCCAGTACCCCGTCGGTCGCCTGGCGTCGCCGGATCATCTGTGCGATGGCCCGGGCCCCGGTCAGCAGCACGGCGACCGCGATCAACCCCTGCGGTGCCAGGGTCACGGTGAGCATCGCGACCACGATCGCGACCGCGGCCGGGGCCAGTCGTCGCAGCGCGATCGAGCGTTCCACCAGCATCCAGGTGACGATGACGCCCAGCGCGATCAGCGGCTCGGGCCGCAGACCGTTGTTGAACGGCAGCCAGGCTGCCAGGAACACGGCGCCCGCGGTGAGCACCGCCACCCGGTTCGTTCCCAGGCTGCCCCTGCCGGGACCCAGCCGGCGCAGCACCCAATGGCCGATGATGAGCCAGCACGCGATCCCGGCCAGCGTGGCCGGTATCCGCATCCATACGCCGGCGGTGCTCACCGACGCCAATTTGGCGAGCACCGACAGGTACCAGTCGAACGGCGCCTCCGTCGCCCCGAAGTAGCGGTAGTAGTTGGCCACGTAGCCCGCCTTCGGCGCGACCCGGGCGATGGTCAGGTTGTAGCCGTCGTCCGACGAGGTGGGGCCGATGATGTGCCAAAGCAGCAGCGTGGCAATCACTAGGGCGTCGGCAAGCCAGGTCGCCGCGCCGACATGCCGCCACGTCACCCGGCTCTCGCGCGGGCGGTACCGGGCGAGCCAGGCGATCGGGGAGCGCCAATTGACAAGCGTGGCCCCCCGACTGTGACGATCCAGCGTCGCCAGCGCGAGCACGGCGACCAGGACGGCCAGCGCACCCAGCACCATCGCGATCATCTTCGTGGCCGAAGGCGCCGCGATAAACCGGGTGTCGATGTCGATGCGGGCCGACAGGCCGGGTTGGGCGGGCACCTTCAGATCAGTGAAGATTCCGCCGACCTGTGGCTTCTTTTCTGACGGGAGAGTCCCGGCGGCGCCGGGTATGCCGACGAACTCGGCACCGGCAGCGCCGGCGTTGGCCCAGGCATGCAGCACGGTGCACGCGCCGGCCGCGACGGCCGGGCGCTGTGCCACGGCGGCCACCGAATCGCGGAACGCGACCACGATCGTGTCCTTGTTGGCGCGCACGAAGAGCCCGTTCTTGCCGGCGTCGACGCCACCGGCCGGCAGGGTTGACACCACCAATCCGCCGCCGGGAGGCAACGTAGCCATCGCCACGCACGGGATGGAGATGTCCAGCGCGCGCGGTGCCCCGGAGACCAGCGGGGCCGTGATCTGGGTGACTTGCCCGTCGGTGGTGCCCTGGGGCCAGACGACCGTCGCGGTGGTCTGTTTCACCGGAAGCAGTGGCACGAGCACGCACAACAGCACCCCAACGAGTCCCGCGACGACGGCGATCAATCGCGGGATACGCTGCGATCGCTGATTACGGTCGTGGGGCACGAGGCTCGATGGTAAGGGACGCCGCTTTGTGCGGTGAGGACGCAGGGCCGCCCGCGGGCCGACAGCCGCGCGCCGTCGAAAGTTCGTGACAACTTTTGGTTTAAAAACCCACGGCATTGGGGTACAGATGGCGCGTTGGCCACCGAGCGGAGGGGACTTGCGTGACCGCACCCACCCAAACCGGCTCGGAGAGGATCCAACACTCGCCCAGACACTGATCCGGATGCGAGCAAGCGCGCCGTCGAGCGGCTGGTGAGCGTGCTCAACGGGTCGTCGTGCAGGGTGCGTTACCCGCTCCCTGAATCGGCGCCAGCGGCGAGCCGAGCTTGCCGAGCCCGCGCGTGATTTGCCGCGCCCAACCCACCAAATACACTGTCGTCGCGGCGTATGCGTTAAAAATGGGGACTTGAGGCCCTCAAAAACGGCCCCGATCACCCGGGAGGCTGGCAGCGCGATGACGAATACAGGTCTCGGCTTTGGTGTCTTGGGACCCTTGCTGATGACCTCCCACGGCGTCCGGGTGCCGGTGGGGCCGCCGAAGCAGCGAGCGGTGTTGGCCATGCTCCTGATCAACCGCAACCGGCCGGTGTCCGTGGAGTCGTTGATCAACGCGGTATGGGGTGAGGACCCGGTGCCGGCCGCCCGCACCAGCATCCAGGCCCACGTGTCGAACCTGCGCCGGCTGCTTCGCACCGCCGGCGTCGACCCTTACCAGACGCTGGCCAGCGCACCGCCGGGGTATCAACTCAGCGTCCCCGACGCCGACTGCGACCTGGGGCGCTTCGTCGGCGAAAAGGCCGCAGGGATTCAGGCTGGCGCGGCCGGGCACTTCGACGAGGCCAGCCACCACCTCTCGTTGGCGCTGGCCGAATGGCGTGGGCCGGTGCTCGACGACCTACGCGACTTCGCCTTCGTCGATGCCTTCGCGACCGCGCTGATGGAAGAAAAGGTGGCGGCCCACACCGCGCGCGCCGAGGCGGAAATCGCGCGCGGACGCGCCGGCGCGGTCATCGGCGAGCTCGAGGTGCTCACCGCCGAGCATCCCTACCGCGAGCCGCTGTGGGCGCAGCTGATCACCGCCTATTACGTCACCGAGCGTCAGTCCGATGCCCTCGGCGCATACCGGCGACTCAAGGCCGCCCTGGCCGAGGGGCTCGGCATTGACCCCGGTCCCACGGTGAGTGCCCTGCACGAGCGGATCCTGCGCCAGGAGCCACTGGGCGAAAAGCGGGAAGCCCTGACCACCCACAAGCGCGGCGTCTACCGGCGGGAGACGACGACCGAGGGCATACCATTGGCGCAATTCGTCGCGGCCCGCCTGCGCGACCAGAACGGGCGAGTGCATCGGCTGACGGGTGCGATCACCCGGATCGGGCGTTTCGGCGACAACGACATCGTCCTCGACGACACCGACGTCAGCCGCCACCACGCCGTGATCACCGACACCGGAACCGGTTTCGTCATGACCGATTTGCGGTCCACCAATGGCGTCGAGGTGCAGGGCCAGCGCATCCGGGGCAGCGCACCGCTGGCCGAGGGCGACCACATCCGCATCGGTGGTTACGAGTTCACCTTCGAAACCCGCCCCGGCTGACGATCGGCTACCCACGCAGCCGTTTGGCCAGTGTGTCCAGTCCCGGGCCGCTGAGGTCCGCAAGCGCCGCCGGGCGGCCGGACATCGCCATCAGGAGAGCCTCCCCGGGGCCGGTGACCTCGGGTCCGTGGCCGTGTGTCCAATCCATGTCGGTCGCGCGCAGCAGCAGTCCCCGTATCCGGCGTCCGGCGCCGAGCCTGGGGTTACCGGGTACCAAGCCGAGGACCCGCTCGAGCCGATCGGTCGGGACGCGGCGCGGCCGACCGAGCGAGCGGCGGATGTCTTGGTGATGGATCGTGCCGTCGACGAGCGCGATCATGCCGCCGAAACCCGCTGTCAGTCCACGTGGCTGGAGGTGATTGCGCAGAAATTCCAGCAGCTGTTGCGGACTCATGGCCGCGAACTCGTCGACGCCCACCTGGTTCACCTGGTTGGCCCACACGATCCCGCCCTTCGCGAAGCGCTTGAGCAGCCCCAGGGTGCCGAGGTCTTCGTAGCTGATCACATGCGCGACAACGTCTTTGACGGTCCACTTCGAACAAAGGCTCGGCGCCTCCCAGTCCTGTGGCGTCAGCGTGGCCAGGAATTCCGCGAGGTCGCCCCGCTCGGCGTGGGCCATGGCCATCAGGTTGGGCGTCATTTGCGAGCCCCGGCGCTGAGCAGGCGACCGTAGCGATCCAGATACAGCGGCCAGCCCGCGTCGCCGTCGACGCCGTCGGCGACGTTCTCCCACCCCGGGCCGTGGCGATCCAGATGGCGGTGTTCGAGGTCGACGCGCGTGCGATCGTCGGACTCCGCGGTGAAGCGGACCTCGACTTCGCTGGCCTTGGACTGATCGGCTTCCAGCCGCCAGGTCGGACCGATATCCCAGGTGAACAGCACGCGCCCAGGCGGCTCGTAGGCCAAGATGCGCGCCCAGCGGCAAACGCTGCCGTCGACGCCACGGTCGTAGATGTGCCCGCCTACGCGGGGCTCGAAAACCGTCTCGGCGATCGGGACGGCGAGCAGATTGTGCTCGCGAGGCTTGAAGTCGCCGAACCGCTCGGTGAACACGGCGAACGCACGCTCGATCGGTGCGTTGACGACTACGTGGTGCGCGATATTCGGAGTGCGTGGCTGCGTCATGAGGGTTCGCCTTCCCGGTGCTTCGGTTCGTCGATGGTCTGCGCGTAGGTGGACAGGGCTTGGGCCCAGAACCGGTCAAGCTCGGCACGCAACGCCTCCAGGCCGGTCGGGTCGAGCTGATAGACGCGACGCGTTCCCGCGGCGCGATCACGCACCAGTCCGGCGGACTTGAGCACCTTGAGGTGCTGCGAAACGGCCGGCCTGCTGACGGGTAGGTCGCGAGCCAATTCACCGACGGCCGACGGCCCGTGCGCAAGGCGTTCGACGATGGCCCGGCGCGTCCCGTCGGCCAGTGCCAGCCACGCCGCGCCTTCTCGGACAGCTTGGTAAGTGGCCACGAACGGTAAGTCTAAGCTTACCGAAGCCCGCCATCAAGCGACCGCAAGGATTTCCCAAGGATCGCGCAAAGATCCGGCAACTGGTCGGCAGCACACTTCCGCTGTCGGCAACCGCCTAGTCCAAAGGAGAAATCGCAACCATGAGTGCCAGAAAAGCGAAGATGTCCAAGCTGCGAATCGCAGCCGGTGTCGCAGTGGGCACCATGGGTCTGTCACTCCTCGGGTCGCTGGTGCCTGCCGCCGCCTCGGCGGATCCGTGGGTGCCCAACTCGGGGCCCCTGCACCCGGCTCGCCACTACGCCCCGAATGTCCTCCACCCGGTCTGGACCCTCACACACCCGATCCGCGCCGCTATCCCCTAAGCGGGCTAACGCGAAGGCCCGCGGCAGGCATTAGTGCCGAAGCGGCGCCGGGTTCCACAGGCCGCTGCGCGTCGCCGTCCCCAACTCCAGACTGGCGGGCTGTGCGTTGGGGTAGTAGGGCGTTAGCCGCTGCAGCGAGCCCCAGTCGCGGGACCAGTCGTCCTTCAGATACGTGGCCATCGTGGTCGCGTTCACCAGCAACTCGGTGACGCCAAGCGGGCCGCCGCCGTTGTTGTCCATCACCGGTGAGTTGGCCTCGGCGCCGAATCGGTCCGGCAGGATGCGCCATTTCGGTGTTTCGTCGACGCCGTTTTGATGGCCGAACGGTCGCTGGCACGGGAACGCCAGGCCGACCAGCCAGTCCAGCAACACCGGATTCTGCGAGCCCACGACATCCTGCAGCGTGCGGAGCTGCGGAATCCGCGGGGGTGTGAGCGCGATCCAGTGCTGCGGCGCCAGATCTTCGTCATTGGCGACCAAGCGGATTTGGGTGGCGGTGCCCGGAATTTCCGACAGCGGCAACCGCAGGTTGCGCCACGCCGGCGATGCCCCGATGTCGGCGAATTGGGACCACCCGCCGGGGTGTCCACTGGCCGCTTCGTCATCGGTGGCCCACTGCACCTGGACCTCACGGGGATCGAAGCGCCCGGACGCACTCACGACCAGCAGCGGCCGCGCGTTGTCACGTGCGGGCAGTCGGTACCAACCCGACCGCAGGTGAGCGGGAAGTTGGATGCCCGACCGCCAGCTGCCGAGCACCGGTGTGCGGGCCGGATCGAGGTTGTAGGGCAGCTGCGCGACCGAGCCGTTGATTCCCGGCGCCGGGGTGGTGCCGCCCTCGGTGCCCGGCTCCGCGCCGGTGGTCAGCTTGTCGTTGATGAAACTGCGGTCGCCCGGACGTTCCATCACCGGGTCGGCGCGGACGTCGGCGGGAATACCGTTGGGCGTGAACGCCTCCGACAAGCCCGCCCCCAGAGCATCGCCCACCGAGCCGCTGACCGGCGACAGCATGCCGGCGTTGGGATCCGACTCCACCAACACGTCCTCGGCCAATCCGCAGGACTTGCCGGTCAGCGCCTGCAGGTTGGAGCGGCCCACCGACCACGCGGGATACTGGGCGGTCATCGCCAGGGTCAACGATGCCACCTCGAACACCACCAGCACCCACGTCGCAATTGCCAACGGGGACTGGACGATTCCGGCGAGCCGTGCCCCATAGCGGGTTTTGGGCGGCCCGTTGTCGGGGTCGACGAAGTGGAACCACGCCGCCAGCAGCAGCACCAGTACGGTCAGCCCGAGGAGCGCGGTGGCGAAGGCGTAATGCCACGCCGGGAACGAATTCGACCAGGGCACGCCGAAATTCGACACATACCACCAGCCGTTGACGCTGGCGAACGACAACGCCACCAAGAACAGCACCACCGCGGCGAAGACGGTGCGATTGCGCCGGGAGCGCATCGCCACGGACGTCACCGCGACCGCGGCCAGCGCGCCCAGTGGCCCGGCCAGACCGGCGAACACCCCGAAGTGGTGGGTCCACTTGGTGGGAGTGAACATCATCGCGACGAACGAGATGATGGTGATCCCGACGATGCGGCGGCTCGGTCCCGCGGCCGTGCCCGGAATTCGGCCCTTGCGCAGCGACATCGCGACCGTTATCCCGAGCGCGAGGACCAACGCCAGCACGGCGAAGCGGCGGGCCACCGACCCGTCGGGGCTGGCCATGAACAGCCGCTCGTAGCGGGTGTGTTCGTCGAACCAGCTCAGGCTGGGCCCGACGGCGCGCTTGAGCATGCTGGCTTGAATCTCGCCGGCGAGGGTCTGGTCGCGGAAGATCAGGATGGCGGTGACGGTGACCGCGGCCAGCAAGGGCGCCACCAGGGGTAGCGCTCCAAACCGTTTGGATCTGCGATGCAGGATGGTCCGCAGCGGCCCGATCGCGACCAGCAGCGCGCCGATCGAGGCGATGCCGGTCGGCCCGGAGAACAGGGTCAGCGCACCGATGATGCAGGCGATCGCGACGGGCAACAGCCGGTTGGTGGCCACCGCGGGTACCACCGAGCACCAGGACAGCAGGATGCCCAGCGCGATGATCGGCTCCGGCCGCAGGCCGTTGTCGAGCGGCAGCCAGACCGCCAGGAACATGCCCGCCGCCGTCCACGCCGCGGCCCGGTTCCTTTTGACGGCGTGACCCAGGCGGGGCATGACTTCACGGCTGATCACCCACCAGCAGGTCAGCGCCATGGCCAGGGTGGGCAACCGCATCCAGATGCTGGTGGTGCTGACGTGTGCCCACAAGGCCAGCAGGTCGTAGTACCAGCCGAACGGGGCCTCGGGCGTGCCGAACCAGCGGTAGTAGTTGGCCATGTAACCGGCGTGCTCGGATACCCGGGCCATGGTCAGGATGTAGCCGTCGTCGGAGGTGTTGGCGCCGACGAAATGCCACCAGACCAGCACGGCGATGACGAGGGCGTCCAGACCGCCGATCGACCACCATCGCGGAGGCAGGAAGCGGCGGTGCCGGGTGCCGTCGGCCGTGTCGAGGACGTGCAGCGCGACCAGGGCGGCAGCGGTCAGCACCACCCCGAGGATCATCGCGGCCATCTTCAGCGGGGTGGGGCTGCTGCTGTAGCGGGTGTCGACGGTCGCCGAAAAACTCAGGCCCGGCGGCGCCGGCCCGGCCAGATCGGTGAACACACCGACGATCTGGGGCCGGAAGTCGTAGCCGCTTTTCTCGCCGCGCAGCGGCGCGCCGGGATGTTCGGCGTTGGGCCCCTGCTTCAGCCCCACGAATTCGGCGGTGACCCTGTCGGCGTGCGCGCTGAAGGTCAACCGCTGGCAGGCCGGGCTGAGCACGTCGCTCAGCGGGGCGGTGACCACCGCAACGTTGCGCACCACCAGCACCAGATAGTCGCTGGCGCGCTGGATGAGCAGCCCGCGGTCGACGGCCTTCGGGGCCTGCTTGGGCACCGTCGACAACAGCACCGTTTTGCCGGCGTTCTGTGGGCCGGCCAGGCCGACGGCGGCCTCGCACGGCACGCTGACGTTCAATTCGGTCGCAACGTACCCGATCAGCGGTGCATCGACACTGGCAAACGTGCCGTTCTGCGGCCAGTTCAGTTGGGCGGTGGTCTGGTTGACCGGGAGCAGCGGGGTGGCGATCGCCAGCAGGGCGCCGAGCAGACCGGCGACGGTAGCAACCAACCGAGCGAGCCGGTGGTTACTTCCCGCGTCGTTCACGGAGCTAGATGGTAGTTCTTCGACCAAGCCGGCCGAGGTTTCGGTGGCCATCAGTCGTCATGCTCCCGGCTTACGGATGGCCAGCACAAACGGGCCGATGGTGTCGACGACGAAACGCGGATCGGCGAACAGGGCGGCCGGCAAATCGACGGTGTATCGGCGGACGTTGGGCTGGTTGGGGTAGACGTCCTGGGCCAACCGCAACGTGTAGTTGCCGTTGGCGCCGCGGCGCATCAGAAACACCGTCGGCGGCGGCCAGGGCGATGTGTCCAGCGCGTGGATCAACTCGTCGGGGGTCTTGAGCTTGGACCACTTCTCGATCTGCGCGGCCCGCAGGTCGAACTGCGCCAGCGGGTTGGCGTAATGCGACGTCAGCCCCTGGAATCCCCAGTAGGGGTAATAGGACAGGAAGCTGTAGTCCGCCGTCATCACCACGACCTGATCCCGCGGCTTGCCGGTCGTCTTGAGGATCGCGGCGTCGATGTCGGAGTAGAACTTCTCGGAGCTCGGCGGCCGCCGATCGCCGCGCTGGC
>Ga0182033_10001142_pt1 | contig 13202 bp, 10 predicted proteins | sample tim00Cox0000000H_FD_125968 | JGI IMG/M metagenome (GOLD analysis project Ga0182033, IMG submission 125968) | Lab enrichment of tropical soil microbial communities from Luquillo Experimental Forest, Puerto Rico - timezero.00C.oxic.00.000.00H | ecosystem: Environmental > Terrestrial > Soil >...
CGTAACTCGAGCCAACGCGGATGATTTCTGGCGACGCCCCCATCAGGCTGAGCAACCTCGGCGCATAAAGCGCACACGGCGCGCCGACCAGCAGGGAAACCGTCAGCCCGAGGATGATGGCTTGGACTCCGGCAACGGCAGCGCCGGCGGGATCCTTTTCTCCAATGCGCCGCGCTACCATCGCTGTGGTGGAGAGGCTGAGCCCGAGTCCGATCGCAAAGACCAAGCTGAGCAGCGATTCCGTAAGGCCGACGGTAGCCACGGCATTCGCGCCGAGTCGCCCAACCCAAAACACATCCACAACCGCGAAAAGGGACTCCAGCACCATTTCCAGGATCATCGGGATGGCCAGCAGCAGAATTGCACGATTTAGGCTGCCGCTCGTGAAGTCCTGGTGCGAGCCGCGTAACGCTTCGCGAATGGAACTCCAAATCGGCAGTGGCGGAGCGGCCGGAACGCTGACCTGTTCAGCTGACATAAAAACCTTGGCTCTCTCGATATGCGCGCATTTGACAAATTCGTGGCGCAAACGCGGTTCGACAAATGAAATGGTAAAGAACCGGAGAAATCAAAATCCGCGGGAGCGGATTACTCGACTCGGGCCATTCGCGGGTTAAGCATCTTCACTTCCTTGGCGCTGCCCGGCGCAACCGGGAACATCACCCTTAAAACATCGCGCGGGCGCTTCCGCAAGTGGCGGCATTCTATCGCGAAGCCGCGTGCTTTGACCAGCAAAATCGGAGCCAAAGTGCCCGGCGTGAGTGCGCATCCTCCAACGGCCGCGTTAGGCTTGCGCGATCCGCCGAACGAGGTCTTCCTGCTCGAATTTGGATTCCGCCCCGATGGTGAAGGCGTCCAAGAGGTCTAGCGACAGCGCATACCGCAACGCTTCGTCCTGTCGATTTCGCAATTCCCCTTGGCCAAGGATTTTCATCCCCACGATGGCATGACCGTTCGCGCGCATTTCGCGCATCACGCTCACGACGGTATCCGGTGGAGCGTCCATATAGGCCCCCATCGGATTGATGCGCACAAGATGGACCTCGACCCAAGGCGACTTGGCGGCGCTGCGCAGTGCTTCGATGCTGTGGCACGAGCAGCCATGCGCCCGGATGATGCCCTTCTGCTTGGCTTCCGACAGTACATCCATCACCGCCTGGAAGCGGTCCGTCCAGTCGCCTTCCGTGAGGCAATGCATCAGGCAGATATCCAGGTAATCGGTTCCCAGCTCGCGGCGGAAGCGCTCGAGATCGGCGCGAGCCGTCGCGGCATCCCGTGCCCACGTCTTGGTAAGGACGGTCACTTTGTCGCGCGGCACGTGCTTCAACGCCTCGGCCACGTGTGGATGGCTGCCGTAGGAATCCGCGGTGTCAAAAAAACGCAATCCGTGGTCGTAACCGTTGAGAAGCAGATCGGACAGGCCCTTTATGCCCAGCGCGGTCTGGTGAGAATGATGGCCGCTGCCGACCGTTCCCGTGCCCATCGCCAATCGGCTGGTTTGCATGCCCGTGCTTCCCAGCCGAACGGTGTCGGAAGCGCTGACCTTTCCCGCCAGCGCAGGCGACGCAAATGTCTGGTTCCGAAGCGTCTTTGGATGTAGCCAAGCCGCTCCCGCCGCGTACGCCGCTCGATGCAGAAACTCGCGCCGCTTCATCGGAGACCTCCGAGCAAGTGAGAATTCCCGAGATTCTTCTCTACCTTGGACGCAAAAATACGCCTTCCGGTGTTCTCGGCGCAAGCACAAGGCGGCAAAGAATCGGAAATGGCCGGCCCTTCCTCGCATCTACCGAAGAACCCCCCTCGGTGATATCCTCGGCGTGGTGCGAAAATGAAAATGACCCAAATCGCAGAAGCAAAGCCCGGTACCCCCCTCAGCCGCCGCAAGTTCCTCGAGCGAGGCGCCGGTGCGGCCCTAGCTCTCACGGTTGTTCCCAGGCACGTTTGCGGCGGCCCAGGCTACGTACCGCCCAGCGATAAAGTGAACATCGCCTTCATCGGTGTGGGCTCGCAAGGTCTGCGCGTCATGCTGCACTTCTTGAAACAACCTGACGTCCAGGGCGTGGCCGTTTGCGACCCCAACAAGGCCAGCGCGGACTATCCGCAATGGGATACCCACGAATTCTCGAAATCGGTAAGAGAACTGATCGGCGTAGACTCCGGTTGGGATTGGCTCAGCCCCGATCAGGCTCTTCAATTGACGCACGCTCTGAAGGTCACTAGCGGCGTCGCCGGCCGCGAGCCCTGCCAGCAGATTGTCAACGCCTACTACGCCGCGCGCCAGCCGTCGGGCAAATACCATGGCTGCGCGGCCTACAGCGACTACCGCGAATTGCTCGAGAAGCAGAAAGACGTGGATGCCGTTGTCGTCTGCACCACGGACAATCTACACGCCGCAGTTTCGGCAGCGGCGATGAAGAGGCGCAAACACGTCTTCTGCCAGAAGCCGCTTACCCGCACGATCTACGAAGCGCGCCGGCTCGCTGAAATTGCGCGCGAGACCGGTGTGGCCACGCAAATCGCCGTCGGCAACCAGGCTTCGGAAGCCACCCGCTTGCTCTGCGAATGGATCTGGAATGGCGCCATCGGGCCCGTGCGCGAAGTGCAAAACTGGTCCACGCGTCCCTTCTGGCCGCAGGCCATCGAGCGCCCAAGCCAACCGCAACCGGTGCCCGAAGGTTTGGATTGGGACTTGTGGCTCGGGCCTGCTCCCGAACGGATATTTAACCACGCGTATCTTCCCTTTGTGTGGAGGGGCTGGACCGACTTCGGCTGCGGCGCACTCGGAGACATGGGTTCTTACAGCTTCGATACCATCTTTCGCGTGCTGAGGCTTGAAGCTCCCGCAAGCGTCGAAGCCAGTTCCACCGATCGCTACGATGAGACCTACCCGCTTGCTGCGATCGTGCGCTACCATTTCGCTCCCCGCCCTGACATGCCCGCCGTGGATTTCTCGTGGTTCGACGGCGGGTTGCGCCCCCCCACTCCCGAAGAATTGCTGGAAAACCCGCCGGCGAAGACCGGCGACGCGGAGGAGGACAACGAAGGCCTGCTGTTCATCGGAGACCGCGGCAAGATTTTGTGCGGTTTCAGCGGCGCGCACCCAAGACTGATTCCCCAGGCAAAGATGGATGCGTACAAACAGCCGCCAAAAACTCTGCCTCGCTCGCCCGGCAACGAGCGCGAGTGGCTCGATGCCTGCAAAGGCGGCAAGGTCAAACCCGGCGGAAACTTTGAGTTTTCAGGAATGGTCACGGAGACGCTGCAGTTGGGCAACCTGGCCCTCCGCGCCGCACAAAGATTGGAGTGGGATCGCGCAAACCTGAAGGTGCTCAATTCCGAAGCTGCCCAGAAAATGGTCGCTCCCGAGCGGCGCAAGGGCTGGGAGCTCTAGCCGCTCACTTCAAGCACGCCAACACCTGACTTCCCGTTCTTCCGGCTTAACGATTCCACTTGGGCAACACGGCCGGTGAAACTCCATTCGTCCACCTCGTCGCCGACAATCTCTTTCGGCATTCTCAAGCGCAATTGCAACACCAACCCTTCGGCCACTTTTTGATCGGTCGCGAAACAAACTCCATGAGTCGAAGTGTTCATAGATGAAACCGCTTCTTCCCTGAGAGCAGCTTCCTTCGTCGCATGAAGCCGCAGCGGAACTCTCAGGGTGAAGCGGTGTCCATGACGACGTTCGTTTTCCAGCATCGAAACCCCTTGGCAAGATTTTTTTTGGAGCAGCCTCCGAACGGGTGGGCAAAGTTAAGTTTTACGAGAGCGGCCGACGAGGGTCAACCGTCTTTTGTTCCTACAAAAAGGGACCTGCAGGGATCCCTCTGCGCGGATAGATTACGCCAGGGAGTGGCCCGGGAGGCGCGAAGCATGCTTTTCCGGGCTGTCGTGGTGCGCCCACCAATCGCGCCAGGCGCCGGCATCTTTGCCGAAGGATGCGCCGGTGATGGATTGCAAGGTCGTGGCGACCAGGTTTTGCGTCGCTCCGTCGAGAGAATCGTCATCCAGCAAATTCAGCAACTCGGGGACTGCCCTGAGCCGCTGCTCTCCGGTAAGCAGTCCCGACTTCGAAAGCCCGTTCGCCGCGCGCTGCCGGACTTCAAGAGCCGGGTCGTGGGCCAGGATATCGAGCAGCACTTCCATTGCGGCATCGGTGCCCAGCATCGCGAGCCCTTCCACTGCCCAGAAGCGCACCGCCTGGTTTCGACTGCACGCATAGAGCTTTAGCGTGCGGAATGCTTCCGCCGGCTCGACGCCGCGATTGCCGAGCGAACCAAGTCTCCACAGGGCCATAAACCGCTCGTCCGTGCCGCCCTCAATCTCGCGCATGAGTTTTCGAACGCTCGCTCGAGCTGGCGCGAGGTTATTGGCCGTCAAGTCGATCTCGACCGCGGCCACGCGCACCCGCGGATCGTCGGAATTGAGCGCAGCGAGCACCAGGCGGAAGAGCCGGTCGGAATCTGCGAGATGGCCCCGCCAGGACGCGAGGTTCCGGCGAATCAAGCTCAAGGAGAGGTCCGGCCGCTCGATAGCCAGTTCGAGCAAGCGCTCCGCTTGCTGCTGTGGCGCCATGTGCGAGATGGCTTCGAGGTCGCTATCGGTTGGGCGCGGCTGGGCCGTGGAAACCAGTGCCGTCGCCGGGTGTTCGGTAGCTCGGGCCGCCACGCCATGAGTTTTCAGCCAATTCTTGACAACGTCTTGGCATTGCCCGGCAAGAAATCCGGTCTCCGTCGACAGCACCGCCGCGGCCAGGAACACCGCCAGGTAACAATACCAACGACGCGGATTCTCGGTTGCCCGCAGCTGCGCCGTTGCAGTCGTTCCCGCGACAACTTTGGCAGGGCTGGTGTAGTTTGCCAAGGTTTCTTCCTTACAACCGGTTTCCGCGGGCTCGCTCGCCCGCTCTGAAGCTAAAAATAGGAGGCAGGAGAAAAACCAACAATGGTACGCCGGGTCAAGTCAGCGAAAATGGCCCGGAAACCCCGCTACTTCAACGCTTTGCGGGGTTACTGGTTGGCTCCATGCGGTCAAAGCCTGTCCCATCGGACAGGGTACTGGTCGAGACCCGAACGAGATGGAAAGCGGCGCTTTGTGGAGGGTAGCGCCTCTGTTAGAATGAGGAGCTTGGTTTAGTGTCTCCGACAGGCAAGATATTCAGGCTTAAACTCAATTTAGACCGAGCAGGACAACCGAATGGCACTGAAGTGCGAATTCTGCGGCAAAGCGCCGCACTACGGGAACGTGGTCAGCCACGCAAACAATACGCGCCGCCGCCGCTGGAATCCGAATCTGAAGCGCATGCGCGCGGTCGTGGCGGGCGTCAAGAAGCACGTCCGGGTGTGCACCGCGTGCATCCGCGCCGGCCGCATCAAAAAAGCTGCCTGAGCTTTCAACCTTGAACATACCTTTTGTGCGCCGGCGATTGATGGGGCACCCGATGGACTGCTCAAGAGGAATACTCCGCGACGCAGGCTGGCTGCCACTCGCCGCCCTGGCGGTTTCGCTCGCGGCCGGTTGCATGCGGCAGGCCCAGCATGCTCCCGACGTGTGGGCCGTGGTCAATGGAAAAGAAATCAAGCGCGACGAGGTGGACAAGTATTACCGCACGCGCGTCAACCCAGAGGGACAGGAACCTTCCGAGGAAGAAGCCCTGTCCTTGAAGCTCAATGTTCTCGATGAGCTGATCTACAACGAAATCCTGCTCGAACGTGCCAAGAAGTTGGGCCTGGAGGCCACCGACGGAGAAGTTGAAGATAAATTCACCGAGCGGAAGAGCCCCTATACGGAAGAGGAGTTCCAGCGGCAATTGCGGGAACAGGGCATGACCGTGGACGACTGGAAGCAGGACATGCGCCGCCAGCTCTCGATTCAGAAACTCCTGAATCGCGAAGTACTGGCAAAAATTACCATCACCGATCCGGAAGTTGCGGACTACTACAGCGGCAACAAAGCGCAGTTCAATTTCGCGGAGCCCACTTACCATCTCGCGCAGGTCGTGGTTACTCCGCGGAAAGACCCGCAAATCCGCAACCGCAAGAACGACGACGCCACCAACGAGTCCGAAGCGCTGCGGAAGACCAAAATGCTTATGGACCGGCTCAGCAGCGGCGCGGACTTCGCTCAGCTGGCCATGGATTATTCCGAGGATATGAACACGGTTTCGACCGGCGGAGACCTGGGCTATGTGCCGGAATCGGCGCTGAATTCGCAGCAGGTCGATCCGGCCCTCAAAAGAGCGGTTCTGGCGCTGAAGCCCGGACAGGTGAGCCAGCCCATCGAAGCGCGCGACCAGGCCGGTGTCAGCTACCGTATTCTGAAGCTTATTTCGCGCGAGGCCGCGGGCCAGCGCAGCCTTTCCGAACCGCAGGTGCAGCAAAACATCCGCGATACCCTGCGCAGCCGCAAGGAGCAGCTGCTGCGGTCCGCCTATCTCGCTATCGCGCGCGATGACGCTCAGGTAACCAATTACCTGGCGCAGCAGGTCATCGAAGCCGGGGGCAAGCTCCCCGAGGCCGCCAAGACCTATATGCCGCCTCGCTCCATCGGCCACTGATCCGGCAACTTCTCTCGGTAGTGTTGTCCTCGCGGCCGCGTGTTCCTCGGTCGGTTCCTTGAGCTCACGCGACCACACACAGCGTTTCTCCCGCGTTGACGGCTTGACCTTCCGCAACCAGGACGTGTTCGACCGTCCCTCTCTTCGGCGAGCGAATCTCGTTTTGCATTTTCATGGCCTCGACCACCAGGAGCCCCTGCCCCGCCTCCACCGCGTCCCCTGCTTTAACCAGCAGGCGCACGACTTTGCCCGGCATGGGCGCGGCGATTTGTTGGCGGCCCTCCGCTTCCACGCCGCCGTGGCGGCCACGCCACGAACGCGGATCGATCACCTCGGCGGAGAATGCGAAGCCGCCGGTTTCGAGCTCGAGCCGCCGGTCGGAAGCAGGAGTCAGGAAAACCTGGTGAGATTGGCCTGAAACCAGGATCGAGAAGGTGTTCGGGGCGGTTGCGACGACATCGGCAACGCCCGCTTCCCCATCCAGCTTGGCCTGCCAGCCATCGCCATTGCGCGCGTACTCGACAATGCGCGTTTTGCCGGAAATGCGGACCTCGTATTTCATGGCATGCGGTCCAGTTGCTGCCGACGCCCCTCCCTTTTCCAGCGTGAGGAAGTTTCCTTTGTGCAGGAGGCAGCGGAGGCTTGTTCGGCACTCTGCCGGGATTGCCAAATGGCGGCGGCGATCGCCGCCGCGTCCTGGGCCGCCTTGAAATCGGCTTCCCCGCCTGCGCCCGCGACGCGCGGTCCTCGCAGCAGCTCATCGAGCCATCGCGTATGAATCTCACCGCGAAGAAGCGCGGGTTCCGTAAGAATTCGCCGGAAAAGCCCTGCGTTGGTTCGAATGCCCGTGATGGTGTATTCATCGAGGGCGCGACGCAATCGCCGAATGGTTTCTTCCCTGCTGTTTCCCCAGGCGATGAGTTTGCCGAGCAGCGGGTCGTAATCGTTGGGCACGGTCCAGCCTTCGTAGACGCCTTCGTCGAGGCGAATTCCCGGGCCGCTTGGCACCTGCCGGGAAAGAATTTTCCCCGGCGATGGGAAGAAATGGTTCTCGGGGTCCTCGGCGTAAAGGCGAACCTCCATCGCGTGTCCCCGCGGGGTGATGGTTTCCCAGGCAAACGGCAGGCGGTGCCCCGCAGCAATGGCGATTTGCAGCTTTACGAGATCGAGCCCGGTGACTTGTTCGGTGACGGGATGCTCCACCTGCAACCGCGCGTTCACTTCCAGAAAATAAAAATTCAGGCGCTCGTCCACAAGAAATTCCATCGTGCCGGCATTGACGTAACCGCCCGCGCGAGCCAGCCGCACCGCCGCCTCGCTCATTTTCTTTCGCAATTCCGGCGTGACCACCGGCGATGGCGCTTCCTCCACCACTTTTTGGTGCCGCCGCTGAACCGAGCATTCGCGTTCGCCCAAAGAAACCACGCGACCGTGCGCGTCGGCCAGTATCTGGATTTCAATGTGCCGCGGGTGCTCCAGATATTTTTCGAGATACAGGCGCTCATCGCCAAAGGCATTCATGGCCTCGGAAGCCGCGTCGCGAAACGCGGATTCGAATTCGCCGTCGTTCGAGATCACCCGCATGCCCTTGCCGCCACCGCCCGCCACGGCCTTGAGCAGAACGGGATAACCCATGCTCTCGGCCAGGGCCCGCGCGACCGATTTCTCCGTCGGATCGTTGGTGCCGGGCACGGTGGGCACTTCGAGGCGGCGCGCGAGCTGGCGGCCTCGAGTCTTCGAACCGAGCGCTTCCATGGCCTCCGCTGGCGGCCCAATAAAGGTGATTCTCGCTTCGTCGCACGCGCGCGGCAGCGCCGCGTTTTCCGCCAGAAAACCGTAGCCCGGGTGGACGGCGTCGCAACCCGCGTGGCGCGCCACGTCCATCAGCTTATCGATGCGGAGGTAGCTTTCGCGCGAGGGCGCCGGGCCGATTCCGTAAGCTTCGTCGGCAAGCCGGACGTGCAACGATTTGCGGTCAACCTCGCTGTATACGCAGACCGATCGAATCCCCAGTTCGCGGCAGGCGCGGAGGATCCGCACGGCGATTTCGCCGCGATTGGCAATCAAGATTTTCTTGAACATAGAAGTCGAGCGCGGAAAGAGTTTAGCATGGAGAAAAAAGGGCGCGAATCCCTCCGTCACCGCCTGGTCTGTTCGGTTACTTCCCGAGCCTCTCGAAGTCCCTCCATTGGATCAGGACAATGTGGTTTTCCTCGAGCATTTTCTTGAATTCCGCACTGGTCACAAAATGGTAGTCTCTCTGGCGCCACGCCGAACCGTAGTCGGGATGGTCGAGCGCCACCGCCTGGAGCTCCGCGTCGTCATGACCAAGGTGCACGATCATTTCCGAAAGCCCCGGCTTCAAATTCTTGATGGCCGTCTCGTAAAACTCTTTCCAGCGGTCGGCGTTGACGGAGGGGTTGGCCATCACCACCGAATCCACGACGGGATCCTTTCCCGAGAGTTGCGAGGAGACCTTCAGAGGGTCTCCCGGAATGCGCGGCGCCAAGAACGGCAGACCGTATTCATGAGCGACCTTCACATACACAGCGAAGAGATTGGGTCTCGCGAAAAGCACGCCCATGTGACTGTCCAAATGTGTCGGCCGGATTCCGGCCGCCACAGCGCGTTCAACCTGCGCGCGAATCTCACGCTCCGCCTCCTCAGGTTTGATATTTTGCGCGGCGGGCGCCGTTTCCGGCCACAGAAACCCTGAAAAATCGAGGAGGCTTGCCACTTTATCCTTCGATTCCACCGGCCCCCAGCGGTACAGCTTCCATTCGCTTGTCAGCGTGAGGTGCAAACCCAGATCCGCACGGGAATGGTCTTTTGCGTAGGCAGCCACTTCATTGAGCCAGGGGCACGGCACCATCACGCTTGCGGAAGTCACCGCATTTTTGTCCAAGGCGTCAAAGCTTGCGGCATCCACCGAATGCGCGACCGCGAGGTCGTCCGCGTGCACAATCAGAAGTTTCGCATCCGGCGGATAACCCAGCCGCTCCGCAACGGTCTTGGTTTGCGCGCGCCCACGCGCACCCATGACCAGCAGAAAAGTTGCAACAGCCGCGGCTCGGCGCATGTGCATGAGATCCTCCCTTGCCGTTCGCACCGCTAAAAAGTATCACGGAGCGGGACGCGAACGGTTCTCAAATCGAGCGAACCAACGCGATCGCCTCACGAATGGAGGACGATGTCTTGAAATATCTTTTCTCCCCGGCGCTGGTGATGGTGTATACAGGAACTCTCTTCCGACGGAGGGTTCATGAAACGGCACGGTGTCTTGGCGGCGTTCGCAGCCTTGGCGGTCTTTCCGGCAATCGCACAAGACGCCTTCGTTCGACCGCCGGAAAGCTTGGTCGTTGAGGGGGTTCCGCAAATTCCCAGTGCGCTGGCGGAAACAGCGGGACGTTATGCGGCGTTTCGCAGCGCAAGCCTTTCCGACTGGCATCCCACCCGGCACGAAATCCTGATCTCGACGCGCTTTGCAGAGACGCCGCAGCTGCACCTCGTGGCCATTCCCGGGGGCGCGCGCCAGCAACTGACTTTTTCCGCGGATTCCGTTTCGAACGGCCGCTTCCATCCCACCGTCGGCGACTACATTGTGTTCATGAAAGACGTGGGCGGCGGCGAATGGTATCAACTCTATCGTTACGACATGAAGACCGGCGACGTCACGCGGCTGACCGACGGAAAGTCGCGCAATCTAATGGGCCCGTGGTCCTCCGATGGCGACCGCATTGCGTACATGTCCACGCGGCGCACCGTCAAGGACACCGATTTATGGGTGATGACTCCCGCCGATCCCAAGACGGATCATTTGTTGACGCAATTGAGCGGGGGCGGCTGGCGCCCCGAGGATTGGTCTCCCGACGACAAAAAGATTCTGCTTCTCGAAGAGTTGTCCATCAACGAATCGTATTTATGGCTCGTCGACACCGCGACGGGACAGAAATCGGAACTGACGCCGCGCCATGCCGCAGAGAAAGTCTCGTACGGCGAAGCGCGATTCAGCAAAGATGGCAAGGGAATTTACGTCACCACGGACAAAGACTCCGAGTTTCACCGCCTCGCATACATCGATCTGGAAACCAAGCAGCCGACCTATCTCACCACGCCGATTCACTGGGACGTGGAATCTTTCGATCTGGCACACGATGGAAAGCTGCTCGCCTTTGTGACCGACGAAGAAGGTTTGAGCGTCGTGCACGTCCGCGACACCACGAACGGCAAAGAGATGCCCCTGCCACACATTCCTACCGGAGTCGTTGACGGGTTGCGCTGGCACAGAAACGGGCACGACCTCGGTTTCTCGCTCAACAATTCCCGCAGCCCGGGAGACTGCTACTCGATTGACGTTGCAAATGAAAAGCTTGAGCGCTGGACCAACAGCGAGAGCGCGGTGAAACCCGAATCGCTTCCGGCCGCGGAGCTTATTCACTGGAAAAGCTTCGACGGAAAAATGATTTCAGGATTCCTGTACAAGCCGCCTGCAAGGTTCAGCGGCAAGCGGCCGGTGCTGGTGATCATTCACGGCGGTCCCGAAGGGCAATCGGTTCCCACATTTCTCGGACGGAATCTTTACCTCCTGAACGAATTGGGGATTGCGCTCGTTTATCCCAACGTCCGCGGCTCGACCGGCTACGGAAAAACCTTTTCCCTGCTCGACAATGGAATGAAACGCGAGGACACCTACAAAGACATCAACGCGCTGTTCGACTGGATCGCCGCGCAGGGGGAACTCGACAGCGATCGCATCGCCGTGACCGGCGGAAGCTACGGCGGACATATGACGCTCGCAGTCTCGACATTTTACAGCGATCGCATTCGCTGCTCCGTCGATATCGTGGGTATGTCCAATCTGGTGACTTTTCTTGAGCACACCGAAGCCTACCGGCGCGATCTGCGGCGTGTTGAATACGGCGATGAGCGCGATCCGCAAATGCGAGCGTATCTTGAGAGAATCGCGCCGATGAACAACATCGAGAAAATCAAGAAGCCGATGCTGGTAATCGCCGGAAAAAACGATCCGCGGGTGCCGGTGAGCGAGTCCCAGCAAATTGCCGAAGCGCTGAAACAAGCCGGCACACCGGTGTGGTTGATGATCGCCAACGACGAAGGCCACGGCTACCGCAAGAAGCCCAATCAGGACTTCCAGTTCTACTCGACCGTCGAGTTCTTAGAGGAATACCTGCTGAAATGAGTCCTTCGCGTTTAGGGCCCGGGGGATTCCCAGATCGCGACTCGTACGGCGTCTCGCGAGCGGCGCTTCCTCACAGCGGGATGTTGCCGTGTTTCTTGCGCGGGTTGACGTCGCGCTTGTTTTCGAGGGCGTGGAGCGCGGTGATGACCCGTGCGCGTGTGTCGGCGGGTTCGATCACCGCGTCGATATAGCCGCGCTCGGCGGCGACAAAAGGATTGGCGAAGCGGTCGCGGAATTCCGCGATTTTCTCCTGGCGCAGTCTCTCGCGCTCGGAGCCCTCGGCCTTTGCCAGCTCGCGTTTGTATACAATGTCCACCGCGCCTTCCGGACCCATCACCGCGATTTCCGCGCTGGGCCAGGCGAAATTCGCGTCGGTGCGAATGTGCTTGGAAGCCATGACGCAGTAGGCGCCGCCATAGGCCTTGCGCGTGATAACGGTAATCTTCGGAACCGTGGCTTCGGCAAAAGCGAAAAGCAGCTTCGCGCCGTGCTTGATGATGCCGCCAAATTCCTGCTGCGTTCCGGGTAGAAAGCCGGGAACGTCTTCAAAGGTCAGCAGCGGAATATTGAACGCATCGCAGAAGCGCACGAAACGCGCGCCTTTCACTGAAGCGTTGATATCGAGAACCCCGGCGAGGTAGGCGGGCTGATTGCCGATGATGCCGATGGGGTGGCCGTCGAGCCGCGCAAAACCAACGACAAGATTTTTCGCATAGTGTTCGTGGACCTCGAAGAAATAGCCTTCATCCGCGATGGAATGAATCGCATCCTTGATGTCATACGGTTTTTGCGGGTCCGGCGGAACAAGCGTGTTGAGCGCTTCATCGCGGCGCGTGGGCGGATCAGAGGTGGCCAGGCGCGGGGGATCCTCGAGATTGTTCGACGGCAGAAAACTCATCAGCTCGCGGATCATCGCCAGGCATTCGGCGTCATCGCGAGCGACGAAGTGTGCCACGCCGCTTTTTTCGTTGTGCGTCATCGCCCCGCCCAGTTCCTGCTTAGTCACTTCTTCATGCGTAACGGTCTTGATAACGTCAGGGCCGGTCACGAACATGTACGAAGTTTCGCGCGTCATGAAAATAAAATCAGTGATCGCCGGCGAATACACCGCGCCTCCGGCGCAAGCTCCCATGATGGCGCTGACTTGGGGGATGACGCCACTCGCTAGCGTGTTACGCAAAAAAATGTCGGCGTAACCCGCTAGCGAGGCAACGCCTTCCTGGATGCGCGCGCCGCCGGAATCATTTAAGCCAATGACCGGCGCTCCCACGCGCGCGGCAAGGTCCATGATTTTGCAAATTTTCTGCGCGTTAGCCTCGGAAAGCGAGCCGCCGAAAACAGTGAAGTCCTGTGCGAAAACGTAGACCAGCCGCCGGTCTATGCGCCCGAAGCCGGTCACGAATCCGTCGCCGGCCGGACGCTGCTCCTCGCTCCCGAAATCCACGC
>Ga0182033_10001147_pt1 | contig 13176 bp, 9 predicted proteins | sample tim00Cox0000000H_FD_125968 | JGI IMG/M metagenome (GOLD analysis project Ga0182033, IMG submission 125968) | Lab enrichment of tropical soil microbial communities from Luquillo Experimental Forest, Puerto Rico - timezero.00C.oxic.00.000.00H | ecosystem: Environmental > Terrestrial > Soil >...
GCGGGCCCCAGTCCGACATTGCTACTTCGACCCATTCGGCCGGCCCGCTGTAATTTCAATTGCACCGGCGCGCGCACTGCCATCCAACCGCTTCACGATCATTTATCTGCGGATTGATTCGCGACACGATCCGCTACTTTTCGCCCAATGCGGCACGCCGTTTGGCAGTACTTGAGCGGCAAGATATCTCCGCCTGCCGACTACGCAGGCCGCAGCTCTCGAACCAATCAGCCAGACTTTCGCCGGCAGCCGCGCCTGGCAACCCGGCAACAATGCTGCTTGTTCGCGTGGTGGCGCTCCGCTAGTGTCCCGATTCCGAAGTTCGCACGCGCTCGCGGCAGTCTCGATGCGAACTTCGGAATCAAAGGGACACTAGCAACGTTATGATTATTCTAGTGCCGCTTTGAACCCGAAGTTCGCAAACACCCTTCCCGCCCGATCGTGCGAACTTCGGGGTTCGCGGCACTAGCCTTGAAATGCGATCACGTCGCATCAGGCTCGCGGGAGGATGCGCATGGCGGACGACCTCAAGATCAACGTGAACGGAAAGCTGTGGCCGGTCGCCGCAGACCCGGATACGCCTTTGCTTTACGTGCTGATGAACGAGCTCGAGCTCAAGGGACCGCGTTTCGGTTGCGGTCTCGCGCAGTGCGGCTCGTGCTCGGTGCTCGCCGACGGTGTGGAGATTCGCTCCTGCATCACGCCGGTTGCCAATGTGGTCGGCAAGTCGGTGACCACCTTCGAAGGGCTTTCTGCCTGGTACGCGAAGAAGAAGGGGCTCCCGCAAGCGCCTGCACTTCATCCGCGGCAGCAGGCGGTCATCGACGAGCAGGCGCCGCAATGCGGTTATTGCTACAACGGCATGCTCATCAAGGGTGCCGAGCTCCTCTCGCAAAACCCGCGCCCGAGCGAAGCGCAAATCCGCGCGCACATGAATGGCCATCTCTGCCGTTGCGGAAGCTATCCGCGGGTGATGAAGGCCATCCAGCTTGCCTCGAATAAAATCGCGGGAGGAACGCAATGAGCGAACATCTCGCGTTTTCGCGCAGGGACCTGCTCAAAGGCGGCGGCGCGCTCATCATCGGCTTCAGCATCGACGGGTCCGCGTTGCCAGCATTGGCTGCGCGCGGCGACATCGCCGGCCCGCCGGATGCCAGCGCAATCGACTCGTGGATCGCGGTTCATGCCGACAACACCGCCACGGTGTTTCTGGGCAAAGGCGAGTTCGGCCAGGGCAACACCACCGGACTCCTGCAGATCGCCGGCGAAGAGCTCGACCTCGACATGAGCCAGCTCAAATGGGTCACGCTCGATACCAATGTGACGCCCAATCAAGGTGCAACCACCTCGAGCTCGTCGATTCACCGCGGCGGACCGCAGGTGCGCGCGGCAGCCGCGGAAGCACGGCAAGCGCTGCTGGCGCTCGCCTCGACCCGGCTCGGCGTGCAGACCGGAAGCCTCACCGTATCCAAGGGCGTCGTGTCGATCGACGGCCATCCCGGCCGTTCGGTCACCTACGGCGAACTCCTCGGCGACAAGCCGTTCAGCATCAAGTTCACCGGCACTGCGCCGCAGAAACCGGTCGGCCGCTATAAGCTGGTCGGCACCAATGTCCCGCGCGTCGATATTCCGGACAAGGCAAGCGGCAAATACGAGTACATGCAGCACGTGCGCGTGGCGAACATGCTGCATGGCCGCGTCGTGCGCCCGCGCGGGCAACGCGCCTATGGCGCCGGCGCCAAGCCCACGAGCACCGACGAAAGCTCGATCAAGCACATTCCGGGCGCGCGCCTCGTGCGCAAGGGCGATTTCGTCGGCGTGGTCGCGGAACGTGAATGGGATGCGGTCAAGGCCGCGCGCGCGCTCAAGGTGACGTGGCAGGAGAGTGCAGCGCTTCCGGGAAATGCCCAACTGTTCGAGCGCATGCGCGCCGCCAAAACCAACGACACTGTCATTGCCGATTGGGGCGACGCGGCAAAGGCTTTCGCGCAGGCGGCTCATGTGGCATCGGCGACGTACTATTGCCCGTACCAGGCCCACGTGCCGTTCGCCCCCAACTGCGCGCTTGCCGATGTCGGTCCCAACGGGGCCTTGGTTCTTTCCTCGACCCAGGATGTCTACAACTCCCGCGACATGCTGGCGGCAGTGCTCGGCTTGCCGGTCGAGAAGGTTCGCGTCCGCTATGTCGAGGGCTCCGGCACCTTCGGCCATAGTTGCTACGAAGACGCCGCGCAGGCAGCGGCGATCATGTCGCAAGCCGTAGGCAAGCCAGTGCGCGTGCAATTCATGCGTGCCGACGAGCACGGCTGGGACAATTACGGCCCGGCGCATCTCGCCGAGGTGCGTGCCGGCGTCGATGCCAACGGCAAGCTGGTGGCCTACGAATATCAAGGCTGGCAGCACGGCTGGATCCTGACCGAGACCTCGCACGAGCTGGCGCTGCAGTCGCCACCCAAGGAGCGTGCCGGCGGCCCGCCTTCGATTCCGGTCAACCGGATGAGCACCGGGTCGATGTACGCGGTCGCCAACCGGCGCGTGGTGAGCCACGCAATCCCGATGGTCGGGATGCTCAAGGGCGCGCCTCTACGCTCACCGCTCGACCTGTCCTTTGCATTCGCCTCCGAGCAGACGATCGACGAGCTTGCCTTCGCCGCCAAGCTCGATCCACTCGAGTTCCGGCGCAAGAACATCGGCGACCAGCGCTGGCTCGGCGTGCTCAACGCCGCCGCCGAAGCCGCCGGATGGACCCCGCGCGTTGCAGGTTCCGCGCGGTCGCAAGCCGATGTCGTGAGTGGCCGCGGCATCGGTCTCGGCACGCACCACGTGTCCTACGGCGCGGCAGTCGCCGAAATCGATGTGGACAAGCGCAGCGGCAACATCATTGCCAAGCACGTATACGGTGCGCTCGACGCGGGGCTCGTCGTCAATCCGGCGCTGGTGGAGAACCAGATCGTTGGGCAGATCATCCAGGCGACCAGCCGGGTGCTCAAGGAAGAAGTGACCTTCGATAACACTGGGGTCACTAGCGTGGACTGGGCGAGCTATCCCATGCTGCGCTTTGCCGAGCATCCCCATGTCACGCCGGTCGTGGTGCAGCGCCTCGAGGAGCCTTCGACCGGCGCCGGCGAAGAGGTGATGGGCGCGACCGCCGCCGCGATCGCCAATGCGTTCTTCGACGCAACGGGCGTGCGGCTGCGGCAATATCCGATGACGCCGGAGCGGGCGAAGGCCGCGCTTGCCTCTGCGCGCACGTGACCCTGCGGGGTCGCTGAGCTCTCCGTCTTCTGCGCAGCCGAACTTCCCGTTCTGGTTCGACTGCCCTCAGGCGCAATTCTCGGAGGCGGTCATGCTGACACGCAGAGCCTTTGCCAAACTGTCGAGCGCGGCGGCGCTCGGCGGATCCGGCCTAGCCACCTCCGGCATGCTAACGAAAGCCACCGCGCAAAGCGCTGCGCCGCCGCGCGGCAGCTATCTCATCAGGAACGGTGCGGTGATCACCGTCGATCCTGTGCTCGGCATCTTGCCGCGCGCGGACGTGCTGGTCCGCGACGGGCGCATCGAGGCGATCGGGCCTGACCTCGCCGCCGGCGGCGCCGAGGCGATCGACGCAACCGACATGATCGTCATGCCCGGATTTGTCGACACGCACTATCACATGTGGAGCGCGCTCGGCCGCAACTTCGTCGCCGACGGTTTCGGCTACTTCCCCGCCAAGAACGCGACCTCGACGCTGTATCAGGCGCAAGATTTCTATAACAGTGTGATGCTTGCCTTGGTCGAGCTGGCCAATGCCGGCATCACCACGGTTCACAACTGGTCGCACAACACGCGCACGCCGGCGCACGCGGAGGCCGAGCTGCGCGCGCACCGCGAAGGCATGCTGCGCGCCCGCTACGCCTATGGCCATGTCGACCAGATGCCGCGCAATCAACCGCTCGACTTCACCGATATCGACCGGGTGCGGCGCGAATATTTTTCGACCGGCTCCGCGTTCGAGGGCCTCCTCACCTTCGGCGTCAACCTGCGCGGCCTGTCGCAGAGCGATGAACCAATCTATCACCGCGACATGGCGGCGGCGGTGGAGCGCGGCCTGCCGCTTGCGATCCATGCCGGCCAAAGCCCACCCAACAACGTCGACGCGGAGGATTACGAGAAGCGCGGCTGGCTCGGGCCCAAGCTCCTCATCTGCCACTACATCCCGGCGAGCGACCGCGACGCGGCGGCGATGGCGCGCACGAGGACGCCTTTGAGCTTCGCGACACTTTCCGAATTCCGCCTCGGGCTCGCCGGAGACCCGCGCGTAGCGCTGCTGCGCATGCGCCAGGCCGGCGTGCTGGTCTCGCTTTCGTTCGACGCGACCTCGATCGCGCCACCGAACATGTTCGAAACCATGCGGTTCACCTGGAATGTGGGCGTGCCATGGAAAGGCACGCCATCGGAAGGTTTGCCGCCGGTCGGCTTCCGCGAGGTGATCGAGATGGCGACGCTCAATGGCGCCAAGGCGCTTGGGCTCGGCGACGTCACCGGTTCGCTCACCGTCGGCAAGCGCGCCGATGTCATCCTGGTGCGCACCAACGACATCAACGTGGCGCCGCTCGCCAATATCGAAACCACCGTGGTCCAGTCGGCCACGCCGGCGAATGTCGACACGGTGCTCGTCGACGGCCGCATCGTGAAGCGGCACGGCAAGCTCGTCGCCTATGATGGGGAGAAAATAGTGCGGGAGGCAAAGGCCTCGGCCCTGCGCATCCGCAGCGCGGCCGGCGGGATTCTTGCGCCGCGATGAGCGCTTTGGGAATGCATCGCTCGAATGGATTGGAGGAGAAAATGAGGAGCTTGGTCGCAATGGTTCTGGCAATGATGCTCGGGCTTCCAGCCGCGGCAGTTGCGCAGCAGGATCAGGCCGGCCTGCGCCGCGTCCATCTCATGACCGGCGCCGGCACGATCCCGCGCAATCCCGCCTATCGGCTCGAATATCTCCGCTACGCGACCACAGGCGAACCGCGGCTGACCGGCGCGCAAATGATCGAGCGCATCCCGGAAGTGCAGAAATTCGCGCGCGTCAGCGTCGAGTCCGACGAATTCATTCCCTATGACCAGCCCAAGGAGCTCAAGGAGCTGAGCCTGCGCATCAGCGGCCGATTGGCCGATCTCGATATCGCCGGCGTGGTGTTCACGCACGGTACCAACACAATCGAGGAGACGGCTTACTTTATGAATCTGACCGTCCGCAGCGAAAAGCCCGTCGTGATCGTCGGTGCGCAGCGGCCGTTCAGCACGCTCAGCTCGGACGGTCCGCTCAACCTGCTCAACGCGATCCGCGTCGCTGCCGATCCCGCTTCGCGCGGCAAGGGGACGTTGGTCGTACTCAATGACGAGATCAACGCGGCGCGCGACGTGACCAAATCGAACACCTATCGGCTCGAGACGTTCCAAAGCCGCGAGCTCGGAATTCTGGGCTACGCCGATCCCGATAAAGTCGTCTTTTACCGTGCGCCAACCCGTAGGCATACGACGCAATCGCAATTCGATCTGACCCGCACCGGCGACCTGCCGCGGGTGAGTATCCTCTATGGCCATGCCGGCGATGACGGCGACCTCGCAAAGGCCGCGGTCGCCGCCGGCGCCAAGGGCCTGGTGATCGCGGGCACCGGCGCCGGCCACACCCAGAATGCGCGCAAGACGCTCAAGGAGCTGTTCGACGCTACCGGAGTCGTCGTGGTGCGCAGCGCCCGCGTCGGCGCCGGCCGTGTCGTGCGCGACGATAATTGGCAGGAGCCGGGCTTCGTCGCCGCCGACAACCTCAGTCCGCAAAAGGCGCGAATCCTGCTGCAGCTCGCGCTGACGAAAACCAGCAAGCCGGACGAGATTCAGCAGATGTTCGATGAGTATTGAAACTCGCCCCGTCGTCCCGGCCGAGCGAGCCCAGCAAGCGAAAGCCGGGACCCATGACCCGTGCGCCATCGATAGCACGGGGAGCATGGGTCCCCGCTTTCGCGGGGACGACCGGAAAGCTCACGTTGATCATCCCGGACGACTCAGAAAGGCTTGGAACCATCATCCCGGCATTGGCGTTGAGCCCGATGCCGAGAACATGGAGCCAAGACGTGCCGTTCCTGAATCGCTTGCTGCTGCACTATGGAATCTACCGGCGCTACCCCCTGAGACCGTGGCCCGCACTGAAGAATGCTTGGCGTGTGGCCTGGAGATAGGACAGACTTCCGCATAAGCGGGCCTGCGCAGACCAAGCCCTCAAATTGAAAAGGTGTCTGTAGATCGGGCGGTCATACCGGCCGGTCGCAGCCCTTTGACGCGGGCCGGCTCACCGACCGGGGGACACCATGCCATCCGACATCGATCCGCAATCGGGATTCCGGCTGCCGCTGCCGAAGCGCGAAGACTTGGATGACATCGGCAAGCGGCACTACGACAGGGTGGCGCAGCCGGGCGCCTCGCTTGCCGGCCTGCAAGGTCCAAGCGGCATTCAGCTCTACAGCCCGCGCAGCGCCGAGCACGTGCGCGCGCTCAACCGATATCTCCGCTACGAGGCCGGCTTTTCGCCCCGCATCCGCGAGATCGCGATCCTCGCCACGGCGCGGGAAATGGACAGCCAGTTCGAATGGTGCGCGCACGAGCCGGAAGCGCTGAAGGAAGGCGTCGCGCCGCGCGTGATCGACGCAATCAAACACCGCGAGAGCACTGCGGGCCTGGACGAGACGGAGGCGACGGTCATCGAGCTCGCGCACCAGATTTTCCGCGACCACAAGGTGACGCCGGACCTGTTCGCGAAGGCGAAAGCGCTGTTCGGTCCGAACAAGCTCGTCGAGCTGGTGATGCTGATGGGCAACTACGCCGCGACCGCAGCGCTCCTCATTGCGGTCGACATGCAGTTGCACCGCGGACAAAAACCGTTGCTGCCGCTTCCCTAGAAAGGCAGGGGCTCCGCTATCAGCACGCGGAGCCCCGCATTTCGGGTGCGAAGTTCTACTTCAACGCAAACACATGAACTGTGCCGCCCTGCGGCACGTCCGGGTACTGGCCTGGGAAGATCAGGTTGAGCCGCGCCTGCATCTTGGCGGGATCGACGCCCCAGCCGGACTGGACCGCGATGTACTGCTTGCCGTCGACCTGGAACGAAACCGGGACTGCGGCCACCCCCGACGGCATCGGCGTCTCCCAGAGGATCTTGCCGGTCTTGCCGTCGAACGCGCGGAACATGCGATCGTTGGTACCGCCGGCGAACAAGAGGCCGCCGCCGGTCGCGAGCACCGGTCCCCACATTTGCGACGGCATGTTGGTGGTCCACACTTTCTTGCCGGTATCGACGTCCCACGCCTGCAGCTCGCCGATGTGATCGGCACCGGCGACAATCTTCATCACGCTGCTGGCCACGCCCATGAAGCGCTCGCCTTGCACGTATTTCGGCGCCTCGCCTCTGAGTTCGGTGCACAGGTTCTCGTTGGCCGGGATGTAAAGCATCCGCGTCTGCGGGCTGTAGGCGATGGGCGGCCAATCCTTGCCGCCCCACAGGCTCGGGCAGAACTCGGCGGTCTTGTTGGTGCCGGGCTTGCGCGCTTCGTCGATGTCGGGCCGGCCCGTCTTCGGGTCGAGACTCTTGAACACGTTCTGCCGCACGTAGGGCTGGCCGGCGACGAAGTTGATGGGGCCGCCGGTGCGCTCGAGCTGCCAGAGATAGCCGCTGCGCGACACGTTCACGAGGCCTTTCACGTCGCGCCCGTTGTGCCGGTAATTGAGCACGAGTGGCGGCGAGACTTCGTCCCAATCCCAGGAGTCGTTGGGATGATATTGGAAATGCCCCTTGATCGCGCCGCTGGCGACGTCGAAAGCCACGACTGATGATGTGTAGAGATTGTCTCCCGGCCGCTGGTCGCCGAACCAGGGGCCGCCGTTGCCGGTGCCCCAGAAACTGAGATTGGTCTCGGGGTCGTACGTGCCGGTGATCCAGATTGAGGCGCCGCCGCGCTTGTAGTGATCGCCACCCGCCGGCCAAGTCTCGCTGCCCGGCTCGCCCGGCGCCGGCACGGTGTAAGTCTTCCAGAGCGGCTTGCCGGTCTCGGCATCGAACGCGGCGAGGAAGCCGCGAACGCCCAGCTCGCCGCCCGAGGCGCCGAGCAACACCTTGCCGTCGGCGACCAGCGGCGCGAGCGACATGTAATAGCCCTTCTTGTAGTCATCGACCGTCGCCGTCCAGACTTCCTTTCCGGACTTGGCGTCGAGCGCGACCAGGACCGCTTCCGCCGCCGCAAACAGGACCTTGTCGCCGTAGAGCGCGACGCCGCGGTTGGTCGGATGCAACGGCGTCATGTCCTCAGGGAAAGGTCGCTTATAGCGCCACAGCACGTTTCCAGTTTTGGCGTCGAGCGCGAGCAACTGGTTGCCTGGCGTCGCGACGAACATGACGCCGTTGTTGACGATCGGCGGCGCCTGATGTCCTTCCACTTGGCCGGTCGCGAAAGTCCACACCGGCTGGAGGCGGCCGATGTTCTCGCGGTTGATCTGCTCGAGCGGGCTGTAGCCCCAACCGTCATAGGTGCGACGGAACATCAGCCAGTTGCCGTCCTCTGGCTTCTTCAGCCGTTCGGTGGTTACCGGCGTGTAGTTCTTGAGGACTTCCGGCATAGGTCCGGGCACCGGTGTTGCCGATACCGGCGCGATGGTCTGTTGGGCGGACGCTCCAAGTGTGCCTGCAGCCGCCAGAATGGCGGCCACGCACGTGCTTCGCATGAGAACCGTAATCATGACTTTCCTCCTTGTGCTTTTCCCGGTTGTTTTGTCGTTGCAATGTTTCAGATCATTCCGCTCCCCCGATCAGGTCGGAACGATTCCGACACGGCTCGTGAACGGTTTCGCCACCGCAAGCTTCCCGTCCACGATCTTGAGGGGAAGCGCGGGCAGCGCACGCGGCGTCGGACCGTCGATGACGGCCGCGCCCTCGCGCGGATTGTAATGCGAATAGTGGCACGAGCATTCGAGGATCTGCTGGTCCGCCATCCAGCCATCGACCTCGCAAGCGGTGTGGGGACAGATTGCGGAATACGCGACCACGCCTTCCGCCGCCCGCTCCTTGGTCACCCCGACCAGCGTCGCCGGATCCAAACGCAGCAGCAAGATCTTGTTGAGCCGCGAATCCTTGCGCACCGTTTTGTCGGCGGCATCCATCGACCACGCCCGTACCGGCGGGCCGCCGAGCGGAATGTCCGCAGGCGCAAGCGCGGTCTCGCTCTCGACCGAAACCAGCAGATCGCCCTCTTTCGGCCGCTCGCTCGCGGGCTGCCCGGCGGCGCGCCGGCCGCTCGCCACGCAACCCAATCCGAGAACCGCCGCGAGCGCGAAAACATCGCGCCTGCTCGAACTGCCGGCCGCGATGCGATACTGCCTCCCCTGCCCTGTCATCACCCATTCTCCGAATTGGGCAACCAACGTGCGGGCTTCATGCAGGCATCGCGCGCGCACGCCTGCGATACTGGCATGTACCTTATCATCAAGAATTCTGCCGCGGTTGAAAAATTTGGACCCCGGCTGACGTCGCGACCGTAATTTCGGGCATTCCGTTTCCAGGGAAAAGACTGCTAGGCTTGGTTGCCAGTGCGCAGCGACAGAAAAACGGAATCTGCGCGCGAATTTATCAGAACGAGAGGAGTTGATCGTGCAGTACCTGCAGACCTCGTTACATGTCATCGCAATGAGCCTCTCGCTTGCCGCGCTTTCTCCGCCGCCGACGCAGGCCGCGGACATCATCGCGGAATGGGCGGCGGTCAAGCCGCCGCCGGTGCCAGAGCTCAAGCCGGCAACCCTCGAGGGAAAAACCACGGCGCTGTTGATCCTCGATCTCATGAAGTCGAACTGCGGCCGGCGCCCACGCTGTCTCGCCACGGTTCCTAACGTTAAAAAGCTGCACGATGCGGCGCGTGGCGCGGGCGCAATGGTGTTCTACACCTTGGTCGGCAGCGCCAATCCCACTGCGGCTGATATTGTGGACCCGGCGATTGCGCCACGCGAGGGCGAATGGGTCGTGCAGCGCGGGCCGGACAAATTTCTCGGCTCGGGATTGGAGCAGCGGCTCAAGGACCGCGGCATCAAAGCCGTGATCGTGACCGGCACGTCGGCGCAAGGCGCGGTGGTCGGCACGGGGAGCGGCTCGGCGCAGCGCGGCTACAAGGTCGTGGTGCCGGTCGACGGAATGTCTTCCGAGGATCCCTACATGGAGCAATACGCGGCCTGGCACATGTACAAGGGTGGACCTGTCATCGTCACCGAGCAGGTCACGCTCACGCGCAGCGATATGATCAAGATCGAGAAATAAGCTTCCCGACTGCGCGCAGATTTGTTGCGCCGCTGTTGTCATCTGGCGGCGCCGCGCGTTACTCTTTTTCCGCGATTTGCAAGGAGCGATCGATGAGGCCATCACGTAAAGCCGGTGCTGCGCAGCAGGCCACCACCACATCAGGTGCGTTGACCGTATCGGTCTGTGCCCTGCTGGGCGCGCCGATTGCGGACGCCGCGGACGTCACCTACGAGCGTCTGCTCAATCCCGAGCCGCACAACTGGCTGATGAATCACCATGACTACGGCTCGCACCGCTATTCGGCGCTCGACGTCATCAATAAGTCCAATGTCAAGAATCTCAAGCTCGCCTTCGCGGTCGCGCTCGGCGGTACGTCGGCTAACGAATATATCGAGGCGACACCGCTGGTCGACGACGGATTTCTCTACGTCACGGACTTCTGGGGCGCGGTCTACAAGATCGATGTGCGTTCCGGGAGCCATGGTCGCATCCTGTGGAAGATGGATCCCGGCCAGCAGAAGCCCGACCGCAATCGCGGGGTCGCGCTGTGGGGCAATCTCGTCATCTCGGTCACCGGGCTCGACGGTCGCGTGATCGCGACCGACAAGGAGACCGGCAAGATCGTCTGGGACAAGAACCTGCTCGATCAGGAGGGTCTGGAGATCACGGCGGCGCCGCTGGCGCTCAAGGACTCGATCATCGTCGGCGCGTCCGGCGGCGACAATGGAGTTCGCGACTGGATCGCCGCGCTCGATCCCAAGACCGGCAATCAGCAATGGAAGACCTTTGCGGTACCGGCGCCCGGCGAGCCCGGCAGCAATACCTGGAAGGACAACAGCAACGCGTGGCAGACCGGCGGCGGCGCATTCTACGTCACCGGCTCCTACGATCCCGCAAACAACCTGACTTACTGGGGCTCAGGCAATCCCGCGCCCCGCTACGACTCCGCCTACCGGCCCGGCGACAACCTCTTCACCAACAGCACCATCGCCTTCGATGCCGGCACCGGCAAGATGGCGTGGTACTTCCAGCACACGGCCAACGACAATCGCGATTACGATTCGAGCGGCTCGCAGATCATCGTCGACGGCAAGGTCGCCGGCGAGAATCGCAAGCTGCTGGTGCACGCCAACCGCAACGGCTTCAACTACACGCTCGACCGGCAGAACGGCCAGTTCCTCAAGGCTGTCCAGTATGCCGCCAAGGTCACCTGGACCAAGGGCATCGACCCAAAGACCGGCAAGCCGGTCGACTACGATCCAGGAAAAGACGTTCAGAGCTTCGCGCTACTCTGGAAAGGCGGCACCGACGTGCTCAAGAACGCCTGCCCCGACGTGCACGGCGGCACCAATTTCTGGCCGCCCGCCTATAGCCTCAAGACGCGCCTCCTCTACATCGCCGGCAATGAAGGCTGCGCCAACATCACCCCGGATCCGACCGCGCACGTGAAAGGCAAATTCGGCGGCGGCAATTACATCAACGAGGAGCGCATCACCGGCTCGCTGGCGGTGGTCGATCCCACGACCGGCGAGCTCAAGGCGCGCAAGGAACTCCCGTACGGCGACCACAGCGGCGTGCTCGCGACCGCCGGCGGCATCATCGTCACCGCGCTGCTCGACGGCACGATTCTGGCCTATGACGACCAGACGCTGGAGGAGCTGTGGAAGATCAATGTCGGCTCCGGCTTCGTCGCCCCGCCGATGACCTACCTGGTCGATGGCAAGCAATACATCGCGATTGCGTCAGGCATCGGCGTGGTCGCTAGGGCTAAGCTCGCGCGTTCGCCGGAAATGAAAACGCTGTCGAATGCGACCGTGCTGTTCGTGTTCGGGCTGTGATTCTTCGGCTCATTCCCGCGCAAGCGGGAATCCAGAGCCGCTTGTTCAGCGCTCGCAACTTGGGTCCCCGCCTTTGCCGGGACGAGCGGATATCGGAACTTGAAGTGGGACAATGCACATGAAATCCAAACTCGGCTTGGCCGCGCTCGCTGGCGCAATACTCGCAAGCACGTCACCCCTTCACGCCGGCGAGGTCACCTACGAGCGCCTGCTCAATCCCGAGCCGCACAACTGGCTCATGAACCATCGCGACTTTGCCGCGCAGCGCTTCTCGCCGCTTGAGATCATCAACAAATCAAACGTCAAGGATCTTAAGCTCAAGTTCGCGGTGGCGATCGGCGGCAGCGCCGGCAACGAGGCCCTGGAGGGCACACCCCTGGTCGAAGACGGCTTCATGTACATCTCCGACCATTGGGGCGTGGTCTACAAGATCGACGTGCGCTCCGGCATGCAGGGACGGATCGCCTGGAAGATGGACCCGGGCCAGGAGCGTCTCGATCGCAATCGCGGCGTCGCGCTGTGGGGCAATCTGGTCGTCTCGGTCACCTCCTACGATGGGCGCGTCATCGCCACGGACAAGGAGACTGGCCGCATCGTCTGGGACAAGAACCTGCGCGATCAGGAGGATCTGGAGCTCACCGCCGCGCCGCTCGCGCTCAAAGACTCCATCATCATCGGTGCTTCGGGCGGCGATCGCGGATTGTGCGACTGGATCGCCGCGCTCGATGCCAAGACCGGCAATCTGCTTTGGAAAACCTATGCCATCCCGGCGCCGGGCGAGGCCGGCAGCGAAACCTGGAAGGACAAGAACAACGCGTGGCGGACCGGCGGCGGCGCCTTTTACGTCACCGGTTCCTACGATCCCGCGATCAACGTCACCTATTGGGGCTCGGGCAATCCCGTGCCCGGTTATGATTCCAGCTTCCGCCCCGGAGACAATCTCTACACCAACAGCCTTTTGGCGATCGATGCGGCCACGGGCAAGTTCAATTGGCACTTCCAATATACGCCGAACGACAATCGCGATTATGA
>Ga0182033_10001148_pt1 | contig 13170 bp, 6 predicted proteins | sample tim00Cox0000000H_FD_125968 | JGI IMG/M metagenome (GOLD analysis project Ga0182033, IMG submission 125968) | Lab enrichment of tropical soil microbial communities from Luquillo Experimental Forest, Puerto Rico - timezero.00C.oxic.00.000.00H | ecosystem: Environmental > Terrestrial > Soil >...
GGGATTACGAGCAACTCTTCCCTCATCCGGTTGGGAGGATTGCCGACTATCCGTCCACTAGCATTCGTGGCACACCGATACTAGTTTGGATGGTTACCTAGTGCTGGTGTTCGTTTTTGGTGGTGCCCAATTCTGTCGGTGTCCTTGGATTTAGAGAAGATATCAGGACGTTGAGGGGCGCTCCTAATAGTGCTAGTTTCTACCGGTATGAGAGTGGCCACAGGATCGTTCCTCGACGATGTCAGGTACTCCTTGCGAATGCTGCGGCGATCACCGGGACTGAGTCTCGTTGCCATTGTGGTGATCGGTCTCGGTATCGGGGCGAATACTGCCGTCTACAGCATCGTTCACGCGCTGGCCGATAGACCGCTGCCGTTTCGACACGCCGCGCGAACCGTCATGATCTGGCAGACAGACCGGACGAAGGGTATCGACCACGGCATTGTCTCCCCGGCTGATTTTCTCGATTGGCGAGAGCGTAGCCATACGTTCGACGAGATGGCCGCATGGCGCACCTGGTTCTACAACGTTGGAGCCGGTGACCGCACCGAACAGGTGTGGGGCGTTCGTACCTCAGCCAACTTCTTCGACCTGCTCGGAGTTGACACCGCACTCGGGCGTTCCTTCCTTCCGGAAGAGGAACAGTCGGGGCATGAGCAGGTCTGCATTCTCAGCAACAACCTCTGGCAACAAGGCTTCGGTGGCGACACAGCTGTGATTGGCAGAATGCTCGCTGTTGATGGGAAGCCGTTTCGGATTGTCGGAGTGCTGTCGGCGGAGTTCAACTTGTTTGGCACCTCACGGTCTTACGATCTGTGGATGCCGTTCGTTTTGGATCGTGGCCGCGTGTCGCGCGATGATCATTCGGCAATCGTATTTGCCCGACGAAGGCAAGGCGTCAGTTTGCAGGCTGCATAAGGCGACATGGACGCGATTGCGAACCAACTGGCTGCCGAATATCCCGACGCGGAAAAAGGCAGCGGGGTCCACGTGGTAGACATGCATGACGATCAAATCTCGGGCATACGGCCTGCTCTGACGGTTCTGATGGCAGCCGTTTCCTTCGTGCTCCTGATCGGCTGTGCGAATGTTGCCAACCTGTTTCTGACGAAGGCAATGGCACGGCGCAGGGAGGTCGCCATCCGTCTGGCGCTCGGCTCTGGCAGATGGCGTATTGTGCGCCAATGGTTTACCGAGAGCTTCGTGATCGGGCTTTTCGGCGGCGTCTTCGGCGTGGCGTTGGGCTCGGTCGGAACACGAGCATTGCGAGCCTGGTTGCCGACCAGCGGTGTAGATTCTGTTCCACGAATTGAATCCATTGGCGTTGACGGCGCAGTGCTGTTCTTCGGGCTCGTTCTCTCTGCTTGCGCCTCATGCCTATTCGGTATCCTGCCGGCCCTGCAAGCGTCGAACGTTGATGTCTACGAATCGCTCAAATTGAAGCAGTTTGCGGGCAGCGTGTCTGGTCGCCGGATACGGCACAGCTTGGTGATAACCGAAGTCGCTCTCTCTGTCGTGTTGCTAATCTGCGCGGGCGTTATGATGCGAAGTTTTCTGTCGCTCATGAGCATCAATCCCGGCTTCGATCCCGCCAACGTTCTCACCTTGCAGGTGTGGCTGCCGGAGTCACGCTATCCAACGGCGCAGAGTGTGATGGCTTTCTATGACCGCACACTTGCAGGTTTGCGCTCTCTGCCCCAGGTACGTTTGGCGAGCGCGGTTAATTTTTTGCCATTGAGCGGGTGGGGCGATTTTGTTAACTTTTCGATTGCCGGGCACCCGACCAAGCCGGCCAACGAGCCGGCGGCGCAATATCGTGTAGTCGATCCACAGTATTTTCGCACCATGGGCATTCCGCTGCTTCGCGGCCGGGACCTTGACGAAGCCGACGACCCGAGCGCCCTGCCTGTCGCCGTCATCAGCGAAACCATCGAGCGTCGGTTCTGGGGAGCGGAAGATGCGGTGGGACAAACGATCACCATGCGATTCCCCGGTGCTAAGGCTCCTTGGCGTCCGGAGCAGCCTACATTGACTGTGAGCGTGGTGGGCATCGTTGGTGATTTGCGCGAGTGGCAGTGGAACGACCCACATTTTGGGGAACTCTATGTCTCTTACCGGCAGAACCCGTCGCGACTGATGCGGTTAGCCATCAAGTCGTCGGGCGACCCGCTGCGACTCACAACGAGTATCACTCATGAAATCGACCGGATTGGCTCGACTCAGCCTGTAATGGAAGTCAAAACCATGGATGCCATCGTCTCGGAAGCGCTGCGCCGACGCCGACTGATGGGCGCGTTACTCGGTATGGGACCGAATGCTCTCCTTAGCGGGCTTGAGGCAAGAATCGAGCCAGCAAAATTAAGAATTTGCGGCAGGTGGTTTCAAGCCTCTTGAGCAAATTGCAGCAAATTCTCCGCGGAACGCGTGACATTTCTCGTGACAACTGGGTGAAGATCGAAACGAGAACGAGGCGGAGTAGGGCGACAGAGTTCGCTACCGAGAAGTGTCTTAATCGGCCGCGGCAACGATTCTGCAGTTCGCGAGTCTGACGAGCTATTACGTTTTTATGACAGTTGGCGTTCACTTGAGACGGCTAACGGAAAAAGAATGCTGGCTCAACAACTTCCAGGACATCGATTGACAACGCATGCTCAAGCATTCGGTTCCGAGCCGAATGCTCTACGTCATTGATGTAATTGATTGAGACTAAAGAATTTTGGCTCCCCGGGCTAGATTCGAACTAGCAACCCTTCGGTTAACAGCCGAATGCTCTACCATTGAGCTACCGGGGAACCGCGCAACAACCTTGTTTTCATTTTAGTACAGCCGTTCCATTCGCGCTACGAGTTTTCGGCACACCACCGAATGCTATAGCGCCAAGATCTCGAGGACGTACCGTGAGAGTCGGATATCGGAGAGTTATTTGGCTGGAGCGCCGTCGTGCTGAGGGGTTTAAACAAAACCCAGGCTACGCCGGGTCCAGACAAGCGGGCCGTGCGAGGGCGAAAATCCCTGAGTCGAATTAAGTAGAGCGAATCACTGCTAACAGATTGGGTTCGGTCGCCCGGAATCACATCAACAAGGCTCACGAGATTCGTATGCAATCAAGCAGAGGCTAAAACGACTTATGAGACTTTGCCGCGCAATAGGCCCGTGAGCCTAAAGGTGCGAGGTCAGAACTCTCGTAACAACCGGCGTGGGAGCCGAGAATATTTGAATGGCCGAGGCATCCTTTCGATGTGTGCCTCGCCGGAGGTTGAACCAGAGCGGGCTGCGGACGATGGGTTGGAAATGGTTACGGGTACGCTGGGTGCGACGGCCACATTGCCACTACTATCTGTGAGCCGTACAAATACGCGATGCGGTCCGTTCGAATATGCAGCAGTGTTCAGAGTGTAGGTGAAGCCGACGTTGAGCGGAGAATCCGGATAGGCCAATTGAACGTCCGGCCTCGGCTGCCCATAACCTGCCGTACCGTCGCTCACACTGTCCACAAGAATTTCGACCTTTGTAATCGTAGCCACTTCCGTGAATGCCCAGCCACTCACTGTTGTACTGCCGCTGATACTGGCTCCAGCAGACGGCAGGTCCGTAGATTCAAAAGGCGCAAAAATGACCGGTATGGTCAGTCCCTGGTGCAAGCGATAGATAGTCTGTCGCGCAGCGACGAGGTCGCCGGCAATGACATAAAAGTCGCCTTCAAAGACAAATCCGGGCCCCAACGACAGATTGCCCAACGGAGCGAAATAGTTTGTCCAGTCATCCGTAGGCCCGCTTCCGGTAGCCGGCGCAGCAAAGCCAGTGATGTAAGGGGTAACGGATGGCGAATACACAATGAGTCCTTGATTTTGAGAGTTCACAAGGGCTCCCCAGCGTTCGGCAATGTAAATCGCCGGGTTAAACGCCGGAAGATTGGGAAAGAGAGTGACCGTGGTCGCGGCATTCGTCCAAGGATTCGACCCGGTGTAAGTGATAAACCGGTTGTAATCGCGATTGGTATAGACAGCGGGGAATTCCTGTCCTGTGATGGTATGTAAATCGCTTCCCAGATGAGTGGCCTTGATGTGCACTTCAAAAGTGTGAGGCTCAGTCGCGACGGCCGTAACCGTCTGTTCGACCAGGACATCTCCCAAAACTGGGCGACCCAGGCCTCCTCCGTGCACTTCGGAGTACCATTGGAGTGGCTGTGCCTGCACGAAAAGGGAATCTGACGCCACGGTGGACGCAAGGGTCGGAGATCCTTGGTCAACATCATCGCCGCCCAAGGTCGGGTTGTAGGATTGATTGTCTCCGTCACGGTAAGAAGGCTGCACTTCGCGACCCGTATCATGACGATTGACAAAGTTGATCCCATTTAAGCTGACTTCCACAATGCTACCGCCCCAATTCGTCTCGAGGCCGATGCGAGCGACATCCGTGGCGCTCCCGGATTCCAGGTACAGCACCGATCCTGTTTGATATGTATGGACCAGGGATTCAACCGTCAGTGTCACCTGCGTGCTGTGCGATGATTGACCGCTTATCCCCTGAATCGTAATTGCCGAAGGACCCAGGGCGGCCGAATTAGACAGCGAAAACGCAATTGCCTGGCTCACACCAGGCGAAGCCGAAAAACTCAAGCCCGGTGATACTGTTACACCTGCGGGAACGCCCAGCAAAGTAATCGTGACCGTACCTGTGAATCCATTCAGTGGCTCAACGGAAAGCAAAACACTGGGCGCGGCGTTGCCAACGACAGCGTTCGTGGAGGCGGAAGAAACTGAAAGGCTGAAATCCGGGGATGGCGGAAGTGATTGCATGCCTCCACCGCATCCAAAGTTGCAAGCAGCGAGAACCAGCAAGAACTGCAGAAGGAAAAGCCGTTTGTTCGACTTCATGGCGACCCCGTCCTTGGGAAGCATCGTATCCCTTGCCGGGAGCAAATCGAGAACGTCTCAGGGGTACACTCTCTCACGCGCCATGGACTAAAAACTCGGGCTGGTCAGGCGCATGTTGAGCGAGGGGTCCCCGTCCGCTTAAGGTATAGGGGGTCCATCTGCTCCCGTATTGGCTCATGAATTCTCCGCTTGGTCTGATTGGACTAGGTCTCGGGGCGCATCTATACGGCAAATGTGGCCCACACCCCAAAGACGGACCGCAGTCCCTAATCGTCTTCGGTGAAAATTCTCTTTGCCTCGACGGTCACCACGACGGGAAGGAGAGCTCCGTCGGGCAGCTGCAGAGATTTTTGGACCATGCGGATTTCCCGCTGGTTGGCGTCGAAAACCAGCGACAGAACAGATGTCCGGACCAACTGGCCTGATTCGTAGAAATTGATCGTGGCCGTGCCCGTGCAGCCCGCATTCACGGAATAGGTTCCGGTGAATGTTTCGTCGGCGAACTCGCCGCCAACGCTACGAGATTCCGTGCCGCTGGCATTCCCATCTGCGTCCAAGCTGGCTCTGCCGACCGCGGCAATCGTGACCGGACCAGTGGGAAGAATCAGAACACCCGTCAACGTGAATCCGTATTGCCCTGAGCTGCCCGCCAGCGAGCACTGCGCGGCTGACGCCGATGGAATGCAGACAACGCCGGCCAAAAGGAGCATCCCAAGCAGAGTTACTCTCATCTTCGCATTCATGACTTGTCCTTTCGTTTTTGGCAATGAACCTTAAGCGATATCCGTCGTCGCCGACGTAACGATTCCGTGGCCACTGCAGGAGAAAATCGCTCGTAGTTCTCTATTTGTGAACGCGACGTTCCTCGAAAAATGGGGTCACGCATCGGGGGTGATTTACAAGCACCGCAGCAGATGACGGTGTCATCCTTCTCGATTGACAAAAACCAAAGGAATAGCATGAACAGCTCCGAGCTCGATCGCTTTGACCAGTTGTGGGTACACTTGTTCGAGAACATTCCATTTCCCCTGGAAGTGAAATATCGGCTCAAATTCACCTGCATGCTCTTGATGAGAATGCTTTTCGGCTAGGGCCGATAGCAAGTTACCGATATTGGGTAATTGAGAGGAATGAACCGCTCATCGGCAAACTCGACTCGATGGCTGAGACCTACGCGGCTGTCCCTCCATTACTACGTAAATTCATCGAACTGAGAGCCCTACTCAGCTCGAGAGGTAAGTCACAGAATTCTGAATCACGGACTGTGCAAGACCACCGCGTACCAAAGGAGTTCCTTTGGTTCATTCAGAATCTTGGCGACGTGATTCATCCGAGAGAACCCGCCTCCGCTAACGCAGCACCAATTTCCCCAGTTGGGCCGAACTGTCCCTGACCCACTGTGCCGTTGACTGTCTACAAGGCTTGCTTCAAATGACCTGCTGCGAGCAACGTGTTCAGAAATCGCAAGAATCGACTAAAAGACCACTCCCGCGAAACAGGTAGAACCGTCCCGTTCGTAGATACTGTCAACGACTTCTGGACCATTTGGATTGGCCGTTAGAAGGTGAGACGTAAGCCGAATTCGATTTGACGAGGCGCTCCAAGCGAGTAGAGACCAGTTCCGATCCCGACACGGGTAATGTTGCGTCCTTCCGAAGTCGTTCCGTTGATCTGTCCGGCCGCACCGGTTAGCAATCCGTTCAGCATATTTCCGGGTAGATCGAAATTTGCAAAATTGAAGAGATTGTAGAAGCCAACGCTTGGCTGCACAGAAATCTTTTCACGAATTCTATACGACCAACTGACTTTCAGATCGAAAGCCCGCAACCAAGAGAAATTCACTTGTCCAGGAGGTGCCAGAGGCACGCTGGGTGCCACCGCTCCCAACTGTTGCAGCTGCGCCGGGGTGAATAATCCATTCTGGATGAGCACCTGGCCGGCTGGCGTCGGTTGGGTAGCGTATGTGTTGTTGTAATTCGAGATCACCTGGTTGATGTTGGAGGCATCGACGCCGCGGCCAAAGCTTCCGACGCGCGTTCCCGGGAGAGGGTCCTGAACTGTACCGTCTCCGGTGAAATCGGTACGGAAGATTTCGCCAGGGCCGATGTTGGTTAGGGGCACGACCATTCCGACCGAGAGAGGGCTCCAGAAGTGCCCTATAATTCCAAGTTCGAAACCGAACGGCAAGTCCACGGATCCACCGAAAGAGAATTGGTGTGTGCGGTCCAAGATGGAAGGACCAAAATAACGGCTGGGATTGGCATTGTCGAGTGCGGTCATACCCCCGTCCTGATCCGACGCAAAGGCGTTAGATGCGGAATTGCCCCCTGTATTCTCGAAGCGGGAGAGCGCGTAGGAAAACTGAAAATTCGCAGCGTGGACAAAGGGGGCTGGATTTTGCCAATTCCCCACCAGCCTGGCTTGTAAACCGTTATAGACCGACCTTCCTATTGAATTGAGGAACAACAGCGGCGGTGCGTTCGGATTGACTCCCGGGAACGCACAGGAGAATCCCTTCACGATAGAGCACACTCCGCCGAAGTCAGCCGAGGAAGTCAGCCCGCTATTGGCATAGTCCGTCATCTGCACCCCAGCCAAGATGGCGCATTGGATGTTATTGGGCCCGGTGCCAGCGCCGCAGCCAAACGACTGGTTCGTCGCAGCGATCGCTTGCAGCGCGGCACCCTTATCAAAATAGCGAATGTCGCCGGTATGGCTCTCATCGATCCCCAGCAGGTAGTGCGTCTGCACGTTGCGCACAAAATCCAGGCTGAGGACGACTCCCGGATGAAGTTCCCGTTGCATGCCCAGATTGATTTGCAGTGAGCGTGGCGTCTGGAAATTGGGGTCATACAAGCCTCCGTTTCCCAGCCCTTGTTGCAGAAGGGTTCCGATGTAACTTGGATTCGGGATCTTCAAGTTCAATGGATACTCGGCCTGGTACTGTTTTTGGAAATCTGCAATTTGAGTGGCAACCGCGCCGATGGCAACCGGATTTCCCGGCGTGCCACAGAAGCTGGGTTCCAGGGTCCCTCCAGGGATGGGCACGGGCTGAGGGGTAGCCGTGCCATTGCACGCAGTAGGAGACTGCGCGGCAAACGCGCCCATTGGCGCGCGGTTCAACAAATCAAAGGCGAAGATTACCGCGAGCACATTTTCATAAAAAAGACCAACACCCCCTCGAATGGCGGTTTTACCGCTACCTGTTGGGTCCCAGGCAAAACCCAACTGTGGCGCAAAATTCAAATTGGGTTGTCTGACCGGCTGCCCAAGTCCAGGAATCAAGGCATTGAGCTGTGGGATGGGCGGGTAGTCACTGTCCGTGCGGCCGGTCTCTCGCACGTATCGCAATCCGATGTTGAGGGTGAGATTTTTCTTCCATTTCCAACTGTCCCCCACATACACCCCAAGACGATGAAGGAAAAAGCAGCCAGCAGGAAAATCCTTACATCGCACCGGGCTATAGTAGCCAAGACCATTGCTTACCGTGACCGTTTCTACCGGATAGTTCAAGGGACAGCTCGCACCGGTCAGAATCGTACCGTCAGGTGCCGGGCAGGTGAAATCTCCGGCTGCCGCGAAAGATTGCTCGAAGGCCCCCAGATTGGTGCCCGCAGCCGGCGCGAGGGTGTTCAACGGTACGAAACCCCACGCGACGATGCGATTGAAATCCAAGCCATAGCGAAGGAGATGCGCTGCGAGTGGCTTGCTGCCGTCATACTTCATCTGCCAGTCGCTCTGATACAGTTGTGATTGCGCGATGAGGTTAGGCCCGGTAAATAGGTTTCCAATCTGAAGCGACAAGGGGAAATTGCCGAATGGCAAGCTACTGCCCCTGGTTGCATCCACACGCTGCTGATTCGTGCTCAAGTACTCGAAACGAAGACTGTGGGCAAAAGTTCTGGTGTTGAAGTCCACTCCGACGACATTGGTTCGCGTGATATTCTTTACTTGATAGACGGAGAATCCTGCCTGTCCGCTGGTGGCCAAGGCGTTTTCAAAATAGTTGAAACGGTAGAAAGCATGGACGGAGTGACCGATTTGCACGTCAGCCTTGGCAAGAAGATCTGTCTCCGTGAACGGCGCACTGAAAGAGCCGGAATATTGGGAGAATGGGTCGCCAACCAAGATAGGTGCCTGCAAGTGCTGCTGGGTGCGCTCACCGTCCAAGAAATAGAAAAATTTGTCCTTGATCAACGGCCCTCCGAGGCGGCCACCGTACTGAGCGCGTTGATAAGGCTCGGAGAGTCCCGGTGGCGAGGGTAAGGCCGCCCCCAGCGCGCTGTCTCTGAAATAGCCGAAGGCCTCGCCATGCAGGTCATTGGTTCCCGAGCGCGTGGCCACGTTCACGGCGCCCGAACTGGTGAGCTCGGTTGAAAGGTCCATGCTCGACTGGCTGACCTGGAACTCCTGGATGCCGCTGGCGGGAATGTTCATGGTTGTGGCGCCGTGGATTTCATCCGAAACATCCACGCCGTCTACTTCAATGCGAGTCGTGCGGCCGAACCGACCGCCGAACGAAATAGCGGAGAAGCCGTCTTTCTCGATATCCGCGCCATCCTGCACTTGGATGCCCGGCTCCAGCTGCGCCAGGTCCATAAAATTGCGGCCGCTTATAGGCAGATTCTCCATCTGTTGCGCTGTCAAAACACCTTGCACGCTGGCTTGCTCGGTGTTTACCCGCACTTCCGATGCCTGCACCTCCACCATTTGACTCTCGGGCCCGATTTGCAGGTTCAGCATGAGGGTGGAGGTGTTGCCCACGAGGACAGTGACCGTTACTTCGACGGGACGGAATCCTTTGGCCGAGATCTGCGTCTTGTAATTGCCTGGAATCAAGGGCCCCGAATTGAAAGCCCCAGAAGAGTTAGTCATGAGTGTAATCATCTGGCCGGTACTAACATTGGAGACTGTAATAAACGCACCTTCGACAATCGCGCCCGAAGGATCGCTCACTGTGCCGACAATACTGCCCGTGGCAACGGTTGTTTGGCCAAGCAACGGGTGCGTGGCAAGCAGCGCTAAAGCTCCCGAGAGTGAAGCGACGAGGATGCGCACGAGGGTTCTCATCGCAGTCAGGAAAGTGCCACCGCCTGGGACTCAATGCAACCAATCGAAAAGGACTTGCTACTGTTTATAATCCGTTTGCTGGCTACGTGCTACTGAATTGCCGACCACGAGTTCCGGGAGCCCAATGTGCCGGACTGAGGCCTATGGTTCTAGTCCGACCTCACGCACGACCACTTGAAACCGCGGGTCAGAGCGATAAGGGTCCCACCGGAAGTCAGATTTCACCTTCCGGACGACATGATTATTCTCTTTAAGTGCAATCTCAAGCCATGCGAGTGTGCCTTTGCGGTCTCCCGCGTACCGATGAGCGTTGATCAGCATATTCCTGGGAAACCAATGCTCTCTGGCGATACCGTCGAACACTCTGACTACGTCTTGAATAAGACCTTGACCTCCCCCCTTTGCATAGGCACGCTCCCATGAATCTGCTTCTTCCTTCCATCCTCCTTCGCGGGCAACGTCCCCCCAGTCCTTAAGGGCCTCAGCATATTTCCCGGCTTCAAATTCCAAATCGCCGAGGGCCCACCGTTCCAACTGATAATTGACGGCAGGCATGAACCTTCGTTTGCGCTCGATGCGCACATTCAGCGGCATGAGAGGAGATCGGCCAATATAATCATTGTTAGGGTCCAGCTCTTGTGCCCTCTCGTGCTCCTTCATGCCTTGTTCAAAGCGCCCGGTATCGTCGAGAAACTCCGCATAGGATTCATGAACTTCGGGAAGGTCGGGGCTAAGCTGCAGCGCTTTCTTGTAGTGGGGCTCTGCTTCGTCCGATCCGCCTCCGAAGCCAATGTAATCAGCCACCAGCAAATGGGTGGAAACATTGTTCTCGTCGAGGCTAAGCGCTTTGGTCAGGGCCGACCCGGCTTTGCCGTCGAGATCGGCGTGCGGCCGAGTTATGTAGTCTCCCATGATCGTCTCTGCCAGCTCCAGGTAGGCAGGTATGTAGTTGGGATCCTCGCGAATTGCCGCCTCAAACGATGCGATAGACTTCGAGAACTCCTCCTCGCTTTTCTTCTCGGTACCACCCTTGCTTATGGTCTGGTCAAAGGCCTCCGCCGCATGTTGACGGCCCTCCAGTAATGCTTCTAGAGCTTTGGGACTATGCGATTGTAACGTCTTTGGAGCACTAATCTTTCCCGTCGCGCGATCGCGCAAGCGGCCCACATTGAAGGCCACCAAAACGGCGAGCACGGCTAGCAGCGCCAGAACAGAGGAGAGCACCCGGCGCCATCGTGTAGAAGTCAGTTGCGTCCATGGTCTTTCAGGAACAGGCGCGGCCTTGACTGCACTAGGGATCCGCCCGGACTCGGTGTCCCGCCTCAAACGCTTCAAATCGGCGCGCATGTCGGCGGCGTGTTGATAACGCACATCGCGATCTTTCTCCAAAGCCTTGGTGATGATCTGCTCCAGCTCCAGAGGAATTTCCGCGTTGAATTGCCGAGGCGAAACAGAGGACTTGTTCAGAATGGCCTCGAAAATCACGCCCGAAGTGCGGCCGGAGAATGCGTGCTGGCCCGTGGCCATTTCGTACAGCACCGCACCAAAAGAGAACAGATCCGTCCGCCCATCCAAATCTTCCCCCCGCACCTGCTCAGGGGACATATAGGCGACCGTGCCCAAAGCAAAACCCGGGCTGGTGAGCGACTCTTGCGACATAGAGGATATGGGTTCGCCCCAGGTTCCGACGGCTTCCGCAACCTGGCGGTGCCCGGTTTCTCGCTTTGCCAACCCGAAGTCGAGTATCTTCACATGACCGCGAGTGGTGATGAAGATGTTCGCTGGCTTGATATCTCTGTGGATGATGCCCCTAGCGTGTGCCGCGTCCAGCGCATCAGCGATGTGAATCCCGAGTTCCAACACGGTCTGGATCTTACGAGGTTTGCCGCGAATCTGCTGCTGGAGAGTTTCTCCTTCAAGATACTGCATGGCGATGAAGGGTCGCGAATTGTGTTCGCCAACTTCATACACAGTGCAGATATTCGGATGGTCGAGCGACGAGGCAGCGCGAGCTTCGCGGTGAAATCGTTCGAGCGCAAAGGAATCCCGGGACAAGTCCTCCGGCAAAAACTTCAGGGCGACCCGGCGGCGCAGCTTTATGTCCTCAGCCTCGTAGATCTCGCCCATGCCACCTCTGCCGATCATGCGGGTAATTTTGAATCGGGAATCGATAATTTCGCCGGACATCATCGCCTGAGGCTCAATCCGAGAGGCCTTGGGTGTTCGTCTGCCCAATATCGGATCGCTGAGAAAGCTGCCGGCCTCTTCATGGTCGGCTAAGAGTTTCTCGACTTGTCCGCGCAGATCGGGTTCCGGGCAGAGGCGCGCGAGGAAAGCCGCCCGCTTGGAGGAGGGCTGCTGCAAGGCTGCCTCAAACAGCGCTTTTATTCTTTACCATTGTTCTGGCGTCGGGTCCATGGCGCTCCTTAAGCTCTCCATATAGCCAGGCCTTGGCAAAACTCCATTCCCGCTTCACAGTTTTCGGGGACACACCTAAAATTTTGGCGGTTTCTTCTACCGAAAGCCCGCCAAAGAAACGTAGTTCGACCACGCGACTTTGCCGCGCATCCAGCTTCCCAAGCCGTTCCAAGGCTTCATCCAATGCCAACAGCTCGTCGCATCTGCCTTTGGAGACCACAAATATCTTTTCCAATGGGAGCCTGGTTTGCTTCCCGCCGCGCTTGGCTCGCAGCCGCCCCCGCGCGTAATCCACCAGGATTCTCCGCATCAGCTGAGAAGCAACCGCGAAGAAATGTGCCCTGCTCTGCCAGTTGGCGTCGCGCTGGGCTACCAACTTGAGATAGGCCTCATGCACCAGCGCTGTTGGCTGCAGAGTGTGGTCAGAGCGTTCCAGGCGCAAGCGATTCTCGGCCACGCGGTGAAGCTCTTCATAAACGAGGGGAATCAGTTTCGCGGCGGCATCTTGATTGCCGCTGGCCACCTGCTTGAGCAGCATCGTCACATCTGTGGGCTGGGGCTCCACGCTGGGCCTCCGTAGTTCCGTTTCCACCCGCAGCGGTTTGCAGCCGATTCTACCCCATCCCCCCAGTCGAACGCTAAATCTCCCTAAGTGTTGGTTGTGTTGACCCCTACCGTGCGGAGACGTCGCGTTTACAAACAGAGCGCTGAAAGCGATCGCTTCGGGCCGTGGCGACAGGATGGTCACAGGAGCCGCAACTGACAGCTTCGTGCGTTTCGGAGTGTGGCCGTTGTTGTGAGACCC
>Ga0182033_10001154_pt1 | contig 13145 bp, 12 predicted proteins | sample tim00Cox0000000H_FD_125968 | JGI IMG/M metagenome (GOLD analysis project Ga0182033, IMG submission 125968) | Lab enrichment of tropical soil microbial communities from Luquillo Experimental Forest, Puerto Rico - timezero.00C.oxic.00.000.00H | ecosystem: Environmental > Terrestrial > Soil >...
CGCAGTGTATGCACGCCCCAATAGACATCCGCCGGAATTTCAGCGTCGCCGAGCAGATCATGTTCGCGCCGCCTCGCGATCCGCTTGAGCTCGATCTCGCGCGTCGTCGCGAGGGCGAGCGTCGTGGGCACGTCCTCCACCGGCTCGTCCAACGGCCATGAAAATTCCGGTTCGATAAGTTTCTGGTTCATGATCAAAGTCCATTCCGCATGCTCACGATGGGCTGTCTGCGCGCTCGGGGTCTCGTGTTTCGAAAACCGGAAAGCATTTGAGCCGGACATCGTTCTGTTGTTTGCCACTGGCTCCAATTCTGCCCAGCCGATTGTCACCAATAGCTAAAGAAAATCATCACAACAGATATAATATCCTTCGCTGCAATTGCCCGAACGTTACGGTCAAAATATTGTTTTGGCTCTTATTTTGCCTCACTCGGCCGCGGGTTGAAATGGCCGAGAAGATCCATCGGCAGAGGAAAGACCAAGGTCGAGGACCGCTCGCTCGCAATATCGTGCAGGGCCGCGAAATAGCGCAATTGCATGGCTTGCGGTTCGCGGGAAAGGATGAGGCCCGCCTCCACGAGCTTCTCGGCCGCCTGCTGCTCGCCTTCCGCGTTGATCACCTTAGCCCGCCGCAAGCGCTCGGCCTCGGCCTGCTTGGCAATGGCGCGCACCATGCTTTCGTTGAGATCGACATGCTTGATCTCGACATTGGCCACCTTGATGCCCCAGGCATCGGTCTGCTGATCGAGAATTTCCTGGATGTCGCTGTTGAGCTTGTCACGTTCCGCCAGCATTTCGTCGAGCTCGTGTTTGCCGAGAACCGAGCGCAGCGTGGTTTGCGCCAATTGGCTCGTCGCGGCCATGAAATCCTCGACCTTGATGATCGCCCGCTCCGGGTCGATGACGCGGAAATAAAGGACGGCATTGACCTTGACCGAGACATTATCGCGCGAGATCACATCCTGGGACGGCACATCATGCACGACCATCCGCAGATCGACCTTCACCATCTGCTGCACGAAAGGAATGAGGAGCACGAGGCCAGGACCCTTCACCCCTGTGAAGCGGCCAAGCGTGAAGACAACGCCGCGCTGATATTCGCGCAGGATGCGAATGGCCGAGACCAGAAACAGGAGGATGAGGAGCGCCAGGAAGAGATAAGAGAGATAGTCCAGCATCATGGGAATTCTCCATCGCTCGCCGCCCCGACCCGCCGCTGCACTTCGAGGGTGAGGCCCTTGACATTTACGACCTCGACCCTCTCGCCCGGCTTGAAGGCCCCCTCGCCCTGCGCCTGCCAACGCTCGCCTTGGGCAAGAACATGGCCCATGCCGCCGCGCCAATCGAGAATTTCAGCGGGAAGGCCGCGCATAGCTTCAGCGCCAACACGCGCGGGTCTTCTGCGCGCAGCCCAGAGCATGCGGCCCGCGAGCATGATCATTCCGAAAAAGATGGCGCCTGTCATGCCGACAATCGGCCAGGAAAGACGGTAGCCGGGCGCTTCGACCTTGAAGAGCACGGCCGCCCCCAGAAGAAAGGCGACAAGGCCGCCAAGGCCGAGAACGACGGTCGGATTAATGGCTTCGACGATCAGGAAAGCGATCCCGAGCATCATCAAGGCAAGGCCGGTATAGTCGATCGGCAGCAGATTGAGCGCGTAGAGCCCTAGCAGCAGCGAGATTGTCCCAATGACCCCCGGCGCGACGGCCCCCGGACTATAGAACTCAAAGAAGATGCCATAAATGCCAACAAGCATCAGGATGAAAGCAATATTGGGATCGGTGATCACGGAGAGAAGCCGGATGAGCCAGCCAGGCTCAAGCGTCTCGACAGGCAAACCTTTCGTCATCAGCTGCCGCGTGCCGCCCGCGACCTCGACGGTCCGTCCATCGATCCGGTCGAGAAGCTCGGCATTGTCGTGGGCAATGAGATCGATGACGCCCTGCTCCAGCGCCACATTGGCGGAGAGGCTCGCCGCCTCGCGAACGGCCTTCTCGCCCCAATCCGCATTGCGCCCGCGCAGTTCCGCGAGGCTGCGGATGAAGGCCACGGCATCATTCGTTGCTTTGGCGCTTAAGGTCTCTTTCGATCCCGTCGCCGGGCCTTTCTCGTCCTTGTTCTTGTGATCACCACCATCCTCACCCCCGGGTAGCCCCGGGATGCCGCCGCCGATCTCGACGGGCGTCGCGGCGCCAAGATTTGTGCCCGGCGCCATCGCCGCGATATCGGTGGCGTAAAGGATATAAGTTCCGGCACTCGCGGCATGGGCACCTGACGGCGCAACAAAGCCCACCACGGGCACCGGCGAGGCGAGAATGTCCGCGATGATCTCCCGCATACTATTGACGAGGCCGCCCGGCGTGTTCAGGCGCAAGATCACGACCTCGCCATGCCGCTCGGCCGCGGCCGCCAGACCCTCCTTGACCTGTCTGCTGGTCGCGGGGCCGATGGCTCCGTCAATCTCGATCATGAATGCAAGCTTGGAAGGCCCTTTCTCCTCCCCCGGGACACCCGAGGGAGAGACAGCCAAGTCAAAGGCGAGAGCCGCTGCGAAAAGGGCCGTGTACACCTGTTTCAAGCTTGAAACTCCTTGGATTAAATATGGGTGCCGGGCTTGCCGCATTCCATACGGCTGGTCATGTTGTAGACACGCGACCGCCCGCATTCCGGAGCCTCATTGATGACCGCTTCCGATCGTTCGATCATTCCAAGCGACGCCAGCACCGCCCAACTCATGAGCTCTTTTGGCGTGAAGGAGCATGTGTTGGCGCATGGCGATCTGATCGTGCGCTCTCCCATCAACGGCGGGGCGATTGCGCGCGTGGCTACGTCGTCGCGAAGCGACATCGAACGCGCGATCAACGACGCGCATTCGGCGTTTCTCACCTGGCGCGCGATCCCGGCTCCCAAACGGGGTGAACTTGTGCGCTATTTTGGCGAGGAGCTGCGCGCCCATAAAGCACCTCTTGGGCGTCTGGTCTCGATTGAGACCGGCAAAATCCTGCAGGAAGGTTTGGGCGAGGTGCAGGAGATGATCGACATCTGCGACTTCGCCGCTGGCTTGTCACGCCAGCTTTATGGGCTCACCATCGCGACCGAACGGCCCGGCCACAAGATGATGGAGACCTGGCACCCGCTGGGCGTCGTCGGCATTATCAGCGCCTTCAATTTCCCCGTCGCTGTCTGGGCGTGGAATGCCACAATCGCTCTCGTCTGCGGCGATACCCTGGTATGGAAGCCTTCCGAAAAAACGCCTCTCACCGCGCTCGCGTGCCAGGCTTTGCTCGAACGCGCGGCGGCACGGCTGGAGGGGATACCGCACGGCCTTTCCGCTGTGATCCTGGGCGGTGCCGAGGCAGGCGAGGCGCTCGTCGATCATCCCCTCGTCCGGCTCGTCAGCGCCACAGGATCGACGCGCATGGGCCGCGCGGTGGCGCCCCGGATCGCCGCGCGTTTCGGGCGCGCCCTCCTTGAGCTCGGCGGCAATAATGGCATGATCGTCGCGCCCTCGGCCGACCTCGATCTCGCCACGCGCGCCATCCTCTTTGCCGCCGTCGGCACGGCCGGTCAGCGCTGCACTTCGCTCCGCCGGCTTATCGTTCATGCCAGCATTTACGACGACCTGCTGGCCCGCTTGAAACATGCCTATGCGCAGGTTGCAATCGGCAATCCGCTGGAGGCCGCGACGCTCGCCGGTCCGCTCATCGACAGACAAGCCTTCGATGCGATGCAGGCAAGTCTCGCCGGGGCGCGCAATGACGGCGGCGCGATCACGGGCGGGGAACGCGTCGATGCGAAACTTTGGCCCGAAGCTTATTACGTGCGGCCCGCAATCGTCGAGATGGCCCGGCAGACGCCGCTCGTCTGCCGCGAGACCTTCGCGCCCATCCTGTATGTCATGCGTTATAACGAACTCGAAGAGGCGATCTTGCGGCACAATGCCGTCTCCCAAGGTCTTGCCTCCGCGATCTTCACCAACGACTTGCGCGAAGCGGAATTGTTCACCTCAAGCACCGGCAGTGATTGCGGCATTGTCAATGTTAACATCGGCCCTTCTGGAGCGGAAATCGGGGGCGCTTTCGGGGGAGAAAAGGATACGGGCGGGGGGCGCGAGTCAGGCAGCGATGTCTGGAAGGCTTATATGCGCCGTGCCACCAACACCATCAATTATTCGCGCGAGTTGCCGCTGGCTCAAGGCATCCAGTTTACCGTGCGGACAAGCTGAAGCGCGCGCTCAGCAACTCTCGGCCTGCTTGGTGAATCCGATGATCTGCGGCGCAACAAGCGTTCGGCAGATCCGGCCATGGAACAACGAGAAATGGCCGCAGTCATCGACCAGCAAATGGCGGCGTTTCCGGCTGGGGATCGATTTGCATAGTGCGTGAGCGGCCGAAGTCTGACCCGGCGCGGATATATCGTCTTGCGCAGCTTCCACGGTCATCAGCGCGGTCGCATTGATCGCATGAAGATCGACCCTGTCGCCAGCAAAACGCATATTGTGGCGAACAAGGTCCCGGTCCTGAAAAATGCAACGAATATTTTCGAGGAAGAGCTCGGCTGGGAGATCCATCAGCGCCAATGCGAGTGCCGAGAATGGAAAAAGAACCGGGTCTTCGCCATCATCGGCAAGAAACTTCCAGCATAATTCCTTGCCTTGTGCAAAATGGCGCGCGAGGTAGCCGGTAAAGGTCATCAACTGCAACGCCTTTGGATAAACGAGCCGGCCCTCGCCCGGCCACCCCGGCGGCACAGGCTCAATGACATGCTCGTGAAACCATTTCAGCGGATGGGACCGCAACCGTTCGACGACGCTCGTCGGATTGGCTAAGGGATCTATAGGACCGCCCATCAGGATCATGGAAGACGGCGCTTTTGCAGGCTCGTTTGCTGCAAGAACGGCGGTCGCCGCGAGGACCGGCACTGCGGCTTGACAAATACCGACAAGGTGGAGCCGCGGACCGAGCATCCGGACCATATCGGTTACATAGCCGATCTGCTCCTCAAGTGCGAAGCGGCCTGCCTTGCAAGGCACGTAACGAGCGTCGAACCAGTCTGCCACCGCCACCATCTTGCCATGCCGGAGGAGGTCGATGACGAGGTCGCGGATCAAAATAGGAAAACCGCCGGCGAGCGGAGCAATCAACAAGAATCCATCCTGGAAGATGCCGTCTTTACAAAGGTCGGCACACGCGAACACGTTCAGGTTTGCAAACGGCCGTTTGCAAATGATGTGTTCCATGACTTCGACCGGGCGTCCCCCTCTCTCTATCGACGCGATGTCGAAGGCCCGGCGCGCCCTTGGATCGCTCAGGCTTTCAGGGACGGAGCACTCCCGTGCTTCCGCTGGAATCAAGTTCTTTTCCTTTTCGACTACACCTCGCCTTTATACCCTGAATTCAAAGGAGTTCAGGGTTCCTTCCCAGGACATCGCCTATCGATCAGCGATTGGCTGGAGCGGCACCACCGGTCATCCTTATGACCGCTGGTATGACAATGCAGCGCGAAGATTTCCGTTCCGTCGCGAGTACAGTTCCAGCGGCCTGAGGCTTGACCGATGAATTGGAACCGCTGCCGCTTTGTGCTCGTTTCCGCAAACAGCGCAGTCAAAACAGATGCAGTGCAGAAGGATTTTTTGCCAGCGTTTGACGTGGGTCTTCAAGAGGAGGTTCGCTTGGGAACGCATATCATGCTCGCCAATTTCACGGATCAGGGCATTCGCAATATCAAGGATACGGCGAAGCGCGCTGACGCCTTCAAGGAACTGGCAGAGTTCATGGGGGCCAGCGTGAAGGACATTTACTGGACGCTCGGGCAATATGACGTGATTGCTCTCATCGAGGCCCCTGATGAAATGACTGTCACCGCGCTCGAGCTGGCCCTCGGCAAATCAGGTAACCTGCGCACGCAAACGCTGCGGGCATTCTCGCAAGCGGAGATGGGTACGATTCTGGGCAAGGTGCTATAGATCGCTCTGCTCAAGGCACAAGCTTTGGCCTGTGCCTCGCAACTCCTCATCTTTCATAGGCTCCGACAAGGCTTGCTTCGGCAAGAGCATATTTGCTTGCCTCGCGTTCGACCTCCCGGCAGGTTGGTCCCTTGCGCAGAGGCAAACGATCGACCGAGAGCGCCAACAGACGGAATTGATAATGGTGCGCCCCATGTCTGTGAGGCGGGCACGGACCGCGATAACCTACTTTGTTGAAGTCATTGATTGCCCGCTTGAGACCTTCCGCTTCGACGTTCCGGTCGGCTCCCAGCGCGAGTTCGGTGCGGGTGACGGGAATGTCATAGACGGCCCAATGGTGGAACGTGCCCGTTGGCGCGTCGGGATCGTCGCACAAGAGCACGAAACTGCGAGCGTCCTTGGGCGGGTCGCTCCAATTGAACGGTGGGGATAGATCGTCTCCGTCACAGGTGAAGCGGCGCTGGATCGTCCCACCGTTTGAGATAGCGTTCGAACTCAACCGCATATTCGCCTCCGTCATTCCATTGGCGGCGGCATTCCGATTCACCCGAAAACGACAGCGTTGCGGCTGCATCGGTCCGCCAACGGTCATTCTTCATTGCCATTGGTATCAGTCGTGAGTGCTGAAGTGACCGCGCCGGGCCTCCTCTGTCAGACGCGCAAATTGCGCGTGGCTCATATGAACCAGGGTCGAATGGTCGCCAGCTCCAAGATAGACATCCGGTTGCTCCTCGATGCTGTCATCGACAATCACGTCGAGGCCGTAGCACTCGCCGACCGCGGGTACAGCACCATGGGCGCAGTCCTGGAACAATTGATCAATCTCATGTTCGCTCGCCAGATCGACGTCATAACCAAGCGCCCTCCTGACATCGGACAGGCGAAGGTGGTGCGAAGCTGGGAGGATGGCGAGGATATAGCCACTGTCATTGCGCAGTAGCACGGCCTTGGCGAGACGATCGCCGGAGATCCTGCACGCTTCGGCTGTGCGGGTCGACGACATGGTCGGTTCGTGCGCGATCACATCATATTCGATGTTTTTGCCAGCTAGATATCGCTGGAGCGTAGATGCGATAGCCATGGTAAGCCTCCGGGTTTTAAGCGCGCCCCGCGATGCGTGAGGCTCGGGCTTGCAGCCGGTACTTCACCATGCGCGGCCAAATGGTTTGTGTAAAACCATGAGGAAGCATCATTGGTTCCGCTTTTGAACATTCGCATTTTCAGAGGGATATCCGACGCGGAATGGTTATGCGTCTGTATGCTTTCACGTGCCGTGACAAGCCAAACGTGGTATTTTCATATTGCACATTGCGCCCTCCGATTGGCGAGCTCGATTGGAGGGCGCTTTGGGCTCGACCGATCCACATTCGCGGGAAAGGAAGCGCCGATGTCATATGATTGCAAGAGCCCCGAAGACGTCCTCAAAATCATCAAGGACGACAAGATCGAAATGATCGATCTGCGGTTCGCCGACCTCCCAGGTCTATGGCAGCATTTTTCAGTGCCGCCCAGGGCTCTCGATCTCGACAGCTTCGCCAATGGCATTGGCTTCGACGGATCTTCCATTCGCGGTTTCCAGGAAATCCATGAAAGCGACATGATGGTCGTGCCGGACCCGGCGACGGCGTTTCTGGACCCCTTTACCGAAGCGCCTACCCTCGTCTTGATCTGCAACATCCGCGATCCCATCACTGGAGAGAACTACAGCCGCGATGTCCGGTATATCGCGCAAAAGGCCGAGACCTATCTCAAGACAACAGCGATCGGCGACGCCATTTATATCGGCCCTGAGCTCGAGCATTTCGTCTTCAATGAAGTGCGCTACGACCAGAGCACCAACTTCGCCTATTATGAGATCGATGCGGTCGAGGCCAATTGGAATACGACGAAAACGAATGGTTCACGCCTCGGCCATAAGCTGCGCCCCAAGGAAGGATATTTTCCAGTCCCGCCAGCCGACTCCCTGCAGGATGTACGTACCAGCATGGTGTCGATGCTGGAACAGATCGGTGTTGCCGTCGAAGCTCATCACCACGAAGTCGCGACCGGCGGCCAGGGCGAGATCGACATGCGCTTCACCACTCTGACACGCATGGCCGATAACGTGATGATCTACAAATATGTGGTCAAGAACGTCGCACGGCAGCGGGGGATGACCGCCACTTTCATGCCCAAGCCCCTGTTTGGCGACAATGGTTCCGGAATGCACGTCCACCAGAGCATCTGGAAAGAAGAGCAGCCGATATTCGCAGGCGACGGCTATGCCGGATCGAGCGATTTGATGCGCTATTATATCGGCGGTTTGCTGAAACATGCGCCGGCGCTGCTGGCAATCTGTGCGCCGACCGTGAATTCATATCGCCGCCTGGTGCCAGGCTTCGAAGCGCCGGTCAATCTCGCTTATTCAAAGCGCAATCGCTCTGCCGCCTGCCGCATCCCCATGTATTCCGCAAGCCCCAAGGCCAGGCGTGTGGAGTTTCGCTGCCCGGATCCTGCCTGCAATCCCTACCTCGCCTTCGCTTCTATGCTGATGGCGGGTCTCGATGGCATTCACAACCGCATCGACCCCGGCGAACCCTTCGACAAGAATCTTTACGCATTGACGCCGGAAGATCTCGCCAAAGTGCCGGTCGCTCCCGGATCGCTCGAAGACGCGCTCGACGCGCTCGAAGCCGATCATCAATTTCTATTCAAGGGTGAAGTGTTCACAAAGGACGTGGTAGAAACCCACATGAACTACAAGCGCGCGCATGAAATCGATGAAATTCGGCTGCGCCCGCATCAATACGAGTTCTTCCTCTATTATGATGTCTGATTGCCTGCCGCCGCACGGCAAGAGAGGACGCGAAACGGTCTCAGCAGATGCGTGGCAATTGTTCGCCGACGAGCATATCGACGATACGCTTGCCTCCGAAATTCGTGTGCATCACCACGCGGCCCGCGACGCCCGAGGTGACGCGCCCAATAATGCTGGCATCCTTCCCGAGCGGATGAGCTTGCAGCGCGGCACGGGCCCTTTCCGCTGCGCCGGGCGGCACGACAATAACGATCTTGCCCTCATTGGCGAGGTAGAGCGGATCGAGGCCAAGGATCTCGCAAAAGCCTTTGACCTCCTCACGCAAAGGCGTCGCTTTCTCGTCGATCTCGATCCCGACGCTGGAGGCCTCGGCAATCTCGTTGAGAACCGTCGCGAGCCCGCCACGCGTGGCATCCCTGATGAACCTCACCTCCGGGCAAGCATCTAGTAGGCTCTCAATGAGACCATTCAAGGCCGAGCAATCGCTCTCGATCTGCGTTTCAAGATGCAGATCCCCCCGTGCCGCGAGGATCGCCGCGCCATGATCGCCAAGAAGACCATTGACGAGAATGATATCCCCGGCTTCCGCGCGATGCGCGCCTAGATCAATGCCGGTGCGGATGACGCCAATGCCAGCCGTGTTGATAAAGAGCTTGTCGCAGGAGCCGCGATCGACAACCTTGGTGTCGCCGGTGACAATAGTAACGCCAGCCGCCGTGGCGGAGTCCGCCATCGAGCGCGCAATCTTGCGAAGCGCCGCGACCTCGACACCCTCCTCAATGATCACACTACAGGATAGATAAAGCGGCTTCGCCCCGCCGACAGCGAGATCGTTGACTGTACCGCAAACGGCAAGCTTGCCGATGTCGCCGCCGGGAAACTCCAGCGGATCGACAACGAACGAGTCGGAGGTGAAGGCGAGCCGGTCGCCGTGGCGGCACAAATCGGCGAGCGTGAAGCGGGCCTGATCTTCCAGCGGCACAAGCGCAGGATTGTCGAAAGCGGAGACGAAGACATCATCGATCAAATCGCGCATGGCCTTGCCGCCGCCGCCATGCGCAAGCGTCACCTTGGGAACGTGAATGCCGTCGCGGACTTTGCGCTGCGGTCTGATAGGCAGGGTTGGCTCGAACTTGATCATGCCGCGTCCGCTGCGTGCCGGTCACGCAGACCCTCCAGATCGCCATATTGATAATAGGCTGCGCAAGCGCCTTCCGAGGAGACCATCAGCGCGCCGAGCGGTGTCTGCGGCGTGCAAGCTGTGCCAAACACCTTGCATTGCCACGGCTTGATGACGCCCTTCAAAACCTCGCCGCATTGACAGGATTTCGGATCGGCAATGCGCAACGACGGCACCGCGAACTTGCACTCTGCGTCATAACGGGCGTAGGTCTCGCGCATCCTGACGCCAGAGTGATCGATCGAGCCAAGGCCGCGCCATTCGAAGAACTCGCGCAGCTCGAAAACGCGCGAAATCGCCGCGAGCGCCGCTGTGTTACCGTCGGTCGGGACGATCCGGCCATATTGATTCTCGATCTCGCAACGACTCTCTGCCAGCTGCTTCAGAACAAGCCAGACCGAATGAAGAACGTCGAGCGGCTCGAAGCCTGCGACAACGAGCGGGCGTCTATAATGCCGGGCGATGAACTCATAGGGCTTCGTCCCGATCACCATCGATACATGGCCCGGTCCGAGAAAGCCATCGAGCTGCAAATCCGGTGAATCGAGGATCGCCTTGATCGTCGGGATAATGGTGATGTGGTTGCAAAAGAGCGAGAAGTTGCTGATCCCTTCGGTCTCTGCCTGCAAGATGGTCAAGCCGGTGGAGGGCATTGTCGTCTCAAAACCGAGGCCGAAGAACACAACCTCCCGGTCCTTGTTCTCGCGCGCGATGGCGAGAGCATCGAGCGGCGAATAGACCATCCGCACGTCGGCGCCATCGGCCTTGGCCTGCAAGAGGCTTTTCTTCGAGCCCGGCACCCGCATGGCATCGCCGAATGTCGTGAAGATCACGCCTGGCGTTTCGGCCAAGGCAACACAATCATCGACCCGGCCCATTGGCAGCACGCAGACAGGACAGCCTGGCCCGTGGATGAATTCAATCCCGGCGGGTAACATATTGGCTATCCCATATTTGAAGATCGAATGGGTATGGCCGCCACAGACTTCCATGATCCGCAAGGGACGCCCACGCGCCGCGACAAGCGGCTTCGTCAGCGCCTCGATCGCCCGCAAGAGCGAGCTCGCCTTGTCCGGATCGCGGAACTCATCGACATATTTCATCGGCGCCTTCCTCTTCGATCCTTCTCAGCCACGCCCGGACTCTTGCATTGCTGTGAGTTCCTGCTGCGCTTCGCCGAGCTCGTTGAGAATGCGCAAGGTTTCCATTGCTTCCTCCTCGTCGATGCGGCTCATCGCGAAACCGACATGCACCAGCACCCAATCACCAATGCACTCCTCGATCTTTCGCTCGTCGATGACGCAGGCAATGTTGATTTCGCGCTTGATGCCGGCCACATCGACCATCGCCAGGTTTGAACGTGCATCCGTGATCGCAACAATCCGGCCAGGTATGCCGAGACACATGGACTTCATCCTCCCTGCACAAGTTTGCAGCCGGTATCATCGTCATTCAGTAACATCGTCATCGGCAATATTGTCGGCGCCAATGGGCTCAAGGCCGTAGCGTGTGAGCTTGGAGCGCAATCCAACCCGCGACAGTCCCAGTTCCTCCGCCGCGCGGCTCTTGTTCCAGCGATAGCGTATAAGCGTTTCCCGCAGGATTCGCGCTTCCATATCCTCGATCCGCTCCTTCAAGGTTCCAGTGGCCGCAAGACCAAGATCGGCCAAGGGAAAGGCACCGGTCAAGCGGCGCAGGATCTTCGGCGAAATAAGATCCGCGCCCAGAGTTTCGCCCGATGCAAGCACGAGCATTCGGATCACCTCGTTCTGCAATTCCCGGACATTGCCCGGCCAGTCGTAATCGGCGAAACAGGCAAGCGCCTCTTCGGTGAAACCACGCACGCGCTTGCCGTGGAGGCGCATCGCATCGTCAAGCACGCGGCGGGCAATGAGCGGAATATCGTCCGGCCTTTCCCTCAGGCTCGGAACTTCCACCGTGGCGACGGCCAAACGATAATAAAGATCCTCGCGCAGCCGCCCCGCGCCTGTCTCGGCTTCGAGATCGCAATGCGTCGCCGAAATCACGCGAACGTCCACCCGGCGCGTTTCGTTTGAGCCGACAGGCCGGATTTCACCCTCCTGCAGAAAGCGCAGCAGCTTGACCTGAAAGGCGGGAGAGATATCGCCGATCTCGTCGAGAAAAATCGTGCCGGTGTCGGCCTGTTCGAGAAGTCCTATCCGATTGGTATGCGCACCCGTAAAAGAGCCCTTCTTATGGCCAAAGAGCTCGCTCTCAAGCAGCTCGTCGGGGATCGCGCCGCAATTGACGGCGTGAAACGGCTTGTCGGAACGAAGGCTCGCATAGTGGATCGCCCGGGCAAGGAGTTCCTTGCCGGTTCCGGTCGCGCCATGAATCAGCACGGAGATGTCGAAGCTCGCGATCTGCATCGCCCGAAGGCAGGTGGCGTTCAGCGGGCTTGAGGGGCTCCGCACGATCGCATCAAAATGGAACCCTTGCTTGACGATATCGCGCTGGGCTGCGAGACGCTGCGCCATTGATGGCGCGAGGAGCTTCATCTCGATCGAAAGGCGCTCGTGCTCGCGCTGGAGCTTATAGAGATTGGCCGCGTTGCGGGTGGTCTGGATCAGCTCGCCCGGGTGCCATGGCTTGGCTACGAAATGATAAATCCCGGCCTCGTTGATACTGCGGATCATATCCTCGGGATCGGTGTAGCCGGTGACAATGATACGCAGGATCTCGGGCCAACGCTTGCGGACGACCGACAGAAACTCGACGCCGGTCATTTCCGGCATCCGCTGATCGGAGATGATCACCTGCACCCATTCATTTTCGAGAATGGACAACGCCGTGCGGGCGCTGTGCGCTGTGCGCACGTCGAACTCCTCGCCAAGGATGCGGGCGATCAATTCGACTGAACGCGGCTCGTCATCGACGACAAGGACAGTCGCCTGCGCCGCCGCGCTCATGCGGTCATTTCCTGACCGTTGCGTGGCGCGCCGCCACGCAGCAGCGCACGTTCTGCGGAAAGCCAAGCGAGCCAGGCATCAAGCCCGCCTTCCGTCTTGACCGAAGCCTTGATGACATCAGCCCTGAGATTGACCCGGGCAATCGCCTCCATGGCCCGCGCTTCATCGAAATCGACATAAGCCGCGAGATCGGCCTTGGTGATGATCACGAGGTCGGCTACGGCGAACATATCTGGATATTTGAGCGGCTTGTCCTCGCCCTCGGTGACTGAGA
>Ga0182033_10001155_pt1 | contig 13144 bp, 9 predicted proteins | sample tim00Cox0000000H_FD_125968 | JGI IMG/M metagenome (GOLD analysis project Ga0182033, IMG submission 125968) | Lab enrichment of tropical soil microbial communities from Luquillo Experimental Forest, Puerto Rico - timezero.00C.oxic.00.000.00H | ecosystem: Environmental > Terrestrial > Soil >...
ACTGGTCGAGTAGTTCCAGGAGTTCCATCTCGCCAAAGATCTCGGCAGGCTTATCCAGCTCGGCGTGCTTTTGCAGGTAATCCCACAGGTTCTCCCGTACCAGGCAGATCATCCACACGACCTGGCTTGCAGGAACGCCCTGCTCGGCGCGCTCGGCTCCGATCTGCAGATAGCGCCGTTCGACATCAGCTTCAGTCTTGCTGAGCAGCCACTCGCCTAAATGGCGGTACACTTCGTAGACCTTCGCCCTCAGTTCGGAGTCCGGTACGCTGGCGTACGCCGAGCATCTTTTGTCATGGCGGTAACGCTCATGCAGGCTGCGAGCCAGCCCGTCAGAATGGGTCTCGATCAGCCTCACCAGCCGATATGCGAGCAACATTGTCGCCCTCTTTCTTTGTCCGCCGGTGCACAAATAAGGACTAGCGCAGCACGGGCGGTACCCCTCATTTTCTTACAGACAAGTGTCGGGCTTTTTATCTTGCCAAGCCGTGATTCCAGTCACTTCAAAAAGTGATAAGAGTCACTCGGAGGGCAAAAATGAAACAAATGATTCACCAGCAGCTATCAGGCATCAGCTGCTGGCTTTTTGGCTTTTAGCTCGCAACAACCGAAAGATGAGAGGAGCAGTCGAAAACCAGCAACCAGCCGAAGTGCACCCGCTGGGAGGTACCGGCTAAAAGCTGAACACCTGACAGCCGACGCCTGCCATGACATTTGTCACTCCCGTTCGCTGACATTCGGCACTAACGGCAAACTCCTCGCGCGGCGCAGAATGCTTTCAGAAACGGGGAGATCTGCAAGGAGCACATTATGGCGGCTGTTATCGTCCAACCACCTTGGCCCGCCACACCGCCGAAGCTTACGGTGGCGCAAGCCAATCGCGTCAGTAAGGCGTATGGTTCGGTTCAGGCGCTTCGCGAGGTCAGCCTGGGGTTACGCGGCGGCGAGTTGCTGGCCTTGCTCGGTCCGAACGGCGCCGGAAAAACTACCCTGGTACGGATGTTGCTCGGCCTGGCCAGCCCTGATTCCGGACGAATCTCAGTTTTCGGTGCCGATCCTCGCGACGAAATCATGCGCTACCGCGTGGGCGCGATGCTGCAAGTGGCGCGCGTGCCAGAAACTTTGAGAGTCCGCGAGCATATCGACCTGTTTTCATCCTACTATCCGAACCCTCTGCCTATTGCTGAGACCCTGCGCATTGCAGGCCTGGAAGAAATCAAAACCCGGCGCTTCGGCGAGCTTTCAGGAGGTCAGCGGCAACGCGTTTTGTTTGGGATTTCGATTTGCGGAAATCCCGATCTCCTGTTCCTCGATGAGCCTACTGTCGGCCTTGATGTTGAGGCGCGCCGCCTCATGTGGGCCCAAATCCGAGCGCTTGTTGCGCTTGGCAAGACCGTCCTGCTGACCACTCACTATCTCCATGAAGCGGACGCCCTGGCCGATCGCATTCTCGTGTTGCAGCACGGCGCGATCGTGGCCGAGGGCACTCCGGCGGAGATCAAGGCGCGGACTATCGGGAAACAAGTGCGGTTCTCCAGCCGGCTTTCAGTGGAGGAAATTCGCACAATTCCTGGTGTCGTGAGCGCAACCGCCGACCAGCAGAAGTTCGAATTACAGGTACAGGCTGCCGAGCCCGTCGTGCGCGAGTTGCTCCTGCGCGACTCCTGGCTCTCTGACCTCGAGGTCACCACTGCCGGTCTGGAGGAGGCCTTTCTTGCACTCACTCAGAACCATCACTCGAAAGGAGTTAACTGACATGGCAGCCGCCTCCTTTGCCGCTCGATTGACCGTTCCGCAACGCTCGTTTCGCAACCTCGTGGAGCTGTTCGCGAAAGAAGCGATGTACGAAGTCGTGAAGAACGTGCGCATTCCTATCTACGCCGTATCGACGGTTGCCTTTCCCCTGATGTTTTACGTGTTGTTTGGAATCGTACTGACGCCCAACAATCCGGTGAACCGCTCGCAGGCTGCCACATACCTGCTGGCTACCATGGGAACCTTCGGCGTAATGGGAGCATCGCTTTTTGGTTTCGCGGTCAGTCTCGCAGTGGAACGCGGGCAGGGTTGGTTACAGGTGAAGCGTGCCTCACCTATGCCTTTGTCGGCATACTTCGCGGCCAAGCTGATTAGCGCAATGCTGTTCAGCGGGACTATCGCCGTTGGGCTTCTGACCGTCGGGTCTGTCTTTGCCCACGTAAGGCTTGCCCCCGTACAGGCCGCGGAACTGATCAGCGTTCTGATGGCAGCCTCGATTCCATTTGGCGCTTTGGGGCTGGCTTTGGGCTACATCGCCAAGCCGAACTCCGCGCCTCCGGTCGTGAACCTCATCTACTTGCCGCTGTCATTCTGCTCCGGACTCTGGATTCCGATTTTCCTTCTGCCAAAGTTTCTACAGCAAGCGGCGCGATTGCTGCCTCCGTTCCACGTCAGTCAACTGGCGTTACGGGCGGTCGGTATGTCACGCGAAACCGGTCCCACTGGACATATTCAGGCCCTGGTCGGATTTACGCTGCTGTTCCTCGGTGTTGCAGTGGTCTTATATCGCCGCGACGAAGGGCAATCATATGGATAGTTATCGAGTTCACCCGGCGAGGATCGTCCCGCATCCACCTGTCGCCCACCGATGCCGGACGAGATGTTCGCGGGTGGCCCAGGCCTGTCCTGAGCTTGTCGAAGGATTCGCGCCCCCCTGTTGGGGGGCGCCGACCTGGGGTTGAGAGGAGAGGAGGATGATCATGCACAACAAAACCGCGCAATGGATTGTCTGGGCCGCTCTGATGTTGGTTTTTAGCGCCCTAACCCTGGCCGAGCGCTGGCTTGATCTCGCCCTGGCTCTCACTCTAACCGCCGTGTTCTGGTACGGGATTGTGCTAGAGCCGCGTTCCAAACGACAATAGGCGCAGGCAAGCGGCCATCGATGTCGAAGAAAAAACCATGAAAACTATCCGCTTCATTTGGCACACGATTTACCCCAACGACAACCCTCACAAGTGGATGCCGCTCATGTGGCTTCCCTTCATGTTGTGGTTCTTCCTCGATCCCCTATGGAAGCATGTGGGCCTCATGCGCTGGACCGGCAACACGCTAGCCGGTCTGGTGTTCATCTTTCTCTACTTGCAGGCATTCTCCCGGCCCGGTCGCGTCAGAAACATCTCCATCGCGTTGATGATCCTGATGGCGGCGGCCATCATACCCTTCAACAATGGCGGCGTAGGATTCCTGATTTACGCGGCGGCTGCAGCCGGCTTTAACACCAGACTCCGGCGAGTGCTTGCCGTGCTCGTCATCGAAATCGCCATCCTTGCGTTCTACGTCGTGCGCTTGCATTTCGAACTGGGCATGTGGGGTTCCATGACGCTGCTGATTATTCTGGTGGGCTTGGGTAATCATCACTGGGCCGTCAGCTATTGCGCCGATCAGAAGCTGCGTCTGGCTAACGAAGAGATTGAGCACCTCGCCAAGGTCGCTGAGCGCGAGCGCATTGCCCGAGACCTACACGACGTTCTGGGCCACACGCTCTCTCTGATTACCCTGAAGGCTGAGCTCGCGCGCAAGTTGGTGGAGCGCGATCCCGAGCGCGCCAAGCAGGAGATGCACGACGTCGAGAATGCCTCTCGCGCGGCCCTCACCGATGTTCGCGAAGCCATCCGCGGCTATCGCAGCGACGGCATCTTCGCCGAACTTGCTCGTGCCCGCGCTGCCCTGGAGACGGCCGGTGTCGCGGTGCAATGCAAAACCGACAGCGTTCCACTGAGCCCCCAGCAGGAGTCCGTCCTGGCTCTTGCATTGCGCGAAGCCGTTACCAACGTCGTCCGACACGCGCAGGCTCGGAGTTGTAATGTCATCCTCAAGCGAAGCGACTCGCTCTGCACCCTCGAAGTTGCCGATGACGGACGCGGTGCGTCCGGTCCCGAAGGCAACGGACTGCGCGGCATGCGCGAGCGTCTGGAAGCTCTCGGGGGCAGTCTCCGACTTCTCACCGCCAACGGAACCCGCCTGATTATCGATTTGCCTCTCGCTTCAACGGCATCTGCTCTGCGAAACTGAGGGCATGCCGGGCGCCAAGCGCGACAAGATCCGCGTCATCATCGCCGAAGATCAAGCCATGGTTCTCGGAGCGCTTGCCGCTCTGCTCGAGATGGAAGACGACATCGAAGTTATCGCCCGCGCCCGCACCGGTGACGAGGCTCTTAAGTTTGTTCAGGACCGCCGTCCGGACGTTTTCATCACCGATATCGAAATGCCGGGTCGCACGGGGTTGGAAGTCGCCGCCGAACTGAAGCGCCGCGGCGCGCTGGTTCGAGTCATTATCCTGACGACCTTCGCGCGCGCCGGTTATCTTCGACGTGCCTTGGAAGCTGGTGCCTCCGGTTACCTGCTGAAGGACATGCCCGCCGAGCAACTCGCCGATGCTGTACGTCGCGTCCGCTCAGGACTGCGGGTAATCGATCCGCAACTCGCCGCGGAAGCCTGGACCGACGAGCCCGACCCGCTCACCGACCGCGAACGCCAGGTACTCCGCATGGCCGGAGAAGGAGCGGCTAGCTCCGATATTGCGATCGAGCTAAACCTGTCGGAGGGAACGGTTCGCAACTACTTGTCGGAAGCCATCAACAAGCTGGGCGCCACCAATCGCGTGGAGGCTGCGAGAATTGCGCGCTCGAAGGGATGGCTGTAGAGAGCGGTACCCCACCCCAGCAAATTCGCTGCTTAGGGTGGGCAAACCTTCACTGTAGGGCAGTTCAGTGAAGGCCTGAGGCCTCACAACTGTAGCTCCGCGCGAATCGTGTTCTCTTCCATATCGGCCGACATTTCGAAGCCCAGCTTGGTACAGAGGGACCTCATTTCACGGTTTTCCGGCAGCATGATTGAGATCAGTTTCTTCAGCTTGGCATCGCGGGCTACCTGGATCAACCGCGTGTAAAGCTCGGTGCCCAGTCCCTTGTGCTGCGCATCATCAATGGCAACGGCAGCCAGTTCGCCCTCCTCGCGCCCGTGGATTTTACTCAGTCGCCCGATTGCCAGTATCTCCGGCTCACCGGCTGCATTCATCCGCTCGGCTACCAGCGCCATCTCGCGGTTGTAGTCGATAAAACAGATCCGCGTCAGCCGCTCGTGCGCCGTGCGCTGCGTCAGCTTCATGGGTTGGAAGTAACGTAGATACACGCTGCGCTCCGACAGCTTCTCGTGAAACTTGATCAGCAGCGGCTCGTCCTCCGGACGTATTGGACGGATCGTCACGTCGTTGCCGTCTTTCATCGTCCACTTCGAGATCAGCTTTACTGGATAAGGATAGATTGCCGATTCCGGCAGATCTTCTTCGGCTACCTCGGGACCGTGAACCACGATCCGGGCATCCAGCGCCACCAACTGATGGTCCGAGGCCAGCAAAGGATTGATGTCGATTTCCTTGATCCAACGCTGCTCCACAACCAACTGACTAAAGCGCACCAGGAGCTCTTCCAGAGCCTCGATGTCCACCGGCATGCGCCCGCGCACACCCTGCAAGGCCTTGAAGATCTTCGTCTGCTCCATCATGCGCCGCGCCAGTGTCGAATTGAGGGGCGGCAAGGCCAGCGCCCTGTCCCGGAAAACTTCTACCAACTGTCCGCCGGTCCCGAACAGCATCACCGGCCCGAACTGTGCGTCGATACTGCTGCCGATGATAAGTTCGTAGCCGTCGAGCTTGACCATGGGCTGCACGGTTACGCCCTGAAAATGCTCTTTCCCGAGTTTTTCGGAGACAAGCAAATGGATCAAGCGAAAGGCACGGCCAACCGCTTCGGCGTCATGCAGGTTGAGCTGCACACCGCCCACATCGGTCTTGTGCGTAATTGTGAAAGAATGCAGTTTGACGACGACGGGATAGCCAATTTCCTTGGCAGCCTTAACTGCTTCTTCCTCGGTCAAAGCGACCCGGGTTTCCACCGTGGGAATGCCGTACGCTTCCAGCAATTGCTTGGACTCATACTCCGTCAGTAACGTGCGGCGCTGCTCGCGGGCCTCGCGCAGAATGCGTGCTGCTTTACCGCGCTTCAATTCGGCATCGGCATGCTGTGGGAGCGTTGGAGTCTCGTACAACCCGCGCAGGTTGTACGAGTACCGCCACATATAGTTGAACGCGCCCACCGCACTGTCGGGGAACTGGAACGTCGGAATGCCCGCCTGATTGAGGATTTGTTCACCCGCAGCGACTTCCGCTCCGCCCATCCAGCTTGCCAGCACGGGCTTGCCAAAGCCTTTGGCATATGGCTTCAGCTTCTCCGCGATTTGTGTTGGATTAGTCATGTCCTGCGGCGTCAGGATCACCAGCATGCCGTCGATGGCCGGGTCCTTCGCCGCAATCTCCAGTGACTTGGCATAGCGTTCCGGTTCGGCATCACCGAGAATATCGACCGGATTGTTGTGGCTCCACTGCGGCGGCAAGATTTCGTCGAACGCCGCCATTGTTTGCGGCGAGAGATCAGCCAGCTCGCCGCCACTCGCCACCAGAGCGTCGGTCGCTAGTACACCCGGCCCGCCTGCGTTGGTGACGATGCATAACCGGTTTCCACGCGGCCGCGGCTGCTTTGCCAAGACATCCGACATAAAGAAAATGTCGGAGATTCTGTTCACCCGTAGCACACCCGTGCGGCGGAAAGCTGCATCCAGCACTTCGTCGCTGCCCGTCATCGAGCCGGTGTGCGAAGCAGCTGCCTTGGCCGCCTCCGCCGTGCGTCCGGCCTTGATGACGATGATCGGCTTGGTGAGCGAAACCTCGCGGGCCGCCGACAGGAACGCACTTGCATCGCCGATCGATTCCATATAGATCACGATACTGTTGGTGCGCGAGTCGCTACCGAAGTAGTCGATCAGGTCGCCCCAACTCACATCGAGCATCGAACCGGTCGAAACGAACGAGCTGAAGCCGACATTTTCGCGCAAGCTCCAGTCAAGGATGGCCGTCAGCAACGCGCCGCTCTGGCTGATGAACGCGACATTGCCGGGCCGGGCAATCGAGTGGGCGAACGTCGCATTCAGCCCGCGAATCGGATTCATCACGCCCAGGCAGTTCGGCCCAATCAGTCGCATCTTGCCGCGAATGATTTGTGTGATCCGCTCTTCAAGCTCTTTACCGTGCTCGCCGTGCTCCTTGAAGCCCGCGGAGATGACGATGCCCGCGGGGATTCCGGCGGCTACCGACTCGGTTAGCACGTCGGGAACTGTGTTGGCTGGCGTGGTTACCACCACCAGGTCCACCTTGTCTGGCAGGTCCGAAACTTTGGGATACGCCTTGATGCCGAGCACGTTCGGACGCTTGGAGTTGACCGGAAAAACTGTGCCGCCAAACGGATTGCTGAGCAGGTTCCACAAAACCGAACGCCCTACGCTGCCCGGGCGCTCGGTCGCGCCAACTACGGCAACGCTGCGCGGTGCGAACAGCGGATCTAAAGGATGACTTTCAGAGCGGTAAACGTCCGACGAAGGATCAGCCTTCGCCCACGGCTTGGTGGTTGGCACGGCGGTCATGAGGCTCCTGTGAGCTTCGGATCAATGAAGCTCTAGTCTAGCGCCGTCAGGGCAGCCCGGCACACGCACTCATTAGAAAAACCAAGCCAACTCCGCTGTTTCACGGCTTTCGGCTGTAACTCGTCAGCAATGGTACAATCGAGGTTCCTGCACACGATATAGCGACGAAACGCCCACTTACGGACCCCGACCTTTGGCACAGAACACCATCGAAGACCGCTCCATTACCTACGCCGATGCCGGCGTGGACATCGAACAGGCCAATCGCACCAAACAGCGTATTAAGTACCTTGCACACAAAACCTTCAACCGCGGAGTTCTGAGCGAAATCGGTGGCTTCGGCGGGCTGTTCGCTATCGACAAGAAGCGCTACCTCGACCCCGTTCTGGTCTCCAGTGTGGATGGTGTTGGCACCAAGCTGAAGCTCGCCTTCGATATGAATCTGCACCACACCATCGGCGCTGATTTGGTCAACCACTGTGTCAACGACATCGCCGTACAGGGCGCCGCTCCCATGTTCTTCATGGACTACTTCGCCACTGGCAAACTGAAGCCTGAAGTCGCGGAGAAAGTCGTCAGCGGCATTGCCGAAGCCTGCAAGCAAAACGGATGCGCGCTTATTGGCGGTGAAACCGCCGAGATGCCCGGCTTCTATCCCGATGGCGAATACGACCTCGCCGGCTTTATCGTCGGCGTCGTTGATCGCCCTAAGATCATCACCGGCAAGGACGTCGAAGTCGGAGATGTGCTGGTTGGCCTGCCCTCGACAGGTCTTCACACCAATGGATACTCGCTGGCGCGCAAACTCTTCTTCGACGTGGCCCGCTACACGCCGGAGTCCTATGTCAGCGAAATCAAGGGCAAAGTCGGTACCGAATTGATGCGCACGCACAAGAGCTACTGGCCCATCATTCGCCGCCTGCTCGATGCCGAAGCCGTCAGCGCGATGGCGCACATTACCGGCGGAGGCATCACGGAAAATCTGCCGCGTGTGTTGCCCAAGGGTATGGGAGCAGTCATCGAAATCCACTCCTGGCCCGTACCGCCGATTTTTCAGCATATGCAAACCATCGGTAACGTGCCCGATGACGACATGATGCGCACCTTCAACATGGGCATCGGCATGATCCTTGTCGTTCCCGCTAAGAAGTTCAAGAAGGCTCAGATGATCCTCGACCGCTGCGGTGAAAAGGGCTACACCATCGGCCGCGTAGTCAAGGGCGACAAGCGCGTTACCTACCAGTAGCCTCACCCCCCAAGTCATTTGCCCGTCGCGGTGAGATCGCTCCCGTTCCAAGTCCGAGGCTGAACTTCTTCAGCAATGCGGATACTCAGTGCCACTGGATTTTGCCAAGTGGCAGCGGTGGCATCGCTGGCAAGATCGGTGGCTCAGCGGTTGCTAGCGCCATCCTGACGGCTATTGTCGGCACCATCAAGAACGCCATGGCTGCCAAATCGTAAGCCAACCTTAAAGCTAAGCAATCTCTGACAGGCTTGGCGTTGCGCCGGGCTTTCGCTGTCCCACTGTGCAGGCACTTTGAAATCTCCAAGCTTGGGACTCGAAACTTGCGTTCATGCGTTATCGTATTGCGCATGAGACATCTCCTCGCATTTCTCTTGCTCTTCCTGTCGGCTGCGCCGCTGTTTGCTGCCGACTTCTCCGGCATTTGGGTCTCCGCCATCAAGCAGCCCGACGGCCACACCGACCGCCAGGTCCTCGTTCTGCAGCAGAGCGGCGATCAACTCACCGGTAAATGGGAAAAGGCATGGGGCAATCTCACGATCGAGCAGTCGTCGGTTGAAGGAAACAGGTTCACGCTGAAAGCCCGGACCAGCAACGGCGATATCTTTTCCGCCGAGGGTGCCCTCGAAGCAGGCAAGCTGCGCTTCACCGTTCGCGAAACCGGCGCCAAATCCTACGAACTCGTAGCCACGCGCTCGCAGACCGATCCGTTCGTGCTGCGCAACGTCATCTCACCGCCAGCCGTCAAAGATCTCCCGCCCAACGGCCTTGCCAAGACGCCCCCGATGGGCTGGAACAGCTGGAATCTCTTCGCTGGCAAGATTGACGACAAAACGGTCCGCGAAATGGCCGATGCCCTCGTCTCCAGCGGTATGCGCGATGCCGGATACATCTACCTCAACATCGACGACACCTGGGAGGGCGACCGCGACCCCGAAGGCGTTATTCATAGCAACAAGAAGTTCCCCGACATGAAGGCGCTCGCCGACTATGTTCACTCTAAGGGATTGAAGTTCGGCATCTACTCCTCGCCCGGTCCTTACACCTGCGCCGGTTATGAAGGCAGCTACAGCCACGAAGCCCAGGACGCAAAAACCTACGCTGAATGAGGCGGCGATTACCTCAAGTACGACTGGTGTAGCGCCAGCAACCTCTATCCCGACTCGGCCATGCGTGCCGTGTACCAGAAGATGGGCGAAGCGCTGCGCGCCACCAACCGCCCCATCGTGTACAGCCTATGCCAGTACGGCCGCGACAATGTTTGGACATGGGGCGATAAAGCCGGCGGCAACCTCTGGCGCACCACCGGCGACATCAATGACACCTACAAGCGCATGATGGAGATCGCAGATACGCAGTCCGCTATCGCCAAATACGCCGGCCCGGGACACTGGAACGATCCTGACATGCTTGAGATCGGCAACGGCGGCGTGAGCACCGACGAATACCGCACCCATATGAGCTTGTGGGCTATCTTCGCCGCTCCGTTGCTGGCGGGCAATGATGTGCGCGGCATGAGCGACGACACCAAGTCGATCCTGCTCAACAAAGAAGTTATCGCCGTCGATCAGGATCCAATGGGAGTTCAAGGCCACCGCGCCGACAGGTCCGGCGAGATCGAGTACTACGCCCGCCCGCTCAGCGATGGAGGCATGGCGCTCGTCGTGGTTAACCGTGCAAATGCCCCATCGACTGTGAAGATTCCGTGGAGCGAGATGCGCATTCCCGTAGCTACGAAGGTGCGCGACTTGTGGAAGCATGAGGACTTCGCCGTCGGCGAAGATCAGTCATTCACTATTCCAGCCGATGGCTCGCTGATGTTCCGGCTGAACGCGCAAATGAAGGCACCAAAGTAGCGTCCATTCTTGTCATCGGCCCGGAGGCCACAATTGCCTTCTTTCGTTGGCAATTGTGGGTTTACAAAGCCGCAAAGTCCGGGAACTACTCCTCTTCTTCCACCACCTCACCGCGCTCGGCTTTGGCGGCGGCGATGATTTTCTCCTGCTGGGCGGCGGGAACGAAGTCGTAATGGTCCATTTCCATGGAGAAGCTGCCGCGGCCCTGCGTCATCGAGGTCAAATCGGAGCCGTAGGTCAACATCTCGGCCATGGGCACCACGGCCTTCACGATCGTCTTTCCAGCTTTGTTATCCATGCCCTGAATGCGTCCGCGGCGGCTGTTGAGGTCGCCCATGATGGAACCGGCGAACTCGTCGGGGATAGTGATCTCGACGTTCATGATGGGCTCCAGCAGAGCAGGCTTCGCCTGCTCCATGGCTTTCTTGAAAGCGATACGGCCGGCGGTCTTGAAGGAAAGTTCGTTTGAATCGACTTCGTGATAGGAGCCGTCGTAGAGCACGACTTTGAAATCCACTACCGGATAGCCAGCGAGGAACCCGCGCTCGGCGGCTTCGACGATGCCCTTTTCGACCGCAGGGATGAAATTCCTGGGAATTGCGCCGCCGAAGATCTCGTTGACGAACTCAAAGTGGCCGCCGCGTTGCAGCGGTTCCATCTTGATCTTGCAGTCGCCGAACTGGCCGTGTCCGCCAGACTGTTTCTTGTGGCGCCCCTGCACATCGGCGCGGCCGCGGATGGTCTCGCGATAGGGAACCTTCGGAGCTTTCAGATTGACTTCGGTATGGTAGCGGTTCTTGAGCTTCGAGACCACGACTTCTATATGTTGTTGGCCGGTGCCCGCGATGAGGAATTCCTTGGTTTGCGGATCGCGGAAGAAGCGCAGCATAGCGTCTTCTTCCATCAGCTTGTGGATGCCGTTGCTGAGCTTGTCTTCGTCTGCGCGCGTCTTCGGCTCAATGGCAAAAGTGATCGCCGGTTCGGCAAATGTCACCTGCGGATACTGGATGGGTGCGCCCTTATCGCCCAGCGTGTCGCCGGTGAGCGTGTCCTTCAGCTTGGCCACCGCACCGATATCGCCGGCATGCAGCTCGTTGACGGGAATCGCGGTCTTCCCCTGCATTGCAGAGAGGTGGGCGAACTTCTCGCTGGTGTTGCGGGTGAAGTTCTGCAGTGTCGCGTCGTTTTTCAGCACGCCGGAGAAGACTTTGAAGAACGAGATGCGTCCGGCGAAGGGATCGCTGATGGTCTTGAAGACGTGGATGGAAACCGGCTCGCTGTCGTTCACTTTGCGTACGGCGGGCTCGCCATTATTCGCGGTAGGAGCAGCCTTGACTGTGCCGCGTTCGACTGCGGTGGGCAAGTAGTCCACGATGAAATCAAGCACCTCATCGGTGCCCATGTTGCCAAGGCCGGACGCGAACAGAACAGGGAAGATCTTGTCTTCACGAATCGCGTTGTGCAGGCCGGAAACAATGTGCTCTTCCGCAATGGTGCCCTTATCGAAGAACTCTTCCATTAACCCGTCGTCACCTTCGGCGACCAGCTCAACCAGTCGCTCGTGCGCGGCCTTGGCTTCGGCTTCCATGTTGGCGGGAATCGGCCCTACCTTCGCTTTCCCGTTGCCGCCCATCTGGTACGTGTAGGCCTGCATCTTTACCAGGTCAACGACCCCGGTAAAGTTCTTCTCGGCTCCAACCGGCAATTGCACGGGAACCACGGTGCGACCGAAGACAGAGGTGAGCGACTCCATTACGCGGCTGAAGTCGGCGCGCTCGCGGTCCATGCGGGTGCAGACAATGGCGCGCGGCAAAGCGAAGCGGTCGGCGTAGTGCCAGATGCGCTCGGTAACGACTTCCACTCCGCTGACGGCGTCAACAACCACCAGAGCGCTATCTATGGCAGGCAGCGCCATCTCGGCTTCGTGAATGAACATGTTGAAGCCGGGCGTATCGACCAGGTTGACCTTGGTCTTGCCCCACTCGATGACGGCGGTCGCCGCAGAAAGCGACATCGCGCGGGAGATTTCTTCTTCGTCGTAATCGGTGACGGTGTTGCCCTCATCCACGCGCCCCAGGCGCTGCGTGGCCCCGGAGGTAAACAGCATGGCGGATGCGAGCGAGGTCTTGCCGGAATGAGAGTGCCCGACCAGGGCAACGTTACGGATGTTTGCACCTTCGTAATTCTTCACCTGAAACTCCTTGGAGAGATGAGAGCTAGCCTGGATCGCCCTGCGACAGGTCGGAACTCCGCTGCTCTCAAGGGCGCTCGTGCCCGGCAGCACGTCGTGACGTGCCTACCAACCCCCGAGGCTGCCGGTGAGGCAAAGAGGTTACCCAGAAAATGCCAACCCAGCAGATTCTAGGACCCCGTTTAGGCGGGGCACCATGCCGGCCTGCGCATGGTGATGCTGGAACAAAAGATTGATGCTAGCACACAGGGTTTGGCAGTCTCAATGACGCGTTGGACGGCTAGTCCTCGTAGGGTTCGAAGTCGGCTTTGCTGGCGCCGCAATCAGGGCAGACCCAGGTGTCAG
>Ga0182033_10001157_pt1 | contig 13142 bp, 15 predicted proteins | sample tim00Cox0000000H_FD_125968 | JGI IMG/M metagenome (GOLD analysis project Ga0182033, IMG submission 125968) | Lab enrichment of tropical soil microbial communities from Luquillo Experimental Forest, Puerto Rico - timezero.00C.oxic.00.000.00H | ecosystem: Environmental > Terrestrial > Soil >...
CGCCATTCGCGAGCCAGCTGCCATGGCGCCGTATCTCGTGGAATGGCGCGATCGTTATGTCGGCAGGGCAGCACTGGTACTGAAGCCCGCCTCAGCCGCGGAAGTAGCGGCGATTCTGAAACGCGCCAACGAGACGCGAACCGACATCGTGCCGCAAGGCGGCAATACCGGGTTGGTCGGCGGCCAGATCCCCTTCGAGAGCGGGCATGAGGTGGTCGTTAGCTTGAGCCGCATGACCCATGTCCGCGACATCGACCTCAACGGCAACACCATGACGGTGGAAGCAGGCCTCGTGCTCGCCAATGCACAAGCCGTTGCGGCAAGCGCCGGCCGCCTGTTCCCGCTGAGCCTCGCATCGGAGGGAAGCTGCCAAATCGGCGGTGTGCTCGCCACCAATGCTGGCGGCACCGCCGTGCTTGCCTATGGCAGCGCGCGAGATCTCACTCTTGGGCTCGAGGTCGTGCTTGCCGACGGTCGCGTGTGGAACGGACTGAAGCGCTTGCGCAAGGACAATAGCGGTTACGACCTCAAGGACCTATTTATCGGCTCTGAAGGCACGCTCGGCATCATCACCGCCGCGGTGTTGCGGCTACTGCCGAAGCCCGCAGAGATTGTGACGGCTTTTGCCGGACTTTCTCATCTGGAATCCGCTGCTGCCTTCTTCACGCGTGCCTACGCGCTGGCCGGACCTATGCTCACCGCTTTCGAGCTGCTGCCGCGTATCGGACTCGACTTCGTGCTCAAGCACGGCGCCGCCACACGCGACCCGCTTCACTCGGCTCATCCCTGGTACGTGTTGTTCGAGCTGTCTAGCCAGCGCGACGATGGCGAGGTCGCGAGACTTGCAGAGATGTTATTGAGTGAGGGCATCGAGGCAAAGGAGATCGATGACGCCGTCATTGCCGCCTCGCTTGCGCAACGGCGCGAATTGTGGCGCCTGCGCGAGCTGATGAGCGAAGTGCAGAAACACGAAGGTGGCTCGATCAAGCACGATGTCGCCGTGCCTGTGGCCCGCATGCCTGAGTTCATCGCCCGCGCCAACCAGCTCGTCGAACTGATGATCCCCGGCGCACGGCCGGTCCCGTTCGGCCATCTCGGGGATGGCAACATTCACTACAATGTCAGCCAGCCCCCATCGATGGACCGTGCCGTATTTCTTGCCAATTGGGAAGCGCTCAACGCCGCGGTGCATGAGATCGTGCTCGACCTTGACGGCTCGATCAGCGCCGAGCACGGCATCGGCCGGCTGAAGCGCGATCTCTTGCGCCACGCCAAGCAGCCGCTCGAGCTCGAGATGATGCGCAAGATCAAGAATGCCTTCGACCCGTACGGCATCCTCAATCCCGGGAAGCTGCTCTAGCTCACAACAAGAGTTGCTTCTGCAGTGGCTGCTGTATGCCCGGCTCGTCTCGGCGCGAATCGTTGATCTGCGGATGCATCTCGATCGCCTCAAGCAGTTCGTCACGAGCCGGTTGCAACGTCTCCTGAGCCGTACTCATATCCGTCCTCTTGCAGTCGAGCCAGGCCTCGTATTGCTCCGGCGCCAGCACGACCGGCATGCGGTCATGCAGGCGCGCAACGGTCGCCTTTGCATCGCAGGTGATGATGGCGACCGTGTCGATCTCGCTGCCGTCTCTGTCCCGCCAGCGCTCCCAAATGCCGCAAAAGCAATCAGTCCACCTTGGTGCGGCCGCAACAAGAATGGACGCCGCGCTCCCTTGGACCCAGTCCATTCATAGAAACCGTCGGCGGGCACAACGCAGCGCCGGTCGGCACAGGCTCGCTGGTAGGCTGACTTGGTGGCAATGCCTTCGGCCCGCGCATTGATCATCGGCGGTCCAGCGTTGGATCTCTGACGAATGGCGGGAGCAATCCCCACCGCATCACGCGGAACCGGCGCTGGCTATTGGCATCGCTGCACACCACGCCGATCTCCTGGGTCGGCGCGATATTGTAGCGGACCGAAAATTCGACGTGTCGCGGTACGCGAAGGCGGCGCGCATCGCTTTCAGGCTATAGCGCGAGCACATTGACCGATAAATGGGCTCGCGAGAGGAGCGGGCAACCGTCTAGGCTATACCATAACGAGTATGCCGGACACACGCACACGCCGCGGCGCCAGTATCGCCGTGTTTAAGGGCAATTCCATTTTGCTGATAAAGCGCGCCAAGGCGCCGTGGTTAGGGCTTTGGAGTCTGCCAGGCGGAAGCCTCGAAAGAGGTGAGAGCGCATACGAAGCGGCATACCGCGAGCTCAAGGAGGAGACGGGAATCGATGCGAGTGTTGAAGGGCTCCTTGACACCATCGAGGTCACTGCCGGAAGCAATGAAGGTGAAGCGGCCAGGTATTCGCTCGAAGTGTTTTACGGCCGCTATGGGGAAGGCTCTCTTCGGGCTGGCAGCGATGCTGCGGAAGCGCAATGGTTCGATGTCGCCGCCTTGGAAAAGCTCAATCTCACCGAGGGTACGGCCAGTCTAATTGGGCTCGCGGCCGCACGGCTTGGCGTCCCGTCGCCTAGCTTTCGCCGCCAAACCACGGTACTCAAAGGGCATGAAACCTAGGGCATCCCGACCGCTCAAGGTTGGCTTCGGCTTTTCCGTGCTCGCACTCGCAATGCTCGGCTGGTCGCCGGTTGCCGAGGCACAATTCTTCTGGTCCCCATTCTTTCAGCAGCAGCAGCCGTCCGCGCGGCCAAAGGCGCATCCGGCAAAGCCGAAGCCGCCGGCCGACGACCTGCCGCCGATCGTGCCCAAGGAGAACTCCGCCCCGCCGCCGCCAGACGACCGTCCGTATGATGCAAAGCTTGTGCGGCTCGCCGAGATCCTTGGCGCCGTACACTATCTGCGTGAGCTCTGTGGCGCCCAGGAGGGCCAGCTCTGGCGAGACCAGATGAAGGAGATCGTCAAGGACGAAGGCTCGACCGCGGTCCGCCGCGCCAAGCTCGTAAATAGCTTCAACGACGGCTATCGCGGCTACCGCCGTACCTATCGGACCTGCACGTCGTCTGCCACGGTTGCCATTACACGCTTCTCCGCTGAAGGTGCCCAAATCGCCACCACGCTCGCCAAGCCGTCAAATTATGCAAGCCGCGGCTCCTCCAGCGCGAGCCCGCCGACGTCCGCCACCAATGACGGTACGCCCGCGCCCGAAGCAAAGTCCGACGACACCAAGCCGGGGGAGGCCAAGACTGAGGCCGCCCCGAATGCTGGAAACCAGCCTCAGGCGAAGAAGGGTGAAGCGGCCAAGCCGGCCCAGACCGGGGCGGATAACGCCACTGCCACCGATACGAGCCGCGCTCACAAACCGCGTCACGCTAAAAAGCTCAATCCAAGCCAGGCCGCTCCCATCGAGGGCTTCTAAGCCAAATCCTGCACGCCCTGCTGTCTGCGGAAATTCTTCGGGATTAACCGTTAGTTCGCCTTATTCCCCCGTTTGACGAGCGTCCGTGCCACTTTTCCGCCTAAGACAAAGCATTCCGCAGAATAGGGGTCAGCGTTGCGGCGAGCCCGGCACACTATCGAGGATTTGGACGACGACGCTCGGACGCAAGCGGCTCTCCGATACATCCTCGATGCTTGGGAAGAGGCGTTGCGTGACGGCATCGAGCCGCAGATGCTCGCCAACGCCGCGCTGTTCGCAGCCCTTGCCGACCTCGTTTCGGCCTATGGCGAGGACGCAGTTGCCAAGATGACCGGCGGCCTTTCGCGCCGTATCCAGCATGGCGAGTTTACGCTGAAGCGCACCGCGCAATGACAAAGTGACTCTAGCGCCAGCTGACCACGAGCTCATTGAGGAGAAGAGCCAGGCCAAAGGCGATCAGCAGCGTCCCGGCTATGCGGTTGATGAGCTTAAGGCTGCTCTCGGTAAGCCGGTGCCTGATTGTGGCGATCAGCCGTGAAAGACCAAGCCACCACAACAGGCTTCCGCCCATCACCGACACGACGAGCAACAGCGCCTCAAGATAGGTGTCGATGCCTCCAATCAGCGAGCCGAGGCCGCCGATGAGTGCGAGCATGCCAAGGATGGCGCCGGGATTGGAGATGGTAAGAAAGAACGTCTGCGGAATGATGCCCCAATGATCCCAGAGATGCGATTTTTGCCCCGGCGCGATCAGAAGACTCGGAGGCGCGAACAGTAGGCCAATGCCGAATATGATCAGCAGCGCGCCGCCAAAGGGTTGGATCGGCCCAGAATAGGCGATCATCACATCAGAGATTGCCGTCACGCTGAAGACGGCGATAGCCGCGAGTAGTCCGTCGCCGAGCATGGCGCCGATGCCTGCGGCCATGCCGCCCCAGAATCCCTTGGCGACCGCCCTCTGGATGCAAAGGACGTTGACCGGCCCGATTGGCGCCGCTACGAGCAACCCAACGCCAATGCCGGCTAGCACCAATTGGATGCCCGATACGACGATATGCGCGCCGGACGGCACGTGCCTATCGCAGGTTGTTGATACGGACTGATCGGCGCGGACGTACGGCGCCCTCACTGTGGGACACGCCAAGGCCGCAATGTGAAAATAAACGCGCGGCTAAGGGAGGTGGAATGCGTCGCACGATTTCAATCCTGGCGGCCTTCGCTGCATTGGTAGCTGGCACGCTTCTCATTGTCCATGCCTACCGGCCGCGGGACAATTCACCCAGCCTTGCGCAAGCCAACGGTCAGGAGATGGGACCGCATGCCGGTGCCAATGCGCCGCAAGAGATGGCGGAGAACGAGACATCGAAACCGCAAAATGCGCCCGCGCCAAAAACCGAAAGCGAAGCGCCGAAGCCGCCAGGCGACGTGGCAAAGACGCCGGAGCCGGAAGTGCCACTAGGGACGCCGGAGGTGATCTACGATTTCAATCGTCTGCCAGACGAGATCAGGGACACGCTGCAGGGCATCGTCGTCGCCGCGCAAAGTGGAAATATCGACAATATGCTGCCAGTGCTGCAGGAGAACGAGCTGCCGCCGATGCTGAGCACGACCGCGGTGAGTGACCCGATCGCTTTCTGGAAGAAGGAATCCGCTGACGGCAAGGGCACCGACATCCTCGCCGCCATGGTGAATGTGTTCAGCTTAGCCTTTATGCGCAAAGGCGAGGGCAAGAACGTGATGTATGTCTGGCCTTATTTCGCCGAGATGGATCTGACCAAGCTCACACCTGCGCAGGAGGTTGATTTCTATCGGGTCGTGCCGCCGCCTCTTGGCGCCGAAATGAAGAAGAGTGGGAAGTACACCTATTACCGGGCCGGAATCGGCTCAGACGGCGTATGGCACTATTTCATGAAATAGCGCTCAGGCGAGGGGATCGCGCGGCAGTGTCTCACCGAAGCGAACCGGCGCGCCGGATGCCGCGCCTAGTTCACCCTCCCACATGGCGATCCGGCCGCGCACGACGGTGCCGACCGGCCAGCCTTTGACCTTCCGCCCGGCAAACGGCGTCCATCCGCATTTGCTGCCGATCCAGGCGTCCTCGATCACACGCTCGGCCTTGAGATCGACGATGGTGACGTCAGCATCATAGCCAACGGCGATGCGGCCCTTGCCAGCGATGCCGAACAGCCGCTGCGGTCCGGCGCTGGTAAGATCGACAAAGCGGGCGAGACTGAGCCGCCCGGCGTTGACGTGATCGAGCATCACTGGCACGAGCGTCTGCACCCCCGGCATGCCCGATGGCGATGCGGGATAACCCTGCGCCTTTTCTTCGAGGGTGTGCGGCGCGTGATCTGAGCCGAGCACATCGACCACGCCTTGCTCCAGGCCCCACCACAGCACCTTCTGCTGCGTGGCATCGGGGAGCGGCGGATTCATCTGCGCCTTAGTCCCGAGCTGGCGATAGACCTCTGGCACGGCGAGAGAAAGATGCTGCGGCGTGACTTCGACGCTTGCCACGTCCTTGTGTAACGCGAGAAGCTGCATCTCCGCTGCGGTCGATACGTGCAACACATGCACGCGTTTGCCGGCCGCTGTGGCGAGCCGCAGTAACTTCGAAGTCGCTGCAAGGGCTGCTTCCGGATCGCGCCATTCGCTATGGCTTTCCGGAACACCTTGTCGGCGAAGCGGCGCACGCTCGCGCAACCGCGCTTCGTCCTCGGCGTGGAAAGAGGCGCGGCGCTCGATAAGCGACAGGATGCGCGATAGCGTCTCCTCGTCATCGACCAGAAGGTCCCCGGTAGAGGAGCCCATGAAGACTTTGATGCCTGCGGCGGCGGGCAACCTCTCCAGCCTGGGAAGCTCCTCGACATTCTCGCGCGTGGCGCCCACAAAGAAGGCGAAGTCGCAATACATGCGCTCCCGACCGCGGGCGACCTTATGGGCGAGCGCCTCAGCGGTCACCGTCGTGGGCTTGGTATTCGGCATCTCGAACACCGCAGTGACGCCGCCGAGTACCGCTGATTTGCTTCCCGATTCGATGTCTTCCTTGTGCTCAAGCCCAGGCTCACGAAAATGCACCTGCGTGTCGATGACGCCTGGCAGCGCGTGCAGACCTGTCGCGTCGATGATGTGACCAGCCGCCTCAGGTTTGATGGCGCCGAGTGCAATGATGCAGCCGTCCTTCACGCCGATATCGGCAAGGCCTTCACCCGCATGATTGACAAGGGTCGCGCCCCTGATGAGTAGATCGAAGGTTTCGGCCAAGATGACGCTTTCTTGAGCTTGCAGGCCCAAGCCCGCTTAAATAAGTCTTGGGCGGCTTGCAAGCGGAAGACCGAGATGAGTGAGTGCAACGCGACGCTTCTTACTGACCGCGCGGTGGTGCGGGTCGCCGGCCCTGCCGCGCGGGGCTTCCTGCAAGGGCTGATTACCAACGATATCGACAAGGCGAAGCCAGGCAGCGCCATCCCTACCGGCCTGCTTACGCCGCAAGGAAAGATACTCTTCGATTTCTTCGTAGTGCCGTCGGGAGATAGCTTTCTGCTCGAGGTGACAAAGGCGAAGAGGGCAGAGCTCGCTCAGCGGCTCGGCTTCTATAAGCTCCGAGCCCAAGTCGAGATCGCCGAGGATCCCTCCTTCGTTGTAGCAGCGGCCTGGGGCGCGCCGCCACGCCTGCCAGACGGCGCCATCGCCTATGCCGATCGTCGTGAGCCGGCACTCGGGCTTCGCATCCTGCTTCCAGCCGGCACGAGCATCGACTTGCTCGGCTGCACGTCTGCGACGGAGGACGACTATCACGCCAAAAGGATCGCGCTTGGCGTTCCTGAGGGCGGCCGTGACTATGCCTATGGCGACACCTTTCCGCACGAGGCTTTGTTTGACCACCTTGATGGCGTCGATTTCAAGAAGGGCTGCTTCGTGGGCCAAGAGGTCGTTTCCCGGATGCAGCATCGCGGCACGGTACGGAAGCGCACCATCCGCGTCGAAGGGGAGGGGCCGCTACCGCCGTCCGGTACCGAGATCACGGTTGGAGGCTACGCGATCGGAACGCTCGGCTCGACGAGCGGACGCTCCGGCCTTGCGCTGATCCGCATCGATCGCGCCGAGGAAGCCGTCGCGCTAGGACAGCCATTGCGCGCCGGCGACATCGCCATCACCCTGTACATTCCTGACTGGGCGCGGATCAAATCGGCGGCGCAGGCCAAATGATGAGCCACGCATACGCTGAGCGCTGCCCTTGGGCGGGATCTGACCCGCTTTACGTCGCTTATCACGACAAGGAGTGGGGCGTGCCGACATCCGACGTCCGTGTGCTGTTCGAGAAACTCGTGCTCGAAGGTTTCCAGGCCGGACTTGCCTGGATCACGATCTTGCGTAAGCGCGAGGCGTTCCGCGCTGCGTTCGATGATTTCGATGCCGAGAAGATCGCGCGCTACGGGCACAGGAAGGTGGCAAACTTGTTGAAAGACGAGGGGATCGTCCGGCATCGCGGCAAGATCGAAGCTGCGATCTCCAACGCCAAGGCCTTCATCGAGCTCGAATCCGGTCCGGGCTTCAGCCAATTCATGTGGAGCTTCGTCGTGGGCAAGCCGAAGCAGAACGCCTACAAGCGAATGGCCGATATCCCGGCTGCCACACCGGAAAGCAAGGCGCTCGCCAAGGCGCTAAAGAGCCGCGGCTTCCGCTTCTGCGGACCAACCACGTCGCATGCGTTCATGCAGGGTGTCGGCATGGTCAACGACCATCTGACCGGCTGCTTTCGCCACGCCGAATGCGCGAAGCTCGGAGCGCGGTTCAACCCTTAGAGCTGCGCGGATCGGCGCTGCGCGGATAGGTGCGTTCTGATTGGATCTTGCCGTCGCGCTTGCGAATCCTGACGGAGCCTCTGCCACCTACGGCCTTCTCGAGAACCCCGCCTTTGAGCGCACCGGCCTTGCTGGCGAAGGCCTTAACCACATCACTGGTACCTTCCTTCTTGAGTTCCCACTTCTTGGACTTGTCGTTATGCGCAAGCGAGAATCTGGGCAGCTTTGCCATGCGAATCTCCTGATGGGAATGCTGGTTAGTCCTTACGCGGCAAAATGCGGCTAATGAATGCCATCATGCATCGGTTTCGTCTATGTTTTCCTCGCCCGGCTGCACAGTTATTCGTGAGGTGATGGCTAGTCCTTCCGCCGAGACCGGCGCGCGCGCTTGGCAGCGCATGCTGAGCGGGCGCCGGCTTGATCTGCTCAACCCCTCGCCCCTCGATATCGAGATCGAGGATATCGCTCATGGGCTTGCGCGCGTCGCCCGCTGGAACGGCCAGACCGCCGGCGACCACGCCTTCTCGGTGGCCGAGCACTGCCTCCTCGTCGAGACCATTGCAGGCGCTCTCACGCCTAGCCTCAGCCGCCGCTTCAGGCTCGCGGCGTTGATCCACGATGCGCCGGAATATGTGATCGGCGATCTGATCAGCCCGTTCAAGGCGGCGCTGGCGCTCGACTACAAATCCTTCGAAACGAAGCTGCTCGCCGCCATCCACATTCGCTTCGGACTTCCGCCTCGGCTTCCCGCCGAGATCAGCAACCTGATTAAACGTGCTGACAAAATGGCAGCGTATTATGAAGCTACCGCCCTCGCCGGATTCTCGATTGAGGAGGGGCGCCGCTATTTTGGTCAGCCGCGCGGGTTGAAGCCCAGTCTCGTCGCCAAGTTGACTCGGTTAACGCCAACGCTCGCGGCTGACAGCGAAGCGAGGTTCATCAAGCGATTCAAAGAACTAGTCCAATGAAGGGCACGAGCAAAGGCTGGTTGAAGAGGGGCAGAGGCGTCCCTTATTTCGCCCAGAGACACGCCTAGTGTGCCGCGAATCATGGCGCCAGATACCATCTACGTCGCACCGTTGAGCTTGGTCGAGAGCACGATCGAGGACGCCAAGGTGAGTCACCTTGTCACACTGATCAACGGTGAGACGCTGGTGCCCACGCCCCTTTCCATCACGCCGGACCGGCATCTCCGACTCGACATGAACGATATTTGTGAGCCCGTCACCGGGCTCGTGCTTCCATGCGAGGAGCACGTTGCCGATCTCGTCCAATTTGCGCTCGATTGGGATCGCGAGGCGCCGCTGCTTATTCACTGCTGGGCAGGCATCAGCCGCTCGACTGCGGCTGCGTTCATTGCGCTCTGCGCGCTCAACCCCGATGCCGACGAGATCGGTTTGGCGAGAGCGCTGCGGGAGGCCTCTCCTACCGCCTATCCCAACCGCAGGCTGGTGGCGCTTGGCGACGAGGCCTTGTCCCGCCGGGGGCGCATGATCGCCGCAGTCGAGACGATCGGGCGCGGAGAGATCGCCGAGGAAGGACAAGTGTTCGGACTCTCCGTCCGGCTCGCGGCTTGATCGATGGCTGAAGTCCTTCGCGCCGCCGCGCCAATCGGCGGCACCCAGATCGAGCTTGGGCTCAATGCCGCGATCGTCAGCGTCCGGGATCAGCAGCCGCAAACCCTCGTGGTGCCCCCAGGCGCTGTCGACTCAGGCAATTGGGATGCTCTTCCGTTCGGCCCATTCGCACCGCTCGCTCACCGCACGCTCGAGATTGGCCTCCGCGCTTGGGCGAAGCGCCAGACCGGGCTCGACCTCGGTTATGTCGAGCAACTCTATACCTTCGGCGATCGCGGCCGGCACGCGGAACCCGGCGATACCGCATCTCACATTCTCTCGGTCGGATATCTCGCGCTCACCCAAGGCGCTGGCGAGGAACTGCTCGGTTCTCATTGGTCGCCCTGGTACGCCTATTTTCCCTGGGAGGACTGGCGGCGGGGTAAGCCCGAGATTCTCAACCGTGAGATCGAGCCGAGGCTCTTGGAATGGGCCGAACGTGCGCCGTCGCCGGACGAGCCGGCAAGGCCGCTTCGCCGCGCCGAACGGCTCACTGTCGGCTTCGGCATCGGCGGCGGCTTCGACGAGGAGAAGGTGCTCGAGCGCTACGAGCTGCTCTACGAGGCGGGACTCGTGACTGAGGCGGCTCGCGACGGCAGATCGGCGGCGCGGCACTGGAGCAAGCTCCCCGAGCTTGGTCGGCCTATGGCGTTCGACCATCGCCGCATTCTCGCCACTGCCATGGGGAGGTTGCGCGGCAAGCTCAAATATCGCCCTGTGGTATTCGAACTTCTTCCGCCCGAATTCACCTTGCTCGACCTGCAAAAGACCGTGGAGGCGATCTCAGGCACGCTCTTGCACAAGCAGAACTTCCGCCGGCTGGTCGAGCAGGGTCGGCTGGTTGAGCCGACCGGCAATGTCTCGACCGAGACCGGCGGCAGGCCAGCGAAGCTGTATCGCTTCCGGCGCGAGGTAGTGCTGGAGCGGCCGGCGCCGGGGCTGCGCGTCAAAGCCGGCCGCTCCTAGCCGCTAGTCCGGCGAACCATCGCGAACCAAATTGTGTTTCAACTGAACACATGCTCCTTACCGTGACGACACCAGCAACCACCGATCCGCACGTAAGCGTATGGCGACGGCTTTTGGTCTTGCCTGCCTGTGCGGCGCTGATCTGCCTGTCGCAACCAGCTCTGGCCGATGATCGCACTGCTCCCTCCGAAGCCGGGATGCTGAAGATCGAGACCGTCACCGACGGGCTCACCCATCCTTGGGGACTTGCTTTTCTTCCCGATGGCCAAATGCTGGTAACCGAGCGGCCCGGCGCGCTCCGGCTCGTAACGAAGGACGGCACGAAGTCAAAACCGCTTTCGGGCGTGCCGAAAGTGTTCGCCGAAGGGCGGGGGGGATTGCTCGATGTGGCGATCGATCCCGAGTTCAAGTCAAACCGCCTGGTTTATCTCTCTTACTCCGAGTCTGGCGAAGGTGGCGCCGGGACGGCAGTGGCGCGCGGCAAGTTCGGCGAGACTGGTCTCGAAGACGTCGAAGTGATCTTTCGCCAAGAGCCAAAGGTCAGCGGGCCATATCATTTCGGCTCACGACTTGCCTTCGCTCCAGATGGCACGCTGTTCATCACGCTTGGCGAACGCTTCACCTTCGAGCGCGCCCAGGACCTCACCAACGATCTCGGCAAAATCGTGCGCATCAATCCGGATGGATCGATCCCCAAGGACAACCCCTTCGTTGGCCGCGAGTACGCGCGTCCTGAGATCTGGTCCTACGGGCATCGCAACCCGCAAGGCGCTGCCATCCACCCCGAAACAGGCAAGCTGTGGGAATCAGAATTTGGGCCCCAAGGCGGAGACGAGATCAACATTCCGCTCGCCGGTAAGAATTACGGCTGGCCGGTCGTGAGCTGGGGCGAGCACTATGACGGTCGCCAGATCCCTAAACCGCCGACTCACCCTGAATTCGTGGACGCAATCGCTCACTGGAATCCTGTGATCTCGCCGTCCGGCATAACGTTCTATACCGCCGATGTCATTCCCGCCTGGAAGGGCAATCTCCTCATTGCTGGCTTGTCCTCACAGGCGATCGTTCGGCTTACGCTCGACGGCGAGAGAGTCACTGCAGAGGAGCGGATTCCCATGGGCGCCCGTATTCGCGATGTGGTGCAAGGCCCTGACGGCGCGCTCTATGCCCTGACCGACGAGGAGAACGGCAGAATCCTGTCGCTCACGCTCGAAAATTCGCCCAAATGACCCGCCAGTCGTAAAGTCGGTTGCCCGGGCTCTATCGGGCCTGCGGAGCCAAGGCCATGCCCGCACCAGCAAGGAGCTGCGTTCACGAGCCCCACATCGCCACATAGGCCACTCGTCGCGTTGACTGGCGCCACCGGCTTCATCGGCCAGCATCTGTTGCGCGAGCTGCCAAAGCGCGGCTACCGTCTGCGCGTGCTGCTGCGCAGGCCGAGTACCAGGCGGATCGAATGCGCGAGCGCCCTGATCGGCGATCTTGCATGCCCGCACAACATGTCCGAGGCGTTCGCCGATTGCGACGCGGTGATCCATTCCGCTGGTGTCGTCCAGCCCATGTCAGGCGTGCCTGAGGATGACTATCGCCTGCTCAATACCGAGGCAACCATCAAGCTCGCCCGCGCCGCGGAGCGCGCTGGTGTGCGCCGCTTCGTGTTCCTGTCCTCCATTCGCGCCCAATGCGGTTCGACCTCCGACGATGTGCTCCACGAGGCGCTCGTGCCGAGGCCGACCGATCCCTATGGCCGGTCGAAGCTCGCGGCCGAGCAGGGTCTTGCCGAGACTAAGCTCGATTGGGCCGCGCTTCGATTGGTGCTCGTCTATGGGCCAGGCGTACAGGGCAACATGGCGCGGCTCGCCGAGCTTGCCCGATCTCCCTATCCGCTGCCGCTCGCAGGCCTCAAGGCAAAGCGCTCTCTGCTTGCGCTCGACAATCTGGTCGAAGCGGTCGCCAAGGTGCTCGACGCATCCGGAGAGCTGAAGCGGCCTTTCATCGTCGCCGATCCAGAGGCCCTTACTGTTGGAGAGATGATCATGGCCATGCGCCATGGTCTTGGCCGCCGCGCCGGGCTCTTTCCGGTCCCAGGCCAGGTCCTCAAGGCGGCGCTCCAGGCCCTCGGACATGCCGAGACGTATCGCCTGTTCGCGGGCCCCCTCGTCGCCGACAGCTCCGCGCTCGGCGAGGTCGATTGGACCCCGGCTACCGACACAAGAGCGGGGCTCGCCGCGCTCATGCAGGAGCCCAAGGAACGGGACGTCGCATGATTTTGAAGTCTCGGCCGATCCAGGGCCGCGAGTTTCTGCAAGGAGTGGTGGCCGCTGCCGTACTATCGACTGTGCCGGGCGTGTCGAGCGCGAAGGACGCGAGTGCAGCGCAATCTCGTTCGGGCAAG
>Ga0182033_10001163_pt1 | contig 13109 bp, 10 predicted proteins | sample tim00Cox0000000H_FD_125968 | JGI IMG/M metagenome (GOLD analysis project Ga0182033, IMG submission 125968) | Lab enrichment of tropical soil microbial communities from Luquillo Experimental Forest, Puerto Rico - timezero.00C.oxic.00.000.00H | ecosystem: Environmental > Terrestrial > Soil >...
CAACAGCACGCAGCTCGTCACCCATGCTTCGGTGCGCTGCGAGGATCTGACGATCAAGGTTCTGGCAGGACTGATCGAATCAGGCGCCTGGCGCGCCGAGCCGGATGAGGCCCTGCGCGCCAGTCTATAAGGGAACGCCAGCTTCAGCGGCCCTTTCCTTAGATGTAGCTGAATTCAGCGCTGTTAATGATCGTTGCATAGCGCCCCAGGCAGGCAATGGCATGCATGTGCTCATCTGCCGACACACCAGCGCAGCAATCCTCGAAAATCACGATTTCATAATCGCGGTCATGACCATCGCGCGCGCCGGAATGGACGACGCCGTTGGTGGAAACACCGGAGAGAATGAGGCGCTCAATCGAATGAGCGCGCAGGATGGGCTCCAGGGAGGTACCATAAAAAGGGCTGACGCGGTGTTTGACGATATCGAAATCGCCCTCCTGCGGCGCAAGCGCGGGATGCACCTCTGTGCCCTCCGTGCCAAGCTGGAAAAGTTTTCTGCTCCGCGCCCCCGAAAAGATGGGAGAGGCCGGTGGACATTCACGGTAATCGGGCGAGAAGCCGACACGCACATAGCCGATGGGAATGTTGGCCTTACGGCAGGCGGCAATCGCCTTGGCATTATTCTCCAGTACCCCCCGCTGCGCCACCTGCGCGCCATAGCCGGCGGCACTGGGTCCGGCCGCGCTGACCAAATCGTTCATCATATCCATAACGAGAAATAATGTCTTTTTCATAAATCTGCACCTTGTGATGTTTGGAACCGTAAAAGGCTGCCCGGACAATACAAAATAGGGATTGAAGCGGCCACCGTCCAAATTTGAACGATTTACTTAACCTTCGAAGCGCCTTCTACAAAACCTTATGCCCGCCACAAGCTTTCTACAAAACCGTTTCTTGTTGTCATGAAGCCCCCAGATTTTGCCTCTAATTTTTAACGGCCGAAGCCGCCGCGCCGTGCCAGGGTTGCTCCCCCACAAACAAGGGGAGACCCATCATGACACGCCATCCCAAGCACACACGCCACGCCGCCCGCCCGCCGGCACCGCAAGATGCAGAGGGCGCAGCACCCGAGGGGACGATCGTTCCAGCAGACGGCCCGTCATTCGCGCAGCCGGTCTTCACCCCAGACCCGACGGAATTCAAGGTCTATCACGGCTCAGACAGCACGGCCTACAAGAAGATCGACGCTTATAACAAGACGCATAAAGCCGCCTCCCTGCCCTTTCCCCTGCCGCGCGGCGTGGACGCGCAGACACCAGAGCCGGTGCTGACATTGCAGCAGGTGCTGAACAACAACAAGGCGGCAATCAAGGCCATTGAGGATACAGGGCAAATCGTGTTCCACGCCCTCGGTGATTCCGGCTCCACACGCGGGCCGGAGACGCAGAACGAAGTCGCCGACAAGCTGGAATCCGACTTCGACGAGCGCGACAAGGCGGATGTGCCGTGCTTCCTGTTTCATCTCGGCGACGTGGTCTATAGTTTCGGCGAGGCAAAATATTATTTCGATCAGTTCTATGATGCCTATCGCGATTATCCCGGGCCGATCCTGGCGATTCCTGGAAATCACGACGGCATGGTGGCGCCCGGCTCCGATGTGCCGACGCTGGATGCGTTCCTACGAAATTTCTGCCAGGAGAATTTCGTCTTCACACCGGAATCTGGCGGCCTTTCCCGCACCGCGCAAATCCAACCCGGCGTGTTCTACACATTCGAGGCACCATTCGTGCGCATCCTCGCCCTCTATAGCGGCACGCTGGAGGATCCCGGCGTGATTGCCGACAAGGATATCGGCAACGCTCAGCTGCAATTCCTCGAAGCCGCGCTGAAGCGGGTGAAAAAGGAGAAATATGAAGGGGCGCTGATCATCGCGCATCATCATCCTGCCTACACCTATGGCTCCCACGGCTGGAGCAAGGAATTGACAGCGCAGATCGACGAGATCTGCACAAAGACCGGCATCTGGCCGCATGCCGTATTCTCAGGCCACGCACATAATTACCAGCGTTTTACCAGGACTCATGGTAAAATGCAGATTCCCTATCTGGTGAACGGCAATGGCGGCCATCCGCCGCTGCAGCGCCTTGCACGCAAATATGACCCGCCGCTGCGCACGCCGGTGCAATTGCAGGGCGGCAAGGAGGGAGATTCCGTCATATTCGAGAATTATGACGACCAGGATTACGGCTATCTGCGCGTCATCGCCAACAGCAAAACGTTACGAATCGAATATCATCCAGCTAGCGATGGACCGGCAGCAAAGACGCCGGATGACGTGGTCACAATCGACCTCCAGAGCCGGACGATTTCCTGAGAAAGCACCAAGGGGGCTTTGGCCCCCTTGGCCGCCTTCACGGCCTATTACGTTCTCTGCGTGGCATCCCCGGGACGTCCCTTTGCAAGAGCATTTTTCTCCGGCCCGCTATTTAATTTCGATTTCATTGTGAAATATGTCGCGATTTTCGAAGCTCCGGCCGTTGCCTTCCTGTTTCTCTATGTGCGCCCCCTGCCTCTTTCTCACCCGCGCTGCTCATCTGCCTCTGCGCAGTCGTGGGCGCGGTTTTACCGGTTTTGGTGCCAATAGGGTTGTACACGCATGACGGCCAATTCGCGTTGTGGTACGACCATAGCATTCTCGCCAATCTGCGGCGCGAGAATGCGCAATTCCAGGTCGGCTATCTCTTCATTCAGCGCATTGGCGAATGGCTGCCACTCTGGTGCTGCGCGGCGCTGCTGGTTCTCTCCTTGACGTGGCGCAGGCCGCGATTGTTTAGCTTCCGCGACGAGGATTTGGGCGCGCGCCTCCAGCTTTTTCTCATCGTATGGCTGGTCTTCGCCTTTCTCGGCGTCACCTCGGCAAAAGGCTTCTATTCGCATTTCTATATCCAGGCGCTGCCCGTGCTCAGCGTCATCGTGGGCTGGGTGGTACTGGAATCGCTTCCCGGGACTCCATCCTGGTCATTAGGAAAATTCGCTCTGGCAGTTGTTCTGTTCATGTTGATTCCACTCTTTGCTGCCAGCGTCACGCTGTTCAAGGCGGCACGGCCCATTCTGACCATGAACGGGCACCATATTTTCTTGCACAAGGATACAGGGCTGCTCATTGCCCAGGATGTCCGCAATGCGCCGCAGCTGCGGCCGGTAAAACTATATGATTTCGACTACGACATCATCATCTACAGCCTCACCCAGACCAACCCGCCGACCCATTATGTCTTCCCGATGTTCCTCACCACCTGCTTCTTTTCCTTTGTCTCGGGCGTGGATGCGCAAGCGGAGGAGAGCCGCATCCTGGCACAGCATCCACAATTTATTCTCCGCAGCGTGCCGCGCTCGCCGTCCCTGCCGCCCTGGCAGAATAATGTCTATGCCGAGCTGGAGAGCATGCTGGCAGCGCAATATTATGTGGCGAAGACCTATGACGACGCCGTGCTCTATGAATTGCGGCCGGACATGATGAGCGCGCAGCTCCCTGTGAAGACCTATCCCGCGAGCTGCCCGGCTGGCTCTGGCTGAGAAGAAAGAAAGGCCAGGGGGCTCTGCCCTGGACCCGCTGGGGCCTGAGGCCCCAGACCCCCACTAGCTTTGAAGAATTGAAAAGGGGCCTGCCACCAAGCCGTTTCACGGCACGGAGGCAGGCCCCTTTTCAATTCTTCAAAAAAACCAATGGGGTCTGGGCCTCAGGCCCAGCGGGAGTCCAGGGGGCAGAGCCCCCTGGCCTTTCTTACTCAGCCGGCAGCGCCGCCTTGCTCTCATTACGCTCCTTCAGGAAGGCGAAAAATTCCACACCTTCACGCAAGCGGCGCACCATCATCTGCGGCGAGAGGATCATCTCCTTGAGGATGGAGAGAATCTTTGACGGGCGGAAATAGAATTCGCGGTAGAGCGTCTCCACCGAGTCAAAAATCTCTTTGTGCGAGAGATGCGGATAATGCAGCGGCGCGATCTGCACGCCATGCTCGTCGATCAGCTCGGCATGCTCGATATCCAGCCAGCCTTCCTTCACCGCCTGGTTATAGAGGAAGGTGCCAGGATAAGGGGCGGCCAGCGACACCTGGATGGTGTGCGGGTTGATCTCCTTGGCGAAGGCGATGGTCTCCTTCAGCGTCTCGCGCGTCTCGCCCGGCAGGCCGGCAATGAAGGTGCCATGGATGGCGATGCCGAGCTTATGGCAATCGGCGGTGAATTTCTTCGCCACATCGATGCGCATGCCCTTCTTGATATTGTGCAGAATCTGCTGGTTGCCGGATTCATACCCCACCAGCAGCAGGCGCAGCCCGTTCGCCTTCAGCACCTTCAACGTCTCATAAGGCACATTGGCCTTGGCATTGCAGGACCAGGTGATGCCGAGCTTGCCCAGTTCCTTGGCGATGGCTTCCGCGCGCGGCAAATTGTCGGTGAAGGTGTCGTCGTCGAACATGATCTCCTGCACGTTCGGGAACAACTCCTTGGCGCGCTTGATCTCGGCGATGACGTTCTCGACCGAACGCGTGCGGTATTTATGGCCGCCCACGGTCTGCGGCCATAGGCAGAAGGTGCAGTGCGACTTGCAGCCGCGGCCTGTGTAGATGGAGATGTAGGGGTGCTTCAGATAGCCGATGAAGTAATCCTCCATCCGCAGATGCTTCTTGTACACATCCACGACGAAGGGCAGCTCATCCATGTCCATCAGCAGCGGGCGGTCCTCGTTCTTCACGATCTGCCCGTCGGCGCCGCGGTACCAGATGCCCTGCACTTCGGCGAGCGGCTTGCCTTCGGCGATTTCCTTGATGGTGAAGTCGAACTCATTGCCGCAAACGAAGTCCAGCACTTTCGCACGCGCCAGCGATTCCTCCGGCTGCACGGCCACTTTCGCGCCGATGAAGCCCACCAGCATTTCGGGGTTCAGCTTCTTGAACTCTTCCGCGACTTTGACGTCATTGGCGAAGGAGGGCGTAGAGGTGTGGATGATGAGAAGCTGGTGCGTCTTGGCGTGGGGCAGCACGTCCGCCATGGTCAGCTTGGCCGGGGGCGCGTCGATGAGCGTGGAATCCGGCAGCAGGGCGGCGGGTTGGGCCAGCCAGGTGGGGAACCAGAAGCTCTTGATCTCGCGCCGCGCCTGGTAGCGCGAGCCGGCGCCGCCATCGAAGCCATCGAAGGAGGGGGGCTGCAGGAACAGGGTTTTCAGCGTCATCTCGTCTCTCTCAACACTAACGGAGCTTGCCGGGATCGGCTTGCATCATCTGGCCGCGCCAGTCCACCCGGTTGCCGGTGAAACTGGCAATAAAGATGAGGGTGGAAAAGGAATCGCGCAACAGGAAACTCCACCAGTTGGCGGAATGGGGCAGGCGCAAGGCCGCGTCGATGCGCCGGGCCGCGAACACGCGCATAGCCAGCACGGCGGCAAAGAACAGCCCTGACCAGAGCGCGGCCCCGGACAGGAGCACTGTCAACGCCGCCCAGAACAGCGAAATCTGCAGCACGGAGGCGGCATAGGGAACAGGCACCAAAGCGCGGATGGTGCGGGCCCAGCGCAGCTCATGCCGGTACAAGGCGGTGAAATCCGCTTCCGGCACGGTGGTGGCGGGCACAAGCTGGGCCAGAGTGAGCTTATAGCCGCGCGCCAGCACCAGCCGTCCCAGCACCTGATCATCGGCCAGATGGTCCGCCACCGCCTGCAGCCCGCCAATTTCGGCCAGCACGGTTTTGTTCAACGCCATGGTCACGCCCAGGCAATCCTGCCGCCCGAGCTTGCGGGCCAGCAGCGCGCCGGGGAGAAAATTGTAATTGATCTGGCTGGTCCCCAGCTGGGTGGCCAAAGCAGGCGTACCGGGCAAGGCGGTATAAAGCGACGTGACAAGCCCCACACCCGGCTCTTCCAACGCCGCCATGACACGGTCGAGAAAATAAGACGGCACATGGATGTCGGCATCCGACATCACCAGTATTTCATGCCGCGCCGCGGGGAACATATTGATGAGGTTCGAAACTTTGCGGTTGCTGCCATGCTGCGTGGCATCCACCACCAAAACTACCTCGCGCGCCGGATAGCGAGCGCGCAGACGCTCCAGCACAGCTAGCACCGGGTCCGCCTCATCCTGCACACCAAATACCAGCTGGTAATCCGGGTAATCGAGCAGGAAGAAGGATTCCAGCGCCTGCTCCATCAGCGGTTCCACGCCGCATAAAGGCTTCAACACGGACACAGGCGGGCGCGCTTTGGGCGCAGGCACGCTCGCCGCGGCAAAGCGCTGCACCAGCGCCATGCCCAGCAGCTGCTGCATCACGCCGACCAGGGCGCAGCACGCGGCAATGCCGGTCAGAACCAGCATCTTAGCCCAGTAACTCCGGCATTATTTGGAGGCCGTGCCGCTCTGCAGAGCCGCGATCTTGGATTGCAGCGCGGCGATGAGGCGGGACGCGTCGCCGGAACTCACCAGCGAAGCGAAATCGGATTCGTGCAGCGCCACCTGGCTGATGGTGCCACCCAACAGCACATCGGTGATGCGCCAGCCCTGCGAAGTGTTATGCACGGCATAATCCAGCTCCACCGGATCGCCGCCACCGCCAGGGGTGAGTTTGCTCTGGATGATATAGCCCTGCCCAAGCGGCTTCTCCGTGGGCAGCACTGAGAAGCTCTCGCCGCCATAGCTATTGAACTGGCTGGCATAGGAGGCTGTCGTGAACTGTCCGATCAGCTCGACCAGCTTCTGCTGCTGCGCCGCCGGCAAGGTAGACCAGAGAAAGCCAACGGAATTCTGCGTCACGGTCTGCAGATCATAGCTCTGCTGCACCACCGGGGTCAGCGAAGCCTCGCGCGTAGCGAAATTGGCCCCGCCCGACCCGGCTTTCATTACGGCGAGCAGCCCGGAATTGAGCGCGGTCACGGGTGCCGCCTCCGGCGTGTCGGCCCGGGCGGCGGTGGCGCCGCCCAGCGCCACTGCCAACAGGGCGATGAGAATCCTGCGTTTCATGCGCCCTGCTCTATCCTTTCTTTCATTGCGCCGGTATGGCGACCATACCGTGTTGCGAATCGAGCCCCAGGGCCGCGATCGCATTGGTGACTATATGGCTCGCCGTCAGTCCGGCTTCAATAAGCTGCGCGGCCGGCGTGTTATGGTCGATCAGCCGGTCAGGCAGGGTCATCGGGCGGAATTTCAGCCCCTTATCGAAGGCACCGGTCCAGGCCAGATGATGCGCCACGGCCGCGCCGAACCCGCCGGCGGCCCCTTCCTCGATGGTGATGAGCACCTCGTGGTGGCGCGCCAGCTGGTCGATGAGTGCCGTATCCAGCGGCTTCATGAAGCGCGCATCGGCGATGGTGCAGGGGAAGCCATGGGCGGCAAGTTCCGCGGCGGCCTTCTGCGCATCAGCCAAACGGGGCCCGAGCGCCAGGATGGCGATCTTGTTGCCTTCCTGCAGAATGCGCCCCTTGCCGATCTCCATAATCTGGCCACGAGCGGGCAGCTCGATGCCCACGCCCTCGCCGCGCGGATAGCGGAAGGCGGAGGGCCGGTCGTCGATGGCTGCCGCGGTGGCCACCGCATGCATCAGCTCAGCCTCGTCGGAAGGCGCCATGATGACCATGTTCGGCATCGGCCCGAGATAACAAAGGTCGAACGAACCGGCATGAGTAGCGCCATCCGCCCCCACCAGACCGGCGCGGTCCATGGCGAAGCGCACGGGCAGGTTCTGCAGCACCACGTCATGCACCAGCTGGTCATAGCCGCGCTGCAGGAAGGTGGAATAAATGGCGCAGAACGGTTTCAGCCCCTCGGTCGCCATGCCCGCCGCGAAGGTCACGGCATGCTGTTCGGCAATGCCGACATCGAACATGCGATTGGGGAATTTGGCTTCGAACTTGTCGAGTCCCGTTCCGGGCGACATGGCGGCGGTGACGGCGACGATGGCCGGGTCGGCCTCGGCCTCGGTGATCAGCGCCTTGGCGAAGACACTGGTATAATTTGGCGGGCCGGGCGGGGCCTTTTTCTGCTCGCCGGTGATGACGTTGAATTTCTGCACGCCATGGTACTTGTCCGCCGCCGCCTCAGCCGGGGCATAGCCCTTGCCCTTTTGCGTGACGATATGCAGCAACACCGGCTCGGCCGTATCCGTGTCGCGCAGATTGCGCAGCACGGGCAGCAGATGGTCGAGATTATGCCCGTCGATGGGCCCGACATAATAAAAGCCCAACTCCTCGAACAGCGTGCCGCCGGTGAGGATGCCGCGCGCATATTCTTCCGCACGGCGCGCCGTGCGCTCCAGCGGGCGGGGGAAGTGCTTGGCCATCTTGGCCGCGAAATCGCGCAAGCTCATGAAACTGCGGGAAGAAATGAGCTTGGACAGGTACGCGCTCATCGCCCCCACGGGCGGGGCGATCGACATATCGTTATCGTTGAGAATCACGATCATGCGCGAGCGGATGGCGCCGGCATTGTTCATCGCCTCATAGGCCATGCCGGCGGACATGGAGCCGTCGCCGATCACGGCGATGACATGGCGCGGGTCTTCCTCATGCTTGATGTCGCGCGCCACGGCCATGCCGAGCCCGGCCGAGATGGAGGTGCTGGAATGAGCCGCGCCGAACGGGTCGTATTCGCTCTCCGAGCGGCGAGTGAAGCCGGACAGCCCGCCCGGCTGGCGCAGCGTGCGGATGCGGTCGCGGCGGCCGGTGAGTATCTTATGCGGATAGGCCTGGTGGCCGACATCCCAGATCACGCGGTCGCGCGGCGTCTCGAACACGGCATGCAGGGCGACGGTCAGTTCCACGACTCCGAGTGAGGAGCCGAGATGACCGCCGGTGGTGGATACCGTGTCGATCGTCTCGGCACGGAGCTCATCAGCCAGCTGTTTCAGCTGCTCGGTGGAGAAGTTCCGCAGATCGGCTGGAATATTAACCCGGTCCAGGAGCGGGGTCCGCGGTGGCATTAGTGACATCCCCCAGCACGCGGCGGCAGTCTCATTTGCATCAAATCCCGTCCTTTACCAACACTAAGCACACACCCAACCCGGCCTAACCCATTCTTCTCTTTACATTACCGGGCCGAGTCGGCCGGCATGTATCCTTACGAATCCCTTCCCATACGGGACGGCGCTCCGAAAAGCCAGCCACCGGGCGCTACCCCCGCTCTGCGAAAAGGTCACAGGTGAAGGTTAATTGTAACCACTAGCTTGCGGATTGTGGAGGCAATGACTTAATGCTGGGCCGAGAAAGCGCGGCAGCGTGACACAGCGGCAACAGGATGGGCTATATGGATGGTATGACGAATGGCGTAGCGGGGGCTAAAACCATGCGGGTCATCCTCGCGCAGCCGCGCGGCTTCTGCGCGGGCGTCGAGCGGGCCATTGATATCGTGGAACGCGCCTTACAGAAATTCGGCCCGCCCATCTATGTGCGTCACGAAATCGTCCATAACCGCCATGTGGTGGAGGATTTGCGCGCCCGCGGGGCGGTGTTCGTGGATGAGCTGGACGAGGTGCCGGAAGGCGCCTGGACCGTGTTTTCCGCCCATGGCGTCGCCCGCAAGGTGGTCCAGGCGGCGGCGGACCGCACGCTCCCGGTCATCGATGCCACCTGCCCGCTGGTCGCGAAAGTCCATGCTGAAGGCCGCCGCTATGCCGGCCAGGGCCGCGAGATCGTGCTCATCGGCCATGCCGGCCATGCCGAGGTCGAGGGCACGATCGGCCAGATCGACGGCACCGTTTATCTGGTGCAGACGGTCGAAGATGCTGAGAAGCTGATCGTGAACAAGCCGGACAAGCTCGCCTACATCACCCAGACCACCCTCTCTGTTGACGATACGCGCGGCATCATCGCGGCGCTGAAGGCCCGCTTCCCCGCCATCACCGGGCCGGATGTGAAGGATATCTGCTACGCCACCCAGAATCGTCAGGAAGCGGTGCACCAGCTCGCCGGGCTGGTGGACCTTATCCTCGTGGTGGGGAGCAAGAATTCCTCCAATTCCAACCGCCTGCGCGAGATCGGCGCGGAGCTGGGCCATCCCGCATACCTGATCGACGATGCCTCCGCATTGAAAGCCGAATGGTTCGAAGGCATCTCCACCGTTGGCCTCACCGCCGGCGCCTCGGCCCCCGAAGTGCTGGTCCAGGGCGTCATTGAAGGGCTGAAGCAATTCGGCCAGGTGAAAGTCGAGCTTTTGGCGGGTACGCCGGAAGATGTTAAGTTCAAGCTGCCGGCCGAAGTGGCCAAGATATAAGGAACGCAGCGCGTATGGGTGTACCGTTTAACCAGGCCCTCAAGGTCAGTACCTACATTCTGCAGCAGAAGCTGAAAGGCAATAAGCGCTATCCGCTGGTGCTGATGCTGGAGCCTCTGTTCCGCTGCAACCTCGCCTGCCAGGGCTGCGGCAAGATCGATTATCCCAACGAGATCCTCAACCAGCGCATCTCGGTGGAGGACGCCATCGAGGCCGCCCGCGAATGCGGCGCGCCGATGGTCGCCATTGCCGGCGGCGAGCCGCTCCTGCACAAGGAGCTGCCGCAGATCGTCGATGCCTATATCAAGATGGGCAAGTTCGTGATTCTCTGCACGAACGCGCTGCTGCTGGAAAAGAAGATCGACCAGTACAAGCCGCACCCGAATTTCTGCTGGGACATCCATCTCGACGGCGACAAGGAGATGCATGACAAGGCGGTGGACCAGGAAGGCGTGTTCGAGCGCGCCGTGGACGCCATCAAGCTGGCCAAGTCCAAGGGCTTCCGCACCTCCATCAACTGCACGCTCTTCGAGGGCGTGGACCCCGACCGCGTCGCCGCGTTCCTGGACATGGTGACCGATCTCGGCGTCGAAGGCGTGATGACCTCGCCCGGCTATGCCTATGAGCGCGCCCCGGACCAGCAGCACTTCCTCAACCGCACCCGCACGAAGGAACTCTTCCGCGCCATCTTCCGCCGCGGCAAGGAAAGTGCGAAGCGCGGCAAGAACTGGCGCTTTACCCAGTCCCCGCTGTTCCTGGACTTCCTCGCCGGCAACCAGACCTATGCCTGCACGCCCTGGGGCAACCCGACGCGCAACGTGTTCGGCTGGCAGCGCCCCTGCTACCTGCTCGGCGAAGGCTATGCCAAGACCTTCAAGGAACTGATGGAAACCACCGACTGGGATAAATACGGCGTCGGCAATTACGAAAAATGCGCCGATTGCATGGTCCATTCCGGCTTCGAAGCCTCGGCCGTCATCGATACCTTCAACCGCCCCTGGAAACTGGCGAAATTCGCCAAGGGCATGATCCAGGGCATCGACACCGAAGGCGCCATGGCCAAAGACATCCCGCTGGATAAAGCCCGCAAGGCCGAATACGTCTTCAGCAAACACGTCGAAACCAAAATGGCCGAAATCCACGCCAAGAAGGCCGCCGCTCAGGGGGCGCTGCCGGCGGAGTAAGGTTAGGGCTAGGTATTGGAGGTTAAGTAAGACCAGGGCTCTGCCCTGGACCCGCTGGGGCCTGAGGCCCCAGACCCCCAGAACTTTTTAAGAAGGGTTAGAAAAAGGGCCTGCCTCCGTGCCGCGACAACGGCTAGGTGGCAGGCCCTTTTTCTAACCCTTAAAGCTAATGGGGTCTGGGCCTCAGGCCCAGCGGGGTCCAGGGGCGGAGCCCCTGGCCTTACTTAACCCCCAACATTCGGCCCTAGCCTCACTTCCCCCGGTAGTCGACCTCGGAGATCGGCCGCCACAGGGGGGCGCCGCGGGTGGCGCGGGCGGAGGGGATGATGGTGCCGTCGATGTCGGTGATGTTGTATTCCTGGGCGAGTTCGGCGGTCACGAATTCGCCGCCGGAGCGGCGCATCACGTCGGGGTCGGCGGCGAGGGCGGCGATGACCCGGCCTGGATGTTCGACGGAGCTGCCTTTCATGTTGGTGATGGACTTGGTCATCTTGCCGCCCATCTTGGCGAGGTTGTCCTGCGCCTTCTCGGTCATGGTCAGGCCCTGCCACAGCGTGAGCGAGGCGACGTTATGGGGGGCAAGCTCGATTGCCATGTCGCGCGACATGCGGCTGACCGCCGATTTCGACGTGCCGAAGATGACGCCGTACGTGTAGGTGACGGCGGCAAAGCCGGAAATCGCGACAATGAGCCCCGAGCCCTGCGGCACCATGATCTTCGCCGCATGCCAGGCCGCGACGTAATTCGAGATCACGCCGACATCCCACATCTCGAGATTGGAGAGCGGTTTTTCCCAGAACCCTTTCGGCTCCAGCAGATCATCCGACAGGGTGAAGGCGTTGTTGACGAGAATATCGAGCCGCCCTTGCTCCGCTTTCACCTTCTCGAACAAGGCGGCGACGGCTTCGTTGTCGCCATGGTCGCACACCACCGCGATGCCCTTGCCCCCGCTGGCCTTGCCGCGCTCGTTGCATTGCGCCGCCGTCTCGCCGACTGTGCCGGGCAGGTAATAATCGCCGGGATTCACCGTGCGCCCGGTCACATAAACCGTGGCCCCCTGCTCCGCCAGCACAAGCGCGATTCCCCGGCCGATCCCCCGGCTGGCCCCAGTAACTACCGCGACCTTGCCGCGCAGCTTTGCCGTCTCGCTCTCACCCATGGTCTGCTTCTCTCCCTCAATGCGTTTTTTGCGCGCGGGATGATAGGCGCCACCGGCAGGCACCGCTTGATGAATTAGGACAATCGGCCAGCTGCCTAGCCGGCGGGCTCCCGCGTATGGGTGATGATCGACAGGTAGGTCATCGGCTTCACCAGCAGTTTTTCAGGCCCGTGTGGTGCCGCCGAGTCGAACAGCAGGGCATCGCCTGGTGTCAGGTGGTAGGACTGGTCGCCATGCCGGTACAGTACTTCCCCGGTGAGCATATAGATGAATTCCGTCCCCTCATGCTGAAAGACCGGGTACGGCACGGCGTCCTTGCTCAGCGTGATGAGATAGGGCTCCACCACCACATTGCCGCCCAGCGCGTGACCCAGCAGCGAATATTGGTGGCCGGACTTGGTGCCGCGGCGCTCGATAATGACGCCCGTGCCCGCCTTCACGAAAGAGCAGTCGCGCTTTTCCTCGAAGGTGGAGAAGAAGGTGGTGATGGGCACATTGAGCGCCGTCGCCAGCGCCTGCAGCGAGGCGAGTGAGGGCGAGATTTGCCCATTCTCGATCTTCGACAGC
>Ga0182033_10001168_pt1 | contig 13080 bp, 12 predicted proteins | sample tim00Cox0000000H_FD_125968 | JGI IMG/M metagenome (GOLD analysis project Ga0182033, IMG submission 125968) | Lab enrichment of tropical soil microbial communities from Luquillo Experimental Forest, Puerto Rico - timezero.00C.oxic.00.000.00H | ecosystem: Environmental > Terrestrial > Soil >...
ACGCGTCCGGTACTGTACCAGTCCACACGTCTTGCAGCGGATCACTTCCCGGTCCATCTCAAGCGTGTTCATCTCGTCTTTGTTCACTTGTGCCGACACCGGTGCTCCTCGCTGACGTTTTTTTCCGGCGTGCGGATAGGGGAAGAACGTCGGAACGTTCTCACAGAGGCAAGACAATTACTGGCGCGATGCGAGTATCGTGTGAACCGCATTTTCTTGTCAAGAGTATTTTTGTAATTTCTTCCCGCTCCTTCCGTTTCTTTTCCGTTTTTACGCCCCTTTTTCGCTGTCCTTTCGTCCAGCCCCGCCTTTACGTGTCGGGCCTTTCGGAACGAACTCGTGGGCGCGGCCGCTGTTTCCCTCCCTTAGCGCTTGCGGCGACTTTTTTGTGCGCCGCCCCTCGAGGAAGGCGCTAACTCCAACTTTCTACGCCTGCGGCGCGACTCCGTTGCCCTTCCGGCTCGCGCGCCGCCGCGCTCTCCTCGGGGCAGGAATCTTGCGTCATCGCCGATGCGGTACACTGTTTGTTCTTTGGGGGAACCGCATGCCAACGCGCGAGGACGCCTGGAAACTACTCTGTGAATACACACAATCCGAATCGCTCCGGAAGCACATGCTCGCCGTGGAAGCCTGCGTTGGCGCTTACGCCCGCAAATCCGGCGCCGACGAGAACACCTGGGGCCTGGCCGCGCTGCTCCATGACTTCGATTACGAACGCTGGCCGAACCACGAGCACGCTGCCGAGCACGGCCATCCCTCCGAAGGCGCAAAGATCCTGCGCCAGCAGGGCTACTCGGAAGAGATTGTCCGCGCCATCCTCTCCCACGCCGATTATTGCAACGTGCCGCGCCAATCCGCACTCGAGCACACGCTTTTTGCCTGCGACGAAATTGCCGGTTTCCTGACGGCCTGCGCGTACGTGCGCCCGTCGAAAAGCATCCTGGATCTGGAGGTCGATTCCGTGAAGCGCCGCATGAAAGACAAGCTCTTTGCCAAGGGCGTCTCCCGTGAGGACGTACGCAAGGGCGCCGAAGAGCTGGGCATGCCCCTCGAAGAGCACATCGCCTTCTGCATCGCCGCCATGCGCGAACACGCCGACTCGCTCGGCCTTCGCGGCAGTTTATGAAGCGGTCGTTGCCCTTCTAGCGCAGCGAAGCTAGGCCTGAGGAGACGAGGGCTGGTTTGTCTCGCGCTTCGCAGCCGCGAGTTCCACAGGCTTTCCGTGAGGCGTGTGGCGGTAGGCGTCAGCCCAGGCCTGTTTTCTCGTGAGCATCTCCGCCCGATCGCAAAGACCCTTGGCGCCGACCAGACGCTCGAGCGCCGCGAGCCAATATTCGTAATAGCGCGAGCCATCGTCGGGTTGGCCGCGATCGGCGGCGGCTCGGAGCTCTTCGGCAAGAGCCGCGGCCCACTCTTTCCAGCTGAAATAGCCCGACTCGGAGAGTTTGACGGCGAGCGCAAAGGCTTGCGCTTGCCAAGGCTCGGCAAAAACCGGCCCTGCGGCATCGCCGGGCGACGGCGGCAGCGCGGCGAGGCTCTCAGGGGAAGGAACTGGATCAGGCCGGTTCAAGGTAGTCGTCCCACATGTCCACGTAAACCGAATCCTGTGGCGCGGCTTGCAGGCCCCACAACTCCTGCGCGGCGAAGCGCACCGAGTAGACATGCTGAGGCTTCTCACCGAGAAAATGCGCATTGGTGTCGGGAAAGACGTATACCCCATGGTCGAGACAGACTGTGCCGACCTTACCGCGCGCGTACCGCGGCAGCCGCGTATGCCCCGTCGGATTGATATTGCGAGCCCGCACCCGCTGGCCTGGTTCGAAACGCGGGGACACCCTTACGTCGCGGTGTGCATGAATACGATTCGGGAGTGTCGCCGGGACGCTGTCGGCGGTCAGCGGCGGTGTGGCCTTCGGTGCGCCCGGCGCAGGCACGCCGCTCGCCATCTCAGCCGCGCTGACCAATCCCCTCCTGACCAGCAAATCGCGTAAACCGGAAAGCCATTGCTCGTAGTAGCTGACGAGCAAATAATCGGCCGGGGGCAACACTTCTCTGGTGTGACGGAAGGCATCCAGGTTCCACTTGCGCCACGCACCCGCGGCAAGGAACATGGCGAAAACCCGTGACTCCCACGGCGCGTGAAACACCGGCTCGTTCCTCTCGTATTGAATCGGCCCCATATCTTGCATGCCGCCCAGATCATGAACGCCGTTCATGGTTTGCCTCCGGCCTCGGGAGGCGCAACTCGCGCGACGCCGACCATCGCATCGCGTGTCACCAGCGCGGCGAGCTGCTCTTCGTTAAGACTTTGCGTGCCTGCGGGGCGTTCCGGCAACACGAGGTAGCGCAACTCCGCCGTGCTGTCCCATACTCGCACTTCCACATCCTCCGGCAATTCCAGCCCGAACTCACGGAGCACGCCGCGAGGATCAATCACCACGCGCGAGCGGTAGGGCGCAGACTTATACCAGACCGGCGGCAGGCCGAGCACGGGCCACGGATAGCATGAGCACAGGGTACAGACAATCACGTTGTGGACTTTCTTCGTGTTTTCAACGACCAGCATTCGGTCGCCCTGCTTGCTCGAATAGCCGAGCTCTGCAATGGCGCTGGTGGCATCGGCCAAGAGCCGCGCCTTGTAGGCGGGATCAACCCAGGCACGCGCCACCACCCGGGCGCCGTTGCGCGGGCCGATCTTGTTTTCGTAGGTATCGACCAGCGCGTCGAGGGCGTTTCGATCCACTAAGCCTTTTTCAACCAGCAGAGATTCCAGGGCTTTCACGCGGAGGGTCGGGTCGGAAGGAACCGACTGGTGCTCGTGATCGTGATGCTCCTGCCCATGGGCCAGGTTAGCCGTCATGGCCGCCCGCCGCTGACAGCGATCGCGTGAGGAAGTCGCGCCGCTTCGTGGTCATCGCTCACCCTTCCACACCCGAGAAGATACTACCGCAACGGGAGTTCCAGCATAGAAATATTGCCATGGCTTCTGGCCGGCGGGCAGAATTCGACGGGCAGGCGATGAACACCGGCTTCGCGGACTTGCGAATCAGGGTTCTAGCCCCCTCGCCCGCCAAAACCGACTACCCGTCAAGGCGGTGTTCCTCTCCGCGCCTTAAAGGGGCGTTTCCGGCAAGAGGTCGCTTTGGTTGCGACTTTTTCTGACCGGGACTCCGCGACCGGCCGAGGGCCAAGCGTGTGCGTCTAGCCGGCCAATTCACGCCAAAGGCAAAATCACGTTACAATTGTCAAGAATGCTTACCCAAATTGCAGGCTATGACCAGGCGGCAACGCGGCATCCGCGGCGCAAGACCCATGGCGTGAAGGTCGGACACGTCCAGGTGGGCGGCGGCGCACCCATCGTTGTGCAGTCCATGACCAATACGGACACCGCCGACATCGCGTCCACGTTCAAGCAAACCGTCGAACTCGCTGAAGCTGGCTCGGAAATTGTGCGTTGGACGGTGAATGTGCCTGAAGCGGCGGCGGTGGTGCCGGAGATCAAGACACGGCTGCTTGACGTCGGCTGCCGCGCCCCCATCATCGGCGATTTCCATTACAACGGCCACGTGCTGCTCAGGAAGTATCCGGAATGCGCCACCCAACTCGACAAATACCGCATCAATCCCGGCAATGTCGGCGCGGGCCAGCGCCGCGACGAACAGTTCTCGACCATCTGCAAAGTGGCGCGCGACAACGGCAAACCGGTGCGCATCGGGGTAAACGGCGGCTCGCTCAACCAAGAGCTGGTCATGCGCAAAATGCAGGAAAACACGGACCAAAATCTCGGCAAGGATTCCGAAGAGATCATCAACGAGTGCATGGTGATTTCCGCGCTGGAGTCCACGGAGCTAGCCCTCGAGTCGGGCTTGCGTCAGGACCAAATCATCATTTCGTGCAAGACTTCGCGGCCCCGCGACCTCATCACCGTGTACCGCAACCTCTCGGCGAAGACCGCGCAGCCTCTGCATCTCGGGCTCACCGAAGCCGGCATGGGCATGAAGGGCCAGATCTGGTCGGCAGCATCTCTAGGCATTTTGCTCTACGAAGGCATTGGTGACACCATTCGCATTTCGCTGACGCCCCGCCCCGGCGGCGACCGCCGCGAGGAGGTGTACGCCGCCTGCGAACTGCTTCAGGCGCTGGGGCTGCGTTCCTTCGCGCCCAGTGTGACCGCCTGCCCCGGTTGCGGCCGCACCACCAGCACCACGTTCCAGGAGTTGGCCGAGCGCATTCAGGGCTACATTCGCGACAGCATGCCCCTGTGGAAAACACGCTACGAAGGCGTCGAGAACATGACGCTCGCGGTGATGGGCTGCATCGTGAACGGTCCGGGCGAATCAAAAGCCGCCAACATCGGCATCAGCCTGCCCGGCACCGGCGAAGCGCCGCGCTGCCCGGTGTACATCGACGGCAAAAAGGACGTCACCCTCGAAGGCACCTACGACGAACTGGCCGCTGCCTTCCGGGCCCTCGTCGACAACTACATCGCCAAAAAGTACCCCCGCAAAGCGGTACAAGTCTCCGGTTGAGTCGTCGGTCAACATCAGCCTCGGAAACCTTCAGAAACCGGCTTAAGGGATGCGCGGGCATTGCGGTGTCTGAACGCTCCGCAATTTCTCGAGCAGCGTGGTTCGCGCCCGCGAATAGGCATGTCGGTCGTCGAGCAGCTGGTACGCCCAGTGCGCGCCCATGGCGATGGCGTGAACCTCAAACGCCAGCCGGGTGGGGTCCACTTTGGGGTCCACATGGCCGGCTTTTTGCCCTTCGTACACCGCGCGAGTGATCACGCCAATCCATTCGTGCATGATGGCGGCGATGCGATCTCGCACCACTCCGCGCCGGCTATCGAATTCAAACGACGCGGCGCTGAAAAAGCACCCCCCTTTGAACACGTTCCTCTCCACCAGCTCGAGCCAGAGGTCGACGATCTTCCACAGCCGCGGCATGCCCTTGCGGGCGGCAATCGCCGGCCGGGTAACCTGTTCGATAAACATCTGTCTCGCTTTTTCGACCGTCGCTAGCTGCAGCTCTTCCTTGGAACCGAAATGCGCAAACAGACCGCTTTTGCTCATGCGCAGCTGCTCGGCGAGCGAACCAACGGTGAGCCCTTCGAGGCCCTCGATCGAGGCGATATCTACGGCGCGCGCAAGGATAGCTTCGCGCGTGCGCAAGCCACGCCTTTGCTGGCGCGCCACAACCTTCTTTCGTGAGGGGCGGGCGTTGTCAAGCACCGGGGAAATATAGCACAGGCAGATAAATAGCACGAACGTTCGTTTTGTGCTATGCTCGCGAAGCGGAGATCCCTGGCTATGGGCTATCCTTCTCGCCGCCTTTCGCTCCCCTTCTTCCTGCACTTGCTCGCCTGGGCGATTCCCGGCGCCGCCCTCGCGCAGGAAATCCCCCTCGAACATTGCGATACCCTCCCCCTGATCGAGGTGAAGGTCGCCGAACGCCCACGCTGGTTCCTGGTCGACACCGCCGCCACCGCCATGTTGAACCTCGAATCGTTCACCGAAGGCTCCTCGCGCAACATCCGCGTGACCTCCTGGAGCGGCACGCTCGCCGCCAGCGCCAAGGAAGTGACCATCGAGGACCTCGAAGTCGGGCGCACCAAAATTGCAAAACTTGCCTTGCCCGCGATCGACCTTTCCGCCATCGGCAAGGCCTGCGGACGGAAAATCGATGGCATCCTGGGCGCCGATCTTCTCGAGAAGCTCGGCGCCACCGTGGATTTGAAGCGCCAGATCCTGCATGTCACCACCGCCGACGAGGTCCACGAAGCGCAACTCGCCTCCGAAATGCAGCGCGACACGGCGCGATGCACCAAAGCGTTCAACGAATCGGACGAAAAGACTTTTGCCGACTGCCTCGATCTCAAAGTCGTTATGTTCACGACCAAGGAGGCGCTCTACGGGCGGGAAAGAGTTTCGAGCTATTTCCGCGAACGCTATTCTGATCAACCTTCCCGGGCGCGGCTGGAAATTCAGGAAAGGGCGTTTCACGCGATTGGCGACTCGGTGTGGTACGAGTACGAATTCACCATCGATTCGGCACGGGGCAGGTTGCGCGGACGGGGCGTGGCCATGTGCAAGAAGACCGACGGCCATTGGCGCATGGCAAGCATGCACCACTCCGAAGTCGTGTTCGAGCCGAGCATGGCTTCCGGAGCAAGCCGCTGAGCGTCCCGCGAGGAAGCTTGGCTCCGGCGTTTACGTGACTTTCTTTCTCTTTTCCTACCGAGAACGCAAAACCTGCAACGCAGGCGGCGAGAGAACCCCTGGGCCCGTGCTAGAATTTGGAATTCGCCGTCAGTGGGGGCGCCGTCGAGGAAGGGCACCAATGAAAATCAGCCGTGAAGACGTGTTGCGTGTGGCGGAGTTGGCTTATCTGGATTTGAGCGACGCCGAGCTCGAGACCTACCGCGCGCAAATTGATGAGATTCTCGAGTACATCGGCAAGCTGAACGAGCTGGACACTTCGAAGGTCGAGCCCATGGCTCAGGTGTTGGCCGAGGACCAGGCCGCCGACGCCACGCTGCGCGAGGACTTGCTCGTGCCTTGTGAAGTGGCCGAGGACGTTCTCGATCACGCACCCGACCCCGAGCCGCCCTATTTTCGCGTTCCCAAGGTGATTGAACGATAGCAGCTGTCTCGTGCTGCGGCGCAGCTTCCTCGATGTTTTGTGGCATAGGTTGGACCTGTAGATACAGAAACCATTGGCTACTACTTGGACCATCGACGGCGTCAAAGAGGCCCTGGCGGCGAAGAAAATCTCCGCTCGCGAGCTGCTGGGGGATTTCTACAGGCGCATCGAAACAAGAAACCCCGAGTTGAACGCCTATTTGGCTCTCACCCCGGCGCGGGCGCGACGCCAAGCCGACCGCATCGACGCCCTGGTAGCGGCCGGCAGTCCGCTGCCTCCGCTCGCGGGCGTACCCATGGCCATCAAGGACGTCATCAGCACGCGCGGCACGAAGACCACCTGCGGCTCGAAGATTCTCGAGAATTACATTCCCCCGTACGATGCAACCGCCGTCGAGCGGCTTGAAGCTGCCGGCGCCGTGCTCCTTGGCAAGACCAATTGCGACGAATTCGCCATGGGCAGCTCGAATGAAAACTCCGCCTATGGTCCGGTCAAAAACCCGCTGGCACTCGACCGCGTACCCGGCGGCTCGAGCGGCGGGTCGGCCGCCGTGGTGGCCGCCGGCCTCGCGGTCGCCTCGCTTGGCACCGATACCGGGGGCTCCATCCGCCAGCCCGGCTCGTTCTGCGGCATTCCCGCGATGATGGGCAGCTACGGCCGCGTTTCGCGCTATGGTCTGATTGCCTTTGCGTCCTCGCTCGACCGGATTGGGCCGTTTGCCGGCAAAGTCCGAGACGTCGCTACCGTCCTCGGAGTCATCGCCGGGCGCGATCCTCTCGATTCCACGTCGACCACCGCTCCCGTTCCTGACTACGGTGCCGAACTCGGGAAGCCCTTGAAGCGCCCGCGGCTGGGTATTCCCAAGGAGTACTTCGCCGAAGGCATGGACGCCAATGTCCGCAAAAAAATCGAGGCGGGCATCGCGCTGTTCCGGAAACTCGGCTGCGAACTCATCGACATCCGCATGCCCCATACCGACTTTGCCATCGCGACCTATTACATCATCGCCACGGCCGAAGCGAGTTCCAACCTGGCGCGCTATGACGGCGTACGCTACGGCCTCCGCGTGCCCGACGATTCCCTTCTCGCCATGTATCGCAAGACGCGCGGCGCCGGGTTCGGTCCGGAAGTGAAACGCCGCATTGTCCTCGGCACCTACGTCCTCTCCGCCGGGTACTACGACGCCTACTATTTGAAGGGCCAGAAGGTCCGCGCTCTCATCGCCGAGGATTTCCACGATGCCTTCCGCAAAGTGGACGCGATTCTCACGCCCACTTCGCCCGTACCGCCTTTCAAATTGGGCGAGCGCACCAGCGACCCTCTCCAAATGTACCTTGCCGATATATATACGGTTACCGGATCACTCGCGGGCGTTCCGGGGATTTCCGTGCCCTGTGGCAAGATCGACGGCCAATTGCCGGTCGGCCTGCAAATCTTCGGCCCGCCCTTTGGCGAAGCGCGCGTCTTGCAACTCGCCCACGCCTTCGAGCAAGCCGGCGGCGCCGAGGTCTAGCTCGGCGAGGGCGGCGAAGTCTGTCTTGCGAGCATGCAAAAACAACCATGACCTCACTCGAATCCATTGCGAAGAATCTGGTTCGCGCCGAGCTCGAATTCCTAGCCGCCACCGACCTGGTTTCCCCGGACCAATGGAAAACCTGCCCGGCGGAAGGTCGCTGGTCGGCCGGCGAAGTTGCGTGCCATTTGATCACGGTCGAGCGGCTCATTGTCCGCCGCGCCGGCAAGCTCTTCGAGAACCCCCCGACGCCCCGCCCTTTCTTAAAGAGATTCCATCTCCCCATGCTCCTTGTGGAGGCGCGCCTCATCCCGCGCAAAACGCCTATCCTGCTCGACCGTGCGCTAGTCTGCGAAAAAGGCGCGATGCTCGTGCAACTCCGCGAAGTCCGCGCCCGTACGCTGGTTTTCATGGAAGCAGCCGCAGGGAAAGACCTGAGAAAATACCACATGCCCCACCCCTTCCTCGGTACCTTGAACGCCTACGAGTGGTTCCAGATGATCGCCTCCCACCAGATTCGGCACACCAAGCAACTGAAGGAAATCGCCGCGGCTCTACCGAAAACTGTAACAACCTCGCATAAGTAGAACGTTGTTTTCCTTCTTGCCGCGTTGTTTCGTCTTTCTACTACGGAAGTTGCGCCGACAAAGCATGCAGAACTGGTCGTTTTTTCTGCACTTTAGCGGAAAAGTACTAGCCGTAAGGTTTTTGTGGTCGAAACGGAACGACTATTGCACAGCATTCCTAGAAACAAATAGGATGCCTATAGCATCTAAGGAAATGAGAACGAAAATTGGGCCCCGAACCTAGGAGCAAGGCCATGGTTACCGTGAAGTCGAGCCAGAAGATTTTCACCGATTCGGAAGTTTCCACTCTGACGGGAATTTGCGTCGAACATGTCCACAATTTCGCCAAGACGCGCCACCTGGGATTCATTGCTCGGGCCGCCGAAGCTGCCGGGATCAACGCGGATCGCTGGCTGTTTACCCTTTCCGACCTGATGGTTATCGTGACACTGTTTCCGAAGTGCACCCACTAGGGCGGCGTCCAACTTCAACAAGATCTGCAGGGCTCTCTTGCCGGTTCGGAGAGTCAATCGTGCTTTTGGGCCGTTTTTGGCTTGACCTCGCGAGCGGTGTCCCACTTCGCGGTCCCGACGAGGAACCCTTCGCGGCCGGTGTACCTTCTTTGTCCAGCCGGACCAACCTTCCTTCTTGCCCGCCCTTGGCAGGCGTTACCCCCGTTGCGCAAAGCAAAGGCAGAGGCGTATTCTGCCTCCAGGGGCAAACTCGGTCCGCTCCAATGCATCGCACTACCAAGAGATGGCTTATGAAAGTCCCTTCCATGACTCTTGTAGCATCCTTAGGCGTGCTTTGGGCCTGGCCGGTCGCCCGGTACGTGTCGCCTGAGGGCAACCTCCTTACTAAGCAGCAATCCGGCAGCTCGTTCGACCGCGACGCAGCCGCTCGCGGGCAAACTCACGGAATCGACACGCGCCGGCCCCCGTCCGCCGATCGGAGCGACTTCGAATCTGGCTTATTCGAGACGCCATCGCCTTCTGAGCCGCAGAGCCCAGCCGGAAATCAGGCTTCCCAGAATAAAGACAAGGCCTCCCAAGACGACAAATACGCCCTGCCGCGGGGCACTAAGCTCATGATGAAGGACGGTACCTACCAGTTGGTGCGCAACTACCAGCGCAACGGGGATCGTGTGCGCTACTACAGCGTCGAGCGAAGCGCCTGGGAAGAGATTCCCGCGGCGATGGTGGATTGGGATGCTACGGCGAAAGCCGCGGCGGCGGAAAAGACCGCAGAGCAGGCTCTCACCGAAAAGGTCCACCGGCAGGAAGAAGCCAATCGCATCGACACGGTCATGGACGTTGACGCAAGCGTGGAAGTAGCGCCGGGCGTGTTTCTGCCGCCGGGCGAGGGGATGTTCCTGATCGACGGAAAGCACATCACGCCACTGGAGCAGGCCGGGGCCGGAATCAGCACGGACAAGAAGCAGTTCCTGAAGCAGGTGCTTTCGCCGATTCCGATTGTGCCGAGCAAGCGCACCGTGGACATTCCGGGGAGCCACGCCAAGATTCGCGTGTCTGACTCGAATCTGGAGTTTTACCTGCGCGAAGCGCCGCCCGACCCGGATCGCACCAGCCCGATCGTGAAGAGCAGCCGGCCGGGAGAGTCGGGGCCGGAAGTGGAGTTGCTGCGCGCCACGGTTAAGGGCAACAAGCGGCAGTTGGAGTCGATTATGGCCCTCTTTGGCGAGCAGTTGGAAGAGAACCGCAAGACCATGTCCCTGCAGCGGTGGGAGATTGCGCCAACGGTTTTCCGCTTTACGCTTGGCGAACCGCTTACCCCCGGCGAATACGCCCTGGCCGAGATGCTGCCCGATGGCATGAACCTCTTCGTCTGGGACTTCGGCGTGGATCCGGCGTCCGCCGACAAACCGGCCGCTCCTCGGACGAAGTAAAGCCGCTTCCCCGAGTGTTTCCAACTCAAGCTTGTGTGGGGAGAGAAGCCAATCGCCTGGCTCGGGGGCCCGAGACAGGAGACGTTTGAGCCGCGCTGGAAGATCGGCGACCACGCGGCGCAACAGCCCGCCGGGCCGCCGGCTGCGACCTGAAGCGTGGCGAGAAAGATAGAGAAACAAAGAACACCACCGGTTTGCCAGTGGAAGTAAATTGCTTATGATGGAGTGAGGTTTCCAGGCCGTGGTTCGGCGGGCAGCTTCGTCTCGGAAGACGCCCTACCGAGTTGAATGACGTCTGAGGCGAGACCGTTCCTCCGAAAGGTCATTTATGGGAAAAGGGGCTAGGGTCCTGACACTGCTTTTGCTAACGAGCATATGTCGATCCGCGTCCGGTCAGGAGCTCAACGCAAAACTGCTGCAAGCCGCCAAGGCCGGAGACAACGAGCAGGTCCAAAAGCTGCTTGGGCAGGGAGCCGACCCGAACACGAGGGACAACGACCGCACTACGCCGTTGATCTTAATGGCCTCTTCGGGGCTGACCGACGGCGTCGAGGCCTTGCTGAAAAAAGGCGCGTACGTCAATGCCAAGGACAAAACGGGATGGACCGCACTCATGGGCGCTGCCAGAAAGGGGCATTCGGACACCGTGCGCGCGCTGCTCGAAAAAGGTGCGTACGTCAACTCCAAGGACAACAACGGGTGGACGGCATTAATGAGCGCGGCCGCTTCGTCTCGTCCGGAAACGGTCGAGGCCCTGCTCGAGAAGGGCGCGGACGTCAACGCCCAGGACAAAACGGGATGGACCGCGCTGATGGGCGCTGCCGATTCTGGTCAGCTGGACTCTGTACGTGCGCTGCTTAGCAAAGGAGCGGATCGCAATGCCCGAAACAGCAACGGAAACACCGCCCTTGCCGTAGCCAGAGGTCACAACTATTCGGAAGTCGTTGCCTTGCTCGAAAATCCATCCGCCTCCACACCGTCTAGCGCTTCGAAGAAACCGACGGCAGCAGCGCCCTCGCCGGTAACCACGAATCCGGGAGAGGCCGCGGCCGGCCATCCGCAGCCGGGCACAACCGTTGGCGCAGTACCCGTTCCGCAGCCCGGCGGGGGTGGTTCCGCCCCACCTGCCCAACCACCGGCAGCGGTCCCAGGCAGCGCGTCGAGCCTCTCCGCCCAGTTGCTGGCTGCCGCGCAAGAGGGAGATACCCCGGATGTGCAAGGCCTGCTTGGCAAGGGCGCGGATATCAACTCGCGCGGTCCCTACGGGAACACACCGCTGATGGCCGCGGCGCTGACGGGCCACACGGATACGCTGCGGTTGTTGTTGGCAAGAGGCGCAGATGTAAACGCGCGGGGCAATACGGGGAGAACCGCGCTCATGGAAGCGGCGTTGGAAGGCTATGCGGATGCGGTAAAAGTCTTGCTCGACAGCGGCGCGGACGTGGACGCCAAAGATGAAGGGGGATGGACGGCCCTGTTTTGGGCGGCCTTTGCCCAGCGCCGCGCGATAGTGCGCATGCTGCTCGAAAAGGGCGCAGACGCAAACTCCAAGAACAAATATGACGACACCCCATTGATCCGTGCGGCCTATGCGGGGGATACGGAAATGGTGAGGACGCTGCTCGAATTTAAGGCGGAGGTGAACGCCAGGAACAACCTGGGCAGGACCGCCTTGATGGAGGCGGCGCGTCAAGGGCATACCGATGCCGTACGCGTGTTGGTAGAAACGGGAGCGGACGCCAAGGCCAAGGATCGCGATGGGGACACGGCGGTATCGCTGGCAGAAAGGCAGAAACATCCTGACGTCATTGCGCTACTGACGAATCCGCCCGCGCCCCGGGAGAACAAGGGTAAGCCGGCAGCGCCCGCAGCGGAAGCCCCGAAACAGGGCGACTCGCCTTCTTCCCCTGGCACGCCGAACGTGGTTGCGGCCTTGGATAGCCGCGCCTTGGCACAGGCATATTTCCGGATTGGGCTGAACATGCAGATGGTCGAGACGCAGTCGGCCCAGCCGAACGGTGCGGGTGCAGGTTGGGCTCAGAGCATTCAGCAAGACCTGGCAAAGGTGGGGGCGCCCAATGATTTGATTCAACTCGTCTCCGCCACGCAGAACCAATTGAAGATGTCTCCGAATGCAGCCAACGGCTCGGTTCGCGATCCGATTCGCGTTCTCCGCGAGCAGTTGGACAGATTTTGCAGCTCGCGCCCCGAAGAGAAGTTTTTCTACGCCGCGGCGGGGTTTGCCTACCGACTGAACTTGATCGGCGAGAAGACGACGAAAGCTGAAAAAAGTACACCAAGCATCGACTTCAGCCGGCGCGAGATTCTCCCGCTGGCCACAGCCATGACCGACCAATGTCTGCAAACGGTAGGCTGCAAAGAATTTGCGCTGATCTACTTTTCCGATGCCGCGGCCATCCTCAAAAAACCACAACTCACATCCCAAGAAGGAA
>Ga0182033_10001178_pt1 | contig 13036 bp, 11 predicted proteins | sample tim00Cox0000000H_FD_125968 | JGI IMG/M metagenome (GOLD analysis project Ga0182033, IMG submission 125968) | Lab enrichment of tropical soil microbial communities from Luquillo Experimental Forest, Puerto Rico - timezero.00C.oxic.00.000.00H | ecosystem: Environmental > Terrestrial > Soil >...
AGGATGACGGTTGCGGAGGTCTTTGACGAAGTGATTGAGCGCGACAGGCGGGATCGCGAAAGAAAAGTCTCCCCGCTCATTCGCGCAGCCGACGCCGTTCTCGTCGATAACTCCGCGATGGGCATCGAAGAAACCGCGCGGCTCATTGTCCTGCTCGCCCACGAGCGCCAAAACGAAGCAACCGCCTCAGCCGTGAAGAAGGTTTGACCGGCCGGCATCCGCCGCCGTCGGGCGTTGACTAAAAACGGCTCTTGGTCAGCTAGGTACTTTAGAATTATACAGTTACGCAAAAAATCAGCCAAAATCATGATTTTTTGAAAAAAAACTTGACACCTTTTCAGGCTTCGTTTACTTTCGAGATACCTCAGCCGTTTTCCCGGTTCGCCGGGATCCTCACTGAGCGTGAGAGCAGATATGAGACACGAAGATAAAAGCCAAGACGGACAGGCGCCAAGGCGATCGGGTCTCGCGGTCTGCTTGTTCGCGCGACCCTAAATCACCGCTTAAATCGTTTTGCTCCAACGACATTCGCCACGGGATGAGCGTCCCGGGATGGTGAAGTTCGCGGTTACTTCGAGGCCCGTGCGAGCCGCAAGTACTCTTCGGGAAGGAATGTAGTTCACCGTGAGGATCGGTTCCTCCCAGAATTTGCATCCGAGCGGAAAGGACGGATCGAATTGGCGTTCGCGGCGACGCGTTAGCGGTGTGTGCGGATGGAGAGCGCGAGGACAACCACCGAGGAGCGGCCAAAAATTTGAAAAGTGCGCGGCGTGGTGCAGGGCGCGAGTTACATCGCTAAACCAGCGGTTGCGGGCGAATCCCGTCTTTGGCGAAGCTGCTGTAGCTCAACGGCAGAGCAATGGAAAATGCTTGGGCCGATCATTCCCGCCGCGAGAGATTGTGCTGTGGTGAAGGCAGGAGTTCCTTCGGAGACAGGAAGCGGGCGTATTTGCGCAGCGCACTGAAAACCTCCCGCCGCTTGTTCCCAGCACCGGAAGCCGGGATGGCGCAGAGAAGAGTTACTTCGTCTGCAAAACGATGTAAGGCTGACACCCTGTAACTCTGCCTCGATTTTCCTCCCGGTGACATGTTGGCCGGCGCGAATCGCGAACCAGTCAGCGGTTCGCGCCGGGGCTGGCAGAGAGCCGGCTCGGGTGGAATGGAGCGAAGAATGGAAATGAAAGCGCAATGCCTCGGTCTACCTGCGTGGGAAGATTGAGCATCCCGACCACCAGACCGTCGCCCTCAACGGCTGGCATCGCGTGCTGATGAATACAGAGAATCGTTCAGTGGCCAGGCGCTTTCTGGCGTTTCTCGACTAGCTCCCGGGGCTGTTACCTCGGAGAGTTCCGAGGCACAGGCCATCGGAGAAAGGAGGAGTGGCAGCAATGGCAAAAATGAACGTATGGAAGCGGCTTTTCCCGGTGCGGACGCACGAGGGAGCGGTGGCGCAGAAGGTGGACGCGAAAAGCGAGCTCTGGCGCACCGTGCTTACTTGCCTGCTCTGGGAAGACACCTTCTACGAGAAGGGCAGCGACATTGCGAAGCGCATCGCCGCGCTCGCCGCCGAGACGAAGCCGGAAGCCGTGGCCGCGCTCGCGCGCGAGGCCCGCGACAAGATGCAGCTCCGTCATGCGTCACTCTTCCGGGTGCGCGAACTCGCCCTCCGCAAGGGCGCGGGCACGCTCGTGGCATAAACGCTCGAGCACGTGATCGAGCGCGCCGACGAACTTGGCGAGTTCGTCGCGCTTTACTGGAAGGAGGAAAAGCAGCCGCTTTCCGCCGGTTTCAAGCGCGGGCTGGCTCGGGCATTCACGAAGTTCGATGCTTACCAGCTTGCGAAGTACGACCGCGAATCGGTCGTGAAGCTCCGCGACGTGCTGTTCCTGTGCCACGCGAAGCCCAAGGATGAAGCGCAGGCTGCGCTCTGGAAGAAGCTCGCTGAGAACACGCTCGAATCTCCCGATACCTGGGAGGTTGCCTTGTCCGCAGGGAAGGACAAGCGCGAGAACTTCGAACGTCTCCTGCGCGAGGGGAAGCTCGGCGGCTTGGCTGCCCTGCGTAACCTCCGCCTGATGCTCGCATCGGGCGTCGATCCCAAGCTCATTCGCGAGCGGCTGGACAAGGGCGTCGCGCGAGCGCTGCCGTTCCGTTTCGTGACGGCGGCGCGTCACGCTTCGAAGCTCGAAGACGCTCTCGAACAGGCCATGCTCAAGGGCATCGCCGCACGCGAAAAGCTCCTGGGCTCGACCGGACTCGTCGCGCGGACCTATCCGGGTCGATGAACTACCGGCTTTCGAAGAAAGGCGAAATCACGCGCATGGACGCGGCGGCCGGACTCGCCTCCTGCTCCGCGAGAAGGCCGAAGATTTCGCTATCGCGACCTTCTCCGACGCATGCGTTGAGCTTCCTCCGCGCCGCGGTTCGCGCTGCGGGACGGCATTGTGGGTTCGCAGGCGCACTCGGGGACTTACCTCAGGCGCGCACTGCCCCTCCTCCACGATAAGCAGGAGTGGAGCGAACTCGATCGTCTGATCGTGACTACCGATGACCAGTCGCACGACGGCATCCTGCCTGCCCGGACGCCGCGCGCGTACGTGGTGAATGTCGCCCCGTACGAGTACGGCATCAGCTACGGCAACGGATAGACGCACATCGACGGCTAGTCGGAGCGAATCGTCGACTACATCGCTGCGGTCGAGGCGGAAGCCGCAGCATAACTAACTCCCGACAAAGCGACAAAAGCAGGGGCGCAATGGTTCTCCGTTGCACCTTTTTTCAATTTGGAGATGTGAAACTCTCAGGCGGGGGACGACATCGAGCTCAGGAATTCCATGTTCGACTTCGTTTTGGTCAATCGGCTGAGCAATAGCTCCATGGCTTCAACGGTTGAAAGGGGGCTCAACACTTTGCGCAGCACCCACACGCGGCTGAGTTCTTCCGGCGGCAACAGCAATTCGTCTTTGCGCGTGCCGGAACGCTGGATGTCGATCGCCGGGAAGACGCGCTTATCCGCCAGGCGCCGGTCGAGATAAATTTCCATGTTGCCGGTGCCCTTGAACTCTTCGAAAATCACGTCGTCCATGCGGCTGCCGGTATCGATCAAAGCTGTGGCGACGATGGTGAGCGATCCGCCCTCTTCGACGTTGCGCGCGGCTGCGAAGAATCGCCGCGGGCGCTGCAGCGCATTGGCATCGATACCACCGGAAAGCACTTTTCCGGAGGGCGGCGTTACCGCGTTATAGGCGCGCGCGAGGCGTGTGATGGAATCGAGCAGCACCACAACGTCGCGTTTGTGCTCCACCAGGCGCTTGGCTTTTTCCAAAACCATTTCCGCCACTTGAATGTGGCGTTGCGGCGGCTCATCGAACGTCGAGCTGATGACTTCGCCCTTGACCGTGCGCTGCATGTCGGTGACTTCTTCCGGGCGTTCGTCGATGAGCAGCACGATCAGCGCGACTTCCGGATGATTGGCGGCAATGGCATTGGCAATGGCCTGCAGCATCATGGTCTTGCCGGTGCGCGGCGGCGCGTTAATCAGCCCGCGCTGGCCTTTGCCCACGGGGCAAAGCAGGTCGAGCACGCGGCCCGTCATGTTTTCCTTCACCGTTTCCATTTTTAAACGGCCCTGCGGGTAAAGCGGCGTCAGGTTGTCGAAGAAAATCTTGTTGCGTGCCACTTCGGGGTCTTCGAAATTGACCGCTTCCACCTTGATCAGCGCAAAATAGCGTTCGCCGTCCTTGGGCGGGCGCACTTGGCCGGACACGGTGTCTCCCGTGCGAAGGTCGAACTTCCGGATTTGTGACGGAGAGACATAGATGTCGTCCGGACCGGGGAGGTAGTTATATTCCGGCGCGCGGAGGAACCCAAATCCGTCGGGGAGGCATTCCAAGACGCCTTCGGAAAAGATCAAGCCGTTCTTTTCGGTCTGCGCGCGCAGGATCTGGAAGATCAGTTCCTGTTTGCGCATCCCGCTCGCGCCGGGAATATTCAATTCCTTGGCAATCTTGGCGAGGTCGGTGATGTTCTTTTCCTTTAACTCGGCAAGGCTGATACTCATCTGATTGTTTCCTTCAACATGTGTTTCTTTTGGCATTGGTTTCCTAATGTGTTGTGAAATTGACCTTGAGAATCCGGATTGAGGTGACGCACCAAGCTGGCGGTTAACCGCTCGATGGCCTTGAACCGAAGGAGCGAGAACCAGCCGATGAGTAGACCGGACCTTCCCAACCGAAGCAGTTCCTGGCCCGCTTCGAAGCCCACACTCCCCTTGCGTGCCTGCAATTGCGGGAGGACCCCTGCTTAGTTGGTCAAACTCTTGTCTTTCTCGGCGCCGGCCACGTACGTTTCCGCGACGGGCGTTACCGCGGCATGCTCAAGCGGCACCACGGGCCGCTCCAGCGCAATCTGCAGCACTTCATCCATGGTCTCGACAAAATGGATCGTGAGACTGGAGAGAATCTCTTGCGGGATATCCGCTTGGTCCTTCTCATTGTCCTTCGGAAGCACTACCGTACGCAAGCCCATTCTGTGGGCGGCCAGGAGCTTCTCCTTGACGCCACCGATAGGCAGAACCTTGCCGCGCAGGGTGATTTCCCCGGTCATGGTCACATCGCGGCGGACCGGGATTTTCGTCAGCGCGCTCACTATTGACGTGCAAATCGTAATGCCGGCGGACGGGCCGTCCTTGGGAATCGCGCCTTCCGGTACGTGCACATGAATGTCGATCGTGCGGTAGAAATCCCTTGGCAGACCCAGGAGATTCGAACGCGACCGCACGTAACTCATCGCGGCTTGCGCGGACTCCTGCATCACGTCGCCGAGTTTTCCGGTAAGCGTTAATCGGCCCTTGCCTTCCATCAGCGTGGCTTCTGTGGCGAGCACCGATCCGCCCACTTCTGTCCAGGCCAGGCCGGTGGTCAAGCCGACCTCGTTCTGTTTTTCCAGCCAAAATTCGCGGTATTTCAGCACGCCCAGGTAATCCTTCACGTTTTCCGCGTTAATCTCGACCGACGAATCCGCACCGTCAGTCACCACTTTGCGCGCCATTTTGCGCGCGATATTTTGGATTTCGCGCTCCAGGTTGCGCACCCCGGCCTCGTGCGTGTAGTGCCGGATGATGTGCAGCAGCCCTTCTTCGGTGAACTTGAGATTCTTCTCCGTCAACCCGGTCACTTCGCGCGCCCGCTTCACCAGGAAGCGCGTGGCGATTTCCATTTTCTCCTGTTCCGTGTAACCGGGAAGCCGCAGGATTTCCATACGGTCCTGCAGTGGCTGCGGAATGGTGTGCAACACGTTGGCTGTGCACACAAACATCACCTTGGAAAGATCGTATTCCACATCCAGGTAATGATCCGTGAACGCATGGTTGAGTTCCGGATCCAGCACTTCCATCAATGCTGCCGACGGATCACCCCGGAAATCCGTAGACATTTTGTCTACTTCGTCCAGCACAAAAATCGGGTTCACCGTGGCGGCTTTTTTCATCATCTGGATGATTTGGCCGGGCAAAGCCCCGATGTACGTCCTCCGGTGGCCGCGGATTTCCGCCTCATCGCGCACGCCGCCGAGAGAAACGCGCACGAACTTGCGCCCCGTGGCATGGCCGATGGACATCGCCAGCGAAGTCTTGCCGACGCCCGGAGGCCCGACAAAGCAAAGGATTGAGCCCTTTGGATTCTTCACCAGCTGGCGCACCGCCAGGAATTCCAGGATGCGATCTTTGATCTTCTCGAGCCCATAGTGCTCCTCGTTGAGCACTTTCTCCGCCGCCTTGATGTCCCGGATTTCTTTGGAGCGCTTCTTCCAGGGCACCGCAATCAGCCAATCGAGGTAGTTGCGGCTGACCGTGGATTCCGCCGACATCGGCGGCATCAACTCCAGCCGCTTCAGTTCCTGCACGGCCTTCTCGTGCACATCCTTGGGCATGCCGGCCGCATCGATCTTCTTCTTCAGCTCGTCGGTTTCGCTTTTCTCACCGCGTCCCAGTTCTTTCTGGATAGCCTTCAGCTTTTCGTTGAGGTAGTACTCTTTCTGTGCGCGCTCCATCTGGCGCTTCACGCGCGTATTGATGTTGCGGTCGACGTTCAATTTCTCCAGTTCGATCTCGAGGATCTCTCCGATGCGGTTCAGCCGCTCCAGCGGATCCACGGTTTCAAGCAAATCCTGCTTTTCGTCGACGGGAAGCTGTAGGTTGGCCGCAATCGTGTCCGAGAGGCGCGACGGGTCATCGCCGCGCGCGGCCGCGATCATCGTGTCGTAATTCAAGCTTTGCGACAGCTTGATGAACTGCTCGTAGAGCCCGGTCACTTTCTCGACCACCTGCTTGACCTGCGGAGACTCCTCAATGCGCTGGCCCAGCAAACGGATAGTAGCTCTGAAGAATCCTTCTTCCGTGGCGATGGAAAGCGCCCTGGCGCGCTCCACGCCCTCCACCAAAACTTTGATGTTGCCATCGGGCAGCTTCACGCTCTGCACGATATTCGCGAGCGTTCCAACCGCGTAGATTTCTTCCGGTTTCGGGTCATCCACCGAAGCGTCGTGCTGCGTGGAGAGGAAAATCTTCTTGTCGCCGGCGAGCGCCTCTTCCAGCGCGCGCACGCTCGCTTCCCGGCCCACGATGAACGGCGTCATCTGCTGGGGGAAGATGACCATGTCGCGCACCGGCATCATCGGCACGCGCCTCATCTCTTGTTTTTCTCGTGTAAACATGGGGGCCCCTGAACTTCTACCTCTGCCTCTTGGTTCTATACGGCCGAAGATTGGCCGCACTCTGCATTTGATGCGCGACCTGGCTCATCCGGCTTTTTCGAGCAAGCTCCAGTTGATTTCCCGCGTGCGCACCATCTCCGCAGTCACCACGAATTCGCGCACCTTCCGTTGCATGGGAAGGTGGTACATGAGCTCAAGCATGAGGTCTTCTAAAATCATTCGCAATCCGCGCGCTCCGACTTTGCGCTGAAGTGCTAACTCTGCCACAGTTTCGAGCGCTTCCTCGGTAAATCGCAAGCGCACGTTCTCAAACTCAAACAGCCTCTGGTATTGCTTCAGCAAGGCGTTCTTCGGTTCCGTGAGAATCTTGACTAGCGCCGGCTTGTCCAAATCGTTCATCACCCCCGCGACCGGCAGGCGGCCCACAAATTCCGGAATCAATCCGTAGCGAATCAAATCGCCGGGCTGCACCTGTTCGAGCAGCTCCGTATTCCGCCGCTGCGGCGTCGACGGCGTGGCGTCGGTGTGGAATCCGAGAGAACGGCGCCCGGTGCGCTTCTCGATGATCTTTTCCAGGCCGACGAACGCCCCGCCGCAAATAAACAGGATGTTCGTCGTATCCACCGGCGTGAATTCCTGGTGCGGATGCTTGCGCCCGCCCTGCGGCGGGACATTGGCTACCGTACCCTCCAGAATCTTCAGCAGCGCTTGTTGCACGCCCTCGCCGGAAACGTCGCGCGTGATGGACGGGTTCTCATCCTTCTTGGCGATCTTGTCGATCTCGTCGATGTAAATGATGCCTTGCTGGGCCTTTTGCACGTCGCCGTCGGCGGCCTGCAACAGCTTCAAAATAATGTTCTCGACGTCCTCTCCGACGTAGCCCGCTTCCGTTAACGTCGTCGCGTCCACGATGGCAAACGGCACTTCCAGCATCCGCGAAAGGGTTTGCGCCAGCAGCGTCTTGCCCGTGCCGGTCGGCCCGATCAGCAGAATATTCGACTTACTCAGTTCCACTTCGCCCGGCTGCTTGTTCAGGAAGATCCGTTTGTAGTGGTTGTAGACGGCCACCGCAAGCTTTTTCTTCGTGCGGTCCTGGCCGATCACGTAGCCATCGAGAAATCGCTTGATTTCCGGCGGACGCGGAAGCTGGCGCGCCGGCGCTGTGGCCTGTTCCCTCTTTTCGTCTTCCAGGATGGTCTGGCAAACGCCAACGCACTCGTTGCAGATATACGCGCGGGGATAGTCCGAAGGCGAACTGATCAGCTTTTCGACCTGCTCCTGGGTCTTGTGGCAAAAGGAGCAGCGCAATGGCTCGTCTGGGTTAAATTTTTTCACAGGTTTGGAGGCCTCAGCTCCGCTGGGTCTTCGGAGACTTCTATCCTTCTATTCTAGGCCGATTTGTCCCCTGAGCAAGAGAGAAAGTCGTGGCGGTGCGGACTATCGGCAACGTCCCGGCGCGCGTACTTCGAACGGCAAAGCACTTCGCGCCCCAAAATCTAACGATGCTTGTAGATGATCTCATCGATCATCCCGTATTCCTTGGCCTGCTCCGCGTTCATAATGTAATCGCGCTCGACGTCTTTTTCGATGCGGTCGATCGACTGGCCCGTATGTTTCGCCAGCAGCGCATTGATGGTCGTGCGCATGCGCAGGATTTCTTTTGCGTGAATGTCGATGTCCGTGGCCTGCCCGCCCAGCCCCGACAACCACGGCTGGTGAATCAGGATGCGCGCGTTCGGCAGGGCAAAGCGCTTCTTCGGAGCGCCCCCGGTCATCAGCACTGCGGCAATCGAGGCCGCTTGCCCGATGCACGTCGTCACCACGTCCGGCTTCACAAATTGCATCGTGTCATATATCGCGAATCCCGCGGTGATCGAGCCACCCGGCGAATTGATATACAGCTGAATGTCTTTCTCCGGGTCTTCCGCCTGCAGGAACAACATTTGCGCGGTCGCCAGGTTGGCGACGTGATCGTCGATTGGCGTGCCGATAAAAATGATGTGCTCTTTCAGCAGCCGGGAATAAATATCGTACGCCCGTTCGCCGCGGCTGGTCTGTTCGACCACCATCGGTACGAGGGTCGTGGCACGGTAATCAGGTTCGTCGAATTTTCTCATGGAAGTAAGCTGCTGGCACCCGGCCGGAAGATTTCACTTTGCGTCCATCGCCGCATTTGCCGCCGCGACGGTCTTGATTCTCGCGCTTTGCTCGATCCACTCGAGTGTCTTATCGCTTCGCAACTTGGCCTTCATCCTATCGAGCGTTCCTTGCTTTGTCAAACGTGCGCCCAGCGCTTCCGCCGATTCGCCACTATGCGCGCCCAGGTGTTCAAGCTCGCGCTTAACGTCGCCCTCCGTCACGTCAATGTTTTCCGCGGTGGCGATGCGGTCGATGATCAACTCCGCTTTCACGTCATCCCTGGCGCGGTCTTCCTGGCGGCGCCGCAGCGCCACCCAGTCCACGTTCACCGCGCGCGGGTCCACGCCCTGAGCTGCCAGCGAGCGCACCACGCGCTCCAGCCGCACGTCCATCTGATGCTCCACCAGCGATTCCGGAACCGGGAAGTCGTGCTTCTTCACCAGTTCCGCCAGAACTCTTTCGTGAAGCAATTCCTTGTGCCGGTGGTCGCGTTCGTGCTCCAAGCCTTCGCGGACGCCCTTTTTCAGCTCTTCGAGCGTCTTCGCCTCGCTCACGTCCTTCGCGAAATCATCGTTCAACTCCGGCAGCTTCTTTGTCTTGATTCCCAATATCTCTACGGCGTAATGAAATTTCTTCCCGGCAAGCTTTGCGTCGGGATAATCGGCCGGATACTCCACATCAAAAGCCTTGTGGTCGCCTGCATTCGCGCCCTTCAAATTCGTATTGAAAGGCTCCATCGTTTCTTCCGCACCAATGTGGCACAGTACGCTGTCCGCCTTGAGGGGATCCCCGCCGCCTTCCGGCGTGCCGAGCAGCTTCACTTGGGCGAAGTCACCGTCCTCGATGGCCCGACCTTCGACCGGCGCAAACGCCGCCGCCCGCTCGCGCATCTCCTCCAAGGCTTTCTCTACGTCATTCTCGGTGATGTCCATGGCGGGCATTTCCAATTCCAGCCCTTGGTAACTGCCCAGGTCGAATTCTGGCATCACTTCGAAGACCGCGCGAAACTTCAGCGGCTGTCCTTCGTTGAAGTCCAGCTTGTCGACTTTCGGCTGGGAAATCGGCGTCAGCTTCTGTTCCGCTACGGCCTTTTCCACGCGCTCTGGAACCAGCGTTTGCAACACTTCCCCCTTAATGTCTTCCGCGAATTTCCTCCGGATCAGCGAGACAGGGGCTTTCCCGCGCCGGAATCCCGGAATCGTCGCCAGCCGCGCGAACTCTTTTGCCACGTTCTCGATCTTCTTCGATACTTCCTCGGCGGGAATTTCCAATTCCAGCTCGCGGCGGCAGCTTGCCTCAGCCATAAAACGGTCCTTTCCTCGAATGTCAATCAGCCTGCTCCGGAACTTTCCCGGCTCCTGACGGTGCTGCGCCGGCGCTCGCGAACTTCACTCCACGGCAATCACCCAAACGCACGCTGACTTTCGGAAGAGACGAGACAGGCGAGAATTCTCCCGGCAACTTGAATACTCAGTATAGGCGACGCTCCCGACCGGGTCAAATCCAGCCCTTCCGTTTTCTTTCTCGCCTGCCAGCCATTCCAATTGTAAAATCCATCATGTTATGCCAACTGGCCGAAACAAACGCCGCCTCGTTCTCCTGCCATTCCTTCTTCTGCCCCTCGGGCCTTCCCTCGAAAAGCGCGTCTATGGGCAAGCTCAGGAAGACGGATCCGCCAACGCTCGGGCAGTGGTGCGCCCTTGCGCTGTGCGCGCGTCGGATTCAAAGCCGTACCGGAAAAACAAAACGAAAGGAAAAACCGCTGCAAATCCCCCGGAATTTCCCCTCGCTTGCCTGGAGGCTAAAGACTCTCCCTTGAACATCCAGGAGTTTTTTCAATCCTACGTGCGGGTGCAGGCCTGGCGCTTTGCCGAGGAAGAAATCGTGGCCGACGGCTGGATCTTTGCCCGTTCTATCGACAAAGACGAGCTTTTGCAATTTGCCAAGGAAGGGCGCCTTGCCGGGCATGTGGCTTGGAGCGAAGGCAAGGCCGTCGTTCGTGTTTCGACCCGCGAACTGAGCGACGGCTACACGCGCGTGGAGGTCTCCGCCCACCTGCAAGGCTTCGGACAAAATGTGGACCGCTTCGCCCTGCCCCGAGACACCTGGGATCTGGATTCGACCGGCCTTCTGGAAAAAACCCTCCTCGAGGCCCTGGAAGACCACTTCAAATCGCTTCACTCGACGCCGTCAAGCTAATCCGCCGCGGCCGGCCGCCCCAAAGCCCTGGTTAAATCCGCATGCAGCAAGCGATGAAACAGATGCTCTCCGGCTTCGCGCCGCGCGGACAGCCGCCCCGCCACATACGCTCGCGAAGCCAGGCCCCGCTGCACCGCATCGCAAATGGCCATGTCCTCATCCTGCACCTTTTCGCTGACCTTGATGCTCGCGCGATGGTGTGCGGCCGCCTTTCTGCTCACGTCCGCAAAGTAGTAGTCAAACACCACCACACACTTGTCCACCGCCACGGGCCACACCAGGTTCGTGTCCATCACGCCTTCGTACGCGTTAATCATGAAATTCGGATAGATCCACAGATAAAACGCCCGGCCTTGCCGCGTCGCCGACACCTCGCCTGCGGATTTCTTCCCGAAAGAGAGCGGGCTCGACTGCAAGCACGCTCGTTCCAGATTTTCGATCGAATACTTCGTGTATTCGATGACGCTGCTCAGCCCCTTATGCGCGTGCGGCACGTGGTACCCGCCGTCCAGATAATTGTCCACATACACTTTCCAGTTGCACTGCAGTGTGTAAACACGCCGGTCGAAAAACTTCATCTTTTTCGACAGTTCGAGCGGGGCAACGATTCCTGGAACTTTTCCGAGAAAGTCCTCAAGCGGCCCAGCTTGCCCGTCCAAATTCACAAAAACAAAATTCTCCCAAGCATCCACTTTCACCGGCACAAGCCCGTTCTTTGCGCGGTCGAAATTGCACACGCCCTCGAACTCCAACACACCCTTGAGCACTCCATCGATTCCGTACGTCCAGCCGTGATACGGACAGCGGAACAGCCGGGCGCGGCCTGCGGCCTCCGTCACTACCGCCGCCGCATGGTGCCGGCAAACGTTATAAAACGCGCGTAATCTGCTGTCTTCGCCGCGCGCCACGACGATCGGCTCCCCGGCAAGGTCCGCGGTGAAAAACTCTCCTTTATTCCGCACCTGATCCGCACGGCCCACGACTTGCCAGGTCCTGCCAAACACGCTTTGCTGCTCCAACTCCTCGATTTGCGTGTCGAAATACCACGGCGAGGGAATCGTCGACGCGTGGTCCAGCGGTTCGTGCGGATTGTACAAGCTCAGAAGATCGCTGATGTCTCTTTCCATGAAGCGCTCCCTGGCAGCGTCCTACAGACTTAACACCCATGCCCTGCTTCTTTGATACCCCGAAACGGATTTCGAGAAAAGCGAAAAACCGCTGCTTGCAACTCTCGCGAACCGACCCGCGGGTTCCGTTACCTTGACGAACCGGAGATGGATGACTTCCCGGAAAATCCCCGGACCTTTCATGGCTGCCTACCGCCTCCGTCGCCAAAGCAAACCGGGCCATCTGAGCAAACCCATCTGGACCGACGACAAGTTTCGCGCTCGGCTCGAATCCGTTCCCAACGCTACGGTTATCCTGGAGGGTTTCACCGTCGGCAATCTACATCACCGACTTTTGCGACCGGCCCAATTGCGAGCGCTTCGTTGACCTTCATCGCCGCGCTTTCCTCCAAGGAACGGTCGAAACGGCCCGCCAGTCGCTAGGCTCTGCCCGCGCCTGCTACCGTCATATAATGCTGGCCCATGGCTGGCTCGCCTATCGAATGGGCTGATGGCTCCGCGGTCCGCCTGGATCGCCGGGACCCTTATCTACGCCTGCAATCCGTCAGCATTTTCGTTCGCGATTTGGATCGCAGCCTGGACTTCTACGTGAAGCAGCTGGGCTTCGAGCTCGTCTTCGACGCCCGTTCCCAAGAATCTGCCGGCCGCCAGTTCGTAACCGTCGCCCCACCGGACGGCACGGCGAATCTCACCCTCGTCGCCCCCGAGCGAGACTCGGACCAATACAAGCTCATCGGGCGGCCCAGCCAAGTCACGTTTGTAACCGAGGACGTGCTTGCCAAGTTCCGCGAATGGAGCGCGCGCGGGGTGCGCTTCCTGGTCAATCCTCGCCTCAAGCGGCTGAAATACCAGGTGCACAT
>Ga0182033_10001179_pt1 | contig 13030 bp, 9 predicted proteins | sample tim00Cox0000000H_FD_125968 | JGI IMG/M metagenome (GOLD analysis project Ga0182033, IMG submission 125968) | Lab enrichment of tropical soil microbial communities from Luquillo Experimental Forest, Puerto Rico - timezero.00C.oxic.00.000.00H | ecosystem: Environmental > Terrestrial > Soil >...
GGATCGCTCAACCTTGCCGGCATCAGCGATCCGTCTGTAGATGCTTTGGTCGAGCGGGTGATCGCCGCGAAGAGCCGTGACGAGCTTGAGACCGCGGCGCGCGCGCTCGATCGCGTGCTCAGAGCTGGGCATTACTGGGTGCCGCATTGGTACAAGGCGTCGAATGATATCGCCTATTGGGACAAATTCTCGCGGCCGGAGATCAAGCCGCGCTTCGACCGCGGCATACTCGACACCTGGTGGTATGACACCGCCAAGGCCGCAAAACTCACCGCGGCGGCGGCCCCGGGTGCTTCCGAGGAGGTCGAGACGCCGAGGGAGTCAGGTCCATCGAAGCGCTGGCTCATCTTCGGAGTGCTCGCGCTTGTTTTGGCCGGGTATGCGCTGATGCGCTTCCGCCGCAAGACCTGAACATCGAATGCCTGCGGGATGGGTGCTTCGCCCCCCGAGGGAGGGTGGTATCGCCGGCCGAAAGCTGCGAAAATCCCGAGCGAATCTCAACAATAGAACGCCCCGCTGTACCCGCATGACTGCCTACATCCTGCGCCGGCTTCTTCTCATCGTACCGACCATGATCGGCATCATGTTGGTGACCTTCGTCATTGTGCAGTTTGCACCGGGCGGACCTGTCGAGCGGCTGATTGCACAATTGACCGGCACTGACGTCGGCGCCACGGCGCGGTTCAGCGGTGGTGGCGGCGAAGTCGGCCTCGGCCGTCCGCCAGGAGCGACCCCCGGCGACGTGTCAGCGCCATCTAAATATCGCGGCGCACAGGGCCTCGATCCGGAATTCATCAAGAGCCTGGAGAAGCAGTTCGGCTTCGACAAGCCGGCCTATGAGCGCTTCCTCATGCTGATGTGGAATTATCTTCGCTTCGATTTCGGCGAGAGCTATTTCCGCGATACGAGCGTGCTGAAGCTGATCGGCGAGCGATTACCTGTCTCAATCTCGCTTGGGATTTGGATGACATTGCTCTCCTATGCCATCTCGATTCCGCTCGGCATCCGCAAGGCTGTGCAAGACGGCTCGCGGTTCGATGTGTGGACGAGCACGGTGATCGTCATTGGTTACGCAATCCCGGGATTCCTGTTCGCCGTGTTCCTCATCGTGCTGTTCGCGGGCGGTTCGTTCTGGAACATCTTCCCGCTGCGCGGTCTTGTTTCTGAGAACTGGGCGCAGCTCTCCTGGCCGGACAGGATCCTCGATTATTTCTGGCACCTGGTGCTGCCGATGATCGCCATGTCGCTTTCCGCCTTCGCCACGCTCACCTTCCTGACTAAGAACTCGTTCCTCGAGGAGATTCGCAAACAATACGTGACCACGGCGCGGGCCAAGGGCCTGACCGAGCGTCACGTGCTCTACGGACACGTATTCCGCAACGCCATGCTGATCATCATCGCCGGATTTCCGGGCGCGTTTATCAGCGCGTTCTTTGCCGGCTCGCTCTTGATCGAGACCATCTTCTCGCTGGAGGGTCTCGGGTTGCTCGGCTTCGAATCGGTGATGAACCGCGACTATCCCGTAGTGTTCGCCACCGTCTACATCTTCTCGCTGATGGGTCTTGTCATCAATCTTATCTCCGATCTCACCTATACGTGGGTCGATCCGCGCATCGATTTCGAGACGCGCGAGGTTTAGTCGATGGACGTCCCCACCGACGCCGCCGTGATCGACCAGGTCACCGCTGCGGGGGTTCCCCGGACGTGGTTCGCGCTGTCGGCACTCAACCAGCGCCGGTGGCAGACCTTCAAGTCGCATAAACGCGGCTACTGGTCGTTATGGATCTTTCTGGTCTTGTTCGTCATTAGCCTGTTTGCCGAGTTCATCGCCAACGACAAGCCGCTAATCGTGCGCTACGACGGACATTACTACTTCCCGATATTCAGGACCTATCCCGAGACCGCCTTCGGCGGCATCTTCGAGACGGAAGCGGTCTATCGCGATCCGGCGGTCAAGGAGATGATCACGGCGAAGGACGGCTGGATCTTGTGGCCGCCGATCCCCTTCTCCTACGACACACCGAACAAGAATCCGCCAATGGCCTTCCCGGTGAAGCCGACCTGGATGCTGACCAAGGAGGATTGCGAGGCAGCGATCAAAGGCGGATTTCACCCTTGCAACGACCAGCTCGAATGGAACTGGCTCGGCACCGACGATCAGGGCCGCGATGTCATCGCCCGCGTCATCTATGGCTTTCGTATCTCGGTACTGTTCGGGTTGGTGCTCACCTTCTTTGCCTCGATCATCGGCGTCGCTGCCGGTGCGGTGCAGGGCTATTTCGGCGGCTGGACCGACCTCCTGTTCCAGCGCTTCATCGAGATCTGGACGTCGGTGCCGCAACTCTACCTCTTGATCATCATCGCCGCTGTGATCGAGCCGAGCTTTTGGATCCTGCTTGGCATTCTGCTTGCCTTTTCCTGGGTGGCGCTCGTCGGCGTGGTGCGCGCAGAATTCTTGCGGGCCCGCAATTTCGAATATGTGACCGCGGCGCGGGCGCTTGGGCTACCAAACGTGAAGATCATCTTCAAGCACCTCCTGCCCAATGCCATGGTTGCGACGCTGACCTTCATGCCTTTCATTTTGAATGGCTCGATCAGCACGCTGACCTCGCTCGACTTTCTCGGCGTCGGCCTGCCGGCAGGATCGCCCTCGCTCGGCGAGCTCCTGGCGCAAGGCAAGGATAATCTGCAGGCGCCGTGGCTCGGGCTGACTGCCTTCTTTGTCATCGGCATCATGCTGAGCCTGCTGATCTTCATTGGCGAGGCGGTGCGCGACGCGCTAGATCCTCGCAAGTCATTCGGATGAACCAGACGATGCGCGGCTCCCATTCCCATTCTCATTTGCACGCTCCGGGCCACGCGCACCGATATTCGCACGACATTAATGAGCGGCGCATCAGGCTTGCCGCGGTGCTCACTGGTGTGTTCATGGGAGTGGAGGTCGCGGGCGGCATCATCTCAGGCTCGCTGGCGCTCCTCGCCGATGCCGGCCACATGCTCACCGACTTTGCTTCGCTCACGCTTGCCTGGTTCGGGTTCCGTCTGGCGCGACGATCGGCAGATTGGCGGCGCACCTACGGCTTCGATCGCTTCCAGGTGCTGGTCGCCTTCACCAATGGCATCGCGCTGTTCGCCATCGCTGGATGGATCGGATACGAGGCTGCTGTGCGGCTCGATTCACCCCGCCCGGTAGAAGGCGGCATCATGGTGATCGTGGCGGGGGCCGGGCTGCTCGTAAATATCGCTGCTTTCGCCTTGCTGCATGGCGCGGACCGCGAGAATCTCAATGTCAGGGGCGCAGCGGTTCACGTGCTGGGCGACCTGCTCGGCTCGGTCGCCGCACTGATTGCCGGTGCCGTGATCCTTGCCACCAGATGGACACCGATCGATCCGCTGCTGTCGATTCTCGTCGCTGCTATCATCGTGCGCAGCGGCTGGACGGTGGTCGAGGCGTCGGGCCACATCCTGCTCGAAGGCGCGCCGCCGGAACTTGATACGCGCCATATCGGGCCTGACCTCGTCGACAACGTACCGGGTGTAGTCGGCGTGCATCATGTGCATGTGTGGTCGATCACCCAGCAGCGCTGCATGGTGACGCTGCATGCCTGCGTCGATAAGGGGCTAGCCGGAGACCGGATGGTGAAGGCCATCAAGCAGCGGCTGCGTGCGCGCTTTGGCCTGGACCACGCCACGGTCGAGATCGAGCACGGCGAATGCGCCGACGTCGGTCCCGAGTCAAAGCCCGCGAGCGCGCTGCATGGCTGACAACAAACCGCAGGCGCCGGGTATACCGCTCGTATCCGTCGAGAACCTCTCCGTCGATTTTCACAGCGGCAGGAAGGTCACCCATGCCGTCAAGCACATCTCCTTCGACATCGGCAAGGCCGAAACCGTGGCGCTCGTCGGTGAGTCAGGCTCCGGAAAGACAGTGACGGCGCTGTCCATCTTGCGGCTCCTCCCCTACCCGGCCGCTTCTCACCCAACTGGTGTCATCCACTTCAAGGGCGAGGACCTGATGGCGCTTCCGATCGAATCGCTGCGGCATGTCCGCGGAAATCAGATTTCCATGATTTTTCAAGAGCCTATGACCTCGCTCAATCCGCTGCATACGATCGAGCGGCAGATTGGCGAGGTGTTGAAGATCCATCGCGGCCTCTCGAACACCGCGGCGCGCGCTCGCGTACTCGACTTGCTGGAGAAAGTTGGCATCGAGGATCCGAAAGGGCGCCTCGACTCCTATCCGCATCAGCTCTCGGGCGGTCAGCGGCAGCGCGTGATGATCGCCATGGCGCTTGCCAACGAGCCGGACCTGCTCATTGCCGACGAACCTACGACTGCGCTCGACGTCACCATCCAGGCGCAAATCCTTGACCTGCTGCGCGAACTCAAATCGGAATTCAACATGGCCATGCTGCTCATCACCCACGATCTCGGCATCGTGCGCAAGATGGCCGACCGGGTCTGCGTGATGACCAATGGCGAGATCGTCGAGCGCGGCACGACGCATGACATCTTCGCTTCGCCCAAGCATCCCTACACCAAGCACCTGCTCGCATCGGAGCCTAAGGGCTCGCCGCCGGCCGCAAATGCCAAGGCACCGGTGATCCTCGAAGCCAAGGACTTGAAGGTCTGGTTCCCGATCAAGCGCGGCTTCTTGCGAAAGGTAGTCGGCCACATTAAGGCGGTGGACGGCATCGATCTCGCCGTCAAAGAAGGCCAGACGCTCGGCGTTGTCGGCGAATCTGGATCGGGTAAGACTACACTTGGGCTCGCGCTCTTGAGGCTCGTGTCGAGTGAAGGCCCGATCGTCTACCTCGGGAACCGCATCGACGAATACGACTCAAAGCACATGCGGCCGCTTCGGCGCGACATGCAGATCGTGTTTCAAGATCCTTATGGCTCGCTCAGCCCTCGCCTCTCGGTCGGGCAGATCATCGAGGAAGGCTTGCTCATCCAAAAGCGAGGCATGGATCGGGCCGAGCGGAGAACGCGTGTGTCGCGGGCACTAAAGGAAGTCGGGCTCGATCCGGCGTCGCAGGACCGCTACCCGCACGAATTTTCCGGTGGCCAGCGTCAGCGCATCGCCATTGCGCGGGCGCTCGTGCTCGAGCCGAAGTTCCTCATTCTCGATGAGCCGACCAGCGCGCTCGACGTGTCGGTGCAGGCGCAGATCGTCGATCTCTTGCGCGACCTCCAAAAGCGTTACAAGCTTGCTTATCTCTTCATCAGCCACGACCTCAAAGTGGTGCGCGCGCTCGCCAACGCCATCATCGTGTTGCGTCACGGCAAGGTGGTGGAGCAGGGTTCGGCGCGCACTGTGTTCGCCAAGCCCAAGACCGACTACACCAAGGCCCTGCTTGCCGCAGCTTTCGAGCTTGAGTCGACGCGCAGCGGCGCAGTGGCAACTTAGCGCGCTCGTCCTGACGGGTGAGGCTCCGGAACCGCAGCAGCTCCCGCGCGTTGGTCATTCAGATCTACAAACAAAGGAAACGCACCATGCGCGGTATTCTGCTGTGGCTGATCGGTATTCCGATCCCCATCATCCTTCTGTTGTGGCTGTTCGGCGTGCTGCACTAGAGCTGTTTCGACTAGCGCCCTCGGCCGAGAGGCGGCCCGGGCGCCGCACGCCGATGATCTTCCCGGCTTTCGACGCGAAGATGCGTTGCCTCGCTTCGGCCAACGGTTCTTCAACCACCACCATCTGATAGGCACTAGCGTGCACGAGGTCCTCCGCACTGGTCATGATGCCAACATGACCGTCCCACAACACGAGATCGCCGCGGGCTAGCGCAGGGGCGGCTTGCCAATCAAGTGGCTGGCCTACCTCTTTCGCCTGCATATAGGCGTCGCGGGGACAAGCAAGCCCAGCAGTCTCGCTCGCAAGCTGCACCAAGCCTGAGCAGTCGACACCGAGGCTCGTGCGGCCTCCCCACAAATAGGGCGTGCCGCGAAAGGTAAGCGCAACCTCGACAAAATCGCGCGCGAACTGATCGATCTTGCGCACATGCTCAGCAATGACGAATCCGCCAGACGTTAGCATGAGGAATTTTCCCTCTTCTCCGGCCACCGGTAACGACGCGTTCAGGCTCAACAGCGCGAGCGGCGGCGTCTTGACGTCGGGGCTGGGATAGACATAGGTGCGCAACACCGCGACCTTGTGAGTCGGCGTCGTCAGCGACGCGGTGAGACCTTCGCTCGGCATATAGCCAACGTAGCCGTCGCGATCGAGCTGGACCCAGGCCCAGCCCTCACTCTCGTCGAACAGAATGAGCGTCTCGCCGAACAAGGCCTCGGTGTCGAGGGTCGCGTCGAAGCGGGGCTCGCGGCGCAAGGGCAACGCGGGCGCCGCGACCTGACGCCGTTCTCCGCTGACATAACGGGGGGCAATTACCTCGCCGCGCAACGACTCAGCGGCTAGACCTTCACGGTAAGCGTGGCGGCGCGGATCTGGCGGCACGCGGTCAATCACCCCCCAAATTCTTTGCGGAAATAGGCGAACAGGGCCCTAGCCCCTTGCGGCTCGCCGCCCTGCGGCCGTCCAGGCTGCTCGCGCGGCACCCAGCCGAAGATATCGAGATGGGCGAAGCGTTTGGCGTCGGTGACGAAGCGCTTCAAGAACAGCGCTGCGATAATCGAGCCCGCGTGCGAGCCTTCGGCAATGTGATTCACGTCGGCGATGCTGCTCTTGATGAGCTTGTCGTACGGCGCCCAGAGCGGCATCCGCCACAGCGGATCGCCGACACTCAGGCCACTCTTGAGCAGCCCCGAGGCCAAGTCCTCGTCATTGGTAAAGAGCGGCGGCAGGTCTGGGCCGAGCGCCATACGCGCGGCACCGGTCAGCGTGGCGATGGTGACAAGATAATCCGGCGCCTCTTCGTCGGCGAGACTTAGCGCATCGGCAAGGACCAGGCGCCCTTCGGCGTCTGTATTGCCGATCTCCACGCTCATCCCGTTCCGGCTCCTCAGCACGTCGCCAGGCCTGAAGGCATTGCCGGCGATCGCGTTGTCGGCGGCGGGGATCAGCACGCGTAGACGCAGCGGCAGCTTCGCCTGCATTACGAGATGGGCGAAGGTGAGCGCGGACGCTGCGCCACCCATGTCTTTCTTCATCAGCGCCATGGCGCTTCCGGGCTTGATGTCGAGACCGCCGGTGTCAAAGCAGATGCCCTTGCCGACGATGGTCACTTTCGTCGCGCGCTCGCAGCCCCAGCGAAGATCGATCAGCCGCGGCGCGCGGTCGCTGGCACGACCGACGGCATGGATCATGGGAAAATTGTCGGAGAGGAGGCTCGATCCCTCTGTCACCTTGACGGCGGCGCCATGCTCGGCGCCGATCTCGCGGACAGCGGTCTCAAGCTCCGCCGGACCGAGATCGTTGGCCGGCGTGTTGATCAGGTCGCGGCCAAAGAACAGCGCCTCGGCGAGCGCAAGCACGCGGGCGCGATCGACACCGTCCGGAAGCACGAGGCGCTTCGATTTGGCATCGTTCTCGGCCTTATAACGCCCGAACCGATACGAGCCGGCAAGCCAGGCTAGCGCCGCAAGTTCAGGGTTTGGAAGCTCTGAGGCAAAGCGGTAGTCGCCGGCAGGAAGCGCTCCAGGCAACGCGCCGGGAAGCAGCGGGGAGTGTACCGCCCAGTCTTCGCCACCGGCGCCGAGCAACGCGCCGCCAACGCCGCCGCTCTCGTCAGGAAGAAGTAGGACGGCGCCGGGCTTTGGCTCCCAGCCACGAGTTTCGACCCAATTCCGTTGCACGTCTGTCAACGCCTTCACGCGCGCATCGTCCGTGGCGGCTATGAGCCAGATGGGATGCGCGTCCGCGCCCTTCTCAAGCAGCAGCTCTCCCAGGTCACGGCGTGATTTCGGCAAGGTTCTCATTGACATGGATGCGGCTCGGAAACGGGCTTGATGGCGGGGCGCATTAATGGCAGGGGTGCGTCACAATGACAATGGCGGAAGGCGGGATCAATATCCGCGCGATACACTCTCGTAATCGGCGACAAGAATTTCTCATCCTGGAGCCTCAGGCCGTGGATCGCCATGACGCATTGCGGCATTCCCCTTCGCCGAAGCGTGCATTCGCCTGCGGCAGCCGGAAAGCAAGGCAGCATCGCCGTCCGGCAAGGTGCCGGCGCTCAAGATGAAGGGCCTTGTCGTGTGCGACAGCCTCGCCGTTCTCGAGTTTCTTGCCGAGCGCCATCCGGAGCATCAGCTTTGGCCGAGTGATCCCGAGGCGCGCGCGATCGCCCGCTCGATCTCGGCGGAGATGCATTCTGGTTTCGTCACGCTGCGCAACGAGATGTCGATGGATTCTGCTCAGCCGCTTCCCTGCTCCTCCGATCGGGGAAGAGCTCGATCGCGACATTCGCCGCATCGTGGCGATCTGGCGCGACACGCGCGCGCGATACGGTGGTGCCGGACCATTCCTGTTCGGCGCATTCACCAATGCCGACGCGATGTACGCGCCGGTCGCGACGCGCTTCCGCACCTATGGCGTGGAGCCTTCGGCCTTCGGCGATGACGGCACTGCTTCAGCTTATGCCGGGGCAATCCTTGCCTTGCCGGAGATGGCGGAGTGGGCGGCGGCGGCCGAACAGGAGATCAAGGCGCGGCTGGGCGCCTGAGCCACAGCTCAGAACGGCGTGTTCAGCGCGTCGCCGATCTGACCAAGAATGGCCAAGAGAGCCAGCGCCAGACCCGCGGCAATGACCCCGAGTGTTCGAGCGCGCCATTATCGGCGTCGTCGTTCGACGAAAGCTGGTTTGTCCGTTTCATTTCGGCCCTCCTACGCATCCCTCCGCTTGGGCGAGGTTGCGCTAACGCGACTATGCTCGGAGAGTCCGCTTATCGACGCGTAAACCTCGAGGGGATGCGTGCGCGATTCCTAACAAATTGTTGTTGGAGTCCCCGAGGCGCGGGCGGGTTCTCGCGTTTGCGCGAAGGCACGTGCAACAACATTGCCCCAAAGGTCATACTCGTCGGAGTCTTCGACGTTGACACGAACACGCTCGCCGACACTCAAGCCCATCTCGCTACTGAGATAGACATTGCCGTCAATCTCCGGCGCGTCCCAGGCGGATCGCGCGATGGCGCCGTCCCCGTCGATGTCATCTACGATGACCTCGATGGTCTTGCCGACGCGCTCGGCGAGGACTTCGGTGCTGATCGCCTGCTGGTGCTGCATCAGGCGTGCGTAACGCTCGTCCTTCACCTCTTGCGGCACCTGATTTGTAAGAGCGTTGGCCATGGCGCCATCAACATCCTCATATTTGAAGCAGCCGACACGGGCGAGCCGCGCTTCAGAGAGCCAATCGAGCAGAAAGGCAAAGTCCTCTTCGGTCTCGCCAGGGAAGCCGACGATGAAGGTCGAGCGGATGGCAAGGTCCGGGCAGATCACGCGCCAAGCGCGAATGCGGTCGAGCGTCTTCTCCTGATGCGCCGGACGCCGCATGGCCTTCAGCACGGAGGAACTCGCATGTTGGAAGGGAATGTCAAGATAGGGAAGCACGCGCCCCTCCGCCATCAGCGGCAGAACCCGATCGACATGGGGATAGGGATAGACGTAATGAAGGCGAACCCAGGCGCCGAGGTTGCCGAGCGCTTCCGCCAAACTCAGGAACCGCGCCTCGCGCTCCTCTCCGCGCCACGCGCTTCGCGCATAACCGATATCGAGCCCGTAGGCGCCTGTGTCCTGCGAGATGACGAGCAACTCTTGCACCCCAGCATCGACCAGCCTCTCGGCCTCGCGCATTACGTCGCCGATCGGCCTGCTCCTGAGCTTGCCACGCAAATTCGGGATGATGCAGAAGCTGCATCTGTTGTTGCAGCCTTCGGAGATCTTCAAATAGGCGTAGTGGCGCGGCGTGAGCCTGATGCCCTGCGGCGGGAGCAAATCGAGGAAGGGATCGTGGGGGCGCGACACGGCTCTATGCACCTCTTCCACCACTGCCTCGTATTGGTGGGGGCCGGTGATGGCGAGCACGTCCGGGTGAGCGGCGCGGATGCGGTCCGACTCGACGCCGAGGCAGCCTGTCACGATGACCTTGCCGTGCGCCGCCAAGGCCTCGCCGATCGCGGCAAGCGACTCCTCCTTGGCGCTGTTCAGGAAGCCGCAAGTGTTGACGACCACGGCGACGGCACCATCGTAGCTCGCCGACACCTCGTAACCCTCGGCACGGAGTCGCGTGATGATGCGCTCGGAATCGACGAGCGCCTTGGGGCAACCCAGGCTCACAAAGCCGATCTTCGGTGCGCTGTTAGGGATGGACGGTTTCGGCATGGCACCCTTATAGGCAAGCGCGCGACGCTTGTCTCTTGCCTAACCTTGCCGCAAGCGGCGGGATACGGACCGAGAGCTTGATGCTGATGGTCCGCGGGATGGCGGCACTAGTACTGTAGTCGATCACTTTCGTGCTCATGGTGTGGGCCGTGTCGCCGGGGCGCACATTGCAAGACGCGCTGACCGCTGAGCTGCTGCAAAAGCTGCTCTAGCGCTGGGCGGACGTCGGAGCCGGAATGCGTACCTTTTGTCTTGGGGCCTGCACCGGCAGGACCTGGCGCCAATCGCCTGGCGTACCGTTGAACACGTTGCGGTCCACAGGCTTCTCGATGCCAGGCACGTAACCTGTGGTGGTAAACTGCCAGAACAGCCAAGGCCGGGTCGGATAGATCTCCTGCGGCTCTGCGGCGACGGAGCGCAGCCAGAAATTGTAGCCCGGGAATTGGCCCTCCAGCACCTCGCGGTGGAAAGTGACGTCGGTATAGATGATCGGGCGCTTGCCAGTATGGGCCTCCATCACGTCGAGCATGATCTTGATCTTCTCGAGTGCGAGGTTGACCGGAATGCGTTTCGGGCAAGAGCGCGAATGTCCATTCCATTCGAGATCGAGCACCGGAGGCAGCGCATCAGGATCGTTCGGTACGTTGAGCATGAACCAGAGCGCTTGCTCGTTGGCTGAGCGGCACCAGAACACCATGTGGTAGGCGCCGCGCGCAATGCCGGCGCGTTTGGCGCCGTCCCAGTTCTGGGCAAATTTCGGATCGAGATAGTCGCCGCCTTCGGTCGCCTTGATAAAGGCGAATTGAGTGCCGGCGGCGTGGACCTTATCCCAGTTGATGTCGCCCTGCCAGTTGGAAACGTCGATGCCCTGCACCGGCATGGCATGGGCACGGGCGACACCTTCATGCGGATCGATGTCGGCAAGGTAAGGCTGCCGCGCCACGACTCCACCGACCAGACCGGCGAAAAGGGCCAATGACATGGCCACTAGGGCGATGCGACGCAGCACAACGGCCATGGACGATAAACCCCGGCTCCTTCTCGGAACTCGTCCTGAAACCTACCGAATTCTCTGGATTAGCCGGTCAGGGTTAAGATTTCGCCCCGTCTCGCCGGCGCCGCTCAACGCAGGATATTGTCGAGATCCGGATCGTGGCCTTTGCTGCTGTCTTGCGGCGGAGCCTCTTCGGTATCTGGCTCCTCGGCCTGGTCTGCTGGGGGCTTCGCGTTTTGCGCGTCGGCGCCGTTACCGCGATCCCTGCCGATGCGAACCCCGCCGAGTATTCGACCGATCGCCTCGCCTACCGGCTTGCCCTTGAACTTCTTCTGCAGCACGTCGCCGATCTGATTGATGGTCTTCGACGCCTGCTCGGGGTTTGTGAACATGTCCTTGAATTCCGGCTTGAAGGTCGGATGCTCGAAGGGCCCCTCGATGCGAACCGGGATGGTGAGACCGGCAAGATCGTTCGCTCCGCCTTTGCCGTCAGGCCCGGCGACGATCTCCGGCTGGGTGAGAAAATCGAGGCTGCTCGTTACCATGTCCACCGTGCCCCGCGCGGTGACCTTGAGCAGCGCGCTCGTCATCTCGATATCGTGCGTCTCGGCCACGCCGCTTGCAATGTTGAAGGTCCCGCCGAGCGCGCTGAAGGCGGTCTTGGCGCCGGGGCCCTGGTCCACATTTGGCATGTGGCCCGCGCCCACGCCCTGGATCAGTTCGGTGAGATTGACGCCTTCGATCGAGCCGTCGGTGATGTCGATGCTGCCATTGCCAGCCAGCGAACGCTTGATCTCGTCGCTGCTGCCACCGGTGCCGTTCAGCGCAAGCGCGACCTTGGCGCGGCCGGCGAGCATGTTGAGCCCTGCTGCTCCGTCAAGCAAGGGCCGCAGCGAGACACCGTCGAGCGACAGGTTGCTGGTAAAGGTCGGAACCGGTTTAGACGCATCGAGGGTGAACTTGCCGGTTCCCTGTCCGTCATAGAGCTGCATGCCGCCCAACGTGGCATCGAGCACGCCGTCGTGCAGGACCATGCTGATCGACGTCGGACCGATGGTCATGCGGGCGACTCTCGTCTCCTTCACATTCACGTTGACGTCGGCGTCGAACGCCGCCGGCGCGACATTTCCCGTGGCGGCTCGATCAGCCTTTGGTGCTGCCTCCGCAGGTGGCGCGGAGTCTGCGGCGGCGTCACCTTGCGGCGCGGAACTCTCGTTGTCGCCCTTTGCTCCGGCGGACGAATGTGGCTCAGATGAGCTTGGCGGCGCCGCTTGCCCGCCGCTACCTGCGAGAAATGGGTTGAGATCGAGCGTCTCCAGCAGGAACGCCGCCCGGACATGCGGCCTTGGGCTACCCAGCGCCACGACCGCTTGGCCTTGCCCCGTCGCATGGCTCAGAGCAAAGCGTCCCTGCGTGAAGGTGATTTCCCCGCCTTGCCAAGTCACATGGCTCGACAGGTCGCCGCTGCCGACTGCCGTCTCGGAGGGAGGCTGCTGGCGCATCCAAGCGAGGAGCGACGGTACCGATTGTGATTTCGCGGTGAGATCTCCCTCGGTGCTGAAGGCGGGCTTTGTGGCGATGGTGCCGGCGAAATTCGCGGCGATCACGGCGGTATCCAGGGCAAGATCGAGCCGCGCCGACCGTTGTGCCGCAAGCTCGGCGAGCGTGGCCAGCTTGAGGTCGAAGCCAACGCGCGTGCCCTTCCAGTCGAAGTCGCCCTTGGCCTTCAGCGGATCGGCGATATGGGGCAGACTCAA
>Ga0182033_10001184_pt1 | contig 12998 bp, 10 predicted proteins | sample tim00Cox0000000H_FD_125968 | JGI IMG/M metagenome (GOLD analysis project Ga0182033, IMG submission 125968) | Lab enrichment of tropical soil microbial communities from Luquillo Experimental Forest, Puerto Rico - timezero.00C.oxic.00.000.00H | ecosystem: Environmental > Terrestrial > Soil >...
CGACAATTTTGGGCACGACGAAATAGTGGTCGTCGACCTTAGGCGCGTTCATGAGGATGTCGTCGGCGCAGAAGCCGTCGGTCACCTCGTCCTTGCGCATCTTTATTTTCATGGCAGCGACGCGCGTCATGGGCTCGACCGCGCTCGTGTCGATCTCGTTAAGCTGAGCCACCCAGTCGAGGATGCCGGAAAGTTCTTGCTCGAGCCGCCTCGCCTCATCGTCGGTGATGGCGATGCGGGAGAGGCGGGCAATGCGGCGGACTGTGGCGCGATCGACTGACATGACAGGGTCGGCGAATTTGCGGGCTGCGCCCTACCGGCGTTCCTCTAGCACCGGGCCGCATAAGCGGCAATGCGCGTTCAAACCTCGAAGGGGACGCCTACCTTGGGCACCACCACCACGTTGCTGTCCATCTCGGCAAGGAACTTGTCAGGCATCTGATCGAGAACGGGAAACGTGCCGTAATGGCAAGGCACGATCACCTCGAATTGAAAAAAGCGCTTGCAGGCGAGCGCCGCAGTCCTTGCGCCCATAGTGTAGCGGTCACCGATCGGCACGAAGCCGATCTCGGGACGGTACAGCTCGTTGATCAGCGCCATGTCAGAGAAAATCGCGGTGTCGCCCATGTGGTACACGGTCTTGCCCTCGCCTGCCGCCAGAACGAGCCCGCAGCAGGCTCCGAGATAGACGGGGCGGCCATCAACGATATTGGACGCGGAATGCCAGGCCGGCACGAAGGTGAGCTCGAAGTCGTCGTGATAGAGCGTGCCGCCGGTATTGCCCGGATCGACCTTCTCGACACCCCGGCCAGCCAAATAGGTGGCAAGCTCATGCACGGCGAGAAGCTGGGCGTCGGTCTCCTTGCAGATGCGCACCGTGTCGCCGGTATGATCCTCGTGCCCGTGAGTAAGCGCCACGTGCGTCACTCCCTTGGTGACGTTGTGCAAGGGTATGTCGGCGTCCTCGAAAGTGGCGTTGCCGGTGAGGAACGGATCGATCAGGATGTTCGATCCGCCCGTCTCGATGCGGAAGCACGAATGGCCGAACCACGTGATATTCATGCGCTTCTCTCGCTGATGTCCCCGCCCGTGACTGTAGCATCTATTGTGACAATTGAAGACCTGCCCAGGCTGCTTCAGCCCGAAGCGCGGCTACTCGGCCTCGACGTTGGCACCAAGACCATCGGTATGGCCCTGTCCGATGTAAGCCGCTCGATCGCTACACCTTACGAAACGATCCGCCGCACGAAATTCACGGAGGATGCGAAATTGATTGGCACGGCGATAGATGCGAACGGCGTCGGCGCGATCGTGATCGGCCTTCCCATTAATCTCGACGGCTCGGAAGGGCCACGGGCGCAATCGACCCGGGCCTTCGCCCGAAACCTCGCCAGCCGCCTCGATCTTCCCCTCGCCTTTTGGGACGAGCGGCTTTCGACCGCGGCGGTCGAGCGCCACCTAATTGAGGCCGATGCATCGCGCAAGCGCCGCGCCGAAGTGATCGACCGGATGGCCGCAGCCTATATCCTGCAGGGCGCGCTCGACCGGCTAAAACGCTTGGCTCAGCTGGGTTAGGCTCAAGCTATCGTTGAGGATGACGTACCCCGAAGGTGAGTCAGGGCAGAGTGCTCTGCCACAAATCAAGAGTGTCGAGATCACGTTGCCGACTGCAAGCACGATAAACACCATGAAGGCCGTAAGAGGCAGCACGTTGAGATGAGTCGACCAGGGCTCGGTGAATTGCCGGTCGTCCAACAATAGGATGGCGCTGCCGATAATCATCAGGACGAAGGCGATGAACGCCAATCGTCTTCGGCCCACGCCCGAGCCATTATGGCGCGACCATCCTGGGAACGGCCACTGGCGCTGCCATCTCGATACGCCAGGCAAACGTCCCCTCTAACTTATAAGGCGATATTCAGCACATCACTCATATGCACGCGAAATAGCACGAGTAGCACCACAAGACCCGCGACCCAAAAGCCCATAGCCGCTCCGCGCTGCCTGAGCCAAGCCGCACCGAGTCCGCAGGCAAACAGAAGAAAAGGTAAGCTCATCATGGCGCAGCCTCTTCAAGGGCAGCCTCTTGCCCTTGCCATCAATGTTTGATCGCCAACTCGAACGAATCACCACATGCAAGGTATTGAAATTCCCCACGCTGACAAGCGTGAAGACCGGCTCGCGCGAGCGCAAAAATCGAGGCCGCCAAGCTTGGCGGCCTCGATAAATTTTGTGAAGCGGCGTTTGTCAGCGCCGTTCATCACCCTCGCAGCGCACGCACAGCAGCGGCGGGGGCCGCACCACCAGTGGAATCCCGGCGGACAGTGCCTGCCCCATCCATAGCAGGCCGTCTTCTCGACCGGGGAGTAGTTTTTTGCGAGGTCGTCGCATCGGCCTCAGTCACCGCAGGTGTGACAAAACTTCAACTCCAAGTTTTCATGAAAGTTGCGGCGCCGCACGGTCAACTATGGCGCTTGTATTAGCACTCGCGAGTCCGGCGCCGTATGTATTCCGCCACGAGCCCCCGAGGCGCGTAGCTAGGAAGGCATCGCTCACATGCCGCGGCGCGTAGCGGGCGAGAAGCGCAGCTGCGGCAGCGAGCGCAAGCAGCTCGACCAGGGCGCGCGCGACGCTTTGATCTCGCCCGACATCTTGAGCCAGGGCCTCGATCCTGGTGACAGCCTGTTTCAGCCGAGGTTCGGCTGAAGCGACCGCCCCGAACTGAACTATAACTTTGCTCAAGGTCTCCGGCTCGCGCTCGATGACGCGCAACACATCGAGGCACATGACATTGCCGGAACCTTCCCAGATCCCATTCACTGGCACTTCGCGATAAAGCCGCGGGAAGCCGCCATCCTCCACATAGCCGTTGCCGCCGAGGCACTCCATTGCCTCATAAGCGAGCGCGGGTGCTGCTTTGCATACCCAGTATTTGGTGACCGGCGTCATCAGCCTGCGATACGCGGCGTCGCCTTCGCTGTCGTCATCGAAGGCGCGGGTGAGCCTGAAGGCAAGCGCCGTCGCCGCCTCCACATCGAGCGCCATGTCGGCAAGGACTTGCGCCATGAGGGGCTGATCGATCAGCCGCTTCTGAAAGACGCTGCGATGGCGTGCATGTTGAATTGCGCGGGCAATGGCTTGACGCATCAGGCCGGCAGAAGACACGGCGCAATCGAGCCGCGTCAGAGTGACCATGTCGATGATGGTCGGGATGCCTCTGCCCTCCTCGCCGACCAGGACGCCCTGAGCGCGGTCGAACTCGACTTCGGCGGAGGCATTAGAGCGATTGCCGAGCTTGTCCTTGAGGCGCTGCAGCTTGAGCCCGTTGAGACTGCCATCTGATGTAAGCCGTGGCAGGAAGAAACAAGAAAGGCCTCCCTTCGCCTGAGCAAGAACGAGGAAGGCATCGGACATCGGTGAAGAAAGAAACCATTTGTGGCCGGTAATGGCGTAGACCTTGCCAGGACCTGCACCATCGAGAGTCTCTGCACGCGTCGTGTTGGCGCGGACGTCGGTGCCGCCCTGGCGCTCGGTCATGCCCATGCCGAGCGTGATGGCAGCCTTCTCCTCGATCGGCACCGTGCTCGGATCGTAAGCGCGGGCAAAAATCTTAGGGAGAAGATCTTGCGCAAGGTCTGGCGCATGGCGGAGGGAGGCGACCGCTGCATGGGTCATGGTGATGGGGCAGCAATGGCCAGCCTCCATCTGCGCCGCCATGTAACTGCCTGCGCAGCGCGCCACATGGGCGCCAGGCTTAGGGCTCACGCTGGCAGCAAGATGCTCCCAAGTCGAGCAATGCAAGCCTTGCGCGGTGCTGATCTCCATAAGCTGATGGTAGGCCGGGTGGAACTCGACCCGGTCGATGCGGCGCCCCTGCGGATCGAAGCTTTCGAGCTCAGGCGGATGTTCGTTAGCGAGCCTGCCAAGCTCAAGCGAAGCGGCGCTTCCTGCGAGGGCGCCAAACGCTGTTAGGTCTTGATAGGCCCACGCAGCCCCTTCTCGACGCACAGCCTCCCGCAGCGCGATATCAGACGTGAATAGATTCACGTCGACAAAAGGCGGACTTTGATTGAAGGCCTCATCGTCTGGAATCGGCCGCTCGCTCATCGCTTTAGCCTGCCAAAGCTGCGTTAGGGCAAGCTTACCTTAGTTCGGTTCGCGAGCTTGCCGCTCCAGCAAAGCCGGCTTATACAGTGCCCTTTAATGAGCATTGCGGCCGAAGCCTCAAACTTTTCCTTTCCCCACCGCCATCTCCTTGGAATCGAAGGGCTTTCGCCCGCCGAGATCACGGGATTGCTCGACCTTTCCGAAGAGGCCACTAAGCTTAGCCGCCAGATCGACAAGAAGCGCGACGATCTGCGCGGCCGCACGCTAATCAACCTGTTCTTTGAGGCCTCAACCAGGACGCAGAGTTCCTTCGAGCTTGCCGGCAAGAGGCTTGGCGCCGATGTAATGAACATGTCGGTCTCGAACTCGTCGGTGCAGAAGGGCGAAACCCTGATCGACACGGCGGTGACGCTCAACGCTATGCGCCCCGATATCCTGGTGGTGCGCCACCATGCAGCGGGCGCGGTCCAGCTCCTATCTCAGAAGGTCGACTGCTCTGTGATCAATGCCGGCGACGGCAGCCATGAGCATCCGACGCAAGCTCTGCTTGATGCGCTCACCATCCGCCGCCACAAAGGACATATCGAAGGACTGGTCGTTGCGATCTGCGGCGACATCCTCCACTCGCGTGTGGCGCGCTCCAACATTCTGCTTCTGAATGCGCTCGGCGCCCGCGTTCGCGTCGTTGCTCCCTCCACCTTGCTCGCCTCGGGCATCGAGCGGCTCGGGGTCGAAGTCTACACTTCGATGTGGGAGGGGTTGGTCGACGCGGACATCGTTATGATGCTCAGGCTTCAGCGAGAGCGCATGGCCTCCAGCCTCGTGCCAAGCCAGCGCGAATATTTCCACTTCTTCGGCCTGGATTACGAAAAGCTCGCCCGCGCCAAACCAGATGCCCTCGTGATGCATCCTGGCCCGATGAACCGAGGGGTAGAGATCGACTCGAATGTCGCCGACGACCCGCAGAGTGTTATCCGCGAGCAGGTCGAGATGGGTGTTGCGGTGCGCATGGCGGTGCTTCAGGCCTTGGCCCGCCATCTGCCGAACCAATGACGGCCATGAACGCACCCACCACAAACCAACGCTCTGCCGCCCGCCCGATTGCGCTTGTTAATGCGCGCCTGATCGATCCCGCTTCGGGTCTCGATCAGCTTGGCGGCCTCCTGATCGTCGAGGATCGTATTGCCGATCTCGGCCGCCTCGCGGCAGGCTCCCTTCGCGACGCCGAGGTCGTCGACTGTGGCGGGCGCGTGCTCGCCCCTGGGATCATTGACATGATGGTCTCTGCCGGCGAGCCGGGACTCGAGCATCGCGAGACCCTTGCCACGGCGAGCCGCGCTGCCGCCGCTGGCGGGGTCACGACCATCGTGTGCATGCCGAACACCGAGCCTGTCATAGACGATGTGGCGCTCGTCGATTTCATCCTGCGGCGCGCGCGGGATACGGCGCTGGTCAACGTCCACCCTATGGCCGCAATGACTAAAGGCCTGCTCGGGCAGGAGATGACCGAGATCGGTCTGTTGCGCGACGCCGGCGCGATCGCTTTCGGCAACGGGAAGACGAGCGTCGCCAATGCCAGGGTCATGCGCAACGGGCTCGCCTACGCCAAGGACTTCGGCGCTTTGATCGCCCACCACCTGGAAGACCCGTCGCTCGGCCAGGATGGGGTGATGAACGAGGGCGAGGTGGCGACGAGGCTAGGACTTCGCGGGGTGCCCACCGCCGCCGAGACCATCATGCTCGAGCGCGACATCCGTTTGGTCGAGCTGACCGGAGGGCACTATCACGCGGCGCAGATCTCCTGTCGAACGTCCGTCGATATCATCCGCACCGCGAAGCTTATGGGGCTACCCGTGACCTGCGGTGTCTCGATGAACCACCTCACTTTGAACGAGAACGACATTGGCCCCTATCGCACCTTCTTCAAAATGAAGCCCCCGCTCAGGTCTGAGGATGACCGCCGCGCCATGGTCGAGGGCGTGGCGAGCGGCGATATCGATGTGATCGTGTCGGCCCACGACCCAAGAGGCGCGGAGGGGAAACGCAGACCCTTTGCCGAAGCTGCCGATGGAGCGGTCGGGCTCGAGACGCTGCTCGGTGCAGCGCTCCGGCTCTATCACAACGGTGAGGTCGAGCTGCCGCGCCTCTTGCGTGCGCTCACCGCCAATCCGGCCAGGCTGCTTAAGCTCAATAGCGGACGCCTTGCCAAAGGCGCTCCGGCCGACCTCGCGCTCATCGAGCTTGATACGCCTTGGATCGTCGCGCCCGAGCGCCTGTGCTCCAAGTCCAAGAACACGCCCTTCGACGGGGCGCGACTAGAGGGGCGCGCTGTGCTCACGCTCGTTGCCGGACACCCTGTCTACAACTACGCTGATTGAGATAACCGTAGCGGTGCGTCACCAAGGGGTGCTCGATGACTCCTCCTGCCGATTGGAGCGGCGCCCTTGTCTATGTATCTGCCCTTGTCTTCGGCTATCTCCTCGGCTCGATCCCGTTCGGCCTGATCCTCGCCAAGCTATTTGGCCTGGGGGACCTTAGGAAGATCGGCTCGGGAAATATCGGCGCGACCAACGTGTTGCGCGCGGGCAGCAAATGGCTTGCCGCGCTGACGCTCATCCTCGATGCCGCCAAAGGGACCGTCGCGATACTGCTCGCGTCGCATTGGGGCGAGACCGCTGCCATGGTCGCAGGGCTCGGCGTGTTTCTCGGGCATCTCTTTCCGGTATGGCTTGGTTTCAATGGTGGCAAAGGCGTCGCCACCTTTATCGGTGTTCTGATTGGACTCTATTGGCCTGCGGCAGCCGTGTTCGGAGCCGCATGGCTGCTGGTCGCCCTCTTCACCCGCTACTCATCGCTCTCGGCGCTAGTTGCGAGCGTGGCCAGCCTATGCGTGCTCGCGTTGACGGGGCAATGGCGAGTCGGAGCGCTGTTCCTGCTGCTCACGGTTCTTCTTTATGTTCGCCACGTCGACAATATCGGCCGGCTCATGCGAGGCGAGGAGACGCGCATTGGCAAAAGCTAACACTAAGCCCGCTCCTGCCCCTAAGGCGTCGGCGCGCTGGGCCCAAGTCCTGTCGATAAGCCGACAGTGCTACAACGACACGGGCAGCAACTTGTGTCGAGGAAAGGCATTTGCGCGCCGTGGGCGACCGCGCGTAAGCCCTCAAAACAACGAAGCGATGTATTCAGCGGCCTCCCGACGCGTAAAGTCTCGCCCCTCGCCGGAGGGGCTCAAACCGCCTACTGGAGGCCGGGCGCCGGACCCTGCCATTCGATTTTACCTTATTTTCGCGCCGCTAACTCTCCAACTTCCTCCAAAATCGCTAGTTTCGGCGGCAGCTGCCGCCCTAGGAAACACAGGTTTCGGCTTATCAGCCTACGGTTGTTTTAGTTAGTCCACGCGCGTGAAGGTTGTCAATTGCCCATGCCGAATTTGACAGCGGCGGCTCGACACACCATTTTCCGGGCGCATGCTAGCGGCCCCTTAGGCCCTTCGCCCTCAGCCTGACGCAATTTGCGCGGCTAGGAACGTCCCAATGAAAATCGTCATCGTCGAATCGCCAGCAAAGGCAAAGACCGTCAACAAGTACCTGGGGCCAGGCTACCGAGTGCTGGCCTCCTATGGCCATGTGCGCGATTTGCCTTCGAAAAATGGCTCGGTCCTGCCCGACAAGGACTTCGAGATGCATTGGGACGTCGAGCCCAAGGCCGCCAAGCGGCTCGACGAGATCGCCAAGGCCGTCAAGGGCGCAAACAAGCTGATCCTCGCCACCGACCCCGACCGCGAGGGCGAAGCCATCTCCTGGCATGTGCTTCAGGTACTCGACCGCAAGAAGGCTCTGACCGGCGTTCCGGTCGAGCGGGTGGTGTTCAACGCGGTCACAAAAGAAGCAGTACTCCACGCCATGCATCACCCGCGGACGATCGATGGGCCTTTGGTCAACGCCTATCTTGCCCGACGCGCGCTCGACTATCTCGTAGGCTTCACTCTTTCCCCCGTCCTGTGGCGGAAACTTCCCGGAGCTCGCTCGGCCGGTCGCGTCCAGTCCGTGGCGCTCAGGCTCGTCTGCGACCGCGAGCTCGAGATCGATCAATTCAAGCCACAGGAATATTGGACGATCATTGCCGAGCTTGCCACCGGCAAGAACGAGACTTTCCAGGCCAGGCTGTTCTCTGCCGACGGCAAGAAGCTCGAGAAATTCGACATTGCTGATACTGCGACTGCCGAACGGCTGAAGGCTGCGCTCAAAGGCGGCCGCTTCATCGTTGCGAATATCGAGAGCAAGTCGCAGCGCCGCAATCCTGCTGCCCCCTTCACTACCTCGACGCTACAGCAGGAGGCCTCACGCAAGCTCGGCTTCTCGCCACGCCAGACTATGCAGCTCGCCCAGCGGCTCTATGAAGGCGTCGACCTTGGCGGCGAGGCCGAAGGTCTCATCACCTATATGCGAACCGACGGCGTGCAGATCGTGCCTGAGGCGATTGCCGCGGTTCGCCGCCTCGTCACTAAACTTCACGGACAGCGCTACGTACCCTCTTCGCCGCGCGAATACGAAACCAAGGCCAAGAACGCGCAGGAGGCGCATGAAGCGATCAGGCCGACCGACTTCAACAAGGACCCCGATTCCGTTTCACGCTATCTCGATGACGATGCCGCGCGGCTCTACAGGCTCATCTGGTTGCGCACGCTGGCAAGCCAGGCTTCGAGCGCCGAGATCGAACGCACCACCGTGGACATCGACGTGACCGGCAAGGACGGTAAGCACTACGGCGTGCGTGCAACCGGCTCGGTGATCCGCTTCGACGGCTTCCTCAAGATCTACGAGGAAGGCATCGATGATGCCATCGGCGAAGACGGCGCACTGCCTGCGCTCAGCAAGGGCGCCGCGCTCGACCCCCGCAACATCGAGGCCAAGCAACACTTCACCGAGCCGCCGCCGCGCTACACCGAGGCTACCCTAATCAAGAAGATGGAGGAGCTCGGCATCGGCAGGCCCTCGACCTACGCCACGACGCTGAACGTGCTCCGCGACCGCGAATATGTGCGGCTTGATAAGAGGCGGCTTTATCCCGAGGACAAGGGGCGCCTGGTCACGGCCTTCCTCGAAAGTTTCTTCCGCCGCTACGTCGAATACGACTTCACCGCCGACCTCGAGGAGAAGCTTGACCTTATCTCGGTTGGCAAGCTCGAGTGGAAGGACGTGCTCCGCGACTTCTGGCGCGAGTTCATCGCCGCGGTGAATGACATCGGCGAGCTTAGAATCGCCCAGGTGCTCGAGGCACTGAACGAGCTGCTCGGGCCGCATATCTTTCCCGAGCCGCAGGATGGCGGCGATCCGCGCGCCTGTCCATCCTGCGGAAATGGACGGCTCAGCCTGAAGGTCGGCAGATTCGGCGCGTTTATCGGTTGCTCCAACTATCCGGAGTGCCGTTACACGCGCCAGATCGCAGACACCAACGGCGAGAAGGCCTCCCTTGCCGGCGAGGCCAAGGTGCTCGGCACGGATCCCGAAACCGGGTTTGAGGTCACGCTACGTACGGGCCGCTTCGGTCCTTACGTTCAGCTTGGCGACGGCAGCGGCGAAGAGAAACCGAAGAGAGCTTCGATCCCGAAGGGCACGGACCCCGAGCACATCGATCTTTCCCGCGCGCTTGCGCTGCTCGCGCTGCCCCGGGAAGTGGGTCTGCATCCCGAGACAGGAAAACCGATTCTGGCGGGGTTCGGCCGGTATGGACCCTATGTCCAGCACGATGGCAAATATGCGAGCCTGAGCGCGCCAGAGGAGGTCTTCGAAATCGGGATCAATCGTGCGGTAAGCCTTCTCGCGGAAAAGGCGGCAAACCGCAGGCCGCGCGCTTCGAGTGTCGTCAAGGAACTCGGCGAGCATCCGGAGGGTGGCGGCAAAGTTCAGGTGCTGTCGGGCCGCTACGGTCCTTACGTGAAGCATGGCAAGGTGAATGCGACCTTGCCTAAGGATCGCGACCCAGAACAGGTCAGTTTGCAAGAGGCGGTCGAACTGATCGCCGGCAAGAGCGCCAAGGGTCCTGCTAAGAAGGCACCGAGGAAGTCTGCACGCAAAGGGGCAAAGAGCAACAAAGAGGCCGTCGAGGAGACGGCAAGCTGAGCAGCGCTGGTGGCAAAGACCAAGAGCGTGCGGCGCAAGACGACTGTGGGCAAGCTTCCTTCTAGACAAGAGATTTTGGATTTTCTTCAGACCGCAAACCGGGAGACCGGCAAGCGCGAGATCGCGCGTGCCTTCGGCATCAAGGGCGGCGACCGTATCGCGCTTAAGGAGCTGCTTCGCGACATGGCCGATGACGGTCTGATCGCCGGTTCGCGCCGCAAACTGACGCGCCCTGGCGTACTGTCGTCGGTTACCGTCATTGAGATTGTCGCCCGCGACCCCGACGGAGAATTCGTCGGTCGCCCTGGCACTTGGCACGAGGAGCACGGGCCTGCGCCACGCATCGTCATGGCCGAGAGCAAGCGGGATACCGGTCCCGTTGCCGGCATAGGCGATCGCGTGCTGGCGCGCATCACGCCATTAGGTGCCGACGCGGACTACCCCTATCAGGCGCGGACCATCAAGCGGCTCGCGCGTGCAACACAAAGGCCGCTCGGCATCTTCCGCGCACTGCCCGGAGGCACCGGCGTCATCGACCCGGTCGACCGCAAACAGCTTAAGGAATGGCCGGTCACGCGGGGGAACACGGACGACGCAGAGAACGGCGACTTGGTCCGCTTCGAGCTTGCTCGCGGCGGCCGCTATGGCGTCCAGACCGCGCAGGTCATTGAGAGGCTTGGCAATCCTGCCGCGCAGCAGTTGACGAGCCTGATCGCGGTGCATGCCCACGGCATCCCCGATACCTTCCCTGAGGCTGCTCTCGCCGAGGCAGAGGCGGCCAAGGAGCCCGACCTCAAGCGCCGCGAGGATTTTCGGCAGCTGCCCCTCATCACCATCGACCCGTCAGACGCTCGCGATCATGATGATGCGGTCTGGGCCGAAGCCGACTCTGATCCTTCAAACCGCGGCGGCTGGGTGGTCATCGTCGCTATTGCCGACGTCTGCTCCTACGTCCGACCGGGCAGCTCGCTCGACAAAGAGGCGCGGAAGCGCGGCAACTCAGTCTATTTCCCCGATCGCGTCGTGCCGATGTTGCCGGAGCGAATCTCTAACGACCTTTGCTCGCTCAAGGAGGACCAGCCGCGGGGCTGCCTCGCGGTGCGCATGGTGTTCGACAAGGACGGGCGAAAGCTCAAGCACCGCTTCTTCCGCGCCCTGATGCGTTCCGCTGCAGGTCTCACCTATGAGCAGGCACAAGCAGCGATAGACGGTCGTCCCGACAAGGTGACCACCCCACTGCTCGATGCCGTGCTCAGGCCGCTATGGGGCGCCTATGCTAGCCTCGTTATCTCGCGCACCGAGCGCGCGCCGCTCGACCTCGATCTGCCCGAGCGCAAGATCCTGCTCGACGACCAAGGTCGCGTGCGGACCGTGGTGACCCCTCCCCGGCTCGACGCCCACCGCCTGATCGAGGAGTTCATGATCGCCGCCAATGTCTCCGCAGCCGAGACGCTGGAGGCCAAGCGGTCGCCCCTCATCTACCGCGTTCACGATGCGCCTTCTAAGGAGAAGCTGTCTTCGCTTGGCGAGTTCCTCGCCACCATTGGCCTCAAGCTGCCAAAGTCCGGCGCGCTCAAGCCAGCCCATTTCAACCGCATCCTGGCCGATACGCGGGCGACGCCGACCGCAGAGCTCGTTGGCGAGGTGGTGCTGAGAAGCCAGGCGCAGGCCGAGTATAGCGACGAAAATCTCGGGCATTTCGGCCTCAATCTGCGCCGCTACGCGCATTTCACCTCCCCGATCCGCCGCTACGCCGATCTCATCGTCCATCGCGCGCTGGTGCGAGCGCTTGGCTTCGGCAATGACGGGCTGACCGACATCGAGATGGAGCAGCTCGAGCAGATCGCACAAGCGATCTCCGATACCGAGCGGCGCGCCATGGCGGCTGAGCGCGAGACGGCTGACCGCCTTATCGCCGCCTATCTCGCCGACCGCATCGGCGCGAGATTCCAAGCGCGGGTCTCAGGGCTGGTGCGCACCGGCCTGTTTGTGCGACTGGTGGAGACCGGAGCCGACGGCTTCGTTCCAGCCTCGTCCATCGGTCGCGAGTATTTCTACCATGACGAGGCGCGGCATGCGCTTGTGGGCGAGGATACCGGGCTCGCCTATCACCTAGTGGACCCGGTCGAGGTGCGTCTGGTCGAAGCGATCCCGACGGCAGGGGCGCTTAGATTTGAGATGCTGAGCGAAGGCCGCTCCGTCCGCACGCGACCAAAGGGCGCCTCACGACACAATGGCAAGGGCAGGCCCCAACGCTACAAGGGTAAAGGGCAACGACAAGGCCGCGCCTCCCCCGGCAAACGCCGCTAAGACCGAGTTCAAAGACCAAGATGCAAGGCAGCTTTCCGCACAACGACAGATCGACCGGCGACCGCCCAGTGCTGACCTCGCTGCTGCGTGGAGCGGCCCAAAAATGCCCTGCCTGCGGCAAGGGCGCCATGTTCAGGCGCTATCTCAAAGTCGTCGATGCCTGCCCCCATTGCGGTGAGGAGCTGCACCACCACCGCGCCGACGACGCGCCGCCTTACTTCACCATCGTGATCGTGGGCCACCTCGTTGTAGGCCTCGTCCTCGCCGTGGAGATGGCATACAGACCTCCGCTCTGGGTACACGCGGCGCTGTGGCTTCCGCTTACGCTCATCCTCGCCCTGACCGTCTTGCCTATCGTCAAGGGGGCGCTGGTCGCGCTTCAGTGGGCGCTTCTCATGCACGGCTTCGATCCAGATGCGGAGGAGGTCATCGGCGACGGCCTACCAGATGTCGACC
>Ga0182033_10001186_pt1 | contig 12991 bp, 14 predicted proteins | sample tim00Cox0000000H_FD_125968 | JGI IMG/M metagenome (GOLD analysis project Ga0182033, IMG submission 125968) | Lab enrichment of tropical soil microbial communities from Luquillo Experimental Forest, Puerto Rico - timezero.00C.oxic.00.000.00H | ecosystem: Environmental > Terrestrial > Soil >...
CCCTAGCCGGGGAGCCGCGACGATGACAGCACTGTAATGTGCCCGAATTGAACAATGTCTGAAAGAATCCGGCGGAAAAATGACTGATGAAGCTCGCCCGGAGTCACTGTAATTCTGAGAGAATGCGCACAACACATTGGTTTGTCGCGCTTTATTCGGTGGTTGTTAAATCGGGAGGTGAGGCCGCGCGGTGTCAGTCAAGACCCTATCGCAAGGAGGCGTCCACGCCTTGCCGCCTTAACCCTCAGACCCTATTGTCCGCCTTCTTTTGCCACGCACATTTCGCCGCCAAATCTGGCCCAAGGAGCCCACTTACGTGCCAATACCGCCCTTTAGAGGCTCGATCACCGCCCTGATCACGCCATTCAAGGACGGGAAACTCGACGAGCGGGCCTTCCAGAAGCACGTCGAATGGCAGATCGATCAGGGCACGCACGGTCTCGTGCCGTGCGGGACGACTGGCGAATCGCCGACGCTCAGCCATGCCGAGCACAAGCGGGTCGTCGATCTGTGCACCGAAGCCGCGGCAGGCCGCGTCCCGGTGATTGCCGGGACAGGATCGAACTCGACCGCCGAGGCGATCGAGCTTACGCGGCACGCGAAAGAGGCCGGGGCCGACGGCGTGCTGGTGGTGACGCCCTACTACAACAAGCCGACGCAGGAAGGGCTCTATCTCCACTACAAGGCGATCAACGACAGCGCCGATATCCCGATCCTGATCTACAACATCCCCGGGCGGAGCGTGGTCGACATGTCGGTCGACACTATGGCCCGGCTGTTTAAGCTGAACAACATCGTCGGCGTGAAGGACGCCACCGCCAACATGGCGCGGGTAAGCCAGCAACGCGCGGCGCTTGGGCCCGACTTCATCCAGCTTTCCGGCGAGGACGCGACCGCGCTCGGCTTCATCGCACATGGTGGCCAGGGCTGCATCTCAGTGACCGCCAATATCGCGCCGGCGCTATGCGCCGAGTTCGAGCTTGCCTGCCTTGCCGGCAATTTCAAGCTCGCGCTGCAATTGCAAGACCGGCTGATGCCGCTGCACGATGCGCTGTTCGTCGAGTCCAATCCCGGTCCTGTGAAATATGCCGCGGTCAAACTCGGGCTGTGCACCGGCGAGACGCGCCTTCCGCTTGCGCCGCTGATGCCGGCCTCGCGGAAAAAGGTCGACGATGCGTTAGCGACGCTCGGGCTTGCTCTCGTTTACTCTGTCAGGTGACGTGATGGCGCCGAAGCGCGAGGGCGTTAAGCTCGCCGCCGAGAACCGGAAGGCGCGCTTCAATTACGACATCGAGGAGAAGCTCGAAGCCGGCATTGTGCTGCTCGGCTCCGAAGTGAAGTCGCTTCGCGCGGGCAAGGCCAATATCGCCGAAGCCTATGCCTCCGATGAGCAGGGAGAGCTTTATCTGATAAACGCTCATATCGGCGAATATGCGCAAGCCTCGCGCAACGGACACGCGCCGACGCGGCCGCGCAAGCTCCTGTTTCGCGCCCGCGAGATCGCCCGCCTGCTCGGCGCGATCCAAAGGCAGGGCATGACACTCGTCCCACTGAAGATGTATTTCAATGCGCGCGGCATCGCTAAGGTCGAGCTTGGGCTCGCCCGCGGCAGGAAGATCCACGACAAGCGCGAGACGGAGAAGAAGCGAGACTGGCAGCGCCAGAAAGGTCGTCTGCTGCGCGATAAGGGGTGAGCATTGTGCGAGCGCACCTCGTCCTGGAACTATTCTGCCCAATGTGAACTTGCCGGCGACCGACGGAAGCAAAGTCTGTCTGGCCCAATCCTTCCCGTACGAAGTGTCGTTGCCATCTATCCTTGGACAGGGTGCCCTGGTCACCCCAACCTGCGAATTGAGACATCACCCCCGGAGCCCACGGCTCGACGCCGGAGCTTTAAGGCTTTCGCGATCTCTTCGATGAGTTCGCAAAGCGCGGCATTGCGATCTACGGCCTGAGCAACCAAACGACTGAGTATCAGCGCGAGATGGTTGAACGTCGGAGGCTACCTTTTCCGATCCTGAGCGACACTGAGGGCCGCTTCGCTGCAGCGCTCGCGTTACCGTTCGCGACCGGGGGAGCGACTTATTTGAGACGACTCACGCTCATCGTGGTGAATGGAAGGATCGAACGGGTGTTCTACACTGTGCCGGAACCTGCGCTTCATGCTGGCGAGGTCCTCGCTTGGCTCGCTCACTCGCCAAGCGCCTCGTCCTCTGCGTCCTCGACCGAATAACCAAGGCGGTCGAGCCCGTCCTCGAGATAGTCGGGCAGTAGCGGCATGCCAAGGAGGTAATCCTCAGTGCGGTTGGTGCGCTCGGAGCGCGCCGTGGTCAGCGCCTCTTCGAGCTCCTCTGGCCCGAAGGATCCCCGTCCGATCCAGGCGAGTGCCACCAAGCTGATCTGTTCATCCTCGTTGAGGTCGCGGATGAATTCCTTGAGCTCGGCCTGGGTCGCGTCGTCGGAGAAGTCCTCGAGGATCGATTCGGCGTCGTGATCTGAGGTGGCGCTATCGTCCCAGGCCGCAACCTTGGCGGCAATCTCGCGCGCCTTGATAATCACGAAGCCGACTTTTGCCGGCGAGATCTCGAGCCCCGGCATGTGACAACCCTCGTGGCCAGCTGCCAAGTCGAGCATGCCTGACTTGTCAAGTCGCGGCAAGGCGACTCGGTTGCGCGCTAAGGCCATAGGCTCGCCGCTGCTTGGGAAACAATCTCCTCGAACATCGCCGTCGTAAGGCGGCCAGTGCTCGTGTTCTGGCGCGAGCAATGATAGCTGTCGAACAAGACGAGGCCTGAGGGAAGCTCATGCCGCGCGCCGTGGGCGAAGGCGAAATTGCCGCGCTTCAGGCCGAATGCATCGAGGATAGTGTCATGAGCGATACGGCCAAGGGCGACGAGAGTGCGCAAATTGGGAAGCGCTTCGATGCGCCCGATGAGGAACCGGCGGCAGATTGCCACCTCTTCGGGTAGAGGCTTGTTGGCAGGTGGCACGCAGCGCACCGCGTTTGAGATTATGCAATCCACGAGCTCGAGGGCTTCCGGCGCCGACGGATCGTGCCGCCCGCGTGCCAAGCCTGCTTTGAGGAGCGTGGGATAAAGCAGCTCGCCGGCATAATCGCCGAGAAATGGACGTCCGGTACGGTTGGCGCCCTTGAGACCCGGCGCGAGCCCAACAATGAGCAGCTGGGCGCTGTCGGAGCCGAACGATGGCACCGCGCCATTGAACCAATCAGGGTTTGCTGCTCTGTTGTCATTGCGAAAGGAAACGAGACGCGGGCAAAGGGGGCAGTCCTTGGGAGGTTCGGGCGCGTTTGATTTGCTCGCAGCCCGGACCGCCATCGCATCGCGACTCATTCGGACCGACGCAGCGGCGTCTCCCCGCCGGCATCTCGCTTGGCAAGAAGCGCCAGCGCCGACCAGTCGAGATCGCCACCGCGCGAGGCAAGGAGCGCGAGGAAACGGTCGGAGATGAAGCTCGCTAGCGGCATGGGCGCTTTCAGCTCCCGGGCTGCGCTCAAGGCAAGGCCCACATCTTTATAGCCGAGCTCGGCCTTGAAGCCTGCCGGTGTGTAATGCTCCTGGGCGATGAGGCTGCCGTGGGTCTTGTAGACCGGTGCGCCGAAGAGCGTGTTGGTGAGAATGTCGAGATATTGTGCGCGATCAATACCCGCCTTGCCTATGAGCGCGAAGGCTTCCCCTAAAGCCTCGATTACCGAAGCGATCAGGAAATTGCCGCTGAGCTTGACCAAGTTCGCCATTGGCGGCTCCTCTCCGACGGGAAACGTGCGCTGGCCAATCTCATCAAACAGTGGCTGGCACTTTGCGACTGTCTCGCGCTTTCCCGCCGGAACCACGAAGAGGTTGGCAGATACCGCGGCATCCGGGCGCCCAAACACAGGGGCCGAGACGAACCCCTGACGCTTCTCGCGATGGGCTGCGTCAAGCCGCTCAGACAGAGCCACGCTAATGGTGCTCATCGAGACGTGGATTGCGCCGGGGGCTAACGCGGCGAGGATTCCGTCCTTTGCAAATACCGCCTGATCGACAGCATGGTCGTCGGCAAGCATGGTGATGACAACGTCGCCTCGTGCAGCATCGCCCGGCGTCTTGGCGAGCTGCGCGCCACGCGGAACAAGGTGCTCGGCCTTCGCCTTGGTGCGGTTATAGACCGTGAGGTCGTGCCCGGCTCCGAGCAGGTTGGCGGCTATTGGGCTTCCCATGCGGCCAAGCCCGATGAAACCGACTTGCATCGCTTCATGCCTCCTTCGCCACTGCAACCGTTTCGGAACGGGCTGGTTCAGGTTTCGATCAGGTCTTCTGACTCGAATTCGTCGAGCGGCTGGGGCTCGGCACGCCGCCGCTCCGCGCGCTGCGCTCGCTCGGCAGGATCGCGCCCGATCTCCTCTTGCAGATGAGCGAGGTCGATAAACTGGTCAGCCTGACGGCGAAGCTCGTCGGCCACCATCGGTGGATTGGTGGCAAGCGTCGACACCACGCTCACACGCTTGCCCTTGTGCTGCAGCGCCTCGACCAGAGAGCGGAAGTCGCCATCGCCCGAGAACAGCACGACATGGTCGAGATAGTCGGACAGCTCCATGGCGTCGACGGCGAGCTCGATGTCCATGTTGCCCTTGATCTTGCGCCGCCCGGTCGCGTCGACGAATTCCTTGGTGGGCTTCGTCACCATGGTGTAGCCGTTATAGTCGAGCCAATCGATGAGCGGCCTGATCGAGGAATATTCCTGCTCCTCGGCGAGTGCGGTGTAGTAAAGGGCGCGCACGAGTTGCCCTTTGCTGCGGAACAGCGCAAGCAGCCGCTTGTAGTCGATGTCGAAAGCGAGGGCTTTGGCGGTAGCGTAGAGATTGGCGCCGTCGATGAAGAGAGCTACGCGCTCGATCGGATAGAAATTCATTTAAGCTCCTACCACTGCAAGTATGAAAACGATTGAGAGAGCAGTCTCTCCGCAACATCAAGCTAGAGGGCTGCTCAAACAACATAGGTGTGAAGGAAGGAGTGCGCAATTGCTCGCGCACGGCAACATCCTGATTGCGCTTGGTGCAAATTGTCCCGGGCCATGGGGAACTGCGGCAGAGACGATTGCACACGCTTTAAGCGAAATCGAACGCGTTAATATTAAAGTGAGGTCCGTGTCACAATTCTACGAAACCAAAGCGGTCGGACGCGCGCGCCAGCCTGCTTACGTTAATGCCGTGTCGCTTATCGACACGAGCCTTCCGCCGGAGGCGCTGCTCAGAGTGTTGAAGGCGATCGAGCGCAAAGCAGGCAGACGTGGCGGCAGACCTTGGGGACCGCGCACACTCGATATCGATATTATCGATTACCGTGGTTTGATTAGGTACTGGCGCGGGCAGCAGCCTAAGTTCGTCGCTGCAGGCCCACGGCCCCTGGTCTTACCCCATCCGCTTGCTCATGTGCGCCCCTTTGTGCTCCGGCCGCTCTTGGATGTGGCGGGGGATTGGCGCCATCCGGTGCTTAAAGCGAGCGCGCGGGAGCTATGGCAGGAAGGGCGAGGACGAGGCGAGGGCAGGGTGATCCGAAGGCTTTAAGCCGCTGTTCTGCTTGCCAGCCTCAAGCGAACTGCCTAAATAGAGGCCAAATCACAGCAAACCGAATACAAGGATCTCCTGATGGCTCGCGTCACCGTCGAGGACTGCATCGACAAGATTTCCAATCGCTTCGAGCTCGTGCTTCTCGCAAGCCACCGCGCCCGCACCATTTCCGCCGGCGCCCAGATTGCCGTGCAGCGCGACAACGACAAGAACCCGGTGGTCGCCCTTCGCGAAATTGCCGAACAGAAGATCGCCCCCGACGACCTCAGGGAAGACTTCATCCACTCGATGCAGAAATATGTCGAGGTGGATGAGCCCGAGGCCGAGGCCGTGCCCATGCTCTCGACCGACACCAGGATGCCCATTCTCGGTCAGGACGACCAGTCGACCGATACCACGATCGACAAGATGACCGAGGAAGAGCTGTTGCGGAGAATGGCGAGCCAGGCACCCTCGGATGGCTCCAATGCGGGACCGCGCTCACGCTGATCTAACCCGCTTCACACAAAGCGCGGGCTATCCCCTTGCCATAACGCATCGTTGCCCCGGCTCATGCCGGGGACTTGCCTTGTTGAAAGCATTGCCGCCAGTTCACAGCGGCATGGCGGCTAGCGAAAGGCGCACGCTATGACGACCCGCCAATACGAGCTGGTCGAGCGCGTGCTGAGCTATCAGCCGAGTGCCGACGAGGCGCTGCTCAACCGCGCCTATGTCTATGCCATGAAGGCGCATGGCAATCAGAAGCGGGCCTCTGGCGCGCCGTACTTCTCCCATCCGCTGGAAGTCGCTGCGATCCTCGCCGAGATGCGGCTCGACGACGCGACCATCGCCACGGCGCTCTTGCACGACACCATCGAGGACACCGAGACCACGCGCAGCGAGATCGACGCCATGTTCGGGCGCGAGATCGGCACGCTGGTGGACGGACTCACCAAGATCAAGAAGCTCGACCTCGTCACCAAGAAGGCGGAGCAGGCTGAGAATTTCCGGAAGCTCTTGCTCGCCATCTCAAGCGATATCCGCGTGCTCCTCGTCAAGCTCGCCGACCGCCTGCATAACATGCGGACCATCGAGCATATTAAGCCGGCCAAGCGCGCGGTGATCGCCGAGGAGACCATGGACATCTATGCGCCGCTCGCCGGTCGCATGGGCATGCAATGGCTGCGCGAGGAGCTCGAGGACCACGCCTTCAAAGCTCTCAACCCTGAGGCCTATGCCGCGGTGGTCGAGCGCCTCAAGGTTTTGCGCAAGCGCAACCAAGGCCTGATCGACGAGATCGAGCTCGCACTTACCAACAAGCTCGAGGAAGCCGAGGTCGCAGGCATCGTCGCCGGGCGCGAGAAGAAGCCCTACGCCATCTGGAGCAAGATGGAGCGGAAGCAGATTTCGCTCGAGCAGCTCTCTGACATCTATGCCTTCCGCATAGTCGTGCCGGAGGTCGAGGATTGCTACCGCGCGCTCTCGGTGGTGCACACGACTTGGCACGCGGTACCTGGCCGGTTCAAGGACTACATCTCGAACCCAAAGCAGAACGACTACCAGTCGATCCACACCACCATCGTCGGCCCGCGCCATCAGCGCGTCGAGCTGCAAATTCGCACCGAGAAGATGCACTCGGTTGCCGAGTACGGCGTTGCCGCCCATGCGCTCTACAAGGACGCAAATGGATCACATGCGCCGAAAGGCGTGGTGCCGTCGCAAGACACCAACGCCTATCGCTGGCTCCGCCATCTGGTCGGCATGCTGCTCGACGGCGACAATCCGGAGGAGCTCCTCGAGCACACCAAGCTCGAGCTGTTTCAAGATCAGGTCTTCTGCTTCACCCCGAAGGGGCGGCTGATCGCTCTGCCAAGAGGCGCGAACTCCATCGATTTCGCCTACGCGGTGCACACCGATATCGGCAACACCTGCGTAGGCGCCAAGATCAACGGGAGGCCCATGCCACTGACGACCGAACTCAGGAACGGCGACGAGGTCGAGATCATCTGCTCAAAGGCGCAGCTTCCGCCGTCGGCGTGGCAAAGCGTCGCCGTCACGGGCAAGGCACGCTCGGCCATCAGACGCGCAACCCGCGACGCGGTGCGAGCGCAATACGGCAAACTCGGACGCGAGATCCTGGTGCGCGCCTTCCAGCGCCGCGACAAGGCTTTCAGCGAGGCGGCGGTTTCCGCGGCGCTTGGCCGCCTGTCGCAGAAGACCGCAGAGGATGTATTGGCGGCAGTAGGACGTGGCGAGCTGTCATCGGCCGACGTGTTTCGCGCCGTGTTCCCTGAGGAGAGTTCCGCCGAAGCGCAAAAGCGGCGGCGCAAGCTCAAGCGCAACGACGAGGGTTGGTTCGGGCTCGGCAAGGTGATCGGGCTCAAATTCCGCTGGCCTGGGTCCGGCGGCAAAGCGCAGAAGGACGGACCGAGCAGCATTCCCATCAGGGGCTTGCGCGGCGACCTTCCAGTGAGCTTCGCCGACGGCGGCGCGGTTCCCGGCGATCGCATCGTCGGCATACTCACTCCAGGTCAAGGCATCACCATCTATCCCATTCATGCCGAGGCGCTTAAGGCCTTTGATGAGGAGCCCGAGCGGTGGATCGATGTGACCTGGGATATCGACGAGGACAACCCGCAGCGCTTTCCCGCCAAGATCGCCGTTACGGTGCTGAACGAGCCGGGCAGCCTTGCGCAAATTGCCACCGTGATCGGCGAGGCCGACGGCAATATCGATAATGTGAAGATGACTAACCGAGTGCCCGATTACACCGAGATGTTAATTGATCTAGAAGTGTGGGACTTGAAGCACTTGAACGAGATCATTGTGGGATTAAGGGCCAAAGACGTGGTGTCGAGCGCCGCGCGGGCGAATGGCTAAACGCGCTGGTTTCTGAGAAGACCTTAACCTAGATATGCTAAGGGCTTGGCCGCCGAGGGGCCGCGATCACCCGGCGGTGGGTTCGATGTCTGTCGAGAGCTGACGATGCTGTTCAGGCGGCGCGATGCGGAGAGTTTTTTCGAGCGGATCCGCGTGCATCTCTGGCCGCGCCGGAGCTGGAGCCGCTCGAGCCGCTATATCGTCTACCGCCTGAGGCGCTTGAGCGAATCGCCGCATGCCGTGGCGCTCGGTTTCGCCGCGGGCGTATTTTCCGCGGCAACACCCTTCCTCGGTACCCACATGGTGATGGCTGCCTTGATCGCATGGGCGATCGGCGGCAGCATCGCTGCCGCCGTGCTCGGCACATTTGTCGGCAATCCTCTCACCTATCCGCTGCTGTGGTATGCGACCTACCAGGTCGGTCATCTGATGCTCGGCGGTCGTGCCGTTAGGCATCACATAGATCTCTCAAACGGCATTTTCCATTCCTCGCTGGAGAAGCTTTGGCCGATCCTCAAGCCGATGTCGCTCGGTTGCATTCCCGTGGGGCTTGCGCTCGCCGCGCTGAGCTATGTACTAGTCAAGCCGATGGTCGAGGCCTACAAGCATCGCCGCCGCCGCGAGCTTGGACTGAGATCGAGACGGGAGGCGCTGGGCACCCGGTGACCACTGTTCCCGCGATGAAGGCGCGTAAGACGGCCGACGTGGCCCCGATCCGGCTTGGCATCAACATCGACCATATCGCCACGCTGCGGAACGCGCGGGGAGGGCGCTACCCCGATCCGTTGCGCGCGGCGAAGCTCGCCGTGGAGGCCGGCGCCGACAACATCACCGCTCATCTCCGCGAAGACCGTCGTCACATCAAGGACAAGGACATCGCGCGGCTCACCGCTGCCGCTTTCGCCCCGCTCAATCTCGAGATGGCGGTGACGCCTGAGATGCTCGCCATCGCGCTCGAAGTGCGGCCTCATGCCTGTTGCCTCGTGCCTGAGCGGCGTCTCGAAATCACCACCGAAGGCGGGCTCGACGTCGCCTCCCAAGTGAAGACGATCACGCCGTTTATCGCCGAGCTGAGGCAGGTCGGCATCCAGGTTGCGCTGTTCATCGATCCTGAGCCCGAGCAGATCGAGGCGTCGCGCAAAGTCGCGGCAGATGCGATCGAGCTTCACACCGGCACTTATTGCGGAGCCGCGGCGGAAGGCGATAGGCCCGCCTGCCGCCGTGAGCTTACCCGGCTTGTCGAGGGGGCGGAGTTGGGTGCCGAGGCAGGGCTAGAGGTCCACGCCGGCCACGGGCTCAACTATGATAACGTAGCCGCGGTTGCGGCGATTCCCGAGATCGTCGAGCTCAATATCGGCCATTACCTCGTTGGCGAGGCGATTTTCGTGGGTCTCGGCGAAAGCGTCGCACGCATGCGGGCGATCATGGATGAGGCACGCGAAAGCCTGCGGCATAGCGACACGGAAGCCAGTGTCTCCGGCACGTGATGATCATCGGGCTCGGCAACGACATCATCGATATCAGGCGTGTGGAGCGCACCATGGAGCGCTATGGCGAACGCTTCCTGTCACGCATTTTCACCCAGACCGAACGGCTCAAATCCGAGAATCGCGCGGGACGTGCCGCCTCCTACGCCAAGCGCTTCGCCGCCAAGGAGGCCTGCGCCAAGGCGCTCGGAACCGGCTTTCGCCACGGGGTCTTCTGGCGGGACATAGGGGTGGTGAATTTGCCGTCGGGCCGTCCCACATTGCAGCTCACCGGAGGGGCTTCGCGGGCGCTTCAACGGCTCACGCCCGAGGGCCACGAAGTGCGCATCGACCTATCTATCACCGACGATTTCCCCACCGCCCAGGCGATCGTCATCATCTCTGCCGTGAAGTTCTCGCTGCGGGACTGACCCGTTTGCCTGACGAACAGGGAGAGGCTATAGCGCTTAACCCTTAACCAATCTGATTTGAGCCATGAACCCGAGGAGAGCTTCCGCATGAGCGTAGAGGCCGAGAACACGGAAGCCAGAAGCGGCGTGAGGGACACTGTCCGCGTCATCATTCACGCGCTGATCCTCGCCCTGATCGTGCGGATTTTCCTCTTTCAACCCTTCAATATTCCCTCTGGCTCGATGATCCCGACGCTGCTCGTCGGCGACTATCTGTTCGTGTCGAAATATAGCTACGGCTATAGCCGCTATTCCTTCCCCTTCGGGCTCAATCTGTTCCCCGGCCGCATCTGGTCCAAGGAGCCGCAGCGCGGCGATGTCGTCGTATTCAAGCTACCGCGCGACAATGAGACCGATTACATCAAGCGCGTGATAGGGCTGCCTGGCGACGAAATCCAGATGATGCATGGCGTGCTCTACATCAACGGCAAGGCGGTGCCCAAGGTGCGCACCGACGACTACGTCACTACCGATCCGTCAGGGCGCGAGCGCCACGTGGCGCGTTATCTCGAGACGCTGCCCAACGGCGTGATCTATCCGGTGCTCGATCTCGTGCAAGACGGCTTTGGCGACAACACCGACGTCTATAAAGTGCCTGAAGGCGACTTCTTCATGATGGGCGACAATCGCGACAACTCGACCGACAGCCGCTTCCTGTCGGAGGTCGGTTTCGTCCCGTTCCAGAATCTGGTCGGCAAGGCGCAGATCATCTTCTTCTCCATCGACGAGAACACGAGCTTCTGGGAATTCTGGCACTGGCCGACGAGCGTCCGCTGGTCGCGCATCTTCCAGGTGGTGCACTAAGCCTTGCCCAAGGCGCGTAACACTGCCCTCAAAGACCTCTCCGCCCGGATTGGGCATGACTTCGCCGATCCCGCGCTGCTCAAACTTGCACTGACCCATGCAAGCGCACGCGCCGGCGCGCGACCTAACGACGACAACGAGCGGCTTGAGTTCCTGGGCGACCGGGTGCTCGGCCTCGCCATTGCCGAGCTTCTTGCCAACTCCTTCCCGAAAGCGCGCGAGGGAGAGCTCGCGCGCTGGTTCAATCATCTCGTGCGCGCCGAGACCTGCGCCGAGATCGCCCAAGAGTGGGAGCTCGGCACGTTTATTCTGATGAGTGGAGGAGAGGCCGGGAGCGGCGGTCGCGGCAAGAAGACCATCCTTGCCAATGCCTGCGAGGCTGTGCTCGGCGCAATCTTCGCCGACGGCGACTATGACGCAGCACGCGCGGTGATACACCGCTTCTGGAAAGCGCAGCTCGACACGCTCGAGCTTGCCGCGCCGGACGCGAAGTCGCTACTGCAAGAGTGGGCGCAAGGCCGGCGCTTGCCGCTGCCGCGCTACCTCGAAATTGCCCGCGAGGGCCCCGACCACGCCCCGCGCTTCACTGCGGAGGTGCAGATCGACGGGGTAGCGCCTGAGCGCGGCACTGGCGCCAACAAGCGCGCTGCCGAGCAGGCCGCCGCACTTGCCATGCTGCTGCGCGAGGGAGTGTGGCAGGCGCCGCCTGATGTCTAGCCCTCCAGCGGCGGATGGTACGCGCTGCGGTTTCGTGGCGCTGATCGGGGCGCCGAATGGCGGCAAGTCGACGCTGACCAATGCGCTGGTCGGCGCCAAGGTCTCGATCGTCACCCATAAGGCGCAGACGACGCGCGGGCCGGTGCGCGGCATCGCGCTGATCGGCGATGCGCAAGTGATCCTGGTCGATACGCCGGGAATCTTTCAGCCGAAGCGGCGGCTCGACCGCGCCATGTCGCAAGCGGCGTGGGAGAGGGCCGAAGAGGCCGACGTCGTGGCTGTGGTGATCGACGCGCACCGCGGGTTCGATTCCGATCTGGACCCGCTGCTCAAGCATCTCCCCGAGGCAAAGCGGCCGGCGATTGCCATCCTCAACAAGATCGATCTTGTCTCTAAGCCCGACTTGCTCCACGTCACCGCCGAGATTTCAGCGGTGAGAAAGTTCGACCGCGTGTTCATGGTCTCGGCATTGACCGGCGATGGCATGGCCGATCTCAGGTCATATCTCGCTGGCGCGGTTCCGTCAGGACCTTGGCTGTTTCCCGAGGACCAGCTCACCGACGCATCGCTGAGGCAGACCGCGGCGGAGATCACCCGCGAGAAGCTCTTCCTCAGGCTACATGAGGAACTTCCCTATCAGCTCACGGTGGAGACTACGGACTGGAAGGAATTGAAGGACGGCAGTGTCAGGATCGAGCAGACGATCTATGTAGCGCGCGAGAGCCAGCGCAAGATCGTGCTCGGCGCCAAGGGCAAGACCATCAAGGAGATCGGCACGTCTGCACGCGAGGAGATTGCCGAGATCGCGGGCGCTCCGGTGCACCTCTTCCTGTTCGTCAAGATTCGCGAACTTTGGGGCGAAGATCCCGAGCGCTACCGCGAGATGGGCCTGGATTTTCCCAAGGATCGCTAGGGCCAGCCGCAGCCAATCAGGTGGAAACCGCCTCGCATGGGAAGCGTGCGTCTGGCGAGCCATCATCTAGGGAGGCTGCATGAAACGCGTATTCAGCCGCGTTGCTTGGCGCAACGGTGGCAGAGGCCGCGACAACGACGAGCCCTGGCGCAACCAGCACCGCTCCTGGTGCGTCGGGCGGGTCGCCGATGCA
>Ga0182033_10001189_pt1 | contig 12980 bp, 10 predicted proteins | sample tim00Cox0000000H_FD_125968 | JGI IMG/M metagenome (GOLD analysis project Ga0182033, IMG submission 125968) | Lab enrichment of tropical soil microbial communities from Luquillo Experimental Forest, Puerto Rico - timezero.00C.oxic.00.000.00H | ecosystem: Environmental > Terrestrial > Soil >...
TAGGCTTGATCGGAAATGCCTCGCGCGGAAAGCCTCGCGTGAATCCGGACGTCGATCCGAGGCATTTTCGATAAGGAGGCAAGGAGGAAGCCGCTGGTGTTTGCGGCAGATGCGGGACTATGGGGTGACACGGGATTTGAGCGAGTAGGGTGAACACGGCTCAAAACGAAGATCGCTCTAGCGACAGGAGACTTCTGCGCGAGCGCATAGGTGTGCGCAAGAAAGCGAAGAAAAGGCTCTAGTAGGTAAGAAAAAGATGCAGAACCCCTTGACAACGGCCGGCCTCGTTAGAGGTTGCCCGTCACCCGCTCACAATCCTCAGAGCGCCCCCAGATGACTTTTTCGGAGCGCAGTTGTTCGAAATGCAGTCGACCGTCTGGCAGTGGCGAGAGGGAAGAAGACAGGGGGCGCGGCCAATCCCGAATGCTTCCCTCCGTGACCAATCATAAGGCGGATGCGCCGCTGATGGGATGGGGGTGGCTTCTTGCGTGTGATATGATCGCCCGGCGTAACGTCTCATTAGTGTGGCGATGAGGAACCTGTTATGAAGAAGATGAAGGCATACGCGAGCTTCGATGAGTACCTTGCGGACCAGAGCCCCAAGAACCAGGTAGTCATCGGCGCCCTCCGGCGGTTCGTAAAGCGCGTTGAACCGGAGTTGAGCGAGGCGGTGAAGTGGGGAAACGGGTGCTGGATCGGCGGGAAAGGGAATAGGCCCGTAGCGTACGTTTACTCCGACACTGGGTACGTACAGTTTGGCTTCTTCAGGGGATCGTCCTTGAGGGATCCGAAGGGATTGCTTGAGGGCAAGGGGCGGTACGTGCGCCACATCAAAGTCCGTGAGCCATCCGAAATCGACCACCGGGCGTTTGCGGCGCTACTTGGTCAAGCCGCGGGCTCGCGCACTGGGAGGCGGGCGTTAGGCCGTCGTCGCCCGCCGTTTCGATGATTCGAATCGAGTCACGGCCGACGTTTAGTTGTCAGCTTAATCCTAACCAACACGACGACTGAAGAATGTACAATGCTGCCACTTTGAATGGGAGCAAGGCGCTCCCATTTGCACGTCCCAAATCAGAAGGGAGCCAGCCCGTGCCCCTCAAGCCTCTGCCATCGTCCACAATGCTCGGATTCCTTGCACTGACTCTCGTATCTTCGCCGGTGCTCCATGCGCAACTCGTTGAGCGGCCTCTCATTAGTGGACGCGAGGCTGTGGTCACTTCGCTTGAGCCGCTTGCCTCGATGGCCGGCATGCGTATCCTGCAGGAAGGAGGTAATGCGTTCGATGCCGCGGTAGCGACTGCACTGGCCGTCGGCGTGGTCGATCCGCGCATGTCCTCGCTCGGAGGAAATGGATTCGCCACCATCTACGTTGCGAAAACAAAGGAGGTGCGCGCACTGAATTTCTACGGCACTGCTCCCAAACGAGCCACTCGGGAATTCTACGCGGGCAAAGATTACTCGCATGGCGTTTTGTCCGTCCCAGTACCCTCGGCTCTCAAGGGATATGAAGCTCTCCATAAAGCCTATGGAAAATTGCCGTGGGCCAAAGTGGTGCAGCCTGCGATCGAGCTAGCCGAAGGCGGCTATGTAATCGAACAGCCGCTCGCGGAAGATTCCCGCGAAAGCGAGAAGTATCTGGGGAAGATTCCTTCCACTGCGAAAGTATTCCTTCCGGGTGGAAGGGCACCAAAGGTGGGAGAGATTTTTCGCCAGACGGATCTTGCGCGAACTTTGAGGGAAGTCGCCCAGCAGGGACCCGACGTGTTTTACCGTGGCCCTATTGGCAAGCGCATTGCGGAATATCTGCAGGCAAACGGCGGCGTTCTGGGCGCGGATGACTTAGCGGAGTACCAAGCAAAATGGTTGACGCCGATCAGTACCACATATCGCGGTTACACGGTTTACACGCAGCCCCCGAGCAGCAGCGCGATTGCTGTGCTTGAGCAGCTGAACATTCTCGAAGGGTACGATCTCAAGGCACTGGGACACAATTCACCACAATATCTCCACCTGATCGGGGAAGTGATCCGACTGGCGGCTGCAGACAGAAACCGCTATGTCGGGGACCCGGATTTTGTAAAGGTCCCGGTGGAGAAGCTCCTGTCAAAGACTTACGCGGCAGATCGGCGTAGCCTCATTCATGCCGATTCCACTATGCCAGTGGCCGTCGCAGGCGACTTTCACCAACCGGAAGACTCACACACAACTCACCTGAATGTTGTGGACGCGGAAGGAAATATGGTGGCGCTCACGCAAAGCTTGGGAGATATATTCGGATCTTGGGTGATTGCGGACGACACTGGAGTTATTTTGGGTGACGAGATGAGGCATCTCCACCTTGACCCGAATGACCCCTCGCGCCTTGCGCCTGGAAAACGATCGCGCTCGAACGAGAGCCCGATCATTATCGTGAAGGACGGCACGCCGTTTATGGCCATCGGCACGCCGGGAAGCGACGGCATCTGGCAACGATTGGTTCAGGTGATCGTGAATGTGGTGGACTTCGGGATGGATATACAAACGGCGATCACGGCTCCGCGAATCAGAAGCGGAGGCAACATTGAATCGGGGACCGAGATAAAGCCTCTCTTCCGAGTGGAAGACAGGATTCCAGCAGCAACATTGGACGCCTTACGTGCGAAGGGATTCGAACTCACCATCGTAAACAATGACTACGGTCGGGTGAACGGAATTGTTATCGATCCGGCAACAAAATTCCGACTGGGCGGTGCCGACCCGCGCGAAAACAGCTACGCCCTGGGGTGGTAAAGCCATGAGGCAACAGCACAACCTCAGCGATGCCTCAGTGTTCTTGTTTGCATGCATGATGCTGATTCCAACCCAGGCCAGGGCGACAAGATGCGAGGACCTCACAAAACTGAATCTGCCGAATGTGACTATCACCTCGGCCACAAACATGCCTGCAGGAAAATTCACTCCTCCAGACTCGTCGAACTCCTTGGAAATTCCTGAATTTTGCCGCGTAATCGCAGTGGCAAAGCCCACGTCGGATTCAGTCATCAATTTTGAAGTGTGGATTCCTTCTGCGGCAGAGTGGAACCGCGATTTCGAAGGCGTTGGAAACGGCGGCTACACCGGAGCCATCCAGTATGTAGGTCTTGCCAAGGCACTTCAGCGCGGCTTTGCCGCAGCAAGTACGGATACCGGCCACACCGGTGGTGATCTCACCTTCGCGGCAGGCCATCCGGAGAAAATCGTCGATTGGGGCTACCGCGCGATTCATGTCATGACGGAATCAGCCAAGCTGATCATCCGTGATTACACAGGCGCGTTCCCAAAACACTCGTTCTTCATGGGCTGCTCGACAGGGGGTCATCAAGCTCTTTCTGAGGTGCAGCGCTTTCCTGCTGACTATGACGGAGTGGTCGCAGGTGATCCGGGAAACAATCGGGTGCATCTCAATGTCGGATTCTTGTGGGCTTTTGCGGCTACACACGACACGAATGGAAACGCGATTCTCCCCACTTCCAAGCTTCCGCTGATTAACAAGGCCGCGGTTGCTGCGTGCGATGCGGTGGACGGCGTCAAAGACGGAATTATCTCTGAACCAGAAGCCTGCCATTTCGATCCTGCCGTCCTTCTGTGCAAAGGCGAAGAAAATGATCAATGCCTGACGACCGCCCAGGTTGCGGCGGTGAAGGAGGTATACGCCGGGCCACGAAATCCGCGCACGGGCGAACAAATCATCGCAGGATATTCACGAGGAAGCGAAAGCCCGGAGGGCGACACCTTGGACAGGGGGTGGAAGACGTACATTACAGAGCGCAATGAACCCATGCGTTTGGAGTTTTGGAAACACTGGGTATTTGATGACCCTGCGTGGGACTGGCGCACATTTGACTACGATCGCGACGTTGCGTATGCCGACGCCAAGATGGCTGCGGTGAATGCCATCAACACCGACCTGAGCGTGTTCCGGTCTCGCGGTGGCAAGCTTCTCATGTACTCAGGATGGGCAGATCCAATCGGTCCTCCGGCGGACGCAATCGATTACTACAAGCATGTCAAGGAAGCCACTGGCGGACAACAAAAGACGGAGTCATTTTTTCGGCTTTTCATGGTGCCGGGAATGGCTCATTGCCGCGGAGGACCGGGAGCAAACTTCTTCGGAGGCTATGACCCACTCACTCCTGTTCCGCCAGACATCAAAATCGATCCGCAGCACGACATGCTGAGTGCTCTCGTTCAATGGGTGGAAACGGGTTCTGCGCCTGAGTATATGATCGCGTCACACGTGAGAGATGGCCACGTGGACCGCACTCGCCCTCTTTGCCGTTATCCGAAGATTGCCCGGTGGAGCGGCAGCGGGAGCAGCGACGACGCAAAGAACTTCAGTTGTGTGGAACCAGCGAGCCCATCGCAAAATCGCTCCACAAAGAAATAAGATCACTGTGAGAGCAAATAAGGGTGCAATGGTTGCCGAGTGGTCGGCAACACGGAAGTTGGGATTTTTACACTCTGCTCCGACACGCAGCGGTACACATTAATTGCTAATTAACGTTCCTGGTCATCGGTCCACACGCGCAGGAGAAATGGGCGAGAAAGGGACGAGAGCCGTCTCCGAGACGATAGACAATGGGAGAAGTTCGAGATCGCAACGGAACCTTTTCTTGTTTCAGTCGTCTACATCCATGGGAAGTTGACCGGAGGAGTCGTGTCTTCACACAGCGCTCGAAACAATGTGCTTTTGGAGAATGTCTGGCGGGACGTGGGCTATGCGTTTCGCACCATGCGGCGGGACTATGGCTTCGCGGTTTTTGCGATTTTGATCGTGGGGCTGGGAGTTGGCGCGAGCTGCACAATTTTCAGCGTGGTGAACACGATTTTGATTCGGCCGCTGGCGTTTCGCGACCCGGGGCACTTGGTGTGGATGGCCAACCACACGGACGATACGAATGATATGTCCGGGAAAACCGTGCAGGTGGACTATCTGCTGGAGTATCGGCGGAAGAACCGGTCGTTTGAGGATTTGGCGGCGTATTTCGCGTTTTATGGCGTGGGAGACGCGAAGCTGATCAGTGACGGACGGTCGGAAAGATTGACGAGCATTCCGGTCACTCAGAATTTCTTTCCGTTGCTGGGTGTCACACCGCAGATTGGAAGGCAGTTCAGTGAGGAAGAGTGCAAATGGAATGGGCCGAAAGTGGCCATGCTGAGCGACGCGCTATGGAGGAGAAGATTCGCAGCAGACCCCAACATAGTGGGGCGGGCGTTGCCGTTCGATGGCGGACCGGTGACGGTGGTGGGCGTATTGCCAGCATGGTTTGATTTTGGAACGGTTTTTGCGCCGGGGACGAAGGTGGATATGTATGAACCGTTTCCCCTGTCACCCGAGACAAACAGGTGGGGGAATACCATCGCGATTGTCGGAAGACTGAAGCCGGGCGCGAGCTTGGGAACGGCCCAAGCGGAGGCAGGGATTTTGGGGAGGCAGCTCCAGGAAGAACATTTCCCAAAGATGAATGAATTTGACCCGAGGCTGTCAATGCTCGGTGTTCACGTGAGCGGAAGATTGAAGCCGGCGCTATTCGTGTTGGCGTGCTCAGTCGGCGTGGTGATGCTGATTGTGACCGCGAATCTGTCGAACTTGCTGCTGGCCCGATCAGCGGCGCGACGGAAAGAGATCGCAATTCGCGTGGCGCTTGGGGCCGGACGAGGGCATTTGTTGGGCCAGATTTTGACCGAGAGCGTGCTGCTTTCGTGCAGCGGTGCGGCGTTGGGAGTCGGGCTGGCGTACGCGGGGACAGGCCTGTTGGCGCAATTGAGCGCGATGAGAATTCCGCTGCTGGCGGATGTAAGGGTAGATGGGCCGGTACTGGGGTTTGCTGTAATGATTGCGGTGTTGACTGGGCTCTTATTTGGGTTTGCGCCTGCGTGGCGGGCTACGGAGTTGACGCTGCACGGTGCGCTGAAAGATACGAGCCGCGGCTCGAGCCAGGCGCGGGGACATGCGTGGGTGCGGAGTGGGCTGGTGGTAGCGGAGATTTCTTTAGCATGCGTGTTGCTGGCGGGAGCTGGACTGTTGATTCGAAGCTTTTTGCGTGTGCTGGATGTCAATTTGGGATTCGTGCCCGAGCGGGCGGCGGCGGTGCGGATTGACCCGAACGATTCGTACAAGACGTGGGATCAGAAAAACTCATATTACACCGAAGCGCTGCACGATGTACTGAGCGTGCCAGGGATTGAGGCCGCTGGATTGTCGGACGCGCTGCCACTCGGACGGAATCGAAGCTGGGGGTTTGGCGTGAAGGGCGTGCAGTATACACCTGGGAACTATCCGGAAGGTTTCCCGCGGATTATCAGCGACGGATATTTTCATGCGATGGAGATTCCGCTGAGGGCTGGGAGGGATTTCACGGAGCGCGATACGAAGGGAGCGCTGACCGTGGTCATCATAAACGAGACGGCGGCGCGGAATCTATTCCATGGGCGGGATCCGCTGGGACAGGTTTTGCAGATTGATTCGGAGCGGACTATTGTGGGCGTGGTGGGCGACGTGCGGCACATGGCGCTAGAGGAAGGTTCCGGGAACGAATTCTATATTCCGATCCGGCAGACGCAGGATTATGGGACGGTGGATTTGGTGGTGCGGACCTCGTTACCGACGATGCAGCTGGCATCGCGGCTTCGCGAGGCTCTAAAGCTTATTGAGCCGAATCTGCCGACCTCGAATCTGCGGAAGCTGCAGACTCTGGTGGATCGGGCGACCTCGCCGCGGCGGTTTGTCGTGCTGCTGCTTGCTGGATTTGCCGGCTTTGCGCTGATTCTTGCATCCCTCGGAATCTATGCGGTCATTTCTTATTCCGTCAATCAGCGTAAGCTGGAAATCGGAATTCGCATGGCACTGGGCGCTTCGCCGGGGATGGTTCGCAGCCTCATTCTTGGGGAGACCATGCGGTTAGCAACTGTGGGCGTAGTGATTGGGTTCGCGGGAGCACTTGTTTCGACGCGGCTCGCGGCTTCCCTACTCTATGGCGTAACACCAACAGATCCCCTGACATTCGCGGGCATGGTGGCTGTACTAGCGGCAGTGGCGGCTTTCGCAGGGTACCTGCCAGCCACGCGGGCCGCGCAGATTGAGCCGGTGACTTTGTTAAGGTCGGAGTGAGGGCAGGTCACCTGTTGAGTGTAGCCAATAGAAAAAGGGAAGCGGACTGAATCGCCATTTCACTGACAACCTCCGGAGTCTGCGGTCTTTTAGGTAGATTGTCGGCCATCCGGAAGCCCGGGCTTCTCATTTGCGTGTTAGTCAGTTGGATGAAGAGCTTCCGGTCAAATCGTGGAGCGAGAGGAAGGTAATCCAGGAAGTGCCGGCGGCGCGTTTTCGGAATGCGGTGGATATTCCTCCGCAAGTGATATAGCCATATCATTTGGCTACGAGTTTGCCGGGGTCAAGGACAACGTGCTTGATGCGGGTGCGCTTCCAGGTGTAGGTGATGTGCACGAGGCCGTCGGCGGTTTGAATTACGGCGGGGGAGGAATATTCGCCCGGCAGGTCCTCCAAAACCAAAGCTGGCTTCCCGGTTTTGCCGTCTTCGGAGACGGCGACATTCAGCGGGGTGCGTCCCTCGGTCGTGTGGTTGTAGACCAGCAATGCGCGGCCATCTTTCAGGACCACGGCGTCAATGCCGCTGTTCGGGTTCGGCAGCGCGGTCAGCTGCATCGACGTCCACGACTTGCCGTCGGGAGTCGAGGCCCAGGATTCGGCGATTCTTCCGTGCTTGGTGCGGCAGAGAATCTGAATTTTTCCGGAGGGATACCGCAAAATGGCGGGCTGAATGGCTTCGATGCGTGTGACGCTGTTCAGCTGCCCCGTCGCCGTCCAAGTCGTGCCCAGATCCGGGGTGCTCTCCATATGCACGTGCCAGCCGCCCGCTTCCGTACTTGACCCACACAGAAGAGAATTGCCGGGCAACAAGACGGGCTTGTTTTTGATCGGGCCCAAAATCCCCTTGGGCAAGGGCTGACCCCGCGACCAAGCCTGGCCGCCATCTTCGGAGAGCGCCCGCATCCCCCACCAGCCGCTGGGGTACGGTCCAACTTTGTAAAATAGCAAGAGCGGGCCGTTTGCGGACTGGAACAGCACGGGATTCCAGGCGGGATAGCGCTGGCCATTGGGCTGTCTGCCATCGGCAACTTCCACTGGATCGGACCACCCAGCGGCGCCACGCCGAGCGATCCAGATGCCCACATCAGGCCTTCCTTCATCAGAACCTCCAAACCAGGCGGCAATCAATCCATCTTTCGTTTCCGCAATGGTAGAGGCATGGCAAGAAGGAAAAGGCGCTGCCTCAAAAATAAACTCGGAGCTGACCATGCCAGGCTGTTTTTCGAGACTAACGCTGACGAACCGCGAGAGTTGTTGGGTTTCCTTTGGCTCCTGCATGCGGCAACAAAAAAGCAGCGGGGCGGCGAGCAGAATGGCCGCACGCGAGACGAGGCGCATCTGTTCATTTTCCCATGAGGCGCGAACGGCAGGACCTTAGGTGGAAAGGAAGGATTATTGTTAGTTACCGGCAGTTCCGAGAAAGAACGCAGCCAACTTTCAAGAGAGGAACTTTCGCCAGTAGGCGCTGATTCGTCGAGCGCTCCCGGTGAACAGCACTATTCCTCTCGCAGCGCGGATACTGGTTCCAACGCGGCGGCCCGCTGCGCCGGAAGCCAGCTCGCGAACAACCCAACCAGCATCAACAACACGCTGACTCCTGTGAAGATCGCCGGGTCCGTCGACGACACGCCCAGCGGTAAGCTCGTGAGTAGCCGCGTTCCGGGGAATGCCGCCAACAGCCCCAGCGTGAGTCCGATGCCTAGCTGAACCGCACCGCGTGCCAGGACCATGCCGAGGATCTTGGCGGACGTTGCCCCCAAAGCCATGCGCACACCGATCTCGCGAGTTCTCTGCGCGGTGGCATGCGAAAGGACGGCGTAAATGCCGATTGCCGCCATCACTAATGCGATCACCGCGAAAACGGAGAAGAGCGTGCCGAAGACCCACAAGTACCATTGTGCGCGTTCGATCGCCGCAGTGAGGGTCCGCACCTCCGACAGCGGCAAATCCTGATCCAGGCTCTGCACGGCTGCGCGGACTGCGGAAATTTGCGAGACAGGGCCCGGGGATCGAAGGACAAGCACCGCACTCTGGTAGGCCTCTTGGCGGTAGGGCAAATAGAGCAACGGATTGGGTTGGTTGCTCCCCGGGTTCTGAACGATTTTCGCCGATACACCTACAACGGAGAACCACTCGCTCCCCTCCGTGGGTTTGTCGGTATTCACGAAGCGAAATTGCTTCCCCAGCGACTGTTGACGCGGCCAGAAGCGGTCCGCAAATTCTCTGGACACAATTGCCACGCGGTGTCCTGGCGTGCCATCGAGGTCGTTGAAATCGCGTCCCGCGAGAATCGGCACATCCACCGTCGTGAAATAGCCAGGCCACGCAGCCACCACATCGGCCGAAGGAGCCTTGGCGGGATCTCCCAGGGGAGTGTCCTGGATCTCGATGCGGCGACTGCCCGATCCCATTCCGGGCAAGTCCGATCCCATCGCCACTTGAGTTACGCCAGGAATCGCTTTGAGCAAAGGTTGCAGCCGTTCATGAATGCGCACGCGCGATGCGGCATCCGGATAGCGCGACTCGGGCAGGCGGATTCGCGCGGTGAGCAACTGATCCGCAGGGACAATCGGATTGAGTTTCTGGGCGTCCAGAATGGCGCGCACGAAGACTCCCGCGCCGGTGAGCAACACCAGCGTCGCCGCAAATTGGAAAACCACCAGGGCCGAGGACAATCTGCGGCCGCGATGAGTTCCGGCAGAGCGCGTTCCGCCCTTAAGTGCGCTGTTCAGGTCTACACGCGAAGTGCGCAACGCGGGGAATAGACCGAAGAGCAATCCGCTGCCAGTGCAGAGGGCGGCGAAGTATGCGAAGACCGTGTAGTCCATGCGGAACACGACCCAGTAGGGCTTGCCGACGTCCTGGGTGACGAGATCGAAGGAGTGGATTCCCAACGCCGCCAGCGCTAAGCCGAGCACTCCTCCTATCGTGCTGAGCAACACGCTCTCGATCAGAAATTGCCGGACAATGTGCCAGGGCGACGCTCCCATCGCGGCACGGATCGAGATTTCGCCTCGCCGGGTCATGGCGCGGCTCAACATCATGTTGGCAACGTTGGCGCATGCGATCAGCAGCACGAAACCCACCGCGGCCAGCATCAGCAAAAAGACCGCGCGGATGGGTCCGCCGTTGAATCGCTCATGGAACGTTAGGACCAACACGTCCACGCCTTTGTTGGTGTCGGGGTACTGGCGAGCGAGTCGTTCGGCGATGGCATGCAGCTCAGCGGTCGCCTGCGACATGCGCACGCCTGGCTTCAGCATGCCGTATAAGGACAAGGATCGCTCCGAGCGCTTTTCAAGATCGGCCGTTGAAACCAGTGGCGTCCAGAGATCCTGATTCGACGGGAACTTGAATCCCTCGGGCATGACGCCGATGATCGTGGCTGGCTTCCCGTTCAATCGCACCACATGTCCGGCGATGTTGGGATCTTTGGCGTAGCGGTCTTTCCAGATCCCATATCCCAGCAGGATCACCGGCTCCGCTCCGGGCCGATCGTCGCCGGCTGTAAAGCTTCGGCCAAGAGCGGGACTCGTGTGTAGCATGTCAAACAATCCGGAAGTCACGCGTTCCATGCTGAACGCTTGCGGCGGATTCCCTTGCTCGCTGAGGACCGCCTCCTCGCCGGTGGTTGCTTGAAGGGACTCCAGCGAGGACGCCTGGGTCCGATAGTCGCGAAAGTCGGGATACGAAACGCCGGTCTCGCTATTTCGCCCAGTGTGCTTCTCGTTCAGTATGGCTACCAGCCGCTCGCCACCCTGAACCGCCACTGGCTTGAAGAGCACGGCATTAACCAGCGTGAAGACCATGGTATTGAGTCCAATGCCCAGCGCTATGGTAACGATCACAGCGGCCGAGAACCATCGATGGGTAGAAATCATACGCCAAGCAAAACGGAGATCCTTACTCATGTCGGTACAGACGATGGAGGGTATACAAATGTTCCACAGACTGGGCTGGCGAGATTGCCCTTCCTGGGAGCGCCAGTTCGTGCCGATCGGTCCCCGCGCGTTAGGCAACTATCGAAGTGCATAACGTCAGGGCAAATGTTGATCCCTGAAATGCACGATCGCCTGGCCAAGGAACGAACGCTCTCCCGTGGAAGGAGATCAGACGCTAATCGAGGGCGATGTGGGTGTTTGTCTCTCTAACGCCCTCTAGCCGCTGGATCTTATCCAGCACAAGTTTGTTAAGCTCCTGGGAGGCGCTAACTTCCACCACGGCGAATACGTCGCGGGAGCCCCAACACGCATCGGCCATCTTGACTCCAGGCAAGGTCGCAATCAGCCGCGCCACGTCGCGAGACTTGCCAGCCTCCGTGGCAATGACGATGTAGGCTCTCATGCTCTTCCCTGCTTGTTTGAACATTCAATAAAAAGGGAACCGCGGGAATCCGGGTTTGGGCTGCGGACTCCCGCGGGGTTACTGCCTCAAGTGTGAAATAGCACTAGGGCTTGGGTGAGATGAGGCGGGCAACAACGGTAATCTCTTCTGGCCTCTGGTTATGCGCCACCAGAGCTTGCTCTTTCTCCTTGGCTGATTCCACCAGTTGCCTTCCCCGGGCATGGCCGGCGGTCCACACCTGGCTAAGGAAATAGCGCTCGCCATACTTATGGAAGACCGCTTTGGACTGCTCGGCTTGCTTCGTGTTCGTGTCCACGGGCCTGGACATAACCAAACCCGCCGCGCTTCGGTCCGCGCGTTGAATCAGCAGAGCCGAAGAAGTATCTGCGGCTTTCTGGATCCGATACTCACCGGCCGGGAGCGTCGTCTTCCCCGCGGTGAATGCAAAGGGAATATTCACGAGCAGAGCATCCTGCGCTCGGGCGACCTGGGTTATTGCCAGGAAGGCCAGCGCCAAGAGCCCTGTGATTCTGCATAGCGTGTTCTTCATGGAATCCTCCTGTTAGCCAAATTCAGCGCCGTTCCGGATCACCCAGCTTGAGGCCTCGCCTGAACCTGCGCTGTAATGGCGCGCACTCTCGCGCATTCCTGGCGGAATGACAATGCACTGCAGGTGAACTGCAAGGCAACTTTAGGTGGACAGCAAAGTCCCAGAAGGATAGCGGGCTTACTCCATCGTTGACGCAATCGAAATAGCCGAGGCGCATGCCTCGAAAAGAATGAGCACTGGCTCAGTAGGCGGTGGGCGGGCGCTTCATGCCGAGGAGCAAGTGAGCCAGAACCGGAAAGCCCGCTCGGCCATGTTGGCGCAGTTGGAGGAGATACTGCAGCGGCTTAAACGGGTTTAGAAGGACCGGACCCCTATAACCCTCAGCTAGAGTCGGCCCCTTTTGGCGCTGAAGGATGAGAGAGCCTCAGCGACGAATGCCGGCCAGTAGTACGATGAGATGTACGGCTGCTGGCAACGCAGGCCCCGTCCAGACGTTGTCCGCAATTTCGACCATCCGAAAGAAAAATAGCCGCCACGGGCCGGTTGGCCTGGCCTGGGTAATATAATGTGTCACGATCACCAACGAAATGAGTGAAGCCTACAAGCCTCGTCGGACTTCGCGAATAAACTCGACCAGGTAGTCGCTCGCCAAAGGCGAATTGTCTGCCAAGACCCACGGTGACTGGTTGCTTGTCTGTCAATGGGCTATGAACGCCAGTCTCCACAAGTCGATCCTGACTGATCCGAGAAGACATCCCCGCGGGGCCTTCTCTCTCCTAAGGCCTTTGTTCGAGACGCTTGTGCGCGCCCATCTGATAGCTATGGACGACTCAGAGGCCATAAAACAGATGCTTAACGACCAGTTCAGAACAAAGTTCTTCACTCACCCCGGAAAGGTGGACGATCACTTCCAAATGGGCGGCATGTTCAAAAGTTCAAAAGGGTGTACGCGTACGA
>Ga0182033_10001193_pt1 | contig 12968 bp, 12 predicted proteins | sample tim00Cox0000000H_FD_125968 | JGI IMG/M metagenome (GOLD analysis project Ga0182033, IMG submission 125968) | Lab enrichment of tropical soil microbial communities from Luquillo Experimental Forest, Puerto Rico - timezero.00C.oxic.00.000.00H | ecosystem: Environmental > Terrestrial > Soil >...
CAGGTCGGGAGGTCCTGGAGGGTCCTCTGCCGAACCCGGGAAGACGATATAGGTGATGTTCAAATTACTCGCTGGCCTGATGTACGGAGTTGAATTCCGATCCAATTGTGTACAAATGCGCAGAGAAGCCTCCCCGATTTTATACGAGGGGCCGACATCGCCGAGTATCGCCGGATACAATTTTCCCTCGTAGCTTATCGCCACGTAGTCGCCGAGTTTTGGCAGAAACGCATGGTTCGGCTGCCGAAGCATAAATCCGGGCAAAACCACGTAGGGATCAATTTTCGCGATCAGAAAGCTATACTTTTTCAAGTCGCCCAATTCTCGTTGCGTCTGTTCGATCTGTTCTTTCAGAATCTTTTTTCGGTCCGTAGAAGTTGTCTTCGCATCGTACTCCGCCTGCAGTTGTTTGAGTCTTTCCTCCCTTCCCGGAGCGAATTGGCTTGGCTTGTTCGTTTTCTTTGGCCAACGGTAACTCGTGAATGGCTGAAAGTTTGTTGAAGAGCCGTCGACTTCCACATAGCGATCTGCATCAGAGCCATCCGCGTTTACGTCCATGTCGCTCTGAATCAGAAGCGCTTTCCTGTTTGTTTTCACATCGCTGAGCTCAAGGATCGTGTTGCAGTCAAAGAAATTGTGCCTGGAAATAATCTGATCCAGACGCCCCAGCGCCCGATTGACCGCGTCCACTTTCAGTTGGTACAGCCCATAGTAGAAATTTGATACCTTCGCTTTTGGGATATCATCTTTGATTCCGGGAAGCGTCGACGCGAGCAGCGGATCGACGAGGGCAAGTTCCTCCAGGGTTTGGGCTGCTTTCGGCATGCGAACGTTTATTTCGAGGTCGAGCGAATAGGCATCGGGGGTTTTGCGTCCGATAAGGGCTGAATCCCCTTCCGAGGTGGTCACCTTTGAATGAAGCTCCAAGCCGTTGAACAATCTTGCAGTCTCCATCCGAGACGATGGGATGAAGGTTTCAGGCAAAGGAGTGGGAGTTGGGGTGGGGGTTGGCGTTGGAGTCGGGGAAGGAGAGGGTGAGGGCGTGGGAGTCGTAGGAACTGGCCCGGGGCATCCGGCTGAAAGCAGGCTGAACGCTGCGACCACCAAGACTCGAATCCGAGAGCGCGAGCCAATTGCCATGGATACCGCTATTTCGAAAACCAGGCGATCGCGGTCAACACAATACAGATCCCACTGAGAACAATCATGGGGATTGCAGGCATGGGCTTCTTCTTAGCCGCATACGACCGGCCAAAGTGAACCAGCAACAGAACCGAAACGAGCAAACCTAGGACCAGTCCAGGAACGCCTGGTGGTAACGTACCTGCAAAGACGAGAAGCGCGCCGCTCACGCCTCCCGCAATTAATGAGGCTTTGCTCTTAGCCCTGAAGTAGCCGAGCGCTCCGCCTCCAATAGAAACTAATCCGAACAGGATGTAAAAGGCCCGTACGAGCATATCGCAAACTTATACCATGCCGGAGATCTCATAATCCACTAGGGTCGAGGCGCCCGATGAGATCTGTGTTCGCGCAACGTGTGCGTTCAAAAGAAGCCGCTTCACAAACATTGGCAGAAACGCCACGGTTGACATTACGAGGTTTAGAACTGTTCCCGGGATGACCCTTGCACGATCGCGTGCAACCGCGTTCAATGCCTGGCGAACTACCTCCTGCACCGGAACGGTGAGATAATCAGGCGCAGGTGCAGGATACGTATCTCCCTCCCTTATCGAAACATCATCAAACTCTGTTGGAACATGTCCCGGGCAGAGGGCCGTGACAGAGATATTGGAATTGCGCAATTCCGCGCGCAACGCCTCGCTGAAACTCGTTACATAAGCCTTTGTTGCAGCGTAAACGGCGAAATTCGGCACCGGTATGAGACCTGCGACGGAGCTAACATTCAAAATCGCCCCACAGCCGGATTTCCGCATGCTGGGAAGGATCCGGTAGACCAGATAGGTCAGAGCTTCGACGTTGACCTGAAGCATCGAATGCACTCGCTCCCATTTGCCTTCAGCGAACGCACCACGATCCCCCAAACCTGCGTTGTTGACGAGCAGATCGACCGTCAAGGCACTCTCATCGAGCCAGTCACAAAAACGTTTGAGTTCAGTCTGCTCGCTCAAGTCCAGCTGACGACAATACACCTCCAGTTCAGGATTTACTATCTTGAGCTCCAGTTCCAAAGCCTCGAGGCGATCATTCCGGCGCGCTACCAGCACCATCGTACTTACCACCGGGGCCAACTGCCGGGCGAATTCGCGGCCGATGCCGGAAGAAGCTCCCGTAATCAGCACTGTGCATCCAGCAAAATAGCTGATACTCATTTTCCCTTCCTAAGCTCGATCGTCAAAAGAGTCAATGCATCGCAATTTAGTGTCCTGTCCCCGAAATGGGCATATCTTTTGTTGCGATCTCGGGGACAGGACACGGTTCCGAGGCTGCTTGTCTATCAAGCAAACCCAGGCTAGAATCCTTGAAAAGCAAAATCGGTCCGAATTCATGCAACTCAGCGTGGAGAACATGGCTGTGATCGGCCAGGAACTAGCCATTCGGTGGTCGGATGGGGCGGAAAGTTATTACCCATTGGAATTTCTCAGGCGCCATTGCCCGTGCGCACTTTGTGCAGGCGAGAGAGATATCGCTGGGAATGTCTACCGGGCCGAACCGAAGCTAACGCCGAAAAGTTTCCAACTCAAGAGTTGCGCGAGCGTCGGAGGATATGGCATTCAGCCCGAATGGGGGGACGGTCATGGCTCGGGGATCTTCTCTTTCAGCTATCTCAGGTCGTTAGATCGAAATCTTTCATGATTCCTCGTCTGAGATCCCTGCTTTTGGTGAGCGCTTTTGTATCGTCCGCAGTGGCTGCCGTGGTTACCCATTACTGGCGCGAACGTTTCGAAGCGGACTTTGATCCACGGCCACTGTTCACCGTCATTTTCGTGCAGTTTCAGGCTTGCCGATCTGACGATTTCAATAAGGCGTATGATCAGGCCTCAAGAGCCGCACAGGCGCATTTTTCTCTGGTTCAATACGCCACGAAGATTCGAAGCGAGTACGGACGCATCTCAACCTGGAAAAAGCTGGAATTCGGACGGACCTTTGTCCAGAACCAACGCGCAATCGTTGAGGTCTACTTTTTGAGCAACTACGGTCAGGTCACTCCAGCCCGCTTTACTATGGTCCAGGAAGGCGCTATGTGGCGTATTGAGAATTTCGAAATTTTTGAAACCTGGCCTGACAACCGGCGCTTGGCCGGGTTCAGCGTTTAACTGAAAGTTCCATCACCAGCTTGCGGAGTGTAACCGGGCGCAAACCGTTTGCGTCTGTTATCACGCCGCAGTGTCGTGAGCTATGACTACCTCCGATAAAATCATCGAAGTATTGAAATTCGTCTCCGAGACCGACGAAGTCCAAAAAAACTTGGATCTACCCCTCTATGATTTGCAGATCCTTGACTCGCTGAAAACCGTGAGACTGATTGTTGAAATCTCACACGAATTTGGATTGGACATTTCGCCCTCTGAGTTCGAGCGGGAACGCTGGGCGACTCCGCGGAAAATCGTAGCCGACGTCGAAAATAAACTCGGGATCTGAACAATCACCTTGTGCGCCGCCCCAAATTTTTAGATCACCCTAAGCTGCGCTTCGTCCTGCTGGTACTTTATTACTTTGCGATTATAGCCGTTCTCTTTGTGCTCTACGGTCGAAGCGGGTTCTCGACGCCGCCGTTCGTTTATCAAGGTTTCTGAGCGATGGACATCATTGAGAGGACCGATCGCGCAGCGCGGGAATACCCGAACAAAATCGCCCACGTCAACAATAATCGCGCGCTGACTTACGCAGAGCTTGCCAAAAAATCCGATGCAATCGCTAGGCGCCTTACTGAGAAGTTTGCCGGCGACTATTCGCCAGTCGCCATCGTGGGTCACAAGGAGCCCGAAATGCTTATCGGATTTGTTGGCGCGGTCAAATCGGGTCGCCCCTACATCCCGATCGACATTTCCATTCCGGCCGAGCGTGCAGCGCGAATTGCGCAGAATTCCGGCTCGGTCGCTGTGCTTACGGCTACGCAAATTGCCGAGCTCGCAAATGAACAATCCAGCGCCAAGCCGCGCCGCGTCGAGCTTGACGATCCGTTTTACATTATTTTCACATCTGGAAGCTCCGGCGAGCCAAAGGGAGTTGTTATCACGTTGCGTTGCCTGACAACATTTCTTGAGTGGATGCTCAAGGAGCAGAAATTTACACGCGCCGGTGAAACTTTTCTCAATCAGGCCCCGTTCTCATTCGACCTATCGGTGATGGATCTTTATTTGAGCCTCGCTACCGCCGGAACACTGTTCAGCCTTGAGAAGAGCCAGATCGCGAATTTAAAGGATCTTTACCTCGCGCTTCGAAAATCGGCTGTCACTACTTGGGTGTCGACGCCGACTTTCGCACAAATGTGTCTTGTTGAGCGGGGCTTCGATCAAACCATGCTGCCGCAGCTGCGACGTTTCCTGTTCTGCGGGGAAACCCTCTTACCGGAAACGGCCTCCGAGCTTCTGGATCGATTCCCTGAGGCCGAGGTCTGGAATAGTTACGGGCCCACGGAGGCGACGGTGGCATGCGCGTCAGTAGAGATTACTCGCGAGACAATAGCGCGTTATCCGTCGCTCCCAATCGGAGTCCCAATGCCCGGTGCGAAAGTTTTCATTGCCGACGAGACCCTTCAGCCGATATCCTCAGGTCGCCGGGGCGAAATCATTATCGCCGGAAATAACGTCAGCCCGGGCTACCTTGGCCGGCCCGATCTAACGGACGCTGCATTTTTCCCTCTGGGAAATTTGCGCGCCTATCGCACAGGCGATTGGGGATCGATGAAGAATGGACTGCTGTTCTTCGATGGACGCATCGATGGCCAGGTCAAAGTTAACGGATACCGCATCGAACTCGGGGACCTTGAGGAGAATTTGCGCGCGCTACCGGAGGTCTCCGACGCAGTTGTTCTGCCGGTCATGGAAAAAGGTATTGCCCGATCGCTCGCCGCTTTCGTAGTCCTTTCACAGCGCGGCATGGAGAGCGAGTTTAAAATGGGAAACCAGTTGCGCGCACAACTCGCCAAGCGCCTCCCAGCGTATATGTTGCCGGGAAAAATTTTCTTTCGTGATGCATTTCCGATGACTGCCAATGGCAAAACCGACCGACGTAAGCTCGCCGAGTCGGTGGAATGATTCCATACGCAAGCTTTACATTCTTCGGGATCATGCTTTACGCCGTGATTCCGACCTTGATCCTCGGTATCTCGGGGCGTGCCGGCCGCTACTGGGCTTTATGCGTAACTGCGCTGTATTTAATCGGTCAATTTTCGGGCGAGATCGAACCGGCGCCGGGCTTTTCGGCGCCCCCGCTGGTATTGGTCGCAGGATACGCCGCCTATCAATGGGTCGTCGCGATTCTGTTTTTGCGAACCCGACGCCGATCAAATTCCGGCACTTTAAAATACTACGGTGCCTTAGCGCTCGCTCTGGCGCCGCTGGCGGCGACTAAATTTCTACCCCTTGTTTCCCCGCATGCCGGATTTGGTTTTCTCGGTATTTCCTATGTCACCTTCCGGATCCTGGATATTCTCTTCTGCATTCACGACGGGCAAGTCACCTCGCTGCCTGCAAGCCAATTCTTCACCTATCTCTTCTTCTTTCCGACCATATCGGCTGGTCCGATCGATCGCTATCGACGCTTCGAAGCCGACTGGAAACGGGTCCGTTCGCGAGAAGATTTTTTAGGTGATCTTGACGTCGCAATCGCGAGAATCTTTCGCGGCTTCTTATACAAGTTTATCATCGCGGCGCTAATCAAGCGTTTATGGGCGGATCACGCGACCGGCGACTCGCTCGTCGATACAATCTCGTATATGTACGGCTACAGCCTGTATTTGTTCTTCGACTTTGCAGGCTACAGTGCCTTTGCGATCGGGTTCAGCTATCTGTTCGGAATTCACACGCCGGAAAATTTCAACCGCCCTTTCCTCGCGACCAACATCCGTGACTTCTGGAATCGCTGGCATATCACCCTGTCGTTCTGGTTCCGTGATCATGTTTACATGCGCTTCCTGATTGCTGCCATGAAGGGAAAATGGTTCAAGGACGAACATTTCGCTTCGTACATAGGTTACTTCCTTTCATTCGGCCTGATGGGTCTCTGGCACGGAACCGGCCTCCACTACGTTGTTTACGGAGCGTATCATGCCTGTTTGCTAACTCTTTATGATCTGATTTTTCGATGGAACAAGCGGCGGCGAGTTTGGCGTACCGGCCCCAGTTGGCGCTTTGCATCAATGGTTGTGACGATCCATTTTGTTTGCTTTGGCTTCCTCATTTTCTCGGGCAGACTTCTGAGGAACTAGCTTAGCTAGAGCGTGTTGCGAAATGCCATTTCGTGTGTGTTTAGCGGGCGCATACGTGCAAGGGATGTGGTAGGGGCGGATCTCCGAGCCGCCCGAGGAGGGTGACGGCGTAAGCCATGAACCGGCCGGCTCGGAGATCCGGCCCTACCAACATCGGACACCGTTGGGAACTATAAGCACGGCCCGTCAACGAATGGTCTGCTCCGACCCAAGTCTATCGTGGAAAAAATCGTCGAGCGCTTTGTCGAAATAGAGCCAGCCTTTGTCGCTCAAATGATCATGATGACCGGCGAGAAAATCTTCATCTTGGTCGTGCTCTTCAAAGTCGATGAGCGATACGCCATATTTCTCAGCCAGAGCGCGGACACTTGTGTAATAGAGGGCGCGAGTCTGCCGCCAAACTCCAAACCGGTCAAAGTAGCGCCCGTCAAGCGGCATGCTCAGCAGTAGTGGTCGCGCGCCCAACTCGTGCAATCCACGCAGCAATAATTCGAAATCTGTCCACTCGTGTGCGCTTCGCACACCGAAGGCAAACTCCTTTTGACCCATTTCTACGCCGATAGGTTCGGGGTCTTTGTCGTTGTGCACCCTGGTTTGAGACGCGGCTCGCGAGATCAAGTTATCCCAATCCATCGCGCTTGAAGAACGCTCGGCACGAGGCTGCAGGGCATGCCGTTCTTTTAACAAGAAAAACAGCATTTCAAAATAATCCTGCACTCGGAGAATTCCGTTTTCGATTTTGCCGAGCGGCATGCTCAAATAATAGAGCGCGCGACTTGCCGACGAATTTGCGACGATTTGGTCCAGCGCAAACGTGAGGAGAACACTTTTTTTCAGCGTCTCAGGGTACTGCAGCATTCGCAGCGCAACCGCACGTTTCAAACTGAAACTGAGCTGCTCGCCGTAAATGAGTTCGCCGGCTTGAAGCAGGGAAAAATTTCCGTTGTAATAAGAAATTGGAACATCCTCCTTAAAGAACCAGCTCGGCGAAAGCGAGATCGCCAGTTTCTTTCCGCGCAAATCGGAACCCACGCCGGCAAGCTTTTGCAAAATGATCAGCGACGCCGCCCCGGCTTTGCCGACAGGGAAGACACTAAAGCCAGTGGGATGACTCCGGAAGAGATCAGCGGCCTTGTTGGCTGAGGGCTTGACCAACTCCGAACTGCCGTAGATCGGCAGTAGGTCAGGCTGTTTAAACGCAACCTTCTGGAGTGCGATACCCTGGTTCTTCTGAGGAAAAATGATGGGTGCCAGAACATGAATGTAGCGGCGCTGCAGGAACCGTCCGGTGATCACGCCCGCGCAGATAACGACAGTAGCTATGCCCAGCGCAATCAATGACGCGGCAACGTGCGGTGTTTTCAAAATGATCCTTGTTCCAAATCTCAATGTTTCAAATTCAAAGGCAACTGCGAATGACTTCGAGCGTTTTCTGAAGATCAGCGCTTGTATGCGCCAGGCAAAGAAACCCAGCTTCAAACTGGGAAGGAGCGAAGTATACGCCTTTGCTCAGGCAGCCATGAAAATATTTTCGAAATGAGGCAAGATCAGATTTCAGAGCATCCGCAAAAGACCAGATCGGCGTTTCTGCGAAAAACAGGCAGAACATTGAGCCGAGCCGATGAAACTGGTAGGCTCTGCCTTTCTCGCGTAGAATTTGGTGAACCCCGATTTCCATCTCTGCACCGATCTGCTCAAGGCGCGACCAGCCGTCGACTCTTTCCAGTTCGCGGAGTTGGGCCAAACCGGCTGCCATCGCCAAAGGGTTTCCGGAAAGTGTCCCCGCCTGATACACCGGTCCTTCCGGCGATAAGTAGTCCATGACAACGCTTCGTCCGCCGAAGGCTCCTATCGGGAGACCGCCACCGATGACCTTCCCCATTGCTGTAAGGTCCGGCCTGATTCCAGCCAATTGCTGATAACCGCCCTTGGCAACCCGGAAGCCGGTCATAACTTCATCGAATATCAAGAGCGTGCCGGACGCGCTGCACAGTTTCCTGAGTTGGTCATAGAATCCTGGTTTTGGAAGATACAGCCCGGCATTGGCAGGTACGGCCTCGACGATTACCGCCGCCAGTTCGCTGCCAAATCTTTCGAAAGTCTCAGCCAACACTTCCAGGTTGTTGTACGGAATCGTGATCGTCAGTTGCGCGAACTCAGGGGGTACTCCGGCGCTGTCGGGATTCCCATGCGTCAGCGCGCCGCTTCCGGCCTTTACCAGCAGCGAGTCCACATGCCCATGGTAACAGCCCTCGAATTTTACAATGAGCTTTCGGTCAGTAAAGCCGCGTGCCAGCCTGATGCAGGACATCGTGGCCTCGGTGCCACTGTTGACCATCCGCACTTTCTCAAGTGAAGAAACCCAGGTGCAGAGAAGACGCGCCATCTCGACCTCGAGTGGATTGGGAATGCCAAAGCTTAAGCCTTCCAACGCCGCCTTCCGTACTGCCTCCACGACGACATCCGGTGCATGGCCAAGGATCGCCGGACCCCAGGTCCCCACATAGTCAATGTACTCCCTTCCTTCTACGTCCCAGATTCGAGAGCCTTTGGCTTTTGCCACGAAAAATGGCTCGCCCCCAACGTTGCGAAAGGCCCGAACCGGTGAGTTTACCCCACCGGGAATAAATCGTCTGGCCTCGGCAAAAAGTGCGGAACTGGTCATGGGCGCAAAATAACGTCAATCGCTGCCGGTGTACAAAACCGTTCGCGGGTGAGCAACCGGCAAAAAGCGACCGACTCACGGGCGCCTCGGCTCGGAATTCTTTGTACAGAAGAGATTTAAACAGCTCGTTTCGATTTATCTACTTTAAAAGTAGGCTGTAGAGTTCGCAACATGAGCCTGCCGGTTAAGTTTGATCATTGCGTTGTGCACGTCACAGATTGGGAGCGATCGAATCAATTTTATCGTGAAGTCGTAGGAGCTGAGGTAATCGATCGAAACGGGCGATTCGTTTACCGGTTCGGAGAAGTACAGCTGAATCTCCACGGGCCTGGGGTGAAGGCGGGACCCCTCGCCAAAGTACCGGTGGCTCCGGGAGGCACCGACCTCTGCTTTGCCTGGAGCGGCCCGATAGAAGACGCAATCCGGCACCTGCGTCGAAGGAACGTGCCGATTGAACTTGGGCCCGTTAAGCGCTTCGGGGCCTTGGGAGAGGGAACGTCGGTTTATTTCCGGGACCCTGACGGTTCGTTGCTGGAGTTCATTTCGTATGCTTCTCCAGGGAGTTAGGAGACTTGAAGAGTATTGGTGTGGATTATTTGAAAGCAAGTGAGAAGGTTTGACTAACGTATACACGAAGGGCTACGAGGATGGAATGAGTGCGATGGACAAAGGGGATCTCGAAAGGATCTGTGTGTTTAGCGAGACATATATGACTGGAAGGTTGTTGGTAGGGGCGGATCTCCGAGTCGCCCGGGGAGAGTGGGGGTGCAAGCCGTAAACCGGGCGGCTCGGAGATCCGCCCCTACCAACAACCGAACATCATCAGGGACCATGAGCAATCCGGCACTGCGCCAATCTGTAATTTCGGCGACTCGATCCAGGCTAACCAGATATGAAGCGCCGGCCTATTATCGAAGCGAAAAGCGCTAAACACGTTCGAAAGGATCTTCGAGATCGAGGCAAAGGAACATTGATCGATCCTTAAGGCCTTTCTAACCTAACCCCAGTTGGATATATGGAGGAAGAAATCTTCGATTATGTTGTGGTTGGTTCTGGGGCCGGAGGTGGTCCGGTGTCATGTCGCCTGGCGTTGGCGGGCTATCGCGTATTAATTCTGGAAGCTGGCGGAACCGATGAAGGACTTCTGTATCAGGTGCCCGCTTTCCACTGTTTGGCCACGGAAGACCCTGCGCTGAGCTGGGATTTCTTTGTTCGACACTACCAGGACGAGACTCAACAGGCTCGTGACACGAAGTATGTTCCAGATCGAAAAGGGGTCCTCTATCCCCGCGCCGCCACCGTGGGCGGGTGCACAGCGCACAATGCGATGATCACAGTCTATCCGCACAACAGCGACTGGAAGCTTATTGCCAACATTACAGGGGATTCGAGTTGGGAACCGGATCGGATGCGAAGCTACTTCGAGCGTCTCGAGAAATGTGATTATCATCGAGCCCCATCGAACGGCGAAAATCCTTCCCGGCACGGGTTTTTGGGGTGGTTGACGACCAGCTTTGCCAAGCCCGAGGTTGCCCTCACCGATATCGATCTCCTGGGCGAAGTCATGGCGGCAGTCTGTCAGAGCTACTCGGAATCTCGAATGCCGGATCGCCTTGGTAGGCTCTTGCGTTTGGTCAAGGACGTTTCCCGGCCCGGAGGTGCGTTAGGGGATTTTTTGTCGGAATTTGCCGATCCGAATGACTGGGAGTGGAATCAGATGAGTGGAACCGGCATAGTTTTGGTTCCGCTTGCCACACAACGTGGGAGGCGTAATGGAACGCGGGAATTTATTCGTCAAACCGCGGAACAAACCGGCTCGAAGCTCGAACTTCGGCCACACTGTCTGGTGAGTCGGGTGATCTTCGACGACCAAAAGCGCGCCGTCGGTGTGGAATACCTTTCGGGCGAACATCTCTACAAGGCAGATCCTAACTCGTCGCCGGATCAAACGTTCGAAAAGCATACGGTGAGCGTTCGGCGCGAGGTGATCCTGGCTGGGGGCGCATTTAATACGCCGCAGCTTCTCATGTTGTCCGGGATAGGACCGGCGGAGCACTTGCAGAAATTCGGGATCAAAACGCTTGTTAACCTACCGGGGGTAGGGGAGAACCTGCAAGATCGATATGAAGTGAGCGTCGTCAGCCACCTCAAGCGGGATATGATCGCCCTCAAGAGTGCGACATTTGCGCCAGCGAAGCCGGGCGAACAGCCCGACCCGGAATTGCTGGCGTGGCAGGAGCGGAGAGAAGGGCTATACACCACTAACGGTGCGGTTATTGGAATCATTACCCGCTCCAGTCCAGAGATACCCGAGCCCGATCTTTTTATCTTCGGGTTGCCCTGCTTTTTCAAGGGCTACTTCCCGGGCTATTCCTTATCCCTTGAACAAAGCCACGATAAGTTCACCTGGTCCATCTTGAAAGCGCATACGGAGAACACGGGCGGATCCGTGAGATTGCGGTCAATTGATCCACGCGACCCGCCAGAAATCAATTTCCACTATTTTGATGAAGGTACGGACTATGGTCGAAGAGATCTCAAGTCAGTTTTGCAAGGCGTAAAGATTGCCAGACGCATTTCCGAAAGAATTAGTTCTCTGGTCCAGGAAGAAATTCTCCCTGGAATTGCGGCCGATTCAGACGACAAATTGCTTCAATGGATCAAGAATCAGGCTTGGGGCCATCATGCCTCGTGCACCTGTAAAATCGGTGCAGATAACGATCCTGGGGCAGTTCTGGACAGCAAATTCCGTGTGCGTGGCGTGAAAAACCTTCGCGTGGTTGACGCTTCGGTATTTCCCAGAATACCCGGCTTTTTCATTGTCACGCCCATTTATATGATCAGCGAAAAGGCTGCGGATGTGATCCTCGAATGCGCGAATCGCACACAGTGAAACCAAGTACGCTCCTTCTTTGATAAAATGGCTATCAGCCGGCGGCAACAACGATCGTTAGAGACGTGGAGGGCTGCGGTCCCCCGCAGCCGTGGTCGGCCGTAAGCCAACATCATTTCACGGCGCCGACGGAGCGGACGCCCTCCAGTCACGGTTTGGAGTTCGGAGTTCGGACCAGTTCGCGTTCGCCATTCACCATTCTGAATTCTTTATTCTGACTTCTGTATTCTGTTTTAAAAAGTCTTAATCAAATCGATCAAGTCCTGTTGCTCCTTTAGCGTCAACGCCGCTGCAGTATAGTGACCTCGATCCATCACGAGATCCGGGCATTTACTTGCGTCTAAGAACGCCTGGCCAAGTTTATTCCGGAGCTCCTCCGCTCTTTTCTGATCATCGCTATTGCTTGGGTCGAGTTTCTTCAATTCATTCGTCGTCAAAATTGCCAACCCCAGTGCCTTCAAGGTCTTGTCCAGTTTGTCGGGATCCAGATTTGCTATCAGATCAACCGGGGTGCCGGGTGGTATCCACGCAATTTTGAGGTCGCCTCTCAATATCGACGGCTGGAAGAAAGGCAGGTGCAAACCGGTTAGACCGTTTGCCAGTACGCCCAGTTGAGAGGCGGGGATTTCAATGAAGGTCTCCTGCGTGGTGCGCCAGATTAGTCCATGATCCTTTGCCAACCGGGTCGCATCGGCCCCATCCTGATCGGGCACTTTCCAATGGAGACTCTCATCCTGATACCCCAAGTAACGCTTCTTAGCCGCTTCGGCGACTAGCACTTCCCACGAACGCGTGTCGTTTTCGTCCCTTCTGGCCTGGACCAGCAATTTGCTGATCGCATCGTTAAAAGCCTCCATCCGGCCCTTCACCGATGGGTCATTGTTGAAGATCCCAACCGAGTTGTTATGTAGGAACGGCGCCGTTGCCCAGACGCTTACCAGACTGGCTGGGCGATAGTAGCCTCGACCGCCGCCGGGAGCCTCGAATCCGTCGTTGAATGTCGCGTCCCCGCTCTGCGG
>Ga0182033_10001195_pt1 | contig 12951 bp, 11 predicted proteins | sample tim00Cox0000000H_FD_125968 | JGI IMG/M metagenome (GOLD analysis project Ga0182033, IMG submission 125968) | Lab enrichment of tropical soil microbial communities from Luquillo Experimental Forest, Puerto Rico - timezero.00C.oxic.00.000.00H | ecosystem: Environmental > Terrestrial > Soil >...
CGGATTCCTTCGAGAGGCGCTGTCATCAGCAGAATGCCTGCAGGCCGGTTTGAGCGCGGCCAAGGATCAACGCATGTACATCATGCGTCCCTTCGTATGTGTTTACACTCTCCAGATTGACCATGTGACGGATCACGTCGAATTCGTCCGAGATACCATTGCCGCCGTGCATATCGCGCGCCATCCGTGCAATGTCGAGTGCTTTCCCGCAGTTGTTCCGCTTGATCAGGCTGATCATCTCCGGCGCCATAAGGCCTTCATCGAAGAGGCGGCCAACCCTCAATGCCGCTTGCAGTCCGAGCGCGATTTCGGTTTGCATGTCCGCGAGCTTCTTCTGGTAGAGTTGTGTATTCGCCAATGGGCGACCGAACTGCTTTCGGTCGAGACCATATTGGCGGGCGGCGTGCCAACAAGCCTCTGCCGCCCCCATCGCGCCCCAGGCGATGCCGTACCGAGCCCGGTTTAGGCATCCAAACGGCCCAGATAAGCCTTCTGCATTTGGAAGGATCGCGTCCTCCCCAACTTCGACGTTGTCCATTACGATTTCGCCGGTGGTTGAAGCCCGCAAGCTCAATTTGCCCTCAATCTTTGGGGCAGAGAGGCCGCGCATCCCATCTTCCAATACGAACCCGCGAATCTTTCCGCCATGTTCTTCGGACTTGGCCCATACGACGAACACGTTCGCGATCGGCGCATTGGAGATCCACATCTTGGATCCGTTCAACAGGTAGCCCCCGACAATCTTCGTAGCGCGGGTCTTCATACCGCCGGGGTCGGAGCCGGCATCCGGCTCTGTCAGACCGAAGCAGCCGATCAATTCGCCCGCTGCCAGTTTCGGCAGGTACTTGCTCCGCTGTGCGTCCGAGCCATATGCATGGATTGGATACATGACCAGCGAGGACTGCACGGACATCATCGAGCGATAACCGCTGTCAACACGCTCAACCTCACGCGCAACGAGACCGTAGGAAACGTAGTTTGCACCGACGCCGCCATATTCTTCCGGAATCGTAACACCCAGGAGACCCAGGTTGCCCATTTCTCGAAAGATAGCTGGATCGGTGTGTTCCCGGCGATAAGCGTCGCGGACGCGCGGCTTCAGTGCCTCATTCGCATAAGCGTTGGCCGTGTCGCGGATCATCCGCTCTTCTCCACTTAGCTGATGCTCCAAAAGAAAGGCGTCTTCCCAGGAAAACCGATTTGCGTCTTTTGTGACAGCCATATCCTATGCTCCTGCACTTTGAACTGCGCTCTTGTTTTTGCCTATCCAAAGCGCCTGGCCCGGCCCAATCCCTGCAACAAGAATCAACGCACGAGTAATACTGCGATTCTTCATGCAATGAATATCTTGTAGCACAAATTGAGGATTCTTGTTCTCAAAAATGCTTTGAAATGCCCTGATGAACTACCTCATAGAACGAACCTTATGTTTTGCTGAAGACGTTCTCAACGCCGAATATTTTCTCAATCCATTTATGATATTGTAAGAGAAACTCGGTCAAAAAATGCCGTAAAGAGTCATTTACGCCATTTTCGTCGACAAATACTTTATCTACGTTACTAATATACACCTCTGGTTGCTGCAATACGGGAACATTCAACGAAACCATGCATTGACGGAGATGTTGAACGGCACCAAATCCACCCATTGTTCCAGGCGAGCTGCCGATAATTGCACCAGGCTTTCCGTTCCACACGCTCCGGCCAAACGGTCTCGAGCCGACGTCTAACGCGTTTTTGAGAACTGCTGGTATAGATCGATTGTACTCCGGTGTAACAAACAAGACACCGTGCGATGTTTGGATTCGTTCGCGGAACTTGGTCCAAGCTTCCGGAGGTTTTTCGTTGTCGAAATCTTGATTGTATAGTGGAAGATCTCCGATCTCGACGAAAGACAAGTGGAGTTCCGGGGGCGCCAGTGCTTTGAGTATCTCCGCTAGTTTCCGGCTTATCGAACCGTGGCGGAGGCTGCCGATCAGGACCGCGATATCGAGTGGATGTGACATAGGTTATTCCATACCTAGAAGCTGGAAAGGGAGTGCCCGATACGCCTTGCGTCAGGCGGTGAGATTACGAAAAATGGATCGCGCTGCCCTCCTAGAATGGGGCGTCAAGGAGCGACTATGTAATTGCTGAACCCGCCGTCACGATCCATCAGATCGGAGATGGCTTCGTTGACCCGGGCCAGGGGAAAGATCTTGTGTTGGAGATATGAGAGATCAATCGCACCAGTGCGAACCATTTCTGCCATTTCTTGGCCCTGTGCTCCTGTAAACCAATTCGAACCGATCAACTGAACCTGTTCATCCATAAGCCACTTGACGTCGATCGGCAGATCTTCGGCTACACCGCCAACGTTCACGACCTTTCCGCCGCGGCGCACGCCCTTCATCGAATCCAGCATTGTTGATGCGGGTGCTTTGGCGCCAAGAGCACTAATAACGAAATCAACACCCTCACCGCCGGTGAAGGACTTCGCCCATTCGCCGCTTGACCCGGAACCGAGTTTCATAACCTCAATACGATCTGGTGCAATCGCCTTCACACGGCTTAACAGCCCTTCGTCGCGCCCCGTGCCAAGAATTCTCGAAAGCCCCATTGCAAGTCCGAGGACTGTTGCAGCAACGCCGAGCGTGCCGGTGATCCCGTCGATAAACGCGACCTGGCCAGAGCCGGCGCCGGCGTTTTTGAGCGCACCATAGGACGTGCCGAGATAGCCGAACCGGCCAGCCTGTTCGAAGGTCAGGTTATCCGGAATATTCACAATCGCATAATCGGGCGCAGTCATGTATTCGCTGAAGCCGCCGTATGGATAAAGATCAAAGATCCGTTGGCCGTCCCTGCTTGTGCTGAAATATCCGTTGAGTGTGAAGTAGCGGCAATGGCTACGGTAGCCTGATCGGCACGCTTTGCAGGAGCCGCAAGATCTCAGTGGACTGACATACACGCGATCCCCGGGTTTGACGTTAAGCACGGCTTCACCGACTTCCGCTACGACGCCCGCTGGGTCCAAGCCGAATATTGCAGGAAACTTGGGCAGCGGCTGGTGAGGAAACCACTTCGGCCAATTGTTGATGACATTGGCCATGTTCGGCACAATACCGCAGGCTTTGACCCGCACCAGCACGTCATTTGGACGAGGTGTAGGAATCGGAATGGTGTCGAGCGACATTGGTGTCCCGAGGGCATGCAACCGCGCAGCCACCATTGTTTTTTCCATTTTTATACCCTCCAATTCGACTTCTTTGTAACCAACTGCTTCAGCGGTGCAGCGTGGACACAAAACCCGTGGATTTTCCAAGGTTTCGGCAAGGTGATGTGGCGATGACGGCACCCGTCGGGCCTCATGCTGGAAAGGCCCGACGGGGTTTTGGTGGCAACTCAGGGAGCGATGAACTTGCCACCAGGGGGACGAAAGCTGGCAGGCCATACCGCGACCCACTTGCCGTCCTGCACTTGTTTGAGTTTGGAGTCAGCCTTGCCGCTGTTGAAGTTTCCCTCGAAGCTGCGCGGTCCAATGACTGTCGCGACAGTGTTGGCCTTCAACCAAGCCGCCATCGCTTGCTCATCGACTTTTCCGACTGCGGTTGCCGCCGCCTCAAGGATCTGCCAAGCGGCGAACTCGCCGGCTGCTTGATAGTCGACCTGAGGGAAAGGCAACCCGGCCGCTTTGGCGCGTTCATTGTATGCAGCGATGAACGCATCTGCGCCTGGATTTTTATTAAAGGGTTCATGATCCTCAAAGAGGGTTAGACTCGTCAGGCCGTCGGCGTCTGCGTGAGCGGCGGTGGGCCCAGGTGCAGGGAACAGGTAGAAGTGCCGCTTCGGCTTATAGTCGATACGGTTCATGGCATCGAGCAGTTGGGAGGCCTCCATGCCGATCGCCCCAGACCACAGCAGGTCTGGATTGGCATCTTTGATGCGCGCGGCGATGCCGCCAAAATCTCGCGTGCCGAATTCGTACTGGAGCGAGAGCACAACCGGCATTCCCCTCTTAATAGCAACTTCCTCCCCGCCCTTTGCGATAACTTGAGCCGAAGGGAATTTGCTGGTGACGAACGCAATTGTCTTGGGCGGGGTCGGAGTGCTTGCAAAAGCGTCGAGCACAAGCTCCGTATCGGTGATGCGCGGGTCTGGACCAATAGACAGCGCAGGAAATTGCATGGGATAAGGGGCAAGGCTCGGATCGCCCAAGCTACTCTGAATGAAGAGCTTGTTGAAACGTTGAGCTACGCCCATTGCAGCAATGATTGAGCTGGTCCCATAGGGCCCCATCAACAGGTCGACCTTGTCGGCAGTGACAAGGCGTTCGTAGAGCGTCCGCGTGTTCGCGGGCTGAGACTGGTCATCGAGCAGGAAGTACTCGCACTTTCGGCCAAGCAAGCCACCACGTGCGTTGAGTTGATCAATGAACACTTCCTCTGCAATTTTGTGAACAACTCCGACTGATGCGAGCGGCCCGGTCAACGGCAAGGTGCCACCCACACGGATCGGTTTTGCTAAATCCTGGGCGCCCACGGGAAGTGTCGCGGCGAGCGCCAGAAGGCCAGCTTGTGCAAGAAAAGTACGGCGTAGGATTCTGCCATTGTTCATTTGATTTTGTTTCCTCCCAACTGAAAGCAGAATTTTCTACTTGGCCCTCAGCGGTAGCCATCTTCCAGATCGATCGACAGCGCACCCATGATACGTACTCCGGAATTGTACCAGGCAATGACCAGAACCAGCTCCATCATCTGCCGCTCGGAAAGAAAGGCGGTGGCTGCGTTCCAAATCGTTTGATCCACATCCACACGCAGTGTGGAGTCTTTTGCCAATGCCATCACAGCACGTTCTTCATCGCTGAACAGCGGTGATGTTTCAAAGTCCTTTATCGAGCCGAGCTGCGCTTCGCTGATACCCGCCTTAAGACCGTGCGAATGATGGTGGGCAATTTCATACTCGGCAGCGGTGCAGTGTCCAACTGTCAAAATGGCGAGCTCACGCAACTTCGGGCTCAGCTCCGTTTTACGGAGTTCGTTGGCGTAGCTCAGAAAAGCGTCGAGGATATCCGGGACATTCGCCAAAGCTAAGAAGATATTCGCCGTAGGTACCTTTCTCTCCTTTTGGAGGCGGTCGAAGAGCGATTTGTTGTTCGCTTCAATTTCGGCGGTCTGAACATATTTTACGCGCGCCACTTTACGTCCTCCTACGCAGCTTTTACTTGGCCAGCAGACTTTGGGCGTATTTCTCCAACGTCTCGGGATCGGGCATCACTTCTGGCCGCTTCAGCGGTGTATTCTCGAACACGCTTGCCTCGAAGTACCATTTAGAGACAGCAGGCAATCCCCAACGGACATTGGTGTTGAGCGCAGCTCCTTCCCAACGAACCGGCTCGATCTCCACGTCGATCGTCTGATAGTGGTTGACGAAAAGTTCGATGCGATGCCCGTCAGGATCACGAATATAAACGAAGAGAACCCCAGAAGGGCCATGGCGCCCGGGGCCACGCTCTACCGAGCTGGCATAGCCGAACCTGCCTGCCAGATCGCAAGCCTCGATGACGTGATGCGTCTCGGGCACAATATATGCGAAATGATGCAATCGCGGGCCTTCGCCCGGAATAACTGCCAAGTCCAGGCATGTTCCCTTGCGATACATGAAGGAACCCAGAAGCTTGTCGCCATGCGCAATATACTCGGAACTCCGAAAGCCGAGCTTTCCATAGAAAGCGCAAAGGGCGAAGGCATCGGGTGCCAGGACCTGGCAATGATCCAGTGTCTGAGCGCCCGCCCCAGCAAACTTATCAAAAGTCAGGAACACGCGTGGGCGCGTTTCCATCGAGGAACAGAGCTCGACTTTCGTCCCGATCGGGTCTGATACATGCAGGGTCCTTCCCTGGTGCGGCACCTCGACCCACTCCGCCGGAAGCCCCTCGGAACGAAAAAACGCGTAGGCCTTATCCAAATCCTCTTCAAGAAAAACGCGGTAACCGATGCGCTTGCAGGTCGGCTGCCCTTTTGCCTGAACAAGCACCAGACTATGATGGCAGGCCTCAGCAAGGCCGCGCAAATAGCACACGCCATCTTCGGTCTCGGTTTCTATGAGCCCCGCGATATTGACGTAAAAATCGCGGCTGCGGGTCAGGTCTGCCACTTCAAGCACGACATGACTGAACCTGGTGATATTGAAGGGGGGGCTCAAATTGACGGCTGGAAGCATTCCCTGCTCCGATGCAATGCGAACGTTAGCATGATCGCTAAGGCAAATGCGCCTCACTGTCAATGAGAGATTTCTGGGGATGGGGGTCAGTGGATGGCTCGAATGCTAAGGGCGAATGACAATGTCTGAGGCGACTTTCAGCGACCGAGGCGGTTTGAAAACGTGAATTCCGATCTGGCGCTAGGCTTGGAGCTTTCTTGGGAGACGTGACGCGCAGGCTGGAAGCAGCGACTGGAGCGCGCAGACTATGAAACGGCGCTCGCACGCCGGCGCTACGAAGCTGTCGACCCTGACAATCGTCTGGTCGCGCGGACGCTGGACCGGGACTGGGAGGCTGCAATGGCGACGAAACAGGCGCTCGCGGCTGACCACCAGCGAGCCCTTGCGCGACAACCTGAGCGGCTAACGGCGCGGGAAAAAGACGCGGTCCGTCGACTGGCAGAAGATGTGCTTTCCCTATGGAAGGCGGAGTCCACCGCAGGACCGGCAGACTATCGCCCGTATAATGCTCGATCGCGTCGTCATCCAGGTGTTCAGAGACACGGAGCGTGCGGAGATAAAATGCCACTGGGCAGGCGAGATCGTCAGAACGCAAACTCGAGCATTATGACGAAATGCTGGATCGGATCGTGACGCTGCGTGCCGAGGGGGCGACCGCTCGACAGATCGCCGACGATCTAAATGCGAAGGGCTGGATGCCCGCGAAGAAGCCTATGTTCGATGCGCTGATCGTCCAGAAGCTCCTGGTACGAAAGGGCCTTGGAAAGAAGCGATCCATCTGGTCTGGCAACGTCCCTCGCCGAAACGACGACGAGGTGACGCAGCAGGAACTCTCCGAAAAGCTCGGTGTCCACCGTCAGACTGCCTGCGTCTGGCTAAGGCGTGGAAAGCTGAAGGGGCGTATCGCCAAGGTAGGGACACAACGTATCTGGCTTGTCAGCCTGTCCCAGGCCTCAACAGGTATCGGGACTGGAGAGTCATCATGACAACACGATCGAAAAAGTCTTCGTGAGCCCAAAAGCATCTTACGCAGACTGGCGGGTCGAACCGTCGATGCACTCTGGAAAGCAATTGGCATTTTTCCGTTTGGCAGCGCCGGATGTTGGTAGCTGGTCCGGCGTGCTGATCTCAATGTCGGTAAAATGCCATTCGCGCGCCTGCGCGCAGGAACCCTCGAGATCCACTTCACGATATTTGTCGGCGCAGGTCGCTTCGTGGGCGAGATCATGGGTTGTGAGGTTGGTCGGTCAGCCGCGAGGAGGGCATTGACCTGCCGGGCGGCCGTGGGAGTGAGGTAGGCCTGCGCGATCAGGGCGATGATTTCGTGGCCTTCATCACCCCAGGCCATAGCCGGACCTTGCCATGTCAGGACACCGCCAATGCGAACAGGAGCGACCAGAACTTTCCGAGCATGAATACTGCCCTTTTGTGTGTTGAGTTTCGGCCGCCCAATTTAAGCGAGATATCCACGACCGCACGAGGTTGGAATTCCAGGAGGTTTCCTGCCACGGACAGAGACGCGGTTTAGCCGCGTCGACCAGCACGTCGTCATTTCCGCAATCGTCCCCCCTCGATGGCCACACGTCCAAAGCTACCAGAACACCGAGGAATCGGTCGGCACCAGGTGCTGTCGATCACCAACTCGCGGGCAACGCCTCGTCGGCACGGCTTAGACGACAAACACGCATTGTTGTTGTGGCGTCCTCGTATCCATGTTGCGTCCACGATTGAGGTGGTCATCGATCTCGGCAGCAGCTCCGATCATGCGGCCATACAGAAATACATTGAACGCCGCGGTCTCAAGATCTTTTGCCGTGAGTGCACCTGATCGATAGTCCTTCCACAAGACAGCTAGAAGCAGAGCGGCGATGACCGCATCGACATTGACGCAAAACACATAGCGCGATGCGCCACTATCATATAGCGCCTGCACAAGCTCGCGATAGAAGGCGTGGAAAATATTATAGTCGCCCCGCCTTTCCATGAACTCTGCGATGAACCGCTCGCGCGGGTCGTAATTGACTGGCTTGCCTCTAAAAATCGGATGATGGACGCCAGGCAGCGCACGCGGGCCATCGAGGCCCATTTCTTTCGCCTGCAGCCTCTCCTCCTTGTAGGCCTCGGCGAACTTCATCGCCATCGCCTTGAGATCAATTCCGTGAGTGCGATCGGTCGGATCAGCGAGATCCACATCCTTGAACTGCTCGAGAAGGAAGGCCATCCCCTCAAAGCCGTTACCGCCATGGCTATAGCCGGAATGGGTCAGGAACCCAACCATCGCCTTGTTGATCTGGACCCGGCTGGGTGTTTGCGGCCCATCAGCTGAGACGGCACCCTTCGCGCCCTGGGACGTGATGGCGCCGGGGCCGTTGGAGATAAGAAGACCGATCAGGATCTGTAGCGGCCGCGCCTCGTCCATAGTTGGCTTCTTGCCAGTTAAGGCGAGGAATAGGAAGTCGGCCATCGACCAATGACTGAAACGCTCCTCACGCGAAACGTCCCAAAGGCTGCCATGCCGGTGATGCTTTCCTTCAATGGACGCGCCGATCATCACGCCATAAAGGCGAAGATACCAGGGCAGCGTCTCAGCGGTCAGCCGCGAGATGCGTTTGCGCATCAACGGCCCCCAGGCAATAGTCGTCGAAATCGCGGCCAGGATTGCGTCCCGCGAAGGACGGCCGTCGAGCGTTTCGATGAATTTCAGGAACAGTGACTTGCCCCCGCGATCCCGCACGGCCTTCAGCATCGCCGCGGGGCGGGGATCGTTGCTCTCCGCCGTGGTCGCCAAAAAAAGCTCACGGGTCTCCTGGTCCACGTTTATCGCGCGGAAATCGAACCTCTCATCTCGGGAATCCGTCAGTCCCGAGTGCGCGAAAAGATCGATCAGCGTCTTTGAGCACGCGAGCGCCCGTTCGATGCGCTTCGGGCCGATGATCGAGACGGCTGCCGCCATTATGGTGTTAGGCGAATTGCCTGCCTCTCGCGCCGCATTGACAGCTACCAGCACCGCATCGCCGACAAGGTTCATCTCGGCGGCAACGGCGATATCGAGCATGGCCCGGTCATTCTCGGTTGCAATCTCGTGGACGAGCGGTAGCGCAAAATTGGCTTCCAACGGCTCAAGCGCTAGATCGAGAACAGAGTGGCCGTGCACACTTGTGAGTTGAGTCTCGGGGTCCATTACCGTGGCGCCGGATTTGTCCTTCATAATCTGGCGCGGAATGACAGCCCCGATCTGCTCGGCCAACGCCTTGATCTGGGTATTGTAGGGAGCAATCGCCGCGACCGGCTCCAATGCCAGAGGTTGCGGCAGTTTAAGCCCCTGATCGTTAGCGATCCATGGCTTGAGCGCCAGGTTACCCTTCCGCTCGAAATCTGGCTCTATGCCGTTCAGCTTCATCACCTGCGTCAGCGCCGCAGGGATGTGGGCGATATTCGTCACCACCGCACCCTTTGCGCTGAAGATTGGTTGCTCGGGCGTAAATATCCCTTTCACGCCAAAGCTCTCCATGAACCAGCCCTCTTTATTCTCGGCCGTGTCCCCGGAACCCGCCATTGCGCCAGCATGCCCCACGGCTCTCGTCAGCTTTGACTTCCACCGCCCGACAACGCAGGCCACCACTGGCTTGCCAAAATCTACGCTATGCTCGTAATAGCCGCCCGGCTCTGCATAAAGCACTGCGGCTCTGCTGCGATCGTCGTGCTTGAGAGCATAGGCAAAGTCACGGGCAGCGTAATGGATATAGACATCCTTGCCGGAGGAAATGAGCGTTGTGGTTCCCCAGCCTTCGGTTGCGAGATACTGAGCGATAGTGGAGGTGAACCCTCCCGAATTCGAAAAGATAGCGATTGAGCCTTTGAGCAGGACTTCCTCGGGATTGTCGCCGCCGAGAGCGCCTCCAATCCGCACGCGGTTCCAGGAATCCGCCATGCCGAGGCAGTTTCCACCGAAAATATCAATGCCGTTGCCCTGCCCCAAAGCCCGGATCTCGCGCGCGTCATGCACCGAGATTTTCTCCGTGATGATGACGATCTTCTCGAGAGCGGGATTTACACGGATGAGCTCAGCCACGCCGTCGCGCACGCCGGACGGAGGCAGATAGGCGACACCAGTGTTGAAGTTCAAGCCATCGTTCAGGCCCTCAAGAACATTGTTATAGACGGGAATGTCACCAACCGGAGTCGGCAGGACCTGACCTCCGCGGCCAGGCGAGGTGCCGAACACGACATTACCGCCAGAAAAAGCGTGGCCAATTGGCGTGACTTGGCGCGATTCGCCGCCCAGGATGTTTAGAATGCAGACTCGATCTTCTCGTGTTGCGACCTCGTTTAGGGACTTGACGTTGAGATAGTAGGGAAACCCTTCAATGCCCTTTTTGAACATGTGGCTTGCTCCAAACGTCACCACTTAACCGACGGACTTGAGACCGAGCTTCGCTGCGATCTGGACACGTCCTTCCGCCTTCATCCACTCATCAACCTTCTTGGCGTAGTTGATGACCTCTGAAATGGCACTGTCGAAACCGAAGAAGCGGTACGGCAGACCGAGGCTGTCGCAAGTATCGGCCAGCGCACCCATACCGCGCACCAAATTCGGCCCCCCGCGCCCAACCACAACATAGAGTGGTGTTGGGCCATGCTGACTGAAGTGCTCGCGCAGCGCATCGCCCATAGCGCGGAATGTTTCGTAAATATCGGTGTTGTTCGACTTGCCGCCAATGATGAAGAAAACATTCGCCTGCTTCAGCCAATGATTGAAACAAATGCGCGCCACCTCTTTCATTTTCTCGTAGGGCGGGTTGCCGCCGAAGTCCGACGAAATAATGGCCGCCTCGCCCAGCACCTCGGTCACCAGCGAATTTGCGCCACCGCCGAAGGTGGGTGCGAGGATCGTCCCTTTATCGTTGATGACGAAGACGTCCGACTGGCCCTGATGTGTTCTGAGCTGATTAACCTCACGCTCGAAATCCGACGTATCCGCGGTGAACAGGTGACCAGGGAGATTGAGACGCTGCCAGCGCGGATCGTCGCGATCGAAGCTACACTTGAAATCACAGGCGGTGGGTGTCAGGCGTCCTTCTCGACCGGGCCGCATGCGGATCGGATTCAACTCCAGCGTGGTCATGCCATAGTGGTGCATCAACTCCCAAAGCTTTGGCAAATGCTGCACAAGTGGGGAGATTATCTCCCTTGGCGCGCCAATACCGGTGAGCGCATTGGCGACGACGAACGCTTTGAGACCGGTCAGCGCATCGAACGGCACCTGCGCAATCTGCTTCTTGTCCACTTCCTCGATGTCCACGCCGCCGACGTGAGTGAGCGTCATCGCTGGGGCGCGGAACTCGGTCGAATCGGTAATCGAGAAATAGACCTCATGCTCCGCCGGAACCCCACTCTCGAAGGTCACGCCATTGGCCTTCGTGACGGTATTGCGGTGGCGAAGTTCGGCGAAATAGAGCCGCTCCTTCTCGGCCAGCGCCGTCTTAAGGTCCTTCGCTTTGCCAATCAGGCCCGCCTTGCCTTTCTTGCCGACGCCGCCCTTGAAGAGGGGCTTGATGAAGATCAGTTTATGCCGCTCGATGAGGCTCTGGATCTCATCCTCCGATGCGCCGGGGCCGAGGACTTCCGAGGCCCGAAAGTTGACATGCTTGAGAAGTTGTGCGCCATAAAGCATCCCTGTCATTTGCATTTCAATCTCCCGCTCGCTCATCCGTCCATCATTTGATCAAGATGGACGCCGAGTGGCTCCCCTTTTCTTCAAGCCAGTTAGGACAAAAGGGGAGACAACACGTCGGTCACGTTTGTGGTCTTAATTAAAGAAGGCGATAACACGTCGAAGCTTTCAATTCGCTATCGAAAGAAGGCAGTGAGAAAAAATTCCGGCATGCCGACCTTTAAGGGCAACTTATCGATCGAAGTGGAATGACAGATCAACCTAACATATGGAAAGTCGGATTCTTTGTATTTCCGCAATTAGATGCAGCGTGACAACGGCCATGCGATCCTCAGGACTTCAGCTAGGCGAGTGTAGCGAGTGGCTCACCAATGGTTTCTGCCTCGTTGAGCTTGGATTCAGCAAGCGCCTGTTTGGCGGGAAGTGGCCTCTCATACGCTTGGTGCCACAAGGAAGGAAATCCTGGTGCATAGCCCGCAATTGCGGATTGGCATGGATCGAAGCCAATCCCTGCACTCGTCCGCTGAACGGCCACGTTGCGAGGCAGAAAGCCTTTTTTGCTGCAGCCGGAACCCCTGGCTCGCCGAGAGGTTGATCCCCACAAAAAGAGAGGGAGGACACCCTTTGCATAATAGCGGAAGAATATGACAACAGACCAATAGAACAGCGGAGAATGAGAATGATCAAAGCTCTTGCAATTGCCGTTCTATGTTCCCTCAGCTATGTCATGACCGGATTGGCCCTTGCTCAAGCCCCCTGGTATGCCGTGCCCCAAGTGGGTCCGTACGAGCCCAACGTACCACCCTTTGAGCTCTACGAGGGCCGATCCGCTTATTGGATGTTGGGGCCAGGGAATTTCCCCGGAGGGTACGCCGGTTATCCGACCGACGAAGCAGTAAATCGGTACCCCGGCCAATAACCCGACGCCGAGGATCGTCATAGGTTGTCGGGGCCGCGAATGAACGTGATGCTACCGCTCTGTTTTGGCGGGGGGTGTTCGTTTCGTTTGAAATTCGATGTGACCGACCAAGTGTCCGGCAAGTCGATCCCCTGCGACTCACATTGTGAAATGTCCGTGA
>Ga0182033_10001197_pt1 | contig 12931 bp, 9 predicted proteins | sample tim00Cox0000000H_FD_125968 | JGI IMG/M metagenome (GOLD analysis project Ga0182033, IMG submission 125968) | Lab enrichment of tropical soil microbial communities from Luquillo Experimental Forest, Puerto Rico - timezero.00C.oxic.00.000.00H | ecosystem: Environmental > Terrestrial > Soil >...
GTGGCGCCGCGCCGCAGGTCGGCACCAGCGTGCAGGCATGGACCGGCACCACCATGGAGCCGTTCGTGACAGGCAGCTTGTGGGGCACTCTCTCCGACGACAACAAAACTACGCTGGTCTCGACTGGCACGAGCTTCACCCTCAAGGACGACCTACGAGACGTATAGGGCGAGGTCTCTGCCGGTGTGAACTTCTTCAACCCCTCGGCCAACCCGTCCGTGTTCACTAAGGTCGGCGTCACCTTCGGCGAGGATATAGACGGCATCGGCGGCAAGGCCGGCATGCGCATTGCTTGTGAAGTACCGTCGCGGCGTAGTTGCAGCGCTTTGCGGCGCCACACGCGTCACCCGCCAAATCGTGTTGCCCACGTCGTCGGCGACGAGCAGCGCGCCAGACTTGTCGATCGCGACCCCAACCGGGCGCCCCTGCGCATCGCCAGCATCGCTCAAGAAGCCGGTGAGAACGTCCTCAGGCTGGCCAGAGGGTCGGCCCCCTTCGAAGGGAACGAAGATCACCTTGTAACCGCTGCGGGGCGTGCGGTTCCATGAACCGTGCTGGCCGACGAAGGCGCCGCCGAAATAGCGCTTCGGCAGCAACGTGCCGTCGTAGAAGGCGAGTCCGAGCGCAGCGGTATGCGGGCCGAGCGCATAGTCCGGCACAATGGCAGTGGAGACGAGGTCCGGCCGCTGCGGGCTCACCCGCGGATCGAGATGCAGGCCGAAATAGCTGTAAGGCCAGCCATAGAAGCCGCCCTCCTTCACTGCGGTCATGTAGTCGGGGACGAGATCGCTGCCGAGTTCGTCGCGTTCGTTCACCGCGACCCATAGCGCCCCGCTCTCAGGCTGCCATGCAAGCCCAACCGGGTTGCGCAAGCCGGTGGCGAAGTCGCGCGACACTCCGGTCTTGGGATCGATCTGCACGATTCGAGCACGGCCCTCGTCCGCGGCCAAGCCGTTCTCGCCGGCATTGCTGTTCGAGCCGATGGTCGCGAAGAGATGCGAGCCGTCGCGGCTCGCGACGATGTTCTTAGTCCAATGGTAATTGAGCGGGCCGGCCGGCAGGTCTGCGACCTTCACGCCTTGCGCCGTGATCTCGGTCGCGCCCTCCTGGTAGGCGAAGCGCAGAACGGCGTCGGTATTCGCTACGTAGAAGTCATTTCCGATCAGCGCCATGCCGAATGGCGAGTTGAGCCCGGTCAGGAACGCCGACCTGGTCTCGGCGACGCCGTCTCCGTCAGCGTCGCGCAGCAGCGTGATACGGTTTGCGCTCGGCACATCGGCGCCGACCCATGTCATGATGAGCCCCATCACCCACGCCGTGAAGCCGGTCTGCGCAGGTTGAGGCGGGGCGCTGGTCTCGGCGACGAGTACATCGCCGTTGGGCAGCACATAGAGCCAGCGCGGGTGGTCGAGACCGTTGGCAAAAGCCTTCACCGCAAAGCCGGAGGCGGCGCGCGGGGTCGCCCCTTGCGGCCATCCGACGGCATGAGCGACGTCAACCGTGGGGATCAGTCTCTGCTTCGGCGGCGGCAACTTAGGGTCGGCGCCGGTGCCTGCTTCCACCGGCAATGTTGCCTCGTCGCGACAGCCGGTAAGGCCGAGGGTCAATAACACAAGCAGCGACGCCAAGAGATTGTGGCGCATAAAACCCCTTAACGCGACTTTCCCGTTACCCGAACCACGCAATTGGCGAGCGCGTTCCGGTTCCCGACACCCTGCGGCATTGAGATCACAAGCTGTTGCCAATTTTTGGCCACGGAGCCGGCGGGTGCTTGAGCCAAGGAGCTGATCATCGACCATTTTTCTCCGTGCGGCTATTCTTACCAGTCCCTGGGCTCGTCCCCGCGGATGAGGCTCGCGTGCTAGCCCCGCTTTGGGGTAGCGTCTCTTATTGGGGGACTTGCAACGAGCGACATTGAGCCACAGATGACGCTGAAGTGCTCGCATGAGATGCGGCCATGATTGAGAGGCGAAACCGGAACGGGGGGCGCCCGGCGCCTGACGAGGACGCCGGCGCCGATACGGCGGACGAAACTATCGCGCTCGAGCGGCCCGAGGCGCCGGCTGAGCCGGTTGACAAGCCGGCGGTCCAGCCCAAACGCCCTGCTCCCGAAAAGGAGGCGCGCACGCGCGGCGTGGCCAAGCGCCTAATCCTGTTGCTGCTCATCATTGCCGCCGCCGCTCTCCTCTATCGCTACTGGGGCTTTTGGCAGGGCGAGCAGGCTGGTCCCGCCGCGCCTCCGCCGCCCGCCGTCACGGTCTCCAAGCCGCTGGTCAGGGACATCCAGGAATGGACCGATTTCACCGGCCAGTTCGAGGCGCGCGAGTCGGTTGAGGTGCGCCCGCGCGTCAGCGGCTATCTCGAGTCGATCAATTTCACCGACGGGCAACTGGTCAAGAAAGGCGACCTTCTCTTCGTCATCGAGCCGCGTCCCTTCGAGCTTGCGCTAGAGACAGCCAAGGCGCAACAGGCGCAGGCTGAGGCCCAGCTCGAGCTCGGCAAGGCTCAGCTTGCGCGCACCGCGCAGCTCCGCAAGAACGACTACGCCACGCAAGAGACTTATGATGAGCGCCTGGCGCAGGTGAACATCGCCACTGCCTCGCGCGATGCGTCGATCGCCGCGATCAACCAGGCGCAGCTCAATCTCGACTATACCCGCGTCACTGCCCCGGTCTCGGGCCGCATGGGCCGCCACGAGGTCAGTATCGGCAACCTCATCACGGGAGGGACCAGCGGCTCGACCACGCTCCTCACCACCATCGTCTCGCTCGATCCGATCTGGCTCAGCTTCTTCGTGAGCGAAGGCGACGGCATGACCTACAAGCGCTTGGTGCAGAAGGGCGAGATCAAGTCGGCCCGCGAGAACACCGTCGAGGTGCAAGGCCAACTCATGGACGAGAAGAGCTGGACGCTAAAGGGCACCATCGACTTTGTCGACAACCAATACGACCGGAACTCCGGCACCATCCGCGTGCGCGCGTCATTCCCCAATGCCGATCTCTTCATCACGCCGGGGCAATTCGGCCGCGTGCGCGTGCCGATGTCGCAACTTAGGCCCACCATCCTCGTGCCCGACGCCGCAGTGGTGACCGATCAGTCGGTCAAGATGCTGTTCACCGTGACGCCGGACGGCACGGTAGTGCCCAAGCCGGTCGAGCTTGGCCCCGTCACCGACGACGGCCTGCGCGTCGTCAGAAGCGGCATTACCCCCGACGATCAGATCATCATCAGCGGCCTGTTGCGCGCCCGTCCTGGGCAGGAGGTCACGCCCGAGCAGGGCAAAATCGAAGGGTCTGCCTTGCAGCCGGTGCCCGGCGCCAAATGAACATCTCGCATTTCTTCATCGACCGGCCGATCTTCGCCGCCGTCATCTCCATCATCATCACGCTGCTTGGCGCCGTCGCCTATTTCAGCCTCCCGGTTGCCCAATATCCGGAGATCGCACCGCCCTCGATCTCGGTGACGGCGAGCTATCCCGGAGCCTCCGCCGAGATCGTAGCCAAGACCGTGGCCACGCCGCTCGAGCAGGAGGTCAACGGCGTCGACAACATGATCTACATGACGTCGCAGTCGACCAGCGATGGAAGCATGTCGCTCGCCGTCACCTTCAAGCTCGGCACCGACCTCGATACTGCGCAGGTGCTGGTGCAGAACCGCGTGTCGACGGCGCTGCCGCGCCTGCCCGATGAGGTGCGCTCGATTGGCATCACGGTCACCAAGCAGTCGCCGGACCTCATGATGGTGATCCATCTCTCCTCGCCGGACGGCTCGCGCGACCTGCTCTACATCTCCAACTACGCGACCCTGCACGTGCGGGACGTGCTGTCCCGCATCGACGGCGTCGGCAACGTCACCATCTTCGGCGCGCGCGACTACTCGATGCGCATCTGGCTCGACCCGGAGAAACTCGCAGTGCGCAACCTGACCGCGGGCGACGTGGTCGCCGCGCTGCGTGCCCAGAACGTGCAGGTCGCCGCCGGGGTGATCAATCAGCCGCCGGTGCCGCAACCCGGTGCCTTCCAGCTCAACGTCGAGACCCAAGGGCGCCTGACTGATCCGGCGCAGTTCGGCAATATCATCGCAAAGTCCGGCCCCAACGGGCGCGTAGTCCGCGTGCGCGACGTGGGGCGTGTCGAGCTTGGCGCCGCCGACTACAATCGCAGCGGTTATCTCGACGAGCGAGTCGCCATCCCGCTCGGCATCTTCCAGCGGCCGGGCTCCAATGCTCTCGCCACCGCAACGCAAGTGCAGGCGGCGATGGCGGAGCTCGCCAAGTACTTCCCCAAGGGCCTGCAATACGACATCGTCTACAACCCGACAGTGTTCATCTCGCAATCGGTGGAGGCGGTGATCCACACCATGTTCGAGGCGGTGGTCCTCGTCGTGGTGGTGATCATCCTGTTCCTGCAGACCTGGCGCGCGTCGATCATCCCCATCGTCGCCATCCCGGTGTCGCTGATCGGCACCTTCACCATGCTCGCCGTGCTTGGCTTCTCGCTCAACAACTTGTCGCTGTTCGGCCTTGTGCTCGCCATCGGTATCGTGGTGGACGACGCCATCGTCGTGGTGGAGAATGTCGAGCGCAACATCCGCGAGGGCTTGAGCCCGCGCGAGGCAGCCTACCGCACCATGGAGGAGGTGGGTGGGGCGCTGATCGCCATCGCGCTCGTGTTATCTGCCGTGTTTATCCCCTCTACGTTCATCACCGGCATCACCGGCCAGTTCTTCCGCCAATTCGCGGTCACCATCGCCACGGCGACCGTGCTCTCGCTGCTCGTCTCGCTCACTCTGAGCCCGGCTCTTTGCGCTCTCCTGTTCAAGCCGCACGAGGCTGAACCGAGACGGAGAAACATTCTCACCCGTCCGGTTGCAGCCTTCTTCAAAGGCTTCAACCGCGCCTTCGAATGGGTGTCGTCGCGTTATGGCGCGCTCACCGGTCGGCTCGTGCGCGTCTCGCTCTTCATGGTCATCATCTACGTCGGCATGATCGGGCTCACTGCCTATCAGTTCGTGAAGGCCCCGACCGGCTTCATCCCGGCGCAGGACCAGGGCTACCTGATCAACATCATTCAGCTCCCGCCTGGCGCCTCGCTCGCCCGCACCGATGAGGTCGCGCGCAAGGTGACGAAGATGGTGCTGGCGACGCCCGGTATCGCCCACGCCGTGCCCATCGTTGGCCTCGACGGCGCGACCTTCACCACTGCGCCCAATGCTGCGGTCGTGTTCACCCCGCTCGACGATTTTGCCGAGCGCGCCAAGAAGGGACAAAGCGCGCAGGCGCTCATTGCCAATCTCAATCAGCAATTTGCCAGCATCCAGGAGGCCTTCGTCATCAGCGTGTCGCCGCCGCCGGTGCGCGGTATCGGTACGACCGGCGGCTTCAAGATGGAGGTGCAGGACGTGCACGGCGGAGAGCCCGCCGAGCTCGAGTCCGTTGCCACTGCCATCATGGCGCAGGCCAACCAGACGCCTGGCCTTGCCGGCGTGTTCACCACATTCAGCACCAAGACGCCGAAGGTGTGGGCCGATATCGACCGCGTGCGCGCCGAGATGCTTGGCGTCAGCACGGACGACGTGTTCACCACGCTGGAGGTCTTTCTCGGCTCACAATACGTAAATGATTTCAATTTCCTAGGCCGGACCTATCGCGTTACGGCGCAAGCCGACGGCAATTTCCGTCAGGATCTGCACGCCATCGGCAATTTGAAAACACGCAATGCCAGAGGCGAGATGGTGCCGCTCTCTTCGGTCGCCTCGTTCCGCAACATCACCGGACCTTACCGCGTCGAGCACTTCAATCTGTTCCCCTCCGCTGCGGTGCAGGGCGGCACCGCTCCCGGCTATTCGACCGGGTTTGGTCTCGCCACCATGCAGAAGATCGCCGAGGCCAACTTGCCGGCGGGCTACGCCTACTCATGGACCGAGCTTGCCTTTCAGGAGAAGCTCGCCGGCAACACCGGCATCTTTATCTTTCTCGCCTCGGTGGTCTTCGTTTTCCTCCTGCTCGCCGCGCAATATGAGAGCTGGACGTTGCCGCTCGCCGTCATTCTCATCGTGCCGATGTGTCTGCTTGCCGCTGTGACCGGCCTCTTGTTGCGCACTATGGACGTGAACATCCTCGCCCAGATCGGATTCGTCGTGCTGATCGGGCTAGCCGCCAAGAACGCCATTCTGATCGTCGAGTTCGCGCGACAGAACGAGGAGCATGGCGAGGACCGCTACCAGGCCGCAACCGAGGCTGCGCGGGTCAGACTCCGCCCGATTCTGATGACTTCGTTCGCCTTCATCCTGGGCGTGCTGCCGCTGATGATCGCGACCGGCGCCGGCGCAGAGATGCGGCAGTCGCTCGGCACCGCCGTGTTCTTCGGCATGCTGGGCGTCACGTTCTTCGGCTTGATCTTCACGCCGGTGTTCTACGTCGTGATGCGCAGATTCGCGCGCAAGCCTAGAGCCTATCCGACCGAGCAGCGCGCACCCGCCGAGTAGGGCGCTCGTCGTTCCGGGACCTGACCCAGGCGGCCTCAGCCGAAAATATGCGCGCCGGCTATGCCGTTGAAGATCGACTGCACCGCAAGCGCCGCAAGCAACACGCCGAACACGCGCACGATCACCTTGCGCGCCGTCAGCCCGATCAGCTGATGAATCTCCTGGGCCGCGAGCAGAAGGATGAGCGTCACCAGCATCACAGCGAGAATTGCGGCAACGACGGCGCCAAGAAGCTCAAGTTCGCCTTTGGTGCCGGCGGCAAGCACGATCGCGCTCGTCATGGCCCCAGGGCCGGCGATGAGGGGAGTGGCAAACGGAAACACCGCGATCTCGGCATGCGCCTCGGCCTTGTCCTCGGCCTCCTCGCTCTCCTTGGCCGACAGGGAGGCAACAGGGCCGGGGCGCTTTGCCAGCGTCATCTCGAGCGCGATCATAAATAGGATGATCCCGCCTGCCGTCTGCAGCGCTGAGAGCGAGACGCCAAGCTGGGTCAGGACCGGCTGCCCGACCAGAGCGAAGATGAGGATGATGATGGTCGCGATGAACGCCGCCTTCACGGCAATCTCGCGCCGTTCGCCTGGCGTTAGGTTCGGAGTGAGCGAGGCGAGCAGCACTGCCGTATCGATCGGGCCGATAACGGCAAAGAAGGTGGTGAACGTGTTGAGCGCGGTTTCGAGCATGGGAGCGGGCTCGCGGGGTTAGACGGCGTCCGAGGCTTCTATCATCTTCTGCCGTTAACGACGACGCGAGGCCGAACAGCGTTGCTCAAGAGAACGGCATCGGATTAAGATGCCCGAAAATAGAACACGGGAAGCGCGCCAAGGTTGGGTGACAGGATCGTTTTTGCAAACCAGGACGGGCGGCTTGCCGCATAGTGCTGAGCGGGTAAGAGTCGAGGAGACGGCTGTCTCCTTTCCTTCCCCCAAATTCTTCGATGAAATGCGCGCGCCCGATGGCAAGGTGCGGCGCACCTACGCCGAGTTGGCCGGCCTACTCGATAATCTCTCGCCCGAGTCCCTCGTCACCAAGCAGAACGCGGCCGAGGAGCTGTTCCGCCGGCTCGGCATCACCTTCGCCGTCTATGCCGAAGGGGGCTCGACCGAGCGGCTGATCCCTTTCGACCTGATCCCGCGCATCCTCAACCGCTCAGAGTGGGACTTCGTCGAGCGCGGCTGCATCCAAAGAGTGAAGGCGATCAATGTCTTCCTCTACGACATCTATCACGACCAGGAGATCGTCAAGGCAGGCCTCGTGCCGCCGGATCTCGTGCTGCTCAACCCTGCCTTCCGCCCCGAGATGCTCGGCATCGAGCCGCCCAACAATGTCTATGCCCATATTGCCGGCATCGACCTGATCCGCACCGGCGAGCGCGATTTCTTTGTGCTCGAGGACAATGTCCGCACGCCGTCCGGCGTCTCTTACGTGCTCGAGAACCGCGAGATCATGATGCGGTTATTTCCCGATGCCTTCGCCGGACAGAGCATCTCTCCGGTCGGCAATTATCCGGAGCGTCTGCTGCAGAACTTGCGCTCAGTGGCGCCCTCGGGCGCAGAGGACCCTGTCGTGGTCCTGCTTACGCCCGGCCGCTACAACAGCGCCTATTTCGAGCATGTGTTCCTTGCCGAGCAGATGGGCATCGAGCTTGTCGAGGGCGGAGACCTGTTCGTGCGTGACGGCTATGTGTGGATGCGCACTACCGAAGGTCCAGTCAAGGTCGACGTCATTTACCGCCGTGTCGACGATTTCTTCATGGACCCGCTCGCCTTCCGCTCCGATTCAACGCTCGGCATCCCCGGCCTGCTTTCGGTGATCCGCTCTGGCCGGGTCGCGCCCGCCAACGCGCTCGGCACCGGCGTCGCCGACGACAAGGCGATATATGTCTACGTGCCGCGCATGATCGAGTTCTATCTCGGCGAACACGCCATCCTGAACAATGTGCACACCTACATGTTGCGCGACCCTAAGCAGCGGCAGCACGTGTTCGACAACTTGCACAAGCTTGTCGTAAAGGAGGTGCAGGGCTCCGGCGGCTACGGGATGCTGATCGGGCCAGCTTCGACTGCCGAGGAGCGCGAGGCCTACAAGCTCCGCGTGATGCGGAACCCTGACAACTACATCGCCCAGCCGACACTTGCTCTATCCACGGCTCCGACGCTGATCCACGGCGAGATCGTGCCGCGCCACGTCGATCTCAGACCATTTGTGCTCTCAGGCAAGGAGACGAGCGTGATCCAAGGGGGCCTCACCCGCGTTGCCCTGCGCAAAGATTCGCTCGTGGTCAATTCGAGCCAAGGCGGCGGCACCAAGGATACCTGGGTTCTGGAGCGCGCCTAATGTTGAGCCGTACCGCGGAGAACCTGTTCTGGATGGCCCGCGACATGGAGCGGGCGGAGAACACTGCGCGCATGCTCGACGTTTCCTTCCGCATGGCGCTTCTGCCCTCTATCATCGACAAGCAGGCGCTCCATTTCGAGCCGATCCTCGCCATCGCGCCTGGCGACGGCCGCTTTCATGAGCTCTACGGCGAGCTCACCCATGAGACGATCATTCGCTACGTGGCGCTCGAGCCAGCGAACCCCGCAAGCATCTGGTCCTTAATCAGGCTTGCACGCGAGAATGCCCGCGCCCAGCGCTCGGCCATATCGAGCGAAGCCTGGGAGAGCCTGAACCAGACTTGGCTCCAGGTGCAGAAGCTCGATTTCGATGGGCTTAGGCGCTGGGGGTTCCGCGATTTCTTCGACTGGATAAAGGAGCGCTCGCATCTCTTCCGCGGCGTGGTCTTCGGCACCATGCTACACGATGATGCCTTCCGCTTCATCAGGCTCGGCACCTTCATCGAGCGCGCCGACAACACCGCGCGCATCCTGGACGTCAAATATCATGTGCTACTGCCCGAGACAGAGCAGGTTGGCGGCTATGTCGATTACTACCAATGGGGCGCGTTGCTCCGCTCGGTCGGCGCCTTTCGCGCCTACCGCCGCGTCTATCACGACACGGTCTATCCCTGGCGGATCGCCGAGCTTCTCATCCTGCGCGCCGACATGCCACGCTCGCTGCATCATTGCTATGGGGTGATCATCAACACACTCGACGAGCTCGCCGGCAAGAAACAGCTCGAATGCCGGAGGCTCGCCGGCCAGACCTATGCGCGCCTTCGATATGGCCGCCTCGACAAGATCTTCCAGTCCGGCCTGCACGAGTTCCTGACCGATTTCATAGCCCAGAATAACGCGCTGGGTACGCAGCTCCAGGAAGACTTCCTGATGACGCGGGCTGCCGTCGCCGGGGCCGCCGTGGCGGGGGCGGCCTAGATCCATGCTGATCCGCGTCGAGCACTCCACGGCTTACAGCTATTCCGAGCCTCTGCTCTCGAGCACGCAATATTTGCGCATGACGCCGCTCTCTGGCCGCACGCAGACCGTGGAGAGCTGGAAGCTCGCCTGCCCCGGCGCGCTCACCACTCCCTGGCAGGACCAATACGGCAATCTCTGCCACACTTTGACCGTCGCCGAGCCGCTTAGCGAGCTCGAGATCAAGGTCTGCGGGCTGGTGCGCACGCGCGACACGAACGGGGTGGTGGGGACGGCGCCGCAGGAGTTCCCGTCGGCCATCTATCTCAGGGAGACGACCTATACCCTGACTTCCGGCCCGATCCAGGACTTTGCCTCCCGCTTCAGGAAGCAGCGCAAGAACGACGTGATAGAGACATTGCATGAGGTCATGCTCGCCATCGCCGAGGCGGTTGAGTACCGCAAAGGCGAGACCCATGTGCACACCACCGGCTCCGAGGCGCTTGAGCAGGGGGTGGGCGTCTGCCAGGACCAGGCCCATATCTTCTGCGCCGTTTGTCGCGCGCTTGACGTGCCTGCGCGTTATGTGAGCGGCTATCTCAGCCACGGCGCCGGCCACGAGGCGCATGCTTCGAGCCATGCCTGGGCCGAGGCCTTCGTCGAATATCTCGGCTGGGTTGGCTTCGACCCCACCAACCGCGCCTGCGCCACCGACGCCTATATTCGCACCGCGGTCGGGCTCGACTATGCTGAGGCGGGACCGGTGCGGGGGGTAAGAAGCGGCGGAGGCACCGAAACCATGAAGGTAAGGGTGAGTTTCCCGAGCCAGCTACAACAGCAAGCCCAATAGGGAGGTCACGTGACTTATTGCATCGGCATCCTGCTCGATGAGGGAGTGGTGCTCGCGTCGGACTCGCGCACCAATGCGGGCATTGACCGCGTGTCAACCTTCCGCAAGATGTTCACCTTCGAGAAGCCGGGGGAGAGCTTCTTCGCGCTACTCACCGCTGGCAACCTTTCGCTGACGCAAGGGGTGATCAGCCTCATCAGCGAGTGGCTCAACAGCGAAAATCCGGAGCGCGACCTCTACGCCGGGAACTCGATGTTCGGCGCCGCGCGCATCATCGGCACTGCGATCCGCGAAGTACACAAGATTGACGGCGGCTATCTCCAGCAGCACGACGTCGATTTCAATGCTTCCTTCATTCTTGCTGGCCAGGTCAAAGGCGGACAGCTCAGGCTGTTCCTGATCTACGATGCCGGCAATTTCATCGAGGCGCTGGGCGACACCAACTATTTCCAGATAGGCGAGGTGAAATACGGCAAGCCCATCCTCGACCGCATCATCCGGCGCAGCACGAGCTTGAGCGACGCGGCCAAATGCGCGCTGATCTCGTTCGACTCAACCATGCGCTCCAATGTCTCGGTCGGCCCGCCTATTGATCTTCTGATCTACCGGCGCGGATCGCTGAAGAAGGAGTTCACCATCAGGCTCGAGGATGACGATCCTTATCTCCAGGCCATTCGCGATGGCTGGGGAGGGGCGATCCACAAGGCCTTTCACGAAATCAGGCACGACCCGGGCTGGACCTACTAGCCCGCCCGCGCGGCAACAACGCCTGAGCGACTCTGCGCCTGCTAGTTGCCGCGTCGACCGCCGGCCGCCGCGTAGCTGGACGAGGTGTAGCTCGGAGCAGTGCGGGTTTGGGAGGTCGCGCTTGCCATCTCCTGCGCAGCCTGCTTGCTGACCGCCGCCGCGGTTGCGCCGCTCTCCTGGATGATCTGCGACGCGAGGTCGCGCAACTCCTCCAGTTGATGCACGAAGGTCTCCATCTGCTTCCGCGCGTGCTGTGTCTGGAGGTCGAAGGCCTGGTTCAAGTCTTTGGTGTCGGTGAGTTTCAGTGCCAGCGCGAAATTGGCCTCGGCGTTTTCGCGTGTGATCTCGGCGATCTTGGCGTTCAATGCGGTGAGGCCCACGCGCGCCGATTGCGAGCCGGTCTCGAGCGATTTCCAGGTCTTTTCGCTGGTCGAGGCGAAAGTATCGAAGGCCCGCTTTGCCTGCTCGATGCTCGTCTTCATGAGATCGCGCATCGATTCCGGAATCTCTGGCTTCACGAATGCATCATTCGCCATGGCACTCTCCCTGATGCTTACCTGCCCTTCATCGTTTGTTTGGTGCTGCGGCGGCTCGCAGCCCTGGTTCATTCGGCAGAAGGCCTTGTCGACGGCCAGGAACCAGGTGCTGTAGGGCCACCACGCAGCCCACCAATAGACTTTGAGCAACAACAATAGCACGAGCTAGTTCCCCGCGGCAGAGGCTCTAGACCGCTCACGAAATCATCATGACTGAAATGCCTTGAGCGCGCGAGCGATGTGGTAAAACGTCCTTTCCAAACTCGTCGCGTTGTGCGCTCAATCGGCCCTGGGCAAGAACGCTCCGTCAGCCAACTAATGGGAGGCCAAGCGGCTCATGAACGTTCATCTTCATAGCTTTCAACCTGGCGGAGCAGTCGCTGACGAGGCAGCGCTGACGCAGTTCCAGAAACAATGGGCGACCTATCAGAAGCTGATCGATACCGACGCGCTGTCCCACAAGGAGGTGGGGCGGATCCTGCACGATACGCTAAAGGCAATCGCTAAACCGTTCGCCTTTCTCGACATCGCTTGCGGCGACGCCGGCCAAATGAAGAAGGCTCTCGCTGGCACCAAGGTCGATCACTACCACGGCATCGACCTGTCGGAGCCTGCGCTCGAGCTCGCCGCCAAGAACCTTGATGGCGTTCCCTTCGTTGTTGAGCTAGACCATCGCGACTTCGTGGAGGCCATTGAGCGCCGCCCCGAGCCTGCCGACGCGGCTTGGTGCGGGCTTTCGATTCATCACCTCTCGACCGACGGCAAGCTTGAACTGCTCAAGGCCATCCACGGCTCGACCAGCAACATTCTGTTGATCTACGAGCCGACGCTCGCTGACGACGAGGACCGCGAAGGCTATCTCGCGCGCTTCAGGCACGTGAACCGGCCGGCCTGGCCCTTCCTCACCGACGAGGAATGGCAGCAGATCGATCATCACGTCACTTGCGACTTTCCCGAAACCGCCGCCATGTGGCTTGGTCTCGGCCGCAAGGCTGGCTTCACTGCTGCCCGCCAAGTGTTCA
>Ga0182033_10001200_pt1 | contig 12921 bp, 15 predicted proteins | sample tim00Cox0000000H_FD_125968 | JGI IMG/M metagenome (GOLD analysis project Ga0182033, IMG submission 125968) | Lab enrichment of tropical soil microbial communities from Luquillo Experimental Forest, Puerto Rico - timezero.00C.oxic.00.000.00H | ecosystem: Environmental > Terrestrial > Soil >...
CCGCACGGCCTGCAATCCCGAAGGGACACTCAGGTCACACCCAAGGAATGTGCCGCTCTGGTGCGGTGCCTCGCCTCCGATGAGTCGAGCGTTATCATCGGCGCAGAAATCGCGATTGACGGCGGCTATATCGCGGCAGGGACAGCCAACCTCCGCAATCGCGTGCGGGATGATTTCGCCGCGGGCCGCACAATTGAGGATGTGAGCCATGGGCAGAGTGCGGGTCGCGCCCTTCAAGACGCGCCCCTTGGGCACCGTTCTAGATGAGCCGGAGCTTTGACGCGGCCGTCTCGAACGACCCACCGTGCTTCTTGTCCGCCTAAGTTCAATTCTCACCGACGCGATCGAGGCGTAAGACCGCGACCACGCTTTAGCGGCGGAAGAAATAAAGGAAAGGCAGCGGCGTGATTGCGTCGCGCCGCTGCTCACTGACAGAGCTGCCAGTTACTCCGCGGCGGCTCTCACCGGCTCAATAAACCGGGAAATCCATTTGTTGCGGCGCTTCAGGCCATCGCGATACATCGCCTCAAACTCGGCGGGCGGAAAGGAGTGCGTCGATTGGCGGTCGAGTAGCGCGCCGCACCATGCCTCGAGGCGCGGGAATTTCTCGATCTGGCCCAGCTTCTTCACGCGATCGAGGAACACATAACGCTGTAGGAACGGCGCGTAGGCCGCGTCCACGAGCGAGTATTTGGCGCTATTGAAAAACGGCCCGCTGCCTTGCTTTTCGAGCGCCTTCTCGAGCCGCTCGAATGGTACTGGGATTTGCTCGACGGCCTTGTCGTAATCCGCCTCGGTGTCCGCATAAGCGGTCGCAGTCACCGCGCTGGCGAAAGTCGGGACATAATCCGTCCAGGCACGGTTGATCGCGCGCGCGACGGGGTCTTCGGGATGCAGCCGCGGCGCAATGGTTTCATCCAGGTACTCGTTGATCGCGTTCGATTCGAACAGCGATAGTTTGTCGTCGATGCGCAGCACCGGCACCTTCTTGTGCGGGGAAATCGCGAGAAACCAGTCAGGACGATTATCGGGCTCGATGTGGCGGAGCTCGAACTCTGTGTTCTTCTCGCGCAAGACGATCGCGGAACGCTGCACCCATGGGCAGGTCTTGAAGCTGACCAGCATATATTTTGCCATGGCGACCTCCGATCTGTGATTACGAGCTGGCATGATTGCACGCCCGGCGTCGTGGTTTAAACTAAATTAACACGGGGGTTAGGCGTTCAGGACCGCAGCAGCCCGCCATCGATCGGGATCACCGCGCCGGTCACGTAGTCCGAGAGGTCTGTGGCAAGGAACTCGACGACTTTGGCGCAATCCTCGACCGTCCCGAGCCGGCGCAAGGCGACCTGCTCCGACCTGTCGCGATTGCTGTTGATGCTGCCTGGAATGACCGTCTGCATGATCCGGCCAGTGGCTATGACGCCAGGGGCGATACAGTTCGCAGTAATGCCGTAAGGACCCAGCTCTTGAGCTAGATAGCGCGTATAGTGGGCGATCGCGGCCTTGGCCGCGCCGTAATGAGCGTAACCGCCATCCGGAGAGGCCGATAGGCCAGCGACCGAGCTGACGGTGATAATCTTGCCCGAGCGCCGCCGCTTCATAAGCGGTGCAACGGCATTGCAGCTGTAAAACGGTGCCGAACAGGTTCATGCTGGTGACGAGATGCAGGAGCGCAGGATCGAGCGTGCTCGCTTTAGTATCTACCGGCCGCCCGCGGCCCCCGCCGGCATTGGCCACGAGCACGTCCACCCTGCCCCATTCTGCGGCGACGCGGCCCACCATCGCCTCGACTGCCTGATGATCGCAGACATCGACTTCGATGCCCAACGCAACGCCGCCCGAAGTCTCGATCTCCGCGACCGTACTCTCGGCGGTCATGTCCTTCGCCTCGGCTTCAAACTCTTGGTGGGACCTCAGGTCGAGATCCGTGACCGCAACTTTTGCCCCTAATCCCGCAAGCCGCCTCGCATAAGCGCGGCCAAGCCCACGCGCTGCGCCGGTAACGATCGCGACCTTGCCATCGAGCCTACCCATTGTTCTCACCTGACTTTGAAGGCGACTCGGCTTTTTTTACAAAGGCCCTGCTTGCCTCCAAATGGTCTTCGGTCATCGCCGTGTGCCCCTGTGCGACAGCCTTCATGTCGATCACGGTAGCGAGAGGCGCGGTTTCTGCGGCGAACAGATTGCGCTTCATATCGCCATAGGCTACGCGGGATCCCGCGGCGATGCGGCGAGCGAGCGTCGTGGTTTCATCGTGAAGTGCCTCGTCCTCGACGACGCGACTGACCAATCCGAGCTCGGCGGCAGTTGCGCTGTCGATGGTGTCGCCGAGAAAGTAGAGTTTGCGGCTTTGCCGCACCGACGAGGCGTGTCAAAGCCCAGGAGCCGCCAAATCGCCGGAAGCCGATTGAGGGTCAACCGAACAATCCCGTTTTGGGCCGTTTCCAATAGGTCGGTTATGTCGATCGTCCTCATCATCGTGGCGAGCGGCGTAGCAAAGCTAGGGCAATCCGATGCAGGCGGCTTGGTTGTCAGATCTACGGCGGGCAGTAATAGGGTGAAGCATACGAACAGTAATAAGGCGAAGGGTAGTAGTTGTAGCTCGGAGCGGCATAGGCCGAGGAGGCTGCCGCGGCACCGGCTGTTGCGCCAAGCGCTACACCCGCCGCAACGCCTGCTCCTACTCCCGGCGTGACGACGGTCGTGCCGCCGTAATAAGTACCGCCGTGATAATAAGTGCCTCCTCGATAATAGGTGTTAGGAGCGCGGTAAGCAGTGCCACCATAGGGTCCACGGGCGGCCGCGCCGCCGTACGGACCGCGAACAGCGGCGGCGCCCCCTGGACCACGAACCGCCGCGCCGCCGTAGGGACCGCGATAGGCGGCGCCACCATTGGGGCCGTGAACGGATCCCCAGCCCAACGCGTTCGACGCTCCCACCGACCCGAGTACGAGGCTCATACAGACGATGGTCAACCGCTTCACGGCTTTCCCCCTTGCTTCTTGGAGGACGCCGCCGCCGGGGGCTTCAACTGGATCTGCACCGCGTCCGCCGGCGGCTGAAACGTGAAATCCGCGTCGGAGGGGTGAATATTGAAGTTCCAATCCGAAAATTCGGCGATGAAGTTCGGCTGGCCGGGCAAATTGCGGTAGGTCACAATCAACCGGCGAGGCAGCGACTGTCCGTTCTTTTCGAGCCACAATTCGAGCTCGAGGCCGGGCGGCTGGGAAAAGAAAAGATGGAGATATGGAGAACCATCGATAGTAACTGTATCGACAACTCTCCCCGAAGTAATACCGGTGAGGAACGCTTTGTTCGGTGCTTCGCTCAGGAAATCGGCCAGCGGAAAGTCGACGCCCAGACGTCCCATCGCTTCCTTCATCATCGCCTCGATCGTTCCCTCCGGCACCGGGATGGTCGCGTACCTTTTCTGTTCGGCCAAATAAATGATGGCGGCTTTGCCGTCAAAGACCAGCTTTCTCGAACCGTCATCTCCCGTCACATCGACGAGCAACCGATTCGGCCGATGCACCACAACCTTCATTGTGTGAAAGATGTGCAGCGGCTGACCGTTAGCCTCCGCGTATACCCGTATGGTCTGGGCCTGGAACGAAAACTGCTCCGCGCGCAAGGCCTGACCCATGCGCAACAGCGCCGCGCCGGCTTCTTCGCTGACGGCGGACTTTTTTGGCTGTGCGGCGGCATGTAGCTCTGTGATTGAAGTCGGCCAAATACCGCCCGCCAATACTGCGCCGAGTACTACGAGATACCGAATCTTCACGACGTTCCCCGTGTTAAAAGCCAAAGAGCGCTACGCGACTAGATTATCCACTATCATCCTAACGCAGATTATCTTGCCGGACACGATAACCAACGCTCCGCCAACCGTCTATGACAAATCGGGCTGCAATTTGCGCGAGCCGTAAAGGTGTCCTTGCGCGCGATGATGATCGCTGTTAAATAGAATAAAAATTATGGTATAGGATGCTAAGGTTTCGCGGGGGAATAGATATGGGGTGCCTTCTCAAGATCGAGTGTTGTCCTCGGGTCGATGCGAGGCCATTCACGATCCACAGCGGCTATACAAAACTGCGATCAACACTTCCGACACTGATTGAGATTACCTGCCGGTAAATCCAGCTTCTGTCCGGTGCGGGCGCTAACTCCCCTCTAGGAGAAGAAGAATGTCCACGTCAACGCGAATCTGGTTGACCATAGGATTGTGCTTTTCCCCGGCGGGCCTGCTGTTCGCCCCAGATGCGCGGGCACAATTCTATATCGGCGCCGAAGCCGGGTGGACAAGCCTGCCAGATCGGACCGACAGCATTTCCGGCGTGACCTCGGCCACCGCGAAATTTAACGGCGGCTTCAATGCCGGTGTCCGGGGCGGTTATGAGTGGGGGCCGTGGCGCTTCGAAGAGGAATACAGCTACCGGCAGAACAGCGCTCAAAGCCTGACGGCAGGGCCTCTTACGCTCACCGCGGTCAGCGGCAACCGACATACGAATTCGATCATGACCAATATATTGTATGACTTCACGGTCGGTTTCCCGATTACCCCGCATTTCGGGTTTGGGATCGGCGCAGTGGACGTCTTCGATGGCCTGAAAGTGGCGGGGATTGGGCAGCTGTTCAATAACAGCACTTGGCAGTTCGGCTATCAGGGTATTGCCGGCATTCGCTACAACCTCGATCCGACCCTTACTCTCGACCTCGACTATCGCTATCTGGCCACCACACAACCGACATTCACGATCCCGAACACTCCTTTGCGGTACCGTTCGAGCTATCACACCAATAATTTCGTTGCGAGCCTGATCTACCGATTCGCCCCGCCACCGCCGCCGACGCCAGTACCGGTCGCGGCACCCGCTGTCCCGCCGCCCGCGCCACCTCGGCCGTTCCTCGTGTTCTTCGACTGGGATCGCGCCGACATCACGCCCGCTGGCATGGACATCGCGCGGCAAGCGGCGAGTACATACAAAGCAGGCGGTTCGATCCGCATCGAGGTTAACGGATACACGGATCTCTCTGGTTCGCCGGGTTACAACCAGCGGCTTTCGGTAAGGCGGGCGGCCAATGTTGCTAATGCGCTGGCGAGGTTGGGGGTTGCACGTAGCGACATGGCGGTCAGTGGCCGCGGCGAGAACGATCCCCGGGTGCCGACCGCCCCCGGCGTGCGCGAGCCGCAAAACCGGCGGGTCGAAATTGTCTTTCCGTAGAATTGAAACGACGGCAGCCGCCTCGGGCCGGGGATGATGCGCAGGGAGAGCGCGAACAATCGCAGACGTTTGTAGCAGGTGCGGCGTCGATTCCCGCGAGGTTAGGTCGCATCGGAATTGTTGCGAAAGAACCATAGCATATGGTGCGACCTCGGCACTCTTGGGTCTCCGGAGGCCGTTCAGGCTGCTAGGCCAGAAAGGTTGCCGATGCTGCAGAGATCCATCTTCCAGGTCGCCGACAGGCTAGCGGAAGCGCTTGCACCGCTCAACGCGCCGTTAAGTGTCGATGAGCTGATTGCCACTGCGCGGCGCCGCACGGGTCTGAGCGAGTTTGGCGAAACGCCCTTCATGGACCCGCTCCAAAATTTCCTGCGCTCCTGCGTCGAGGAAGCAGATTTGAGCTTCTTTGGTCGGATGGCAACCCGCTGGGACGTGGTGCGATTCCTGTCGAACCTTCTCAGGCTCCGTGAGGAAGAGAGGAAGGCCCCCGAAATCCTGGATCGGCCGGTCGCGCGCCCGATCTTTATCTCGGGGCTTCCTCGCTCGGGAACAACTTTTCTGCACAGCCTCCTGGCCGAGGACCCCGCGAATCTCGTGCCCCGGGTCTGGCAGCTGATCCATCCTTATCCGTCAAGTCGAGGCGGTCCGGATCTCCGGCGATTGCGGGTGGCCCGGCAGCTGCAGCTATTTGGCCTGCTCGCACCCGATTTTCGCCGTATGCATCCGATCGACGCGGGCTCGCCGCAGGAATGCTCGGAGATCACCGCGCATGTTTTTGCTAGCCTGCGATTCGATTCGACTTACCGCATTCCGAGCTACCGCCATTGGCTCGACGAGACCGGCCATCTCGACGCCTTTCGGTTTCATAGACGCTTCTTGCAGCACCTCCAGCGTCAGACCAGTGGTAATCGACGCTGGGTTCTCAAATGCCCCGACCATGTCTTTGCCCTCGCCGCGATCCGCTCGGTTTATCCCGACGCTCGGCTCGTGTTTGTGCATCGCGACCCTCTCGCGGTGCTGCTTTCTGTCGCGCGATTGACCGAGACATTGAGGCGACCATTCACTCGCAGCATCGACAAAGCCGAGATTGGTCGTCAGGACAGTGACCGCTGGCTCGTAGCGACCGAACTGATGATCACCGCGGCGCAGGAGCAACGCTTCGCTGAGCCGATCTTCCACGTTCACTACCTGGATTTGGTCAAGGACCCGGTGGCCACGGTGGCGGCGCTTTACCAGCATTTCGGAGAGACGCTCGCCTCCGATGCGGCAGTCCGAATCGGCCGTCTGGTGGAAGCGAAGCCCAACGGCGGCTATCGCGCGCACGGGTCTCGCCTCGAGGAGTACGGCCTGGATGCGGCGCTCGAACACGAGCGCTATGCGAGATACGTGGCACATTTCGGTATCCGGGCCGAGCCCCGAAGAAAGTCGGCCCAGTCGGCGAAATCCTCGCCGCTCTTCGCGTCGCGAAGATCGGCCAAACCGGTAGAGTGAGCGTTACGGCAATTCGTCCGAAGCTCACATGGTCGCGAGGGAACCGAAGGCACGGCAGCCGCGCTCATGGTCGCCGCGACAGCTCACCAAATCCAGCGGGGTCGAATGCGAGGCGGATTGCGCCATAGACGACATTGCGGGCGGTATGCTTTTGCACGTCTGCGATGAGATCATAGCCGACACGAAGCTCGAGGTTCTGGAACCCCGCAAGAGGACGGAGCGCCCAGCCGATATCCGTATCGATCAATCGAGGAGTGGCGCCGTTTTGACCGGTGATCTGTTGACCAGCGTAGAGATACGACGAAAACCACAGCGGAAGATCGCCGGCGAGGTACATTCGGCCAAATAAACCAGGCCGAAAACTCGCGCCGTCGCCGCCGACGAGGTTTTCGCCCGGAATATACCCGAGGCTGACAAAACTGAGGCGGCCGACATCGTAAGGATCGGTCGCCTCGAAGTAGTAGCGGTTCTCGAGCTTGACGCCCTGTTTTCCACCCGACCCGTTATTCGTCGACACGCCGCGATTGAGATTGTTGAGAGCGTAGCCCGATGCCCGCACCTCCCAGATCGACAACGCACAGCGCGGCGGCGCGCTTGAACAGCGCAGCGATAGCGCGGCGTAGAGACACTCAAAGGACTCGAACAGCGCGCTCCTTGGCGGCTTCAGTCGGCGTTCCTATAGCGACCCTCGCGGGTGGATGTCGCGCCGAACAAGCCATGCGGCTCGCCGTTGATTCCGTCAGCCCTGCCTAACGCGCCATTGTAGGTGGCGGCGCCAGCCCAGCATCGGAGCACGTCTGCGGCTGGTCGCCGCCGAACCACGCGTCGATGAGCAGTCCTAGCTCGTCGAGGCCGGTCGCGTCCAGCCGGCCATGGGGGGCGCGTAATGGCCCTTCCACCAACACCGGCACAGAAACGGACGAGCCGGAAAGACGCGCCAGCGGATGCAGCTTCAGCGCCAACGTCTCCGCACCCAGATCGACCTGCCCGGCGCCGTCCAGCTGCAGGTGGGTGGTGTCGAGCGCGATGCTCCCGAAGCGTCCCACGCCCGAATTGAACGAGCCGATGATGCCGAAGCAGCGGATCTCGGTCTCACCCTGCGCGGGCACCTCGATGCCCAACGCCTGCAGCGAGGCGGATGCCAGCTCGATCAGCGCCGCATTGCTCAGACTGCCGTGGGTCAGGGTCGCGGCAAACGAACCGTCGAGCGACGCGGCGAGATCGTGGGTGCTGCTTCCGTGGGCCTTGAGCTGTATCTCGACGCGCAGATCCCCGCCGGCATCGCCGGGCAGAGCGGCGTAGCGCGCGAGCAGCGCGAGCGGAATACCCGGGGCATGCAGCGTCAGGCTGACTGGCACGTCCTGTGCCGATGCATTGGCGCTCAACTGCATCTCCATCGAACCGCCCGGCAAGGCCAATCGTAGCGAGCTGACCTGCAGCCGCCCGTCCGCAAGCTGCAACACGAGGTTAACGTCGCGCCAGACTTGTCGCCCGAAGGTCAGCGCAGCGATACTCGCGGTGAGGTCCACCGTCTTGCTGCGCAGCATGGCCCAGGGCAGCGGCGTAGTCGAGATCACCGGTCCCCCCGGGTCGCCAGTCCTGGCGCCCGGCGCCATCGGGTCCGCCCCGGATGCCGCCAGCAACGCGTCCAAGTCGAGTCGGCTCGCGCGCAGCCGGCCATCGAGGGCGAAGGGCGGCGCCAGCCCGATACTCACATCGCCGGCTACGTCGAGTTCGTGCGCCGACAGCTTAGCCTCATGGAACCTCAGAGAGCCGCGATCGGCCGGGATGCTTATCCGTCCGCCGAGCGAGACGTCCGTCAAGGCAGGGAGGTCGCGCGATAGCGCCGACCGCGATGCCGCCTGCGCCGGCAGGCGCAGCCCCACTGTCGCATCCAGCCCGTCAAAGCTGCCAGCGTTGAGGATTAGCTTGCCCTTCAGCGCCAGGCTGGCATCTCCTGATGCTGACGCCGGCGTCCCACCTGCGGCCATTCGGGCCTTCAGGTCGATTAGCGTGCTGAACCGCCCGTCCAGGCGTTCCGGCAGCTCGAACGTGCCGGCGAAGGTGAATGTCGCGTCTGTGTAGCGGCCGGCCCCGGACGTTGTCGCCGCGCCGCCCGCCTTCGGCAGTGACACCTCGACGGTGTTCAGCACCAGCCCCGGCAGGCGGTCCCCCAGGTCCGCGCTGCCAACCTGGAGCCGCGTCTTGCCGATCACCGGCAAGTCGCCTGGCCTGCGGCCGCTGGTGAGATGGGTGGAGACGCTCATCCGATGCAGCGACGGCAGCTGCAGTGGCGGCAACAGGGCATTGAGCTTGTCCAACTCGGGAATGTGACCTTCCACCTGCAGGTCGTAGTCGCCGGCGAGGCTCATCTGTCCCTCGGCCGAGAGAGTGGCGTTGTAGACGGCGAACTCCAGCTGCGTGTCCCAGGGATCGGCGACGCCGCCCGTCGGTCGGGCTGAGGCCCGCAAGCTGAACGGCTGATAGTCCGAGTAGACGAGCACAGCGGCGAGGTCGAGCGGCGCGTCCGCCGCCGGATGCCGCAGATCAAGCGAGCGAATGCCCACGACATGGGTGCGGGTTGGCAGCCGCAGCGTGACCATGCCGTTCCGCACGCGCGCTTGCCGTATGTCGAGGGTGACGGGTATGCCGGACAGGAAGGTTTGCGAGTCGGCCGCCGGCTCGAGAACCCAATTCGGTTTGCCACCGACAAACTCGAACAGGATGTTAGGCCCCTCCAGCGTGAGCTTGCTCACCTCGATGCGGCGATGCAGCAGCGCGGGCAAGGACAACTGCGCCTCGATGCGTTCCGCCCGGGCTAGGTCGGGACGCGTGCCGCCCGGCAGGTTGGCCAGCGTCACGTCCGTGACCTCAATCGTTGGCCATAGCGAGCGGCTGATGCGCAGAGGACCGCCCAAGCTCAGGGTCCGTCCCGTCGCCTGCTGCACGGCCGCGACGATCTGCGGCTTGTAATCGTTCGGGTCCAGAAGAGTGACGGCAATGCCCAGCGCGGCGACCGCCAAGAGCAGAAGGAGCGCGGCTGCGCCCAGCCACCAAGCCCATCCGCGCACGTCCGGAATCCCTCCCGCGGGTTTTGTCTCAAGGCGATGAAGGGGGACAGTCAACCGGCCCGGACCGCATCCACCCTGGCTCGCCGCATATCTTACCGACTATGCCGAATTCCTGGCTGGCGGGATAGGGGCGCCAATGGGTTGTCCCGCTCCGCGTCGGTTCAACGCTCAGGGGGCTGAGAGCTCCAATCCATCGGCGTTCCACCGAAGAGGCCGTGACCTATTGGCGCGACACTGTTCGTTTAAAAATTGCATCATACGGGCACCCGTAATGAGCTCGCTCCAGCGTATGGGCAACGGTTTTGTCGTCGCCGCGATGGCCCTCATGGGCGGAAGCGGCTTTGTTGTGTATGCGGGGGCTGCACTGGCGGAGTCGTTCCTTCCCACTGTCATGCGAGACCTGCCCGATCTCCTCTATGACGCGCCCTATCGAGTCGTCGCCAACGGCGGCGTGCTCGAGCAGCTTAGGAAATGATCGCGCACAAGAGCCCGCGCACTACCAAACTGTACGACCCGCACGAAGGAGCGCCTTACGCAGGACGAGGTGGAGAGAATAGGTTATGAGTAACTGAAGCCTAATTCGACGCGAGACGATCGGCTAGCCTATGGCCAATCCGAACCAATAGACCCGACGTTGCAGTCAATTTTTATTATGGTTTGTTGCTCTGCGGTTGCGTTCGAGCTTGTCCATATAGCTGCGAACTTGCGTCGGCGCACCGTCGAAACCTTGCGCTCCAGCTTGTGGGGCAGAGTATCGAATGACTGATCTGATCAAGGCGCTTCGCGAACGGCGCGAGGAGTTACGAAACGAGCTGCAGGAGTACCCCTCGTTCCAGGAATACGAGCTGGTATGCCGGCTCCTCGAACGTCGAGAAGCCTCTGTTTCGATACCTTCGTCTCTTCCACCGAAGGCTCCGCAACGTAAGCCTGCTGCGCAACGCAAGCCAACTTCGCAACGTCAGCCAGCCCCGCAGCAACAGCCGGTCGACCGACCGACCCCATTCCCACAAGACGACGCCGTCAGGGTTAGATGAAATCTGAGACTGGTCCACCAATCGGCGATGGCGCACCAGTGGCGATGGAGGCGGCGGGCGTCCATGACCACACCGGAGCTGAGAACCGGGTGGATCGCTAACGGTAAAACACCGAGGGCCCGGCGCCGTCGCGATTGGCGCTCACAATCTCCGATTGTCGAGCCTATTAATCGCTTCCTGGTGTGACAAACGATAGCAGCGGATGACGGCTACCGGATGAGCCTCCGAAACCGGGCACCCCGGTGGCGCATCGTCATAGTGAGGGACCTCGATTGCTGTCGGTGCCCACGCTCCTGTCGAGAGGCGATGGATCGCAAGTTGCTGCTCTGGTGAACCTGCGACGGACGAGTCCGGGTCTGGACCGCTAGTGACCTCCCGAGATTATTCATGGTAGTGTGAGCCGCTTCACATCTCCGCGATTAAATCCGAAATATCCTCCAAGCGTGGGCGGCAGACCGTCCACTTGGGTGATGTTGGCTTCGAGGCCCCCCTTATTACGCCTCTCGCTGCGCTGGATCGTGGCGGCGGGAATCCGAAGAGGTGCGCTATGGCAGACAAGATTATCAGCGATAGGGCCTGGAAAATCATTGCCGAAAAGGGATGGGTCGGCTTTGGTTTACTCGGGCTCGCGCTCGCAATCATTGGCGGATCAGGGAAAGTACAGTAATAGGTGAAGTCCCTGACCATATTGTTCAGAGTATATTCCTCTATTTTGGCTTGGCTCTGATCGTGTTTGCCGTCGTAGCCTACCTCTTTCCACCAAAACACGAAAGCCAAGCAACTAGCCAAAAAGTAGCTCTACCCGTGATAAGCAAGGATTTGTCGAAAAATAAACGGACATATGACATCACAATTACTGAGCCAAGCTCGGTTACCGACCCAAGCTCTCCTGGAAAGGTTATCGTAAAAGGGAAGTCGGTCACATTCAGAGGCAATATCAATAGGAAGCCCCCCGAAGGAACAAAAATCTGTCTCTTTACGGAGGGCTCTTCTCATGGAGAAAAGACTTATTGGCCGCAAGAATATTTAAATTGTGAGCATCCCCCAAATTGGTGGGTGACGTTTTTCCCAGGCGAGTTTGACAAAGGGGAGTCCCGTATCATTCGTTTTTACTTGGTGGGCAGCAACGCAAAGGCTCTTGTATCTGGCTACAAAAGAATTAACAATCGTCACATTGCTCAGCATGGAGGGAAATGGGAAGGGATTACGGAAACGGAATTTACCGATGACATAGCGGAGCTTACTGACGCCATTGTACTCACTTTAACCAGGCAGCCTGCAGAAGCAGTCGCACAACCGGCGGTATAGTGTCGTTTGCGATGACGACGGGCGACATTAAAAACAATGGGGGTTGAGACTTGAGTAAGAACCGCGTTCTCATTCTTCATTCTTTCAAGGATAAGGGCTATGAAGCCAGGCTCCAACAGATCGCAAACGACGCCAGTCTCGATGGAATCTCGTTCCGTCATTGTTGCGTGATCGATCGCGATCGGCCTAGCACCCGCACCCCGCAACTGGATGAACTGGCGGACCAAGGGGGAGACACCAAAGACCGCCAAGATAAACTCCTTGCTGAAATCGTGAAGGAGGAGATCGGCCCTCTCCTCAACGAGCAAATCGCCCAATTCCATCCCGAGATTATCATCATCCACGGCGGCACCGTGTTCGATGCAGTGCCGGGCGCGTGTCTCACCATGATTAGCGACTTGATGGAACTGTATCCCGGTCTGCCATTTGCGTTGGAAGGGAAAGAGCAATGGCTTGTACGCCGGGCCGGAAGAACTTACCATCCTTTTGAACAGAGATGGGTAAGCAATCAGATCCGCTGGGTCAGAGAGAATTTTATCCATGATGATGAGGTCGAGAAAATCATCAAAGCAACTTTTTGACCTGGAGATAAATAATGATTGATTGGAACGTGTTGCTTCAAGCCCTAGTCACCTCGGGGGCAATGGCTACAGCGGTGGGGGTAGTATTCAAGAAATACACCGAGAAGAGTATTGAACACATCTTCGACAGAAAAATGAAGGAATATGAGGCGAAGCTGCGGGAGGCAACGGAGCTAAGGATTGGGATCGGCAAAAGCCGCATCGAGGAGTA
>Ga0182033_10001214_pt1 | contig 12858 bp, 13 predicted proteins | sample tim00Cox0000000H_FD_125968 | JGI IMG/M metagenome (GOLD analysis project Ga0182033, IMG submission 125968) | Lab enrichment of tropical soil microbial communities from Luquillo Experimental Forest, Puerto Rico - timezero.00C.oxic.00.000.00H | ecosystem: Environmental > Terrestrial > Soil >...
TCGGCGGAGAGGGTGGCGATATCGGTGATGCCGGCGAGGCTCTCAGCCAGGCGCGCCAGCGGGTCTGGGCGGCGCGCCACGGCGACGATGCGCCAGCCTTCGCGCGCAAAACGCCGCGCCGTGGCTTCGCCGATGCCGGCCGAGGCGCCGGTGATCAGCACCACCGGCAAGGCGGCGCGTGTGCCGCTATTTTCCATCACAGTGCCCAAATTCGTTTCCGTCCGATCTGTTGATTGCCTGACTGCGTCCATTGCGGACTCTGTCCCATTCTACCCCCGGCCAGCCTTGCCGCGCCATTCGCAAGCGCCGGATTCGGGCCGAGTTGGCGGCGCGGATCAAGTCGCGTCTCATTTTCCGGCAACCTTTTATCCCTGGCGCGGAAAGCGGGCACGAAGCTGCTCGAAGGCCGTGCCGGGCCCCGCGGCGAGGCGCGCCTGGATCATCGCGCACACCTCCTCCGGCCCGTGCCGGTTGGTGTCGATCTCAAGGTCCGAGCAATCATTGGCGTAGACCGCCTCATAGAAACAGGGGCGCAGCCGGTTGAGCCGGTCGGTGATGATGCGCACCGTCTCCGAGCCGAGAATATCGGTGGGCAGCTTCTTGTCGTAGACACGCTGCTTCAGGCGCTGCTCCAGCACCTCGAAAGGCGGCCTCAGCGTGACCAGCAGCACTGGCAGCCCTTCCATCCGCCAGATGGCATCCTGCAGCACCGGTGGGTCGATCATCATCAGATGGTCGAGAATGATGTTGCAGCCCTGGCGCGAGGCGCTGGCGACCCATTCATGCAGCGTGGCGAAGGCGCGCGTGCCGTAGGGACCAAAACTCCAGCGCAATGGCCCGTCCGGTTCGGCTTCGTTCTGCGGGTGCGCGTAAATCCCCTCGCGGCAGCGCGGCCCATGATGCCCGAATTTGGCGGGCAGCGTGCCGGCGAGGAAATGATCGATGCCGTAAAGCAGCCAGAATTCTTCGCTTTGTTTCGCCAGCAACTCACATGTTGTGGATTTGCCCGACCCCGACGTGCCGTTGACGATGATGATCTGTCCTGACTGCAATTTTTGCTCCCCTTATTGTTTCTTGTGCCCTGCCGGAGTCACGCCGCGCGCGATGTCGCGGAAGCGGGTGAGGGGCGCGAATTCCTGGTTATCGCCCCAATGTTCCGCTCCATCCCACTCCCAGCTTATGAGAGACCAGACGACGGTATGATCGGTATAACCCGTGAAAATCAGCCCATCTTCCAGCACGCCTGTGGCCTTCATGCTGCGGCTGGCCTTGTCGGTGGCCTCGAAAACCACGCGCTTCGGCCCGTATTTGCCGAACTCCACCACCTTGCGCGTGCCGGAGGCGAGGCTGGCCAACTCGCCATCCTTGTAGATGTAACCACCGATCACGCGCTGTTCTTCTCCTTCGCCCATGGCAATGGCGTGGAAGGAGCTGCTGGCGGCGATGCCCCAGAAATAACCGCCGCTCGCCAGCGATTCATATTCGCGCGTGCCAAAGGAGGTGTCGCGCATCGAGAAGCAATCGATCTCGATCCTGCGCCCATCGATGGTGATGGTGCCGTTCATCCGCCCCGGCTGCTCGATATGGAATTTCGCAGTCTTCTGCTGCCCGGAATCGCCCGTCTTCAGCTCATGCACCGGCCCGATCGCCTCCCAGATGAGATCGAGTTTTACGCCGTCCTTGTCATAGGAAATGGCATAGCGCGTGAGCGGCACGAGCACTTTTACGCTGAGCGAATTGCGCGCCGTCATGTTGAATTTCTCAGCGCCAGGCGGCAAAGCCTGCAGATGGCTCCAATTATAATAAAGGCAATTCCACTGGAAATTCCCGCTCGGGTCCCACAGCACCGGCCCGCCATTGAGCATGCCCATATTGGGGCGGAAATAATATTGCACAAACCCGTGGATTTTTTCCTCCGGCTTGGAAATGGAGAACCAGACGCTCTCATTCCAGTACGGGCTTTCGCTCCGATCGTCGGAAAACCGGTCGGCCATCGGCAAATCATTCATGGCTTATTCCATTCCTTAAAAAAAACAAAAATCAAACAATATCCAGCCGCACCCGCGTGAGGGTCAGGGTGGCGATACGCCAGGCCCCCTCATATTTGCGGTAGGTTTCATGATAATGGCCGCGCCCGGTGATGGATTTCCACCCCTGCACCGGATGTTTGTCCTCCCACTCGATCACATCCTGCATCGCCCAGATGCCCGTGGCATTGTCCTCATCAAGAATCTCGATCTCGCCCATGAAGCCCTGATGCACGGACACGCTATGCTGCAGCGAATGTTTCAGGCTGGTGGCAAATGCCGCGCCGCCTTGCACATGCACATCCCCCTTGGGCGTGAGCACGCGCATATCCGGCGTGAAGAGCGAAGCCAGTTCATCCCACTGCTTGGTATCCATGAAACGGAAATAGCGCGCCTTCAGCAACCTGATCTCTTCAATGGCGACCAGGCGCTGCAGCGGCTCCATGGATTTTTCCCCGGTACGCGAATGGCTTTTCAGGTAATCGGCGCCAGCATCGCTGCCGGCGTGCCGGGCAAAAATTTGCCGCCGCGGCGCGGGCGCGTAAAGAGGGGAGGGGGCGCATTGCACCTGCAGTCATCATGGCATGCCACGCCCGGCGCATCATCGGCGCGCCGGCGGCGCCGCTCAGGACGCCGCCTCGAGGGCCGGCTTGGCCAGGTGCAAATCGCGATATTCGCGCGGTGCCACGCCGAAGCGTGTCTTGAACATGCGAGAGAAATGCGCGCTGCTCTTGAACCCGACCAGATAGGCGATCTCGCACACCAGATGATGCTGCATCGCCGGGTCCTTCAGCCAGGCCTCGGCCATATCGATGCGCCGCTCCCAGATGAGATTCGAGAAGGAGAGATCGTTCTTCTTGAGGATATGGCAGAGATAGCGTAGCGAAATGCCACAGCGTTCCGCCACCATGCGCGCATTCAGATCCGGGTTGGCGATATGCCGGCTGATGCAGTTCTTGATGTCGGCAATGCGCTTCTCCGCAATTGAGCTGCGCGGCGCCGGCTGCCCGCCGAACTTGGCGATGGATTTGCCGAGCCCGGTGAGCAGCGTGCGCACCAGCTGTTCGGAAATATCCGCATCAATCTGGTCATCCTCATCGAACAGTAGCGTAAAAATCCGCTCGGCGAGGAAGAGGTCGCCCTTGGAGGTGGGGAAGGGCCGGCCAGCCTCCAGCCCGTCGCTGATGATGGAATGCAGCTCATGCGAGGGCACGACCACATGCATCACTTCCAGCAACCCGTTCTTGTCCGGCGTCAGCTCCATGTTGAAGGGGCGGCAGGAGCGCGTCACGGCGCATTCCTGCGGGCTGATCTCATGCTTCACGCCGGGGGAGGAAACGGTGATGCGCCCGCGCCGGAGGAACCAGAACACGGTTACATTGGTCTTGTCCGAGCGTATATGTGCCCAGGAGCGGCGGAAGACGAGGCCGGAGCGCGAGGTGAGCTTGTAGATGCAATATTCGCCGGCCACGCTCTTTTCGATACGCATGTCGACATCGCGCGGCGAGAGCGCCCGCAGCTCGCCTTCATAGTAATCGCTGTTGTTTTTGCCGCGAAACTCATGGCGCCGCCGCTCATGGTTCGCGCTCGTCATGTCAAAAGCCAGTACGGGCAAAGGCCGTTCTCCTTCCGCAGGCGCCTTGTTCCGCAGGTGCCTTTACAGATGTAACAGTCTAAGCCAGGCAGGACAGGCGGACAAGGTAAAAGGTGTAAAATCGCTTGTACGATGAGGAGCGCGAGCCCTAACGGCTTGTTCATAAACTAGGTCGGCGTACCTCCACCTTACGCCGCTACCTCGATCCAGCCTTCGCTCAACCGCACCTCATAGACCGGAATCGGCTGCTTGGCAGGCGGGTTCTTGGCCTTGCCGGTGGCCAGCTCGAAGCGCGCCCCATGGATCGGGCAGGCGATCCAGCCATTGCCCAGGCGCCCGCAATCAAGCTTCTCTTCGGCATGGGAGCAGATATTGGAGACGGCAAAAATCTTCCCATTCCAATTACATAGCAGCACCGGCTTGCCGTTGATCTCCACCACCTGCTTGGCGCCATGCGGCAGGTCGTCCAGCCGCGCGGCGCGTGTGAACTCAGAAGCCATAATCCAGATACACCCTCCAACCCAAAAAGCTCCCAGAAGGTGCTTCGGTCCGCCATCCTTCAATCATAATCTGGCCGCCACCACTTCTCCCGCAACGCACCCCCTCTTGCCGCAGATTGCAGCGCCCCTCACGCCTGCTTGCGGCCCCTTCCGGCGGCGCGTAGCTAGGCTGACGGCCGGCATGCCCCTCATGCGGGCCGGTCAGGTTTGTGGAGTGAGGAATGCGTCAGAATACCAGGCGGCAAGCGCCAGGCAAACGCGCGGAGGATAAAGCCGATCTCAGCGTCGCGGCTGGCGGCTATCTGGATCTCGGCATGGTGGTGACCGTCTACCATGCCAGCAGCGCTGTGCCCGCTCCGCCAGGCAGCGCCGCCGAGGGCGTGGCCAGCTTCATGCTCAATGATGCCGGCCCCTGCGTCACCGAACATTGAGCCGTTAATCAGACTGCCAGGAGGATGCTCCGCCATGTCCTATGAACTCAACGCCAAGCTCGCCGCCGCGCGGCCGCCTCTGCCGGCCGGCGCCAATGTAGATCCGGTGACGGCCGCCATTATCCGCGGCGCGTTCGAGACGATTTGCTTTGAGGCCGCCACCCATCTCGGCCGCGCCGCCTCCTCGCCCATCATCAATTCCTCCAACGAGCGCAACGCGGCCATCGTCGATGCCAATGGCCGCCTCGCCATGGGCGCCATCGGCACACCGCATCTCACCTTCGTCAACCAGATGATGGTGCGCTGGGCGCTGATGAATCTCGAAGAATATGATATCGGCCCAGGCGATGTGCTGCTCTCCAACGACCCCGAATATGGCGGCGGCCATCTGCCTGATTATTGCGTCTACGCCCCGGTGTTCGACGATAAGGGCGAGCTGATCCTGTTCCAGACCTTGCAGGCACACCAAGGCGATACGGGTGGCAAGGACCCTGGTGGCTTCACGCTGGAAGCAACGGACATTTACACCGAAGGCGTGTCCTATCCATGCGTGAAACTGGTCCATCGCGGGCAGAAGCGCATGGATGTTGTGCGCATGATCGAGCGTAATAACCGCTTCGCCACCTTCGCCGGCGACCTCGCCGCCATGATCGGCGGCGTGCAACAGGCAGCCGTAAAATTGCAGGACATGATCCACAAGCATGGCTCGGACGTGGTAAAGGCTGCCACCAACCATGCCATCGCGCACAGCGAAAAACGCATGCGCGAGGAAGTTTCGCACTGGCCCGACGGATCTTACGAAGCCACCGTGCTGCTCGACCATGACACGGCCGGCACGCGCGATATCAAGGTACATGTCACCTGCACGGTGAAAGGCGACCAGCTCACAGTTGATCTCACCGGCACGGATGACCGGAAAGATCTCGTCGGCGTGTGGAACACTTTTGCCAATAGCCGCTCTTACGTGATGACGCAGGTGGGTGCGGCCATCGATCCCTCGATCGACAAGAATGAAGGATTGTTCAACGCCGTTGACATTATCATCCCCGCCGGCTGCATCGCCCAGCCGCCCCCGGGCAAGCCGGCCGCGCTCGGCTCCTTCCACCCGGCCTGCGAGATCACCGAGGCGGTGTGCCTCGCGCTCAGCCAGGTGGTGCCGGAACGCGCCGCCCCGCAGCTCTACAAAATTGGCATGCCCAACGCGGTGATGGGGTTTGACGCCAACGGCATGATGTGGATGGACCAAGGCGTGGATTGCCGCTCCATGGATGCCTCCGCCGTGCAGGGCATCGATGGCTGGGGTTCCTGCCCGGTCAGCCTCGGCAATCTTCTATTGTCGGAAGCAGAAGATGCAGAAATGCGCTTCCCCATCCTCAATGTCAGCCGCGAGATGAAAACCGATGGTGGCGGCGCTGGCCAATGGCGCGGCGCGCCGGGCAGCCTGAATGTGAAGACAGTGCTTGCTCCCACCATGGCCGTTGCCTGGATGGTCTCTGCGGACCACCCGCTGCGTGGCATGTGCGGCGGTGACGACGCCATCCCCTACACGAATCATTTCGAAGTGGGTTCGCCCAATGAGCGCAAGATCGAGCGCACCGCCCAGGCGCAGCTTCCGGCAGGCGCCACCATTGCCTACCAGCATGGCGGCGGCGCCGGCTTCGGCCCGGCTTTGTTGCGTGACCCAGAAGCGGTGAAGGAAGACGTGCTCGATGAATATGTCAGCCTGCACGCCGCGCGTGAAAAATATGGCGTGGTGCTCACCGGCAGCCTCGAAGAGTACGACCTTGCCGTCGATACCGCGGCGACCGCAAAGCTGCGCCAGGAAATGCGCGGGACGATGGCCGCGGAATAAACGGCTACAAGTCGTAATGATGGTCCGTGCCGGCCAGGAGTGGCTGGCCCGTCTCGGCTGACAAGAACTGGCCGGCGCTGGCCAAGTGGGGAGCAAAATGGGTTATCGCGTTGGTATCGATATTGGCGGCACGTTCACGGATTTCGCGCTTCTCAAAAATTCGCATGTCATCGTCCATAAGAATCTCTCCACGCCGGAGGATCGCTCCATCGGTGTGATGAATGGGCTCGAAACACTGGCCGAAAAGGAAGGGCTGCCGCTCGCCGATTTCCTCGGCCAGTGCGATGCCATCGTGCACGCCACCACCGTGGCGGACAATACGCTTATCGAAATGAACGGCGCGCTCACCGGCCTCATCACCACGGCCGGTTTCCGTGACGAAATCGAATATCGCCGTGGCTTCAAGGAGGATATCTGGGATGTCCGCCTGCTGCCGCCCAAGCAGATCACCCCGCGCCGCCGCCGCCTCACCGTTGCCGAGCGTGTGCTGTTCAACGGCGAGGTGCATCAGCCCCTCGATGAGGAATCAGTCCGCGCCGCCTGCCGCAAATTGCGCAAGCAGGGTGTGGAATCCGTCGCCGTCTCCCTGCTCTTTTCCTTCATCAATCCGGCGCATGAAAAACGTATCGGCGAAATCATCGCTGAGGAAATACCGGGGGCGAACATCTCGCTCTCGCACCAGGTACTGCCGCGCGGCCCGGAATATGATCGGACCAGCACGACGGTGGTGAATGCCTATATCGCCCCGCCCGTCACCGACTATATCGAACGTTTAGCCTCCTGCCTGAAGAAAAACGGCTATGCCCGCCAGCTTTTGGTGATGCAGGCCAATGGCGGCGTGATGACCAAGGAATATATCGACGGTGCGCCCATCCGCGTGCTGGCGTCCGGCCCGGTCGGCGGCGTGGTCGGCTCGGCCTATGTCGGCAGCGCCAAAACCCACCCCAACCTGCTCTGCGTCGATCTCGGCGGCACTTCCTACGACATGTCGCTCGTCATCAACGGGTCTGCGCCCGCCGAAGCCGGCTGGAACATGCATCACCGCTATCTTATCGGCGTGCCGATGGTGAAGGTGGAAACGCTCGGCGCAGGTGGCGGCTCCATCTGCCATGTGCAAGGTGGCGCGCTGAAGGTCGGCCCGGCTTCTGCTGGCTCCGTGCCAGGCCCCATCTGCTACGGCAAGGGCGGCACACGGCCGACGGTGACCGACGCGCTGGTGATGCTCGGCATTCTCTCGCCTGAGGAAAATTTCGCCGGCGGCAGCTTCCGCCTGCACCGCGAGGGCGTGGCCGAGGCCTTCCAGAAAATCGGCGATGAAATGGGCTATTCCGCCGAGGACGCCGCCTTCGATTGCTGGCGCATCGTCAATGCCAACATGACCCAGGGCGTGCGCCGCACGGTGGCATCACAGGGCAGCGTCGAGCCGCGCAACCTCACCATGCTCGCCTATGGCGGCAACGGCCCTGCCTTCGCCGCCGTGCAGGCCGATGATCTCGGCATCACCCGCGTGCTGGTACCGAAAGCCTCGCCTACCTTCTCCGCCCTCGGTACGCTGGTCGCCAATCCCAGCATCGACGAGGAGCGCTCTTATGTCGCCAAGGTCAATGCCATCGACACACAACGCCTTAAAACACTCTGGACCGAGCTCGCCGCCCGCGCCGAAAAATATTTTGCCGACGCCTCCTTCAAGCGCGAGGATATCAGCGCGACCTACCAGTTCAATATGCGTTATGCCGGGCAGAATTTTGCCCTCACCTTCGACCTGCACCCGAATGGCGCGTTACACGATCTCTCCTTCATCGATGAGACAATCGGCGAACGCGCGCTGGCTTTGTTCAATGAACGCCATCTCGCCGAGTACAACCATATCCGCGAGCATGAGCTGCCGGAAGTCATCGGCGTGCGCCTCGCCACCCATGTCGTCACCCCGTCTCCCACTGTCGCCATGGGCTTCGAGGCCGCGGCGCAGGAGGCGAAACCCGCCAAAACCCGCCGTGCCAATCTCGGCCAGGGTTTTGCCGAGACGCCCATTTTCTACGGCGCCGATCTCAAGCCGGGCCATCTCGTCACCGGCCCCGCCATCATCCATGAAGTGTTCACCACCATCGTCGTCTATCCGGGCTGGCAGGCGCGGGTGGATGATACGGGCGATTATGAGCTGATCCGCCTGCCATGACTCCGGACTGGGTGCGGGGCGACGATACCGGCCTCCTGCTCCCCGCCCATATGCGGGCCTTGCGGGAAGGCGGCGTGGAGTTTCTCACCCGCGCCTTCCGTGCCATTGGCACGCTGGGCGCGGATAACAGCGTGACCGCCATCACCCGTTTCGAGGAATGCCCCGGCGGTAGCACCGGCCGCAAATTGTTCCTCTCGGTCGCTTACGAAAAACCCGTACCCGGCCAGCACGAAAATCTTTTCGTCAAATTCTCGCGGGATTTCGACGACCCGATCCGCGACCGTGGCCGTGACCAACTCGGCCCGGAAATCCGTTTCGCCGCCATTTCCCGCCAGTCGAATTTCCCGATCACGGTGCCGGCCTGCCTGTTCGGCGACTACCACGCCGAATCGCAAACTGGTTTGCTCATCACGGAAACAATCGAATTTGGCGAAAACGGCATCGAGCCGCATCACGATAAATGCCTCGATTACGAGCTGCCTGACGCGCTCGGCCATTACCGCGCCGTCATCACCGCCAATGCCAGGCTCGCCGGCGAACACCGTGCCGGCCATCTCGGCACAAATCTCGACAAGTTCTTCCCCTTCGACGCTGCTGCCGCCGCCGCGTCCGATCCCATCCGCTACGACGCCCGCCAGTTGCGCAACCGCGCCGCCCGCATCGGCACTTTTGCCGCGGAATTTCCCAAGCTTCTGCCGGCAAATATCACAAGCCCAGCCTTCATCGCACAACTCTCGGGAGAAATGCCCCTCGTCCTCGAACATGAGCGGCGGATAAAGCATTTTCTCACCAGCGATCCCGACCTCATCGCGCTATGCCATTGGAACGCGAATATCGACAATGCCTGGTTCTGGCGCGATGCAACCGGCACGCTGCAATGCGGCCTCATGGATTGGGGCCGCGTCGGCCAGATGAACATCGCCCTCGCCCTCTGGGGCACGCTCAGCGCCGCCGAGCCGGACATGCTGGACGAGGAACTCGACAATCTGCTCACCCTCTTCCTGCGCGAATACAAAACCCATGGCGGCCCCGCCATCGAGCTTTCACGCCTGCAGGCGCATATGTTTCTCTATATCGCCACCATGGGCATGGCCTGGCTGCTCGACGCCCCACCCATCATCCGCGCGCAACTACCTGACCTATCGCCGGAGCATGACCGTTTCCACACCGGCTTCAAAACCAGCGAGGCCGCGCGCACGCAATTGCACATGCTCACCAATGTGCTGAATCTCTGGCAGCGCCGGAATTTCGGCAGGTTTCTCGCTCAGCTCGGCTGACCCGCACAGGCATGGTCTCCCCGCAGGGCTGCCATCTCATCATTTAGAAGGAAATTTGGAGCGGGCGAAGGGATTCGAACCCTCGACCCCAACCTTGGCAAGGTTGTGCTCTACCCCTGAGCTACGCCCGCTCACGGCGCGGTGGAGGCTCTTTATACAGCGCCGCTCCGGATTGCAAGCGGGCACGTTAAACAAAAATGCGCGGGGCTGGGATGGCGCCGCGCCATACTATATAGGGCAGGGAAACACATACGGATGTCAGGCATGAACACGCTTTTCAACAACGAAGCCGCAGGCGCCGCACCGGCCGCCGACCCCGTGATGGACGTCACCCAGGCCAATTTCATGGCCGAAGTGGTGGATGCCTCCGCCAAATTCCCGGTTCTGGTCGATTTTTGGGCCACTTGGTGCGGCCCCTGCAAAACCCTCACCCCGACTCTTGAGAAGGTGGTGCGGGCCCAGGGCGGGCGGGTGCGTCTGGCCAAGATCGACGTGGACAAGAATCGCGAGCTCGTCGCCCAACTCAGCCGCATGGGCCTGCCCATGCAGTCCGTCCCCACAGTGGTCGCCTTCTGGCAGGGGCAGATTGCCGACACTTTCTCCGGCGCCCTGCCGGAGAGCGAGGTGAAGCGCTTCGTCGAGGCCCTGCTGAAACTGGCCGGCTCCGCCCCGCCGGCCGCCGATTACATCGCCCAGGGCAAGGAGCTGCTGGAGGCCGGCGAGGCCGAATCCGCCGCCCAGTATTTCGCCGCCGCCGTGCAGGAAGACCAGGACAAGCCCGAGGCCTGGGGCGGTTTCATCCGCGCCGTGCTGGCCATGGGCGATGAGGATCAGGCTACCCAGTTGCTCGCCCAGGTGCCGCCCAAGCTGGCCGAACATCCTGAAGTCGCCGGCGCCCGCTCTGCCCTGGCGCTCGCCGAGGAAGGCCGCAAGGCGCAAGGCGCGCTGGCCGGGCTGGAAGCCCGACTCGCCGCGAATCCGGATGATTTCGAGGCCCGTTACGAGCTTGCCACAGCGCTTAACGCCTCCGGCGCCCGCGCCGAGGCTGCCGCTGCACTGCTCGAAATTATCCGCCGCGACCGCGCCTGGAACGAAGGCGCCGCCCGCCTCCAGCTCCTCAAATTCTTCGAGGCCTGGGGCATGGACGACCCCGCCACCATGGCGGCGCGCCGTAAACTCTCAAGCCTTCTGTTCAGCTAGACCATGACCAGCCACGCCCCCCGGCTGGACGAGCTGCCGGAGCAGTTTCCGGTCTTCCCGCTGGGTGGCGCGCTGCTGTTGCCTGGCGGTCATCTGCCCCTCAACATCTTCGAGCCGCGCTATCTCGCCATGGTTGAGGACGCGCTGGGGCAGGGGCGCTATTTCGGCATGGTGCAGCCGGACAAACGGCTCGCCCGCGGCGAAACCGGCCCCGGCCTGTACCGCATCGGCTGCCTCGGCCGCATGACGTCTTTCGCCGAGACCGATGACGGCCGCTATCTCATCACCCTCACGGGGGTCATTCGCTTCACCATCGCCGAGGAGATCGAGATGCAGCGTGGCTATCGCCGCGTCTCCGCCGGTCTCGCTGGCTTCGCGGCGGATCTGCGCCCGCAGAACGGCGTGCTACCCTTCCCGCGTCAATATCTGCTCGACGCGCTGCGCCGCTATTTCGCCACCGCCGGGGCCGAGGCCAATTGGGACGCCATTGCCGACATGCCGGACGCGAATCTTGTCACTTCGCTCTGCATGGCCTGCCCCTTCACGGTCGAGGAAAAACAGGCTTTGCTCGAAGCGCGCGACTTTATCGCCCGCGCCGAGGCCCTGCGCGCTTTGCTCGAAATCGATTCACTCGGCGGCGATCCCGACTCCCAGGCCAGTTGACCATGGAAGATTCAAAAAAGGACACCTCCCAGGAACCCGCTCCCCGCCTCCAGAAACCCGATCCCCGTCTGCTGGAAATGCTGGTCTGCCCGCTCACCCGCGCGCCGCTCATTTACGACCCCGTGCGCAATGAGCTGATTTCCGCCAAGGCCGGGCTCGCTTTCCCCATACGTGACGGCATTCCCATCATGCTGGCGGACGAGGCCCGGCCGCTCGCTCCGTGAGCGCGCACTTTGTGAGCGCCCCCATCGGAATCCGCGTCCGCCATAGCACGCACCGGCTGGAGTTGACCTACGAGGATGGCGAGATCGTCACCCTGCCGGCCGAACTGCTCCGCGTCCTTGCCCCCCAGCCGCCCGGTTCGCATGAGCTGGTGGCCGGCAAGCGCCTGGTCCGCCTGCTTGCCGCCGAGCCGGTCGGCAATTACGCCCTGCGCCTGCGCTTTTCCGATGGCTTTGACAGCGGAATCTATAGCTGGGAGTTCTTGTGTGAGCTTGGGCGCGAACAGAAAATAAGATGGAGGCGTTATCTGCGCCTGCTGGAGGAAACGAGGCTGAGCCGGGATTGAACATGGCGGAGAGCGAGATCGAGCCGGTTATCAGCAATGCGCGCATGCGCAGCATGGCGATCATCATCGCTTCTGCTCTGTTCATGCAGTCCCTCGACTCCACCATCATTGCCACCGCTTTGCCGGCCATGGCGCGCAGCTTCCACCAACCGCCGCTCTATATGAGCGTGGCGCTCACCTCCTACCTTATATCTCTGTCCGTCTTCATCCCCGCTTCCGGCTGGGTGGCGGACCGCTTCGGCGCGCGCGACGTGTTCCGCGCCGCCATCGTCATCTTCACCATCGGCTCCATCTTATGCGGCATCGCCCCCAGCCTCGCCATGCTGGTGGCGGCGCGCGTGGTGCAGGGCATGGGCGGCGCCATGATGGTGCCGGTCGGAAGGCTCGTGCTGATGCGCTCCATCTCCCACCGGCAGATGGTCGCGGCCATGGCCTGGCTCACCATGCCGGCTCTGCTTGGCCCTGTCATCGGCCCGCCGCTCGGCGGCTTCATCATCTCCTTCGCCTCCTGGCGCTGGGTGTTCGACATCAATGTCCCGGTCGGCATCATCGGCGTCATCGCCGTCACCA
>Ga0182033_10001230_pt1 | contig 12756 bp, 16 predicted proteins | sample tim00Cox0000000H_FD_125968 | JGI IMG/M metagenome (GOLD analysis project Ga0182033, IMG submission 125968) | Lab enrichment of tropical soil microbial communities from Luquillo Experimental Forest, Puerto Rico - timezero.00C.oxic.00.000.00H | ecosystem: Environmental > Terrestrial > Soil >...
CAAACACGAGGCGATGCGACTGGTGGGTGCGGCCGGGGTTCCGGCAGGGGCGGTGCTCGATACCGGCGATCTGTTGGCTGAGCCGAGTTTTGCCCAGCGCGGCATCATCCAGACGATGCAGCATCCGAACGGCGAATTCCGCATGCCGGCCTTTCCTGTGCGCTTTGACGGCGCCCCCGCACCGGTCAAGCCGTCGCCGCTGCTGGGCGAGCACACGACAGAAGTCTTTGCCGATTGGCTCCACATGGACGCCGAGGACGTTAACGGGTTGCGCGACGAGGGAATCGTCTAGCTTCGTCTTTCGGCAGCCGTCCCGCCGCCGGTCACCAGCCCAAAACATGGGGCTGGTGAGGAGCCGGCGCCTGTCACTATGTCGGCAAAAAGCTCTTGCCAATGATGTAGTTCGGGCCGCGAACCTGGGGGGTCTGGCTATAGTGGTTGGCTTTCAGCAGCTTCGTCACCGTCGGCACGAGCTGCGCCAATGGCTCGGCGAGGCCGCCGGCCGCACTCAGCGCGTGCAGCAGATAATAGGTTAGAGCGCCGTTGTACCGCCCGCCAAACACTGCATCCGCCGACTCTTGGTCCGACCGGCAGCCCGAGATCAGGCCGCATCGGTCATGCGGGATCGGGGTTACCGGAATTTTCTTGTCAAGGGCAGTGCGCAGACGCCAAGCGATGTCGGCGGGAGGCATCAGAAAGCGCGGGCGATAGGTGCGCATTGCGCGGGTGAGATCCCCCGAATTGCAGGAATCCGAAACAAAGATAAACTCGGTCCCCTCCGGCACGGTATCGAATACTCCGCGCAAGTCTTCATCGATCAGCGCATGTTGGCGCGTCCAGTCGAAATCAACGGGGCAGATCGCGTCGTGTTGCGCGGTGACACGGCCGGCGGCGTTGCGCACCGGAAATATCGTTCCGTGCCCGCTGTATTGGAAAAACAGCCGGTCTCCCGCCGCCGCCCCCTGGACGAGCCACGCCAAGCGTTCCTTGATACCGTCGGTGGTTGCGCGGTCGTCAACGAGTAGGCGGATATCGTCGGTGGAAAACCCGCAGCGGTCCACGAGGAACTGGGCCATGTCATTGACATCGTTTACGCAGCCGTTAAGCGGTTGACCGGGATAGGCATTGATGCCGACCAAGAGAGCGCGATTTGCCATGTTCATCTCTCCCATCAGGGGGTGATCCGTACCTTCACGCATCAACATGGTCGACAAATCGGCTCAACAGTGTGAAATGCTTCGCACCCGACTAAATTTGTTTGCGGCTCGACCGCCGGGCGAGGAACTGGCAAACGCCAAGGGAGGAAACATGATGAGTATTCGCCAGAATCTGATCGTGGCTCTCGGAGGCGCGGCGATCGGGCTCCTCTGCGCCCTCGCCGGCCCGGGAGGGGTGGCAAGGGCTCAGGCGCCAGCCGGCCCGGTCCCGTGGGGGCTGCCGCCATTGCCGCCGGAGGTCGGCCCGGTCGAGAAATTCGCCGATGTCAGCGGCACGCCGCAGGGCCAGTTTCTCGAGGGCGGCTCGTTCGACACCCAGGGCAATCTGTGGTTCGTGGCGATCGGCAGCGGCTGGATCTCGTATTTGACGTCCGACGGGAAGCTCGTCCCGGTGGTCAACTGCAACCCGCCGCCCGAGCTCGGGCAGACCTGCGAGCCGCAGGGCACCCGCTGGCTCGACGGCAAGCTCTATTTGACGACGCGCCATCGCGGCATCCTGATCTATGACCCGCAGACCAAAGAACTCAAGACTTTGGTCTATAGCTACCGCAACCAGTTGTTCAAAGGCCCCAACGACCTCGATTTCGACGCCGAGGGAAACCTGTTCTTCACCGATCCTTGGGGGAGCGGCCCGGGGCCGAACCTGACCGACCAGACGGGCGCCGTCTATCAGTATTCGCGCGACGGCATGCTGCGCAAGGTGATGGACAGCGGCTTGTTCCCTAACGGCATTGCCGTGTCGCCGGACGATACCCTGCTGGCCGTCGGCGATTTCAGAGGCGGCCGGATGTGGTACAGCACCTTCCAGAACGGTCCCACCATGGGCTGCCCGCAATGCCCAAAGGATCCGTCGCATTCGACATTCAGTTCGGTGAAGGCCGGGACCTTTATGCCCGGAAACGGCGGACCCGACGGCATCCATTACGACGTAAAGGGCAATCTGTGGGTGGCGGCGCCCCCTCTCGGCGGCGTACTCGAAATCAATCCGCGCGGCGTCATTTTGGGCTTTGTCCCGATACCGAACAATGACTCAGCGACGACTAATTTCGCGTTCGGCGGCCCCGACAACCAGTACATTTACTTCGAGGGTGCAACGAGCGGGACGTTCTGGCGCTTCAAGGCGCCCTATCCCGGCCTGATCGGTCCGGGCGGCGTGCGCCTGCCGGCGCAGTAGACAATTTTCGAGGATGCCGCGGCAGCGATCGGGAAGATGTCGCTCGGTGGCAAATCGCTCGTGCCACGCGGTCGAACGTTTCGGGTCCGCGGCCGGAAGCGGTCGGCGCGCCGGGGCGCCGTCGAAGTTCACCGGGTAGGCCGGCATACGAAATTCGCCATTTGGGTGCTGTATCGTCTGTATGATGCCGCGGGCCGGTCAAGCCGTCGCCGCTGTTGGGCGAGCACACGGCAGAGGTCTTCGGCGACTGGCTCGGTATGAGCGCCGGCGAGATCGCGGGTTTGCGTGAGCAGGGGGTCGTTTGACCCACGCCGCCAGCACGCATGCCCCGACTGGCGCCCTCGGCAACCTATCAATATTTTGGCGAGATGCGAGCAGGACCGCCCGTAACCGACAGCTGCGCCGGATCTAAGATCGGGAGCGCCGAGGAAACAACTGCAATGTCGACTCTGCGTTGGGCTTGCCCCTCTACATCCGACGTCGCCGTGCTGCGAATTTCCTGCGAATAAGATCCTCCCGTTCTGCTGTCAGCTTTGACCTGAACGGTAGCAGTGGAACCGCAGCAGGCGCTTGCGGACACCGAGCCGAAGGCAAGATCAGCCGGGCTCGTGCTGATCCCGTAAAACTGCGTGGTAATTTGCGCGCCGGTAGTTCCAGCGTCGGCGGCTTTGGCATCTATCGAGGCTCCCCCGTTGGCCCCGCCGACAGAGACGCGGCTTGAGAGGCCGGTTTGGGCGAGTTCGCCTTTGCCCGCGGAGGTGGTCGCTTGTGAGTTCGCGTAATTGAGGAAGGGGGCGCTGAGGATGGGGCTGCTACCGGAATACGCTGACGCGATCCCCAAAGCCGCTGCTTGAGGTGCAGCGCCGAACGCGCGGGCCGCAGCGTCGTTCGCCGCGATAGCCAACCCGGCGGTAACCGCGTCCATCTCGAACCCGGTCAATATCCTGGCCTTGCCAGGACCCTGGATGGTCGTAGGTTGGCAGCCGGCTAACATTGCGATCAGCGGGACCATCGCATTCAAGCCCCAACCTTTGCCCATCTTTGCCTATTCTTCTCTGTCGGACAGTCCGCCTTGGCCCAAGCGGCCCACAACAGCCCATCCGGTCGCGGTCAATCTCTCACTATTGATTGGTTTATTCCTAAAATGATATGATCGCTGTGGTTCTGGTCCGAAGGGGTTAGATCGGATGGGGGGATGAACCAATGCGTCGAAGCAAGGGCTCGCGAAGGACCGGCATAGCGACGGCTCCAAGTGACGGCAACGGCACGGCCCGATTACGGCTGGCAGAATTGAATGTCGTGACGGGTCGGCCCGGGCGTACGTGTAAGAAGATACTTGCATCGATAGCACTGATCGATCCGAAGCCTCTGACGCGGCGATCGATCTCAGAAATGCTGACCAAGGCGCTTCCCGAGTATGTGACGATCGCGGCTTCGAGCTGCGAGGAGCTGGTCGAGATTCGGGGAAGGCCGAGTGCCTCGCCGCAACTGGTGATCGTCTATATCAGGAGCGCTGGCGTAACAGACGCCTGCGTACAGAATGCGCTCGACTGTGTCAGGGTTCAGCTGCCCGACGCGCCAGTTATAGTTTTTTCTGACCGTGACGATGTCGAAGACGTCAACGAGGCTCTCAGCTGTGGCTTGCGAGGCTACATCCCTACCTCGGGCGATGCCGAAGTTGCCTTCGCCGCGCTCAGGCTCATCAACGCAGGAGGCACTTACATTCCGGCGCAGGAGCGAACCTCGGGAACCGGAAAGCTCGGTATCGGGGCAGAGAGCCAGCGATCGCGACTGTCGGATGAGCTGGATCTGACGCCCCGTGAGCTCTCCGTGCTCGATCTGTTGCGCGAGGGCAAGCCAAATAAGCTGATCGCTGCCGGATTGAACATGGAGGAGGGCACCGTGAAGGTGCATGTCCGGAACATCTTGAAAAAACTGCATGCGGCCAACCGCACGCACGCGGCCTCCGTCGCCAATCGGCTGCTCGGCTACGAGGCGGAACACATCGGCTTGCACAGCCCGCTTCGGCTGCCCTATCAAGCTCAGAGCCCCGTGTCGAAACGGTAGGTGCCCGACAGAATGACGCTATACTTTGGGGCGGAATTGGTCAGGCCAATGCCCACCTGTAGATCGGCCAGGATGCCACGCCCGAGGATCGAGGACGCGCCAAAGCTCAGGATCGATTGAGCCGAATTCGACCCGTTGAATGTGACATTATTGACCGTCGTATTCTGCAAGAAATTTTGCTGCAGAACCGCGCGTAACGTGGTTTCTGGGCTGGTCGCAAGAAATGCGCCGGCTTGGAAGTTGACCTGGTCGCCCGGGTTGATGTGATTCGCTTCAAACGCCTTAGTGTAGCCCGCCGTGCCGGTAAAGACGAGCGGGTCCTGCCGCTTCAGCGCGGTCGCCGCGAAGCTGAGCTTGCTCTGCCCGCTGAGCATGGGGACTTGATTGGCCTTTAGTGGCCCCGTTGGAGCCTCATAGGTGATCCGACCGAGCAGATCGGGGATCCAGCCGCTCTCGTGCACAAAGGTTTTGGCCAGGCCCACAGTTAGGTCGCCGACAGCATTACCGGATCGATCGAACACCTGTTGCGGCGGTGCGACGAAGACATCGGTTAGCTGCTGATTGACGAGGTTATAGGGCAGCGCGATCTCGAACTGGGACTCCCAAGGCAACCCGAGCCGCATATCGAGAGACCAGGTGAACTCGTTACGGTTTTGGTTGAATAGAACCAAGCTTGGCGTCTCGCGTCGCGCGTAGCTGAACAGGGGCTCGACTTCGGCAAAACCGCTCGGCACTAGCAAGTTGCCGGTAGCAACGAGCGTTCGTTCGAGTGCGCGCTCCGCATCGTCTTCGCTGACTTCGAACTGTCCAGGGGCGGGCTGGGTGGCACGTGCTTGCTGGGTCGGGCCGGCGGACCTTTTTGCCGGCATCGCCGGTCGTGCTGAGGGCTCATCCGGCTCCAAGGCCGCGACCTCGGCCGGAGGCGGCGGCGCGGGCCGCGCCCGCGGCGCTGGACGTGTCGCGGGTGGCGCTGGGCTCGCACGGGCCGAATCGGCAGCCCCCATTCGCCGTTCCAAGTTCTCAACCCGCTGAATCAGGCTACGGATAACGGCGTCCCGCTGTACGATCTCCTTCTGGAGTTGTTCGATGGTCCGCCCGGTCGTCTGGGCACGCGCGACCATTGACTCGGGCAGTGCCGTGCCGAGCAGCATAACCGAAACAATCGCTGCGGTGCTCGTCAGCTCACGCCGCGCAAGCCTTGCCCTCAATTACTCTTCCCCCGATCTGCCGTCGGTCTTCCCCCCCCAACGGCATCCGTCGATCAGGCGTTACTGGAGCATCACAAAATCGTTCGGTTTCGGCTGCAACCTGTTCGGTATTTTGCGCCCATCAGCACGCGTCACGACGAATCCAACGTGGCCCATCGGCTCTCCGTAGTCAAGCCACATGCGCTGGAACTTGTCGGTCGTCATTGTCCGGTTTCCCCAGGCGGGGTCAGCCACCAGTACACGGTTCCCTATCACGCCGCGAAAAACCACGAAGTGATTGTAGCCTAGGGCGTTCACCGGCACCATAAGCGGCGCCTGCTCTATCAGGTCGCTCAATTCGAGTTGGCCCAGACCCTCACCCTTGTAGAGGCTCACAATGCGGGTGGACGACGAGGACTTGCGCTTGGCGGAGTGAGAGGGAACGCGCGCCGATATTGGGCTCAGAGAGGCAGACTGCGGGCGAATCGGCTTGCGTTTTCTCGACGAATTCACCTTGATCACTCTTGCGCCATAGGTCTGGACGTAGCGCTTAAGATCGAGTAGCGAAAATCCCTCGCGAGCCTGCACGAGCTCGGGATGTCCAACATACTCGCTTCGACTCATCAAAACTCGCGCAATTTCCTTTTCCGTAACCGGTTCGCCAAACTGGTAGCGCAGCAAGATACCGAGCGCTGCCGCCCCGCAGCTTAGATCCCATTTTTGGATCATGACGCGCTCGCGGCGCATCTCTAGTACCGAGCGGACCGGGGGGTTCCCCTTGGCGGGAATTGAACCCCACACAAATAAAGCGGCGAGGCCAGCGGTGCATGCTAGGGACCGCCTGCCGAGCTTCGTCATCCGATTTAATCTGACATGTCGCAGACTACACGCGAGACGCACCACCCCTAGCAACCCATAACGCAAAGACGAGAACGCCCCATGCAGCTGCATGGGGCGTTCCTTCACTCATCTCGGTGCAGTGTCTGGGGGGACACTGCGTCAAGCGAGTTGCCTCAGCGAACCGTGAAGAGGTTGAGTTGCGTGGGGACGATGGTTTGTGTAACAGTTGCGGTGGAAGGTGAAAACTGATTGGTTCCCCCGGCTCCACCGGCGCCGTTGGCGAGAAACGATGCCGCTACTGGAATCGCGAAATTGAAGGCACCTGCAGTGACCTTGTCGAGCTGACCGTCTGTCAGCTTGAGAGGATCCTGGGCATTCGCCACGCCAACCGAAGCCAACAGCGCTGCCGCCACCGCCAAACTAAGAAGCCTACCACTCATCGTAACCTCCATAATAAGCATTGGGGATGCTCTGAAACAGGATCGCCATAGGACGATCCACCTTACTTGTATTAATGTCCTTTTCGAGGTCAACAGCGCAGAAGTCGTAACTATAATGGTCTTCTCTTTCCGAGAAGTAGTCACAAGAAGTACGTCGTTTTCGCAATCAGTTTCCGGTTGCGCACTCGAGCGGCGACGCTGGTCCGACTTTAAATCGGTCGGGGAGGCCGCCCGCGTCCACTCTAGCGGCGACATTGCAAGCCGTCAGCTCAGCTGACGTTGCGACTTAGATCCGGACGTGTTCGGCAGGCTCCAAAGAGAGCGTTACGATACCTCACGTGCAAGCACGCGATTCCACAGGCGACTGCCTGACAACTAGGGTGCCCGAGCGATCGCGAAGGATTTCGAGCTCGCTGCTGCCGGAACGAGTAGTGAGGATGCAGAAGCGCTCGAAAGGCCAACGGCAAGCGCAGTGCCATGAGCTGCATCCGCGGAGCTGAGCGCGAAGGTCACGGTCTGGGCTTGGAGATTGCCCAATGCGTCTGACAGGCCGGCCGCAGAGCCAACTGCGCCGGCGACGACGCGATCCATCTGCGCGTCTGACAACGCCATGGGCTGCCCCGCAATGGCAATGCCGGCCATCGCGAAACTCCATGCGGATGCGACCAGGAGGACCTTGGTCTTCATAGGCCGGTATCCTTCACAAGGTTTAAGAGTTAAGGACAGAGCGGGGAATTTGGTCCAATAGAGTTAGGTCTTCATCTGCCGCTCGGCGTTACACACAAGATGCACAGGTTTATATTAGTGAGAGTCGGTACAACGGTGGCAATTGAAGGCGAAAACTGGTTCACGGCGCCCAGTCCATTGCTACCGTTGGCAAGAAATGACGCGATAATGGGAATTTGGCCCATGTCGGCGCCCGCAGTGACCTTATCAAGCTGAGCGTCCGTCAAGCGTACAGGCTCTCGAGCGCTCGTTGCGCTAATCGAGGATAGCAGCGCCGCCGCGGTCAAGAGACAAACGAGCTTGCCGCTCATACTCCCCCCCTCACTAAGTACGGGGACAGCTCCCGAATACCAATGTTATCATAGCTGCCCCTGGAGCCGCACGTGCGCAGAAGACGTAACCACAATGATCGGCATACTTCACTAGTCACAAACGCGTACTCCCTTTGTGCAGCTCGACTAGGGGCGTCTATGGGCCCGGAGCGCCGTTGCAGTTCCGTCTGTAGGATGGCTTGGGATGAGCGTCGGCGATGTCGCGGCTGCGCCGCGAAGGCGTCGTCTGAACCGGGTTTCTGCTTTCCTCACCCCTGCCGTGCGTGGACGAGGAGCAGGGCAGAATTGCAGCGTTGCCAGAAGTCGGGTCAAGATCGCGTGAAACGCGAAGGAGGAATCGATGTCGCGAATCGCAATGCTCTCCGTATGCTTCATTCTCGTTGTTGGGCCGGCGGCGACCCGGAGTAAAGCGACCATTCAAAAAGCGGGTGATCGGTGGTCCGAAGCCGTTAACAGAAGCCTTTAACAAGGGTGACGCCACGGCACTCGCAGCGATGCACACCGAAGACGCTTATGTGCTGCCGCCCGGCGCCGAGGTGATGAAGGGCCGCAGCGCCATCACAGCCTTTTGGGGGCAGCAGATGCAGCAGATCGGCGACATTAAGCGCACGGCGCTCGACGTAAAGCCCCTTGGTCGTGGAGCAGCGCGTGAGATTGGCACCTGCAGCTTCAAAACAAAGTCCCAGCCGCCTCAGGACGGCGCCCTGAAATACGCCGTCGTCTGGAAGAAAGTAGGCGGCCAATGGGAGCTGCTGCAGGATATTTGGAATACCAAGAAATAGCTCGGCGCTCTCTGGGGATGGGGCCTTCGAAGTCGATCTGACGGGGGAGGGCATATCCGACGCGATCGTAGTCGGAGCACGATGCGGTGGATCGCCGACCGCGATGCTGTTGGCGCGGCGTGGCTACCGGGTCTCATTGGTCGACCGCACGACGTTCCCGAGCGATACGATCTACACTCATTGGATCTGGCAGCTCGGAACGGCATGTCTCCAGCGTTGGGGCTGCTCGACCGCGTGTTGGCGACCAACTCCCGCCATCTCGGACGATGGGATTGGATCTGGGCGCGTTGTCAGCTCATTGGCGAACCGCCAGCGCCCGATGGCGTGGCGGAGATTTGCGTACCGCGGCGAACGGTTCTCGACAAGATTCTGGTGGATGCCGCGGCCGAGGCGGCGCGGAGGTGAGGGAGGGCTTTCGGTAACCGGCTTGACGTTCTCGATAGCCGATTAGCTGGCATCAGTGGTCATGAGCGCGGCGGAGCGGAGGTCCAGGAGCACGCGCAACTTGTAATCGGGGCGGACTGGCGGAATTCGCTGGTGGCCAAGGCGGCGGGGAACCTGCTGCCTCCCTCAGGCCGCTAAATCGCCTCTCTGCTGTCTCGATGTTCCCGGAGGACCTAAGCTTTTGATTTGTAATATATTTTGGTTGATGGACTGGGTTGTTTTCGGGGCCAAATCAGATTTTCTCCCTGCTCTCAGGGAGCGGGCGCTCGGATTGGGGGGTCAGTCAACCGGGAAATGTCTCGTTACCAGACAGTTCTCGAGGATGCCGCGGCCGCGGTCGGGGAGATGGCGCTCTAGCGCGAAGCGCTCAAGTGCGCCGCCGAGCGCTTCGGGTTCGACTCCTGCAGTAGTCGACACCAATTGCGCGAGGTTGTCGCGGAAGCCTCGGCGGGTTACGAAGATCGGCTCGAGACCGCGGCCGCGGGCGACAGCGGCGAGCGCTTCGGCCATTGGCCTGACGTTCGGGTTGACTGCGAAATCGGCCCAGTTGCTGGCAAGGCAGCCGCCGGGTTTCAGCGCGTCGAAGCAGCGGGTCCAGAACACTTCGTCGCTCTCGGCCGGACCGGCGGGGCCATAGAGATCGACGAGGATCGCATCGAATTGCGTGGTGGTCCCGGCGAGAAACCGTTGCGCGGTGTCGTGCACGACGGCTTGGTTCAAGTAGAACCAGCGGCGGGCAAGCGTGATGATCGTCTCGTCCGAATCGACCAGGGTCGGAGCGCAATCGGGCATGTAGGCGCGCACGAAACGCCACATCGCGGCACCGCCAACGCCGAGCAGCAATGTGGTAACTGGCCGTTCGATTATCGCGAAAGCGAGCGACATCAGCCGCTCGTAGTGGAACACCAGGTGCGCCGGATAGAGTAGGTCCATGCTCGACTGCTCGGTCACCTGCGCCCCGGCGCCGAACGAGCCCAAGGTCCGAAAATGCCGCGTCCCGCGGTCGAAATCGACGACAAAAACCGGAGCGCCGAAGGTCGCGGCACGGCGCAATAGGCGAATCCGCGCGTCACGGCCGAAATAATCGAGGATCAGGCTCTTCTGCCGCTCCTCGCTATATTCGGTGATCATCAGGCAGCGGCCGGGCATGATTGGACCGGAGCCGATGGTGCCGGCAAGGCGGCGATCACGGCCGCGAAGCGGTTCAATGCACGGCCGCCACCGTCGCTCAAGGCATACGTCCCGCGCTCGATGCGGGTGAACCAGCCATAGACGTTGCCCTGCAGGATGCGTGCGGCATTTGGCACCCCCGCTTCGGCACTCAGCGCGGCGATCCGCAGCGGCCCGCGGATTGCGAGCGCGCGGGCGCAGCGCAAGGCATCCTGACGATAGGCGGTGACGACCGGGACACGGACTGTGCCGCCGACATTCGCGTCGCCCGTGCGGCGGTCGAACTCTTCCTTGAGGCGCAGCGCGCGGGCCTTTGCCATGCGTGGCCGGTAAGGCACGGGCTCCTCCAGGACCTCGACGCGTTGTCCGCCGACCAGAATCAATCCCAGTCCGAGCCGCCGGCACAATTTGCGGATATCGGGCGAGTCCGGGACGCGAGCGCGCGAGCGTCGTTGGCGCGACGGCGACCGCGGCACCGCCAAGTAGACGCGCTCGGTCAGGGGCAGCCGATCGATGCCTTGCAGCACGAGCGCCAGGCTGAAGCGCAACTTGAGCTCGACGATGATCGGCGGCTCGCCGCCGCGCCAGGCGACGAGATCGCAGCCCCGGACTTCGCCCTTGACCTCGTAGCCGCGCCTTTCGAGGAACTCCTTGACTGGCGCATAGAGTGTCGCTTCGAGCGGTCGAACGCGTGCAGCGATGGCGCACCTGGAATTGCTCTCCTGGATCACATCAGCACTAGTAAATATGCCGGCGATGATTGCAAGGCGGAACTCGGAGGATTGAGATGCGCGCACAGCTATTGGCCGCCGCACGGCGTCCGCTGATTGCGGCCGAGCTGCCGGTCCCGCGTCCGGGACCTAAGCAGGTGTTGATCGCGGTGCGCGCCTGTGCGGTGTGCCGGACCGATCTGCACGTCGTTGACGGCGAGCTCGCCGATCCGAAGCTGCCGCTCGTACCCGGGCACGAAATCATCGGCACGATCGTCGAGAACGGGGAAGCGGCAGACCGCTTTGCGGTTGGCGACCGGGTCGGGGTGCCGTGGCTCGGCTGGACGTGCGGGGTTTGCGAGTATTGCCGCGCGGGAAAAGAGAATCTGTGCGACCGCGCCCGCTTTACCGGCTATCAGATCGACGGCGGCTATGCCGAGCTGGCTGTCGCCGACGAGCGCTATTGCTTTGCGATCGATCCGCGCTATGGCGATATCGAGGCCGCACCGCTGATGTGCGCCGGGCTGATCGGCTATCGCACCTTGCGCATGGCCGGCGATGCGGAGCGGCTCGGGATCTATGGCTTCGGTGCGGCAGCACACATCGTCGCCCAGGTGGCGCGCCACCAAGGCCGGCGTCTCTTCGCCTTCACCCGTCCCGGCGACCTGGCGGCGCAGGATTTTGCGCGTTCGCTTGGCGCCGAATGGGCAGGCGACTCGACGGCGCTGCCGCCCGAGCCGCTCGATGCGGCACTGATCTTTGCCCCGGTCGGCTCGCTCGTGCCGGTAGCACTTGCCGCCACAAAAAAGGGCGGCACTGTTGTGTGCGGCGGCATCCATATGAGCGACATCCCATCCTTCCCTTACCGGATCCTGTGGGAAGAACGGGTCCTTCGCTCGGTCGCCAACCTGACCAGGCGCGATGCCGAGGAATTCCTGGCGCTTGCACCGGAAGCCGGGGTCAGGACCGAGACGGTGACCTACCCGCTCGACCGGGCAAACAACGCGCTTGCCAATCTGCGTAGCGGCGTCCTGCAGGGTGCCGCCGTATTGGTGCCATGAACCCCCAACTCGCCAAAAAGCCGGCGGCGGAGGACCCGGGCAGCGACGGTTAACGGTAAACTAGTGAATTGTGGATAAGAAGACGGTTGCTCTGCCGAAACCCGTTCCCGGGCTCGGCTGCGCGGACGAACAATTACCGTCGGTTCAATGAATCACAACGTCGAGCGGCCGATCAAAACAGAAGGGGACGACCGGCTGCTGCGCCAGGATTTCGTCGCTCGGCTTCTCGGCGCGCTGATCGAACCCGAAGGGCGAGCGACCGGCATCGTACTCGGTCTCGCCGGACCGGGCGGAAGCGGCAAGACCTCTATCCTCAACATGGTCGCGGAGCTGGCCGAGGCGCGCCATCCGGCCACGATCATGGTCTCGTTCAACCCATGTCTCGCCAATTCGCGCAACGGGCTCACCCACGCTTTCTTCGCCGAGTTAACGGCGGCGCTAGAGGCCGGCCCAAAGAAGCCCCGTCGCGGACAGGCAGAACGACTCAAGGGTCTGGCGCAGACGATATTCAAATATGGCAAACGCATCGCCCCCGCCGACGGCATCTGGTTCTGCGATGGGGGGGCCACCGCGGCGGGTCTCGACACGATGCGGCAAAGTCTGACC
>Ga0182033_10001231_pt1 | contig 12753 bp, 9 predicted proteins | sample tim00Cox0000000H_FD_125968 | JGI IMG/M metagenome (GOLD analysis project Ga0182033, IMG submission 125968) | Lab enrichment of tropical soil microbial communities from Luquillo Experimental Forest, Puerto Rico - timezero.00C.oxic.00.000.00H | ecosystem: Environmental > Terrestrial > Soil >...
CGCCAAAATAGGGCGTCGCCGCGACCAGCGCGAGGCTGATCAGAAACACCAGCAGCGAGACCTTGCGGACTTCGTGCGGTGACAAGTACGACGTCACGATCAGAACCAGCGCCCCCGGCATCAGGAACAGCACCTGGCGATTGACGAAGTGAAACGGATCGAGCCCGATGCGGGCGGCGACCGGCGGGCTTGCCGCCAGGCACAGGATGATGCCGCCGAGCATCAACGCGCCGAGCGCCGCCAAGGTCAGGCGGTCGACCGTCCACCACCATTCGGAAAACTGCGTCGGTTGCGCGCGCGAGGCCATGGTCCGTCCCCGGGAGGTCCCCGCCTACACGTGACACTGCCTTGGTTTCCAAGGGATTAAGATTGCCGGCCGGCTACCGCTTGATGGGCACGAGACCCGGCAAGGCCAGCACCAGCGCCCGGAACGCATCGCCGCGGACCTCGAAATTGCGATACTGGTCGAACGAGGCGCAGGCGGGCGAGAGGAGCGTCACCGGCTCGGCCGCGGTCGCAGCTTCGGCGTCGCGGCTCGCGGCGGCGAGCGCTTTATCCAGCGTGCCGTCGATCTCGTACGCCACGCCGCCGCTCTCGAGCGTCGCAGCGAATTCTTCCGCCGCCTCGCCGATCAGATAGGCCTTGCGGATGCGCGGAAAGAATGAGCGCAGCGACTCGATGCCGCCGGTCTTCGGCTTGCCGCCGGCGATCCAGAAAATATCGTCGAAGCAGGCCAGTGCCTGCGCCGCCGAGTCGGCATTGGTTGCCTTGGAATCGTTGACGTAGAGAACCTCGCCGCGGCGACCGAGCTCTTCCATCCGGTGCGCAAGCCCTGGGAATGAGCGCAGGCCCCTTTGGATCGCCGCCACGTCGAGGCCGAGAGCGAGTGCCGCGGCCGTCGCGCAGGCGGCGTTCTGCGCATTGTGCACGCCGCGCAGCGAGCCGATCCCGGAAAGCTCGGCGATCATTTCGCAGCGGCGCATGATGCGCGGCCCCGCGATAGAGATGCCGTCGCTGATTTCGCCGAGCACGGAAATCCGGACCAGATGTTTGCCGGACTTCTCCAGACGGTCGGCGATCGCGCGGCACCAGTCGTCGTCGACGCCGACCACGGCCGTGCCGTTGCGTGGCACGCCGGCGACCAGGCGCTCCTTCACTTCGGCGTAGTGCGGCATGGTGCCGTGGCGGTCGAGATGATCCTCGCTGAGATTGATCAAAATGCCGACCGACGGATTGAGCGAGGGTGCGAGATCGATCTGATAGGACGAGCATTCGATGACGTGAACGCGGCAAGGTTTGACGTCACTTTGGCGCGGTGGCTGCAACGACAGGATCGCGGTGCCGATATTGCCGCCGAGCTGCGCGTCCATGCCGGCGGACGCCGCAAGATGCGCGACCAGCGCCGTGGTGGTCGATTTGCCGTTGGTGCCGGTGATGGCGACGAAAGGCGCGCCGGGCGCGAGCGCAGCGCGCTCGCGGCAGAACAGCTCGATATCGCCGATCACTTCGACGCCCGCGCTCTGGGCGCGGGCGACGACCCAGTGCGGCTCGGGATGGGTGAGCGGCACGCCAGGCGCCAGCACAAGCGTCGCGATCTTTCCCCAATCGGCCTGGCGCAGATCGGCGGTCGGAATGCCGGCGGCGTTGGCCTTGGCGACGCTGTCGGGTGAATCGTCGAAGCCGATCACGTCGGCGCCGCCGGCAAGCAGCGCGCTCGCGCCAATGAGCCCCGAGCCGCCCAGACCGAATACCGCGACCTTTTTCCCCGCGAAGGTCGTGATCGGGATCACGTCTACCTCAGCTTCAGGGTCGACAGGCCCGCCAGCGCCAACACCACCGAGACGATCCAGAAGCGGATCACGATCTGCGGCTCGGTCCAGCCGAGCTGCTCGAAGTGATGATGGATCGGCGCCATCTTGAAAAAGCGCTTGCCGGTGAGCCTGAACGACACCACCTGGACGATGACGGAGACCGCTTCGAGCACGAACAGGCCGCCGATCACCGCCAGCACGACCTCGTGCTTAGTGGCGACCGCGACGGCGCCGATCATGCCGCCGAGCGCAAGCGAGCCGGTATCGCCCATGAAGATCGACGCCGGCGGCGCGTTGAACCAGAGAAAACCCAAGCCGGCGCCGACCACAGCGCCGCACAGCACCGAGAGCTCGCCGGTGCCGGCGACGTAGTGGATCTGCAGGTAGTCGGCGAACACTGCGTTGCCGGAGAGGTACGCGATCATGCCGAAGCTCGCGGTGGCGATCATCACCGGCACGATGGCGAGGCCGTCGAGACCGTCGGTCAGGTTCACCGCGTTGCCGGCGCCGACCATGATGAACACGCCAAAAAATACGAAGAACCAGCTCAGATTGAGCAACAGGTCCTTGAAGAAAGGAAACACCAGCGACGTCGAGAACGGCGTATGGCCGAGCTCGACGAGCGCGATGCAGGCGAGCGCCGCGATGATCGCCTCGATGCCGAGCCGGGTGCGGCCGGAGAAGCCGGCATGCGTCTGCTTTTTGACTTTCAGATAATCGTCGTAGAAGCCGACGAAGCCGAAGCCGAGCGTCACGCCGAGCACCACCCAGACATATGGGTTGGCGGGATTGGCCCACAGCAAAGTCGACACCAGCACGCCCGAGAGGATCATCAGCCCACCCATGGTCGGCGTACCGGCCTTGCTGACGATGTGCGATTGCGGACCGTCGCTGCGGATCGGCTGACCCTTGCCCTGCAACCTCCGCAGCCGGTCGATGATGTGCGGGCCGAACAGGAAGACGAATAACAGCGCCGTGATGACCGCGCCGCCGGTGCGGAACGTGATGTAGCGGAAGACGTTGAGGACGGAGAGCTTGTCCGACAGTTCGACCAGCCAATACAGCATGCCATCAACCTTATGCGGACGCTTCTTCCATCGTGTCGTGGTGCGGATACACCCGTTGCAGCGCCTTGACGATGGGGGCCATGCGCGAACCGAGCGAGCCTTTGACCATGACGACGTCGCCGGCGCGGATCGCCGGCACCACTTGCGCTTCGAGCCCGGCGGAGTCCTCTGCATAGCCGCCGCGCCGGCTCGCCGGAAGAGCCTGCCACAGAGAATGCATCAGCGGGCCGCAACAGAATACCAGATCGACGCTATTGGCTTCGACCGGCGCGACGAGCCCGCGATGCAGCGCCTTGCCCTGCGGCCCTAGCTCGAGCATGTCGCCGAGCACGGCGATACGCCGGCCCTGCGTGCCGACCGGCGCCTGGCCGAGCAGCGCGAGCGCGGCGTCGACCGACGCCGGATTGGCGTTATAGCTCTCATCGATCACTAGCGCGTGCCCGCCGGGCAGATCGAGATCGATCGGCGCGCCGCGGCCGGAGATCGCCTTGAGCTCGGCGAGCGCCAGCGCCGCCAGCGCGAGATCGGCGCCGACCAGAGCGGCGACCGCAAGCACCGCGAGCGAATTGAGCACCATGTGGCGGCCCGGCGCGCCGATCTTGTAGGTCAGCCCGGTGCCGAGGATGTCGGCCTGCACCGTCGAGCAGTGCGGCTGCAACGCGCATTTGATCAGGCGGGCATCGGCCTTGGCGTGCTCGCCGAACGACACGACGCGCGAAACGCCGGCCTCGCTGGCGTGGCGCTGCAGATGGGCGAATTGCGGGATATCGCGGTTGAGGATGGCGACGCCGTCCCACTTAAGCCCAAGAAAAATCTCCGCCTTGGCGTCGGCGATCTTGGTGAGCGAGCCGAAGAATTCGAGATGCACCGGCGCGATGGTGGTGATCAGCACCACATCGGGCCGGGCGAGCCGCGACAGCGGCGCGATCTCGCCGGCGTGATTCATGCCCATCTCGAGCACGACATAACGCGCGCTCGCCGGACAGCGCGCCAGCGACAGCGGCACGCCCCAATGATTGTTGTAGGAGGCGACCGAGGCGTGGGTCTCGCCGTCTTTGGCCAGCGCGAGCCGCAGCGCCTCCTTGGTGCTGGTCTTTCCGACCGAGCCGGTGACGCCGATCACCTTGGCATGCGTGCGCAGCCGCGCCGCGCCGGCAAGGTCGCGCAACGCGGCCAGCACGTCGGGCACGACCAGGAGCGGTGCGTCGGCAGGAAATTGGTCGCGCCGGTCGGCGGCGACCACGGCGAGACCGGCCTTGCCCGCGAGCGCCGCGGTGACGAACTGATGGCCGTCGCGGTTGTCGCCCTGGATCGCGAAGAACGCTTCGCCCGGCTCGATGCTGCGGCTGTCGATCGAAATTCCGGAGATCGACGGCGGCAGCACGCCCTGACGCGCGGCCGCCGTCGCGGTCGCCATTGCGTCGGTGGTCCACAGCGCCGTCATGCGGCCAGCTCCTTGAGCGCCGCGGCAACCGCCTCGTGATCGCTGAACGGCACGATCCGGTCGCCGATAATTTGGCCGGTTTCATGGCCCTTGCCGGCGACGAGCAGAACGTCGCCGCAGCGCAATTCGACAATGGCGGCGCGGATAGCGTCGCGGCGGTCGCCGATCTCGGCAGCGCCGCGCGCCCCCGCCAAGATTGCGGCGCGGATCGCGGCCGGATCTTCGCTGCGCGGATTGTCGTCGGTGACGATGACGCGGTCGGCTTTCTCGGCCGCTACCGCGCCCATCAACGGCCGCTTGCCGCGGTCGCGGTCGCCGCCGGCTCCGAACACCACCGCGAGCCGGCCGGTGACGTAGGGCCGTAGCGCATCGAGCGCCTTGGCGAGCGCATCGGGCTTGTGCGCATAGTCGACGAAGATCGGGGCGCCGTTGCTCGCGCCGACGAGTTCGAGCCGGCCCTTGGCGCCCTTGAGATTTTCCAGCGCTGCAAAGACCGAAGCCGCCTCGCTGCCGGTCGCGATGGCAAAACCCGCGGCCGCCAGCGCGTTCTCGACCTGGAATTCGCCGACCAGCGGCAGGCGGACGTGAAAGTCCTTGCCGCCGTGTCGCAGCCGCAGCGTTTGGGCGAAGCCGTCGATCTTCGCTTCGGTCAGCCGGATACTGGATCCGTTGCGGCCGACGGGAAAGACGGCGAGGCCGCGGGCCTCGGCAGCGTTCAGCACCGCCTCGGCGTGCTCGTGGTCCACATCGATGACGGCCGCGGCACCGCGCGGCAGCAGCGCTTCGAACAAGCGCAGTTTTGCGGCGAGATAGGCCTCGAAGTTCTGATGATAGTCGAGATGGTCGCGGGTAATGTTGGTGAAGCCGCCGACGGCAAGGCGCAGGCCGTCGAGACGAAACTGGTCGAGGCCGTGGGACGAGGCTTCGATGGCAAGATGGGTGACGCCTTCGCCCGCGAGCGCATCGAGCGAGCGATGCAGGTCGACGGGATCGGGCGTGGTCAGCGAGCCGTAAGTCTCGCCGCGCGGCGAGACGATGCCAATGGTGCCGATGCTGGCCGCGCGATGACCGAGCGCGCTCCAAATCTGCCGCGTGAAGGCCGCGACCGAGGTCTTGCCGCTCGTTCCGGTGACCGCGGCGATGGTCTGCGGCTGGCGCGGGAAAAATTTCGCCGCGAGCAGCGCCAGCCCGCGCCGCGCATTCGGCACGCGCACGAATGCGACGCCGGAGAGAAGTGGCGCGGCCGGCGGCTGTTCGGCGAGCACCGCGACGGCGCCGGCAGCGATCGCGGGCACGATGAAGCGCGCGCCGTCGGCCTTGTTGCCGGCGATGGCGACGAAGATATCGCCGCGCTTGACGTTGCGGCTGTCCGCAGTCACGCCGCCAACGTCGCGGTCGGCGTCGTGGGCATCGAACTCGGCGTCGGCAGGCAAAATCTCGCGAAGCTTCATTGGCGAGCTTCTTCGCAGGTCTTGGCAGGTCAAAGTCGTCAGACGCCTTACCTGCTTTCCTTCATCGAGGCCAGTATCAGCTGATCGGCCGGCGGCAGGTCGAGCCGCGGCTCGATACCAAGGAGCGGCGCGATGCGCGCCACCACAGCGCCGCCGGTCGGCACCGCATTCCAGCCCGACGTGGTGAAGCCGTGGGTCTCCGTTAGCGCCTTCGGCTCGTCGAGCATGATCAACAGCAGATAGCGTGGCTGATCGGCGGGCAGCACCGCCATGAAATCGGTTAGTACGCGTGTCTTGGAATAGCGGCCGAACACCACCTTGTCGGCGGTTCCGGTCTTGCCGCCGATATAGTAGCCGGCGACGTCGGCCTTGCCGGCGGTGCCCTTCTCGACATTGAGCCGCATCAGATAGCGCATCAGCCGGCTGGTCTCGGGCTTAATGACGCGCTTGCCGAGCGACTGTGCTTCGGCCTCCGTGCGCTTGAGGAATGTCGGTGGCAGCAGGATGCCGCCGTTCATCAGCGCGCCGACGCCCATCACCGCCTGCAATGGCGCCACAGACAGGCCGTGGCCGAACGCGATGGTGATGGTGTTGAGCTCGCCCCAGCGCTTCGGCACGATCGGCTCGGCGCTTTCCGGCAACTCGGTGCGCAGCCGATCGAGCTGGCCCATCTTTTTCAGGAATGTCTTGTGCGCGTCGATGCCCATGGCCATGGCGATGCGCGCGGCGCCGATATTCGATGAATAGGTGAAGATCTCCGGCACCGTCAGCGAGCGCTGCATCGGCTCGAAATCGTGGATGTCGAACTTGCCGTAATGCAGCGGATTGTGGGCATCGAACGACGACTTCAAGGTCACCTTGCCGGAGTCGAGCCCCATGGCGACGGTGAACGCCTTGAACGTCGAGCCCATCTCGTAGACGCCGGTGGTGAGCCGGTTGATCAGGCTTGGATCGCGCGGATTGTGCGGAACGTTGGGGTCGTAATCGGGCTCCGACACCATCGAGACGATCTCGCCGGTACGGACGTTGAGGACGAGGCCGGCGGCGGCGATCGCCTTGAACTTTTCGCGCGCCTTGGCGAGCTCGTCGCGCATCGCGTGCTGTACCCGCAAATCGACCGCGAGCTCGACCGGCGTTTGCAGTCGGTCGGTGGCGAGCCCCGCCAGATGCAGCGCGGCAAGGCCCTGATTGTCGAGCCAGCGCTCGATGCCGGCGGTGCCCTGATTGTCGATGTCGACACGGCCGATCAGATGCGAGACCTCGGCGCCGTTCGGATAGGTGCGCTTGTTCTCGTTGAGGAAGCCTATGCCCGGCAGGCCTCGGCGATAAATCTCGCGCTGCTGCTCGGGATTGATGTCGCGCTTGAGCCAGACGAAGCCGCGCCGCGACGCCAGCCGCTCGCGTAACTCGGTGGCGTCGAGATCGGGCAGATCGGCGGTGAGCATTTCGACCGCCTCGTCGACGTCGATCAGCCGGCGCGGCTCGGCATAGAGCGACGGCACGCGCACGTCGGTCGCCAGGACTTCGCCGTTCTTATCGAGGATGTCGGGGCGCGCGGTGGCGATGGCGTCGCCGGAGACCACGCGGTGAGCTACGCGACTGTCGGAGACGACGGCGAACATCACCAGACGCGCGGCGATGATGCCGTAGACGACCGCGAACGCGACGATGGCGAGACCGACGCGCGCCCGCGCCTTGACGGCGCGATTGACATCGCGGCCGTAAAGGAGCCGGCGCAGCACGCGCCCGCGCCACGGCTCGGCCGGCGCCACGGCCACGGCCGGCGCCGGCAGCAGGGCTTCAGCGGTCTCGGCGGTCGCGCTCATTGGTTTGGCGCTCCGCCTTGATATCCGGCTGATTCCCTCGGTAACGGAGGCGGCAGCAAGACTCCGGCCGAACCCGGAATGGTGCCAGTCACGCCATCGGGCGAGTCCAAATTGTCGATCATGCCGGCGATCGGATCGTTGTTGGCGGCGTGCGCATCGTCGGGCGACCGCTCCGGCAGGCGGTCGAGGCTATCGAACTGGGTCGGCGCCATCGGCTTGAGCTGCAGGAAGCGGTTGGCCAGTGCCTGGATGCGGGCGGGATTATCGAGCTCACCCCACTGGGCGCGCAGCGAAGCAATGCGGTCGCGTTCCTTGCGCAGCTCGGTGCGCAGCTTGGCGAGATGCTCGGCCTGCACCGTGGAATCGTACTTGATGCGATAGACATAGGCCGCGGCCAGGATCAGCGCGCCGATCGCCACAATATTGAAGATGCGGAAGATCATGGCCGTCCCCGCATGATGTCGGCGACCGACGGCAGTCGCGGCAGCAGGTGCTCGATATTTGACGAGCGCGCACCCGAGTCGATACGCTCGGCAGCGCGGAGTTTCGCCGAGCGGGCGCGCGGATTGGCTGCGGTCTCGGCATCATCCGGCGTTTCCGGCCGCTTGGTCAGGATACGGAAGCTCGGCGCCGCCGCTTTGAGTTCCGGCCGATGGCGCGAGCCCGCCGGCGCCCGGCTTCGCTCGGCGAGGAACGTCTTGACGATACGGTCTTCCAGCGAATGGAACGCCACCACGACCAAGCGCCCGCCAGGCTTGAGCACGCGCTCGGTGGCGGCAAGCGCGCGTGCCAATTCAGAAAGCTCGTCGTTGATGAAAATCCGCAGCGCCTGAAAGGTACGCGTGGCGGGATGGATCGTGCTGTCGCGGCTGTGCACCACCCGCGCGACAATCTCAGCCAACGCATGCGTCGTTTCGATCGCAGCCTCGCCTCCCGCTTTGGTAATCGCGCGTGCGACAGCGCGGGCGTGCCGCTCTTCGCCCAACGTGGCGATGATCGCGGTAAGCTCGCGCTCGCCGGCACGCGCGACGATGTCGGCGGCGCTCGGACCGACGCGGCTCATGCGCATGTCGAGTGGTCCGTCGAGGCGGAACGAAAAGCCGCGCGCTGCCTCGTCGAGCTGCATCGAGGAGACACCGACGTCGAACACGATGCCGTCGACCGTCGCCGTGCCGCGGCCGCCGACGATTGCTTCGATGTTGGAGAACTTGTCTTCGACCAGATCAAGCCGGCCTGCGGCGGCCTCAACGAGATCGGCGCCCAGCGCAATTGCGCGCTGATCGCGGTCGATGCCGATGACGCGGGCGCCGGCTGTCTCCAGGATGATCTTGGTATAGCCGCCGGCGCCGAAGGTCGCGTCAACGTAGAGGCCGCCGTCGCAGACGTTGAGCCACGCGACGGCGCGGCGGCCGAGCACGGGAATATGACGAGCCAGTCCGCCAGCGACAGCATGGCTGTCGCTGCCCGTCATTCTTCCCGTGCTCCGAGCGGTTTGTCCGCTGCCGCTATCCGGGTGCCCAGGTCGTACTTGAACGCGCGGACCTTCTCGGTGGCCTCCGCAAGACCGGCGCGAAAGCGCCTGGGTTCCCAGATCTGAAACTTGTGGCCGAGACCGACAAACAGAACCGAGTCGGTGATCGCCGCATGGCTCTTCAGCGTTTCGGTCAGCGCGATGCGCCCTTCGCCGTCGATCTTCAGCGTTTCGCTGGTGCCGTAGAGCGCCAGCGAAAATTGCTCGCGCGCGTCCGAATAGGGCGGCAAGCCCCCCATCAGCGCTTCGATTTCGCTCAAGAGCGCATTGCCGCCGGCATCGAGCGCCGGCCGGTCGAGCGCCGGGTAGCAATACAGGCCTTCGAAGCCGTCGCGCGCCAGCACGGCGCGAAACGGCGCCGGCACCGAGACGCGACCCTTGGCATCGAGACGCAGCATGTAGTGGGACACAAACCGGTCCATCTCGCCCCTCGTCGCGCGGCGGACGCGATACGCGCCGCTGCAACGGGCCAACGCCCAGTGCACCCTCGCCGCCCATGGTGCAGCCCAGACCGGATCTCAGGGTCACGCCAGTGGGTGGGAATGAATGGGCTATCATGGGACAATATGGGCGTCAACGGACCTGCCCCGGCCAATCCCGCAGGTCCGCTCAATACCGATTAACGAGGTGTAAGCTTAAGGAATGGTTGAAGGATTGCGGCGAGCGGCGGGCCTTTTGCATCGCCCGGCAGAGGCCGGCCGAATCCGGCACGCCGTCGCGCCTTGGTGAGAAGAGCCCGCGCGCCGAAGGCGGTGACGAAGAGTGTCGTCACGCTCGCGCGATGAACCCGAACGTCGCGCCGCGAGCGCCTGCGTTGCACGCGCGACACGACCGCCACCTATTTTCGTTTGCGGCCTGTACACAAATGCAAATCGGCTTGTCGGCCTTACGCGGCGATCTAATGTCCCGAAGATGTCGTACAGCGTGTTTCAGTCGGAGTCGTGCGTCGTTGCCGAGGTCTTGCCCTCGCTGAATTTTGTCGAGCGCAAAAATGGCCGTCGGCCCGATATGCTTTTGCTGCACTACACCGGAATGCCGAACGCGGCGGGGGCGCTCCAGCACTTGCGTTCGCCGACGAGCCAAGTCTCGGCGCATTACTTCGTGTTCGAGGACGGCCGCGTCATCCAGATGGTGCAGGAAGGAAAGCGCGCCTGGCACGCCGGAATCGCGGTTTGGTCCGGTGAATCCGACATTAATTCGTGCTCGATCGGCATCGAGATCGCCAATCCGGGGCACGAATTCGGCTACCGCGATTTTCCCAAACGGCAGATCGCCGCCGTCACCGCGCTGTGCCGCGGCATCCTCACCCGCAACGCCATTCCGCCCGAGCGAGTGCTCGGCCATTCCGACGTGGCGCCGGGGCGCAAGCAGGATCCCGGCGAGAAATTTCCCTGGCGGACGCTGTACGAATCCGGCGTCGGCAATTGGGTCCGGCCGGCGAAGATCCTCGACGGCCCGCTGCTCGCGCTCGGCGACCGCGGCGATGGCGTGACCGCCATGCAGCGCTTGCTCGCCGAATACGGCTACGGCGTCGCCATCAATGGCAACTACGACTCCGCCATGCACGAGGTGGTGACGGCGTTCCAGCGCCACTTCCGCCCCGAGCGTGTCGACGGCGTCATCGACACCTCCACCCGCAACACCTTGCAGGAGCTGCGCGCCCATCGCGGTCGGCCCCGCACCATCGCCGCGCGGGTCATTAACTTCGATCGGCTGGTGGTTGCCTCCTGACAGCCGCGGCTCTTGACGGCAGCCGCCGGCGCCCCCATTCCCTGCTATGTCAGTCGGTCGGACGGCCGCTCCGGCAAGACCCGAAAGGGTGCCGGGGAGGAAAGTCCGGGCTCCATGGACAAGCGGTGCCGGATAACATCCGGCGGGTGCGAGCCCAGGGATAGTGCCACAGAGAACAGACCGCCGCGGCGCGTTGCGTTTTGGCTGCGGTAAGGGTGAAACGGTGCGGTAAGAGCGCACCGCGCCGGCGGCAACGCCGGCGGCACGGCAAACCCCACCGGGAGCAAGACCGAATAGGGACGGCGCGGCGCTTTGGCGCGCGAGCGCCAAAACTTCGGGATCGATGTCCAGATCCTGCCGTCCGGGTTGGTTGCTTGAGGCGCCGGGCAACCGGCGTCCGAGAGGAATGGCCGTCACGTCTGAGGGCTCAGCCCGCAGACCATCCAGAACCCGGCTTACAGACCGGCTGACGTGTACTTAAGGGCGCCCGGCGGAATCCCGCCGGGCGCCCGCCAAGTTTTCGGAGGCACAGCCGATTGGCACGCCATTTGAATGAATTGAGTTCAGAACGGCGGGTTCGAACTTGCCCCGCCGGGTGCCGGTAAAGATGAATCTCCTATGAAATTGAGCTCAGCAGTAGCTTTCTTGCAATTTGAGGCCCTCCAATTGCCGCATATGGGAGAAGACTCTATCTCCTGCGGCATGATCGGGCCGACCTCATGAGCCGTACGCCTGCCGAAATCGCGACCAGTCGGATCGGCGCCTTGGCGCGCCTGCCGGCGTTCTTCGCCCTTCAGGGCAAGCGCGCCATCGTTGCCGGCGGTAGCCCAGCAGCGACCTGGAAGGCTGAACTCCTCTCTGCCGCCGGCGCCGCGGTGGAGGTCTTCGCGGACATAGCCGGCGAGGAGATGCGGGCGCTGGCGACATCGCCGCCGCGCGGCGCGGTCATGGTCAACGAACGCGCGTGGCGGGCCGATGATTTTCGCGGCGCCGCCATCGCGGTCGCCGATTGCGCCGACGACGCCGAAGCCGCGCGCTTTGCTGCCGCGGCGCGCGCGGCCGGCGTGCCGGTCAATGTCATCGATCGCCCGGCATTTTGCGATTTCTCGTTCGGTGCCATCGTCAACCGCTCACCGTTAGTGATCGCCATCTCCACCGACGGCGCGTCGCCGGTGTTCGGCCAGGCGATCCGCGCCAAGATCGAGGCGTTGATCCCGAAGGGCTTTGCGCGCTGGGCCGAAGCCGCGCGCACCTGGCGGCCGCGGGTGCGAGCGCTCGCGCTGCCGTTCCGCGGCCGACGTAGTTTCTGGGAGCGCTTCACGGCCCGCGCGATCGCGGCGCCCGACGCGGCGCCGAGCGACGCCGATCTCGATGCGCTCTTTTCGCCGACGGCAGCGCCCGACGCGGGCGCGGTCACGCTGGTCGGCGCCGGCCCGGGCGATCCGGAATTGTTGACGTTGCGCGCGGTGCGCGCGCTGCAATCGGCCGATGTGATTTTGTTCGATGACCTCGTGGCGCCGGATATTCTCGACTTCGCCCGCCGTGAAGCGAAGAAAATGCTGGTCGGCAAGACCGGCCACGCGCCGTCGTGCAAGCAGGACGACATCAACGCGCTGATGATCTCGCTTGCCAAAGCCGGCCGCCGCGTGGTGCGGCTCAAGGGCGGCGACCCGATGATCTTCGGCCGCGCCGACGAGGAAATCTCGACTTGCCGCGCCGCGGGGATCGCCGTCGAGGTCGTGCCCGGCATCACTACGGCGCAAGGTGCCGCGAGCCGGCTTCTGGTGTCGTTGACCCGCCGCAGCCAGGCCCGCCGCGTGCAGTATCTCACCGGCCACGGACGCGACGGCAAACTGCCCGCCGATATCGACTGGGCGAGCCTCGCCGACCCG
>Ga0182033_10001232_pt1 | contig 12751 bp, 13 predicted proteins | sample tim00Cox0000000H_FD_125968 | JGI IMG/M metagenome (GOLD analysis project Ga0182033, IMG submission 125968) | Lab enrichment of tropical soil microbial communities from Luquillo Experimental Forest, Puerto Rico - timezero.00C.oxic.00.000.00H | ecosystem: Environmental > Terrestrial > Soil >...
ATATTCGCATCGACGGCAAGGTGGCGCATTTCGAACTTGGCCAAATCCCGGAGCATGCGACGGAGATGCGTGCCGCTGCCAATTTTCTTGTGGCAAACTATGGCCGCCAAAAGATCATCTGCATGCCGCGGTCGATGCCTAAGATCGCCATCTTCGAAGAAGCCTCACGCACATTGGACATACCCGGGGGGGTTCGGATGATCCAGGAATATTATCGGCAAATGCGCAAGTTCGGCTGCAATATTTTGGCAGTAGTCCAACAATACGATGTCATCAAGAACTCGCCCGTCCGAGGAGCGGTAATTGGCAATTCAAAGTTGTTTATAGTGACGGCGCAGCAGAGCCGCGAAGATGCTAAGGATATAGGCGAGGCACTGGGTCTTTCTGAAAAGACAGTCGAAACCATTCATTCCTATCCGTTGCCAGAGCTTATGGCTCCGAAGGAGCGTTTTAGCGCGTTCACCTACATCACCAATGACAAGATTAGGCGCATGGTGGGAACGGTAAAAAACGTGGCCTCGCGCGAGTTGCTATACGCGGCCTCAAGTGACAACGAAACATTTGATCAACGCAACGCTGTGCTTGGCGGTTATAAAAATATTGTAACTGGGATTATCGAGGAATCAGAAAAGCTCCTTTGTGCAAGTGAAGAATCCGCCACCGATCCGATCCTATGAAATATCTTGGCCTGGTAGTCTGCTTGATCGCCTTGGGTTGCACCGTGGGACCAAATGTGCCTAAGGGGCAACGCACCATTCAGGGGAAAGGTTCGGAGGCGCTAACAAATGAGGGGGATCCCCTCTTAAACGACGGCATCGATGTCCGAAAAGTCCCCGTCGATTTCGCAAAAGGGTATACAAAAGGAATATCTGATCAAGTGAAGCGAACCTATTGGCAGCGGCAGGAATCGCAAAAGACCGCCGATGAGGATTTGCAAGGCAGAACTCGCTACTACGATGCAACTATTCCGGAGCATCAGGATGGGAATGGAGTTATTCGAGTTCAAAGACAGGTAATAATTCCGATCGTCGAATAAACGATGAATGTCACGAGAGTTGTTTCAGTGGTATTGATGACGATCGGGCTATGCCTTCCCGGCCGTGGATCCAATACTGTTCATGATCCGATCCATACCGCCTTAAATATAGGCCAGCAAGTATACGGACAGGTCAAACAGGAATTACAGCATACTGAGAATGTCTCCAAATACACCACAATGATTCAGAAGCAGGTTGAGCAGATAAACCAGTTGGGCAACATTATTAGTCAGGATGCTGAGCAGTTGCGACGCCTCGGAGATCCAAAGACCTATGTGAACATGTTAGGACTCGATGATCTGTTGGATGAGGTGAACAAAATGAAAGCCGGTGTTGGCAAAACCGTGGAAGAGTTTCGCCAGACGGCGGATGGACTCACGGCGTTAAAGAATACCGGCGAAGGTTTATACGAGGACTTGAGCGGAATGCCGGACAAATTCGGTCAGCAAGTTCGGTATACAACCGAGAATTTCAAGAAATTCGCAGTGGTGCAGGATATGTACGAGGATTTTAACCAGCAACTTAATGGAGCGAATCAGTCGATTGGCAGACTGGAAAGCGAGGTGGCGAACACTGCGCAGCAGATAAACGGCGCCGGATCGCTCGTGGAGACCGAGAAGCTGAAGGCAAAACTTCAAGCCGTAGAGGGCGCAGTCAATACGAGCATGCAGAGAGCGACACTGGCGGCATTGAAGATTCTTGTGCAGGGAGAATCGAATCGCAACGAGCAGACTCGAGCTCAAGAGGCGGTGCGAGAACGGAAAGCGCAGGAAATGGAAACAGAGAATCAGCAGCTTTACCTGCTCGGGGGAAAGCTCTTAGGACCCGCGGGAACTCCGTAAAGAGATCATGGACCTGGCAAAGAGTTACGTCGACCTGGCTCAAGGGCTGGATGGTTTTCTCAATCTGGAGCCGTTGCTGAGTTCGATCCAAGGCATTTTGAATGATTATTTGCCGGGTGTCTATTTAATTGCCTTTGTCTTGTTGGTTGTTGGCACCATGCGGGAATTTCTCTTTCCGGAGAAACGGCGTTTCATGCAGAATGTCTTGCGTGCTGTTCTTCTTGTTGCGGCGATCGGCTTCCTGCCGAGCTTCATGGATTGGTGCGATCAAGGGTTCAAGGCGCTGGCCGATCTGCCGGCAACGCGAACCATTAGTTTCGGCGAGTCGAATTATGCGATCAAATCAACAAACGGGTCCACAATTACGGCGATTGAGCAGGTTTTGGAATCCAAAATTGCGGTAGCGAATCCAACCAAAGCAGCAAATGGGGGAAATGGCGCATCGGCGCAAAGGTCGCCTCAATTTTCCCTCAATCCGCTCGATCTGGGAAAGAACGTGGAAGCGGTTTGGAAGTCCGTTATCAGCAGGGGGGTAAACCTGGTTTGGCAGATCCTGTTCGCGATTTTCCTCTTATGTTTGCTGCTTTGCAAGGTTATCATTGTATTGATGCAATTTCTTCAAAAGGTGACCGTCATTGGATTCAAGTTGTATGCTCCGATTGGAGTCGCCGAGTATGCGCACCGTTCCTTGAAAAGCAAGTCCACCGCTTTTTTTCTAACTTTTGTCGGCATCATGACGTGGCCCGTTGGCTGGAGTATAGTTAATTCAGTAACCTTGGGTGTACTCAAGAGTATACCCGTCCCGCAGGACCAGAATTTTGCCACCTTGATCATTGCTATCGTCCTTGCTGTTCCGGTTCTCCTCTGGGTGGTGATCGGACATGTCCTTGCGCCTATTTACATGCAAAAGATCGTTATGCGCGGAGGGGGAGTTGTTCAAGGATTTGCGGGAACCGTTTTTTCTACTGTTGGAGGGGGTTCGATGGCGGCTTACGCCGGTGTATCCAGCGCTTGGGCCAATGTGCTGAGGAACGGCCGGCAGGAAAGCGAGGGTGGGCATAGTTCAAAGAAGCTCAGGGAGTCGCCCCGAAGAAAGGGATTTGAACGGTTACCGTTGGCTTCGGATATTTTATCGAGTGACGATTGCTTTGAAAGCGGCCGCAGGAGGTTAGCTGGGGCGAGTGTGGCTTCCGGAAGACGGGAGGCCGAAGCGGGACGGTTTTCCAGGATGGGGGCCGGTGTGCTTGACGCAGGAACCAGTTTGATGAGTCGCATGGGAAGCGCCGCCCGATTCATCGGTCATGCGGCTGCGGAAGGATGTGGCGATGGAGCGGGTCTCGATTATCGCGCGCTGGCAGCTTTTGCGCCTCAGACCGCAACTTATCGAAATTTAGGCATTCGAGGGAATCGATCTTCGCTTCTAGCTAGGCGATATCTTTCAGAGGAGTAGGGGATGGAAAATCGAGATGGAGAAATGCGAAAGGCAAGCGTTCAGACGAGGGCGGTAACTTCAGAATCTTCTCCGGAATCCGACCGAGGGTACGATCCGGATGATTTGGCGCCTCCTGATCTGCAACTGAACGATACGATCGTCTTTCGCAATCCACTGGAAAATCCGTTCAAGCATGGAGACAGAACGACAGCAGCGCTTGCGTCCGGGAGGCGGACCGTGCGACTTCTCTGGATCGCTTTATCGGTCTCGCTGGCTGCACATTTAGTGATTCCCGCCTATATCGTTTCCGTGACAACACGGTCGGAAAAGGTTGCGCTCATGGACGGAGCAGAATCGTTGGTAATTGCTCCTCTTGTTCCCGTGGAAGAGAGTACCGAACTCCTGGAGACGGTATCGCTATGGGCTGCGAAGTCGTTTCTGGATCGAGGGCCGCAGGGGTTTGATGCCCCGGAAACACTTCACCGGCTTTTCTTGCCGGAAGCCGCAAAGAAAGCTGAGGCGGAGTTCAGTGCGCTGGCGGACGAGTTTTCAAAGAAGAGCGTCCATCAGAAATTTGAGGTGGGCCGAATTGATCTGCAACGGCTTGATGGAGGGGTCGTGATCAGCCACGTCGTTGGGCAAGTTCTAGCGCAAGCCCAAATTGGCGATGAGCAGGTTAGCCAACCCCGGCCCGTAACGCTCAACTTGAAGCTTGTTCGAAATCCCTATTTAGGTCGGAATCAGAGATATCCATTTGCTGTGGCCGAATATGGGTTCGGCCAGCCGGAGCAACTGCCCGCTCAAAAGGGAAAGGAAAAATGATATGCGTCTATTTATTTTAGCTCTATTCATAGTGTATTCGACAGGGTCATTTGCAGAAGAGAATCTAGCGTCAAGAATATTGCGGCTATCGCTTAACCAGAATGAGCCAGCGATTGTAAAACTTGGCACGCATGGAATAACTACCCTTGAATTTCCAAGTAAAATTGAGGCGATTGACGGCTACGGATTCAGCGTTAATCCGGCTCCCGACAGTCCAGATTTGTTTCAGATTTCATTTAATAAGGGATCGAATTTTCTATCATTGAAGGCGACCCGGGAAGGGGTGGAAGGCAATTTGACGGTTGTGCTGGAGGGCAAGGTGTATTCTTTGTTTTGCAAGTGTGTGCCTGATCCCAGCTTTGTAGTCATTTTTGATGGAGCAGCAGCAAAAGCCTCTTCGAATCCGAAGGATGTTCTGGCACAAAGCAAGCAGGCTTCCCCGGCGCGTTTGCTGGGGTTTCTGGATAAGGTAAAAGCGTTCCCGTCGTTGAAGGCAAGTGCCCCCGAGATGTTCCGGAATATGGATATAGCGGAGCCGAACTCTGACTCGAGTATTGAAGGACTGGCAATCACACTGCGTCGCGTCATCCGAGACGACAGCCTGGATTCCCTGGGTTTCGAAGTGGAACTTGCCAACAAAGGTGGCAAGGATTTTCTGTACGACCCTGAAAGCTTCGGCGTTCGCGTTGGCGATGAGGTTTACAAGGAATCGGTTTCAGACGCTGGCGGCTTGGTTCCGGCCGGCAAGGTCCAAACCGCCTTCTTCGTTGTCACGGGCACTGCGTCGGGAAGCCGAAATGACTTAGCGGTGACCAACAAATTCGCGGCGGTACTGCGCCAAGTGACCGGGGAAATGGATCCCCATCGGAAGGTTACCGCGGAGTGGCATGAACCGCCTGACACTATTCCAACCGCTCAGTCGGGTTGGCATGAACCTTCGTTGCCAGGCGCTAATGATGGGCCGGCGCCAACGCCTCCGAGCGAGGTCACAAAGAAGAGTTCCGGTCGATCACGGGGACACAGGAAAAAAGCAGCGATTAACGCTTCGAAGGAGGCGACTGCACAGCCTTCAACCACGAGCAAGGTGGCGAAGCAATGAATAGCCGAACGGCAATCATTGCGGCTGTGGCGTTGGTCCTGAGCGGTATCGTGTTCGGGTTAGCGTTTCTACAGCGAAGCGGACAAAGGAAAATCGCAGAGCGCCAGAAGGAGTTGGAACGGGACCTCGGAAACCTGACTCAACCGATGACCACTTCGATTCGAAACTTTACGCCAGTATATCCCGTCAAGCCAAGGCCCCGCATCCGGCAACGTGAAGGTCGGAGTCCGATCGAGATGCAGGACAATCGGGAAAGTTCGCCACTCATTTCATCTCCGCTGACAATTTTTGCGGCCGATCCTGAGCCTCCCAAAGCCGTGGCGCGCGGGCCAAAGGGCGATTATGCTCCGGCGTTCCGGCTCATTAAATGCCAACTGGTCAATACCGTTGATTCGAGCAACACTACGACCCCGATAATTGGTCTTGTCAGTGAAGATCTATGCTGGAACGGCAAATTGATTATACGGGCGAATTCCGAGGTTCATGGCGTTGCGAATGTTGATCGCGTCAGGGAACGAATAGCAAGTAACGGCGAGTTCACGTTCGTGCTTAATGAGCCAAGTGGGATAGGGCGCGAACTAGTGATCCGGGGTATAGCATTGGACATGGAGAAAGATGACGTACTGGACAGCTACGGGATCACAGACGGCAGTGCAGGACTGCGAGGAGATGTCATTCGCACGGCTAACAACGACGTGATTAAATTGTACGCTGCGTCCTTGTTTGGTGGAATTGCGGGAGCGTTTTCTTCCGGAGCGAACGGTTTCCTCGGCAATCGAGTTTATACGAATAACAACTCTCTCGGGCTGAGTGCATTACAAGGCGCGGTCGTCAATCCAGCGGTTGGGGGTACTCAAAACGTGCTGGACCGGTTCGCAGACCAGATTGCGTCGAGTGTTGAACGAGATGGATTTTTTGTTCGCGTGCCCGCCGGGAAGCAATTTTATGTTTATTGCACAGAGGCGATCGATCTTTCGAAGGCGGTGGTTGCCGCTGACGATGAACGAACATCGAGGGCAGATGCCGATTTGACCAGGCAGCAGCGCGAGATTGTGCGGCGCGCCCTACCCGTGAATTCTTCGGAATTGCTCAATCCATTGCTCCCTGCGTTTGATTCAATTTTAAATAACAAAAAATAAATATGTATTTCATACTGATTGTCTCTATTGTCTTAGTATTCTGCAGCTGCCAATCCAGGAAGACCGTCCTTCTCGCATCGACAAAGCCTGCGAGCGTTGATTCATCGATGCACGGTCAAAGCCCGAGCGCAACGCCGGTTGGTTCTGGCGGGGGGCTGCGCGAGCCCGGATCCATCGAAGTCTTTGGGATGAATCGATATATTGATCCGGCAGACTCGCGGATCATGCATGAACGGCACGCGATTTACAGGCTCCAACAGCAGCCGGCATGGATCTCGCGATCGCCTAGAGACCAGCATGAAGTTATCTTGGGGCCGATCGCCGGCTTGAAACGAGCCGAATACGCACCGGAGCCTTTGCCGGGAGAAACGTCGAGAGAAATCATGCATGCCCGACGCGGTGTCGAGCTGGCGAATGATTCTCTAAAGGCTATGCGAGAAGGCCAGGAACGGCTTGGAAACAGCGTTGAGACTCTCGCCAAGGAAACAGCCGACGCGGAACGGAAACTCACATCGGTAGTTTCTATGCTGAATGAGCGTGTCAAGCATTTGGAAGTCGATAGCGGCATTGTCCACGATGAACGATCACCAGCCGCGCAGATCGAATCCGCGGAAGGAGGCACGGTGGTGCGTCCTTCGAACTAGTGTACCGTCTCGCACCCAGTGAGAAGCACTGAGCAAAGTCAATTGGTTGAGCCTCCAGGAGTGGACTCTGAGGTGCAATGGTGCTACTACCTCTCGGGCTTGCGAAATTTTCTGGAAAAGCGCATCACGGGTCAATCGGTAGCATGTCAAAGGGTCGCCCGTGCGGTACAAGCGGCTGAACTCGGCCTTAATGACCCCGGTCAACGCCCAAAATGCAGTTTTCTATTCCTGGGGCCGACGGGTGTTGGAAAAACCGAATCTGCGAAGTGCCTGACGGAATTCGTTTTTGGTTCACGGGCGGCGCTGGAGATGATCTTCATGAATGAATATTCTTCTGATCTGCGCCTCAGGGAGTTCCTGGGGCGTACCGAAGCGGCGATACGTCGACATCCGGAGGGAACAACTCTTTTATTCGACGAAGTGGAAAAGGCGCATCCGAGGCTGGTGGATGTGTTTCTGTCCTTTCTAGAAGAAGGCCAGTTCACAGCCCTGAGCGGCGAGCGGATTTCCGTATCGAAGTTTTACATCGTCTTAACAAGCAATCTGGGAAGCGGTGATTTGGCGAAAATGGAAAATGCTCCGGCTGCGATGCTTGAGAGGGTTGCTCTGGATGTCGCAAGTCAATCGTTGCGTCCGGAGCTATTTGCAAGGATTGCGGAACGAATTGTCTTTCGACCGCTTGGCTTGGAAGCTCAGAAGACCATCATCGAAGGGTTGATCGCGGCAAAGCTGGAGGTGCTTGCGAACTATTTTTCGATATCGTTGTCAATCGATCGCGGTCCGGTGACTGCGTTTTTGCTCCGCACTGGATATAACAAGGCGCAAGGGGTTCGTATGCTGTATCAAGAAGTTGATCGGCAATTCAATCTGGCATGTCTTGAGTGGGCGCTAGGTCATCGAAGACCCAGCGAAGGGAAATTTTATTATGATGCGACGGCTGGGCGCCTGCTACTTAGATGAAAATTGAAAAAGATTTTTCTTGATGACGACCGAAAGCGCATCCATGACTTTGGCGGGGTCTGAACCCGTTTCAGTCATGGAGCTCGATGAATCGGTCAATGGATTTAGCGGCCGGTTAGAAAATTTTCCGCTTCTCGATGTCATTCAAATGGCGTGTATCGCGAGACGCGATGGTCGATTTGAGATAAGGCACAAGGCAGAGATGGGAAAAGTGTTCCTTGAAAGAGGCCAGATAGTTTGCGTTGAAACTGGCCGCTCTGCGGGTGAAGAGGCGTTGCTGGAAATACTCTGTTGGGAGACTGGTAGGTTCATCTTCTCTGCGATGCAGCTGGGTCGTCCTGAGAAACGGAACGTTCAAGGTAGTTGGGAGCATGTGCTGATGGAGGCGGTGCGCAAGCGCGATGAAATACAAAGCCAAAGAGTAGTCATTGGGAAGCCGCAGCATCGCTTGCGCCCTGAGCTTTCTTCACATCTTTTAAGCGAAATTGGCAGGCAACGTTATCGCGCAACAGCGCTGAAGCGTCTGGTGCAGATTGCGGGCGTTCTTTTGGCAAGTTTACTCATCGTTTTCGGGGTGATTCTCCTTACCCGGTTCGGGGGGCAGATCCTATCCCCAATCTTAGAGCTAAGCCAACATGGTGTACGCAGGTGGGCCAGAAGTCAAAGCTACCAGGTGCAGATTCCTGCCGGCGAATTCATTTATCAGGATGGAGAGACTCGCCGGACCGGCGCCTATAAAATTGACGCTACGGAGGTAACTGTGTGGCAGTACGCCGATTTTCTGGCAGCCATCGGAGATCGAGCCGATTTTGATCACCCTGGTCAGCCGAAGAATAGACTGCATACCAACCCGGAGTGGGAGGCATATTCTCGAGCGGCCTTCGCCCTGGATCACTTTCGAGGCGTAGCCGTTACGCCAAACTTTCCAGCTGCCTTCATCGATTGGTTTGATGCGTATGCCTATTCAAAATGGAAAGGACGTCGCCTCCCGACTGAGGAGGAATGGGAAAAGTCAGCCAGAGGAGAAAAAGGTCTGCGCTATCCCTGGGGCAACAGTTTTGAGCCTCGAGCGGCAAATCTGCTAGGGAGTGGTAGTCAGATTTCGGGTTGGACCGCCGTCGGTAGTTGGCCGCTTGACCACAGTCCATACGGTGTATTTGATCTGGGTGGGAATGTTTCTGAATGGACGGGAACGTGGGCTGAAGATCGAAATCCGGTTGTGCGCGGAGGCAATTTTTTGAATACCGAGGCCGAAGTCACACGGCGGATTATCAACCTCCCGCCGGAAACGATAGACGCGAGAATCGGATTTCGAACAGTTGGCGATGGCATAGAAAAGAAATAGACGCAAACGCGGTCGCGCTGAAAGGAAAGGATTTCAGCTCGATGCTAAAAGCATTCGACGCATTGGGGACGAAGCGACTAGAATCCTTGAAAAGCAAAATCGATTGCAAATGAGTCAAGTTTTTCCGTTGCGGTACATCGATGAGCCGATGGGCCTTGCTTTTCAAGAATTCTATGGCGAGGCCGCTTCTCCCAATCGGCGCTGCTCCCAACGTGACCTTGAGATTTTTAGATCTCGCCGGTCTGAGGAGGGGCCTCGCTAGGTTTGTGAGCAATGTCTTTTATTAATTTCGTTAGCGGGGAGGTTGAGTTCAAGATTGTTTATTATGGCTGCGCTTTAGGTGGTAAGACCACAAGTCTCGGTTACATACACGATCGAGTAGATGCCAAGGACCGCGGGAAGCTCTTGCTGCTTCCTACGCAGAATGACCGAACCCTATTTTTTGACTTCCTTCCAATCGACGGTGGCGTTGTAAAGGGATTCAAGGTTCGCTTTAAGTTATGGACGGTTCCCGGCCAGGTAATGTACAACGCTACACGGCAGCTGGTATTGCGCGGGGTCGACGGCGTCATCTTTATCATTGATTCTCAGTGGGACCGAGTACCAGCGAACATCGAGAGTCTGCGCAACCTAGAGGAAAATCTCGGCGGAATGGACTTGTCGCTCGAGCGCCTACCGTGGACAGCATTCTACAATAAGAGAGACCTTCCCGAAGAACAGATCGTACCCGTCGATTCTCTGGATCTTCTCTTTCAGATAAAAGAGCGGAAGGTGAGCCGTTTTGTCGGAGATTGTATTTCTGGGGCAAACATTTTCAATGCTCTAAACGAGGTCACTCAACAGGTCTTGCGCGACTTCATGCTTAAAGATGACTTGGAAAATTATGATGCTTACCGATAGGGATAGGAGATGGCCCTCTGGAATCCTGGCGCGGTCTCGCTGGTTTGTGAAATCGCTCTTCTTGGCCGGTATGACGCTTGTGGAGCTGCTCGTGGTCCTTGCGATCATAGTGGCGGTTGCCGGTGCAATCACATTTGCGGTCGCGAATGTGCTGAAGAAGGAACAAGCCAAGGCATGCTTGACGAACATGTTGATGATCGAAGCCGCAAAGGACGAGTACGCGCGCGATCACCCAGGGGCAACCCAGGTGGGTGAAGATGCGGAGTTCAGAAAGTACTTTCGTTTCGGTGTTCCACGATGCCCGGTCGATCCGAACGAGGACTATCAAAACTGGAACGCTCTCGGTGCACGCGTCTCCTGCAAGGTTCACGGGACGATTGAAACATTGCAGTCAATTCCATAATATCAGATGAGCCAGGTACTAAACCGGTGGAAGGTGGTAGTGGACTTTGTCCGGAGTCACGACGTCAGTGACATCTCGTTGTGGGGCGAAAATCTTACGGCGCGGATGGACAGTCAGATTGTCGCCCTGGCGGAGGCTGGGGCCCTCTCCAAGGAGGCTGTTTCGGAGATGATCAGAGAGTTGCTTAGGATCACCCCTGAGCGTGCTGAGGCAATGAGTCAACCGATGGTTAGTGTCGACTTTACGCTTGAACTCTTCGACAAAAGATTTCGAGTCAATGTCGCTCGGTCACGCGGTGAACTGTTTGCCTCCCTTAGGCCACTTCCCGAGAATCCTCCGGAACCGAGTAGCATAGGGCTCAGTTCTCAGCTCGTGAAAAATGTGCGAGAAGCAAATGGAGGTTTGGTACTAATCACGGGTCCAACCGGGTCAGGGAAAACCACGACGATAGCGAGTCTGCTTGAGGCGATCAATCGTTCGAGACAGGCGAAGATCATAACGATCGAAGATCCGATTGAATTCAATTTTACGCCGGCGAAGGCCGAAATCATTCAGCGCGAAATTGGCCTGGATTCGAGGTCCTACGAACAGGGATTGCGCGAGGCGCTGCGGCAGAATCCGGATGTCATAGTGATCGGGGAGATTCGAGATGCCGAAACGTCAATCGTGGCGCTGCAAGCCGCCGAGACCGGCCACCTGGTTCTAGGGAGTCTGCATGCAAATAGTGTTGTGGAAGCAATAACTCGTTACCTGCTTCTTGGGCCAAAGGAGCGATCGTTAGAAATGCGATATGTACTCGCGAAGACGCTTCGGGCAGTAACGAACCAGCGACTGTTACGGAAGCGGGGCGGGGGGAGGATAGCGGTGCGAGAGGTGTGTTTACACGCGCCTAACGTCGAAGCCGTGATCCTCCGAGGGAACGAGCATGAATTGGCCGGGTATATGTTGACAGGGCGCGAAACGGGAATGATCGACTTCCTGACTGCCTTGAAGTCCGTTCAACATCTAGTCGAACCGTCGGACTACCAGCTCTTTTCAAAGCAATAATAGAACGGTTTATTTCATTCGGCTCGCTCGTCCGAACGTGGACTGTCAATTCAACTGTTCTTCGGCGTACCCGCACCATAGCACGCGAAGAAAAAAGCGATCCGTCCGCAAAGATCCGCGTCCCCAGTCACGTCGTCGATCTGATGGAAGCGAAAGAACATTCGTCCGTAACGGTGCTGCTATCGGTACCCGCAACGCTCGATGCGTCTTGTGAGTCTCAATCCGAATCCCTTTCCGCACCAAGTCGACGTTGGCCCATTTCAATGCTGCAATGTTCCCAAGCCGCTGGCCCGTGTACAGGCTCAAACAAATAATGCTCTGCCATTCCCGGGCCGTTGCCCTCGCAGTATCGCCGGTGCCGAACATCCGTTCCAGCTAGTCAACTACTACTGGCGGTCACGTCTGCAGCTTCCGGTCCGCTCCCGTCCGAAGCTGCTCAGCAGAGGTGCGACCCAGCGCCCAAACAACATCCTTGGCCGCCGCTGTCGGCGCCTCGCTGGCGCGCTGAGCCCAGCCGAACGGAATGTTTCGCGGGCTGATTTACCTGAGCCGCTGGGCCCGATCACGAACAGTGCCGGCAGGCTCTCCTTAACAAAGGCCGTAATCAATACCTCACAGGCGTCGTGGATAGCGAGGCTGCGGCCCAAGAGGACCGAGCGCCACTCCTTGCCATGGGTCTTGAGGCCGGGACAAGGAGAGCCTTGACCTCAATATCCCAGACGGCGCGATCCTGGATCAGCCTGCCTTGTCGTTAGTGTTTCCCATTTAATGCAGGACGGCGAGACGGCCTTCCGGCTCGAAGCTCAGTTTGCAGTGAAAACAGAAAGCAAAGGTTCTGCGGATTCTTCCGTGCCCCGGAGCTAGAGCCGATGATCCAATTCGCCTTAACCTAGCGGGGTTTGAGGGGCGGCAATGAGCCCCTCTTCGCTTGCAGGAAAAGAGCTGCCAGGCTCTTACACTTTGTCTGATGTCTTTGAATTCGAAACCATCAACAAGGGTGGAACTCAGTGGAAAACGGTGGAAAAACGAGCAGTTTCGTTGGCAGTTTCCGGTATTTCTCCTCGTAAATCCCTTGATCGCA